>Ga0209420_1000580_pt1 | contig 18715 bp, 18 predicted proteins | sample BlaSpr_A8_OM1_O1_FD_187972 | JGI IMG/M metagenome (GOLD analysis project Ga0209420, IMG submission 187972) | Forest soil microbial communities from Thunder Bay, Ontario, Canada - Black Spruce, Ontario site 2_A8_OM1_O1 (SPAdes) (version 2) | ecosystem: Environmental > Terrestrial > Soil > Boreal... | reverse complement strand
CGGCGGCAACTGATCCACGAAGAAGAAGTCAGCTACCACTAGCACATCGCGTAGCAACTTGATGCGCTCGCGGATGAGCGGCGTAATCCGCAGCATTTTGTGCCGCGGGACCTCGAACCCGGCCTCGCACACGATCGGCAGTAGCCGCTGGCACAGGTCTTCGATGGCCAACCCGCGAATGTGTTCGGCATTGAGCCACAGCGCCTTGGGATCGAAAGTATCTTCCGGGTAAGCCACCCCCTCGTCCCTGGCTTCGCTCAGGATGACCGTGCTTGACGAAGCCTTCTCCTTGAAGTTGACCACGGCATTCGCGCGATTGATTCCATCGAGCGAGAATGCGTCGACCAGTTCCTGGCGGCTCATCTGCTCGCGATCGTTTTTCGGCGACCAGCCCAACAGGCACAAAAAATTGATGAACGCCTCGGGCAGAAATCCGGCGTCGCGGTACGTGGTCACGCTCACGACCGGTCCGTGGCGGCGCTTCGAGAGCTTGGTTCCGTCCGGCGCGACCAGCAGGGGAAGATGCGCGAACTGCGGTGGGGTGAAGCCGGCGGCTTCGAAAATCAATACATGCTTATAGGTGTTCGAGAGATGATCCTGACCGCGAATGATGTGGCTGATGCGCAGATCGGCGTCGTCGGCGCAGGAGGCCAGGTGGTAGGTTGGCATGCCGTCAGAGCGCAACAGAGCGAAGTCCTCAATGTCCGCGCCGGCCTTGATCTGTTCGCCGTAAACGGCGTCGGTGAAGCGCACAACTTCTCCGGACTGGCGCGGCACGCGAAAGCGCAAGGCAAACTTTTCTCCCGCCGCGGCGCGCCGATCGCTTTCTTCTCGGGAGAGTTCCCGCATCCCCGGATTGAACAGCCAGGTTCCCTGCGGCCCCGATCTCTCGCTGTCTCCGGTATGCGCGGGCGTAAAATCGCGGTAGGCGAGCCCTTTCTGAAAAATGGCCTCCGCCATTTGGCGGTGCAGTTCTCCCCGCTCGGACTGCTGGTATTGTTCATCCCAACTCAGCCCCAGCCACTTCAATCCCTCGAAAATGGAATTGACGGAGGCGTCGGTGTTGCGTTCCACGTCGGTATCGTCGAGCCGCAAAATCATCGTCCCTCCCGTCCGGCGAGCATACAGCCAGTTGAAAATGAACGTTCGAGCACTCCCTACATGAAGGAATCCGGTGGGCGATGGAGCAAAACGCACTCTTGGCGGGCGGGGCGGAGCTGCATTCAAGGATTCGGGCATAAGGTCAGGTTGGTTGCAGAAACGCGGGCAGTCCCAGGTAGCACGATTTTCTGATTTCGACTTGACCTCCCGATGGTACGGGCAGCCCCCCCTAGCGTCAAGCCAACTCACGATAACGATTTTATTTGCAACTCTTTGATTTCAAAAGATATCGAAGACAGGCACTGTACTTAAATCTTGTTGTGTTCCGGGGCAGGATATGAAAACATTAAGGCACTGTTTCCCCCCTTAGACTGAGCCAGTAAGTTTGGCCAGAGGTGTCTCTCAACGGCCCTATGAACAGTGTTGTCATTACGACGGTTTTGATTCCGGGTTTCGTCTCGGTTCTGTTATTTCTCGTCTTTACTTATTTACACGAGCAGAGCCGTCAGCCCTACTTCCGTGCCTGGCAGTTGGCTTGGGCGGCTTACTCGCTGCACTACATCCTCGACACCTTTCCCAAGTCTTCCATCGCTTTTTTTATCAGCGAGCTTTTTCTCGTGGCCATGGCACTGTGCATTTTCGTTTCCACCCGGCTGATGCGCGGCTCCTCTCGGTTCCGCTGGTACGACGCCGCCGTTGGCACAGTCGGCGTCGCTCTGGCCTGCCTCACACTGCGGGGTCACATCGTCAACGGTGTGTTTCGTCCGGACGTACAGCCAGCAGTTCGCCTGGGCTTAGGCTTGGCCGCGATCTTGCTCTACTGTTCGGCTGTCTTTTATCTGAACAGCCATCGGCGCAAATCGCTCGGCTTCTGGGTACTCGCGGTTTCCCTGGCATTTTGGGCCGTCTTGATGGGCGTGGGGCAGCTGCAAAATCCCTGGACGGAAATGTTTGGCAATGCCAGCCGTTTGTTCGGCCCGGTTCCCCAGATGCTGCTCGGCATAGCGATGGTGATGGTTCTGTTTGAAAACCAGCGCAACGCCGTGCAGGAAAATACCCTGGCTCTGTCCACTCTGGGAGTGGATCCGCGCCGTCTGCTTTTTGCCGAGGACCTGGTGCCCAGCATGCAAGCCGCACTGGAGCGCTTGCGCAGCGCCCTGCCGATGGAACGCGCGGCCATCTTCATCACCGAACGCTGGCGCGGTCTTTTGCCTTCGGTACAACAAGGTTTCTCGGCTGGATTTCTACAGGCTCTGGAAAAGAGCGGCGCCGGAGATTACATCTCCGAACTCGCCTACCGGCGGAGCGGAATCTTCACCGCGCAGCACCTGGCCGAGATGACCGAGCCTCTGCCCGTCGCGCCGGTAGGAACGTTCGTGGAATTCAAAAAAATTCTCAGCGAAGCGGACGTGCGCAATCTGACCGCGGTCAGCCTGCAGACTCGCGAACAGAATTTTGGCGTGATCCTGTTTCCCCACGCAGAACGGCGGGCGTTCGGTTCCTCCGGCCCCCGGCTCATGGTAGGTCTCGCCCTGCAATTGGGCCTGACCCTGGAAAACTACGTGGTCAGCCACGATGCTCATCGTCGCACGAAAGAGTACGAACTTCTAACCGAGATCGGGAAGGCGATCAGTTCCCGCCTCGACCAGGACGAGATCCTGCGCACCATCCAGGTCGAACTGGGACAGATTTTCGATACCAGCCATTTCTACATCGCGTTCCGGGAGGGAGAAGAGCTGCGCTTCGAACTCGAGGTCCGAGATAATCGCGTCTTGCCCAAGCGCACCCGTGAATCGAGAAATGCTTTCAGCGAATACGTGATTCGTACCGGCGCACCGCTGCTCATCCGCTCCGATCTGGAGTCGACGCGGAAGAATCTGGGAATCGACTACATTCCGGGACGCCCCGCGAAATGCCTCATCGCCGTCCCGATTTTCATGGGCAAGAAAGTTGCCGGAGTGATGGTCGCAATGCATCCCGAGCGGGAATTCGTCTTCGAGCAACGCGACCTTGACGTACTGGCAACCGCTGCCGGGCAGGTTTCCGTCGCGGTGGAGAACGCCCGCCTGTTTGCCGAGGAGCAGCGCCGCTCCCGCCAACTGGCCTTTCTCAATAACGTCTCCCGCACCGCTATTTCCAGCGACGATCCGGTGCACATGTTGAGCCAGATCGTCACGGAAATTCAGAAGAATTTCAGTTTCGATCACATCGGCATCGGCCTGCTCGACTATGGAACCAAAGAAATCGAGATCAAAGCCGAAGCCGGGGTAACGGGCCACTCCGTCGGCAAGCGTGTTCCACTCGGGACGGGCATTCTGGGCCGCGTGGCCCGCACCGGCGAGCGTGCCCTGGTGCAGCATGCGTTGCCCGGCAATTTAACCGGAATTCTTCTGGATTCTCGCGCGATTCTCTGCATCCCCATCACCTACGGAGAGTCGTTGCTCGGAGTCCTCAACATCGAGAGCCGCAACGAGAACGCGTTTTCGCCGCAGGACGTTCTGATCCTCAACACGCTGGCCGACTTGCTTGCCACCGCGCTGCACAACGCCTTCGTCTTCCAAAAACTACAACAGCAATCCATTACCGACGGCCTTACCGGCATCAAGACCCGGCGCTTCTTCTGGGAAGCATTGTCGGCAGAGTGGAAACGGGCCTCGCGTTCCGGGCGGCCCTTCTCTGTCGTGCTCATCGATCTCGACAAATTCAAAGAGGTCAACGACACCATGGGCCACTTCGAGGGCGATCTGGTGCTGGCCCGGGTGGGCCGGCTGCTGGAACAAAAGTCGCGGCAGTCGAACGTGGTGGCCCGCTATGGCGGCGATGAGTTCATTGTCCTGATGCCTGAGACCGGCTCGGAACAGGCCCAGGTGCTGGCCGAACGCCTGCGGCAGTGGCTGGCCAGCGATCCCATGCTGAACGAGCATCACATCACCGGCAGCTTCGGCGTGGCCAGTTTTCCCATGCACGGCTTCTCCATCGAAGACATCATCCGCGTGGCCGACGCCGGCATGTACGTTTCCAAACGCTCGGGCGGAAACTCCGTCTCCACGGCGCAGGAATACGTCGAGGGTCAGGATTTCGCCCGGCAGCGCTCGCAGATTTCGGCGTATATCGAAGGTTTCCTGCAGCGTGAGCATACCGGACCCGAGCATCTGGAAGAGTTGAGCTCCACCCTGTATAAGCTATGCGGCGGACATGAGGACTGCAATGTACCGGTGCTCAAGGAAGCGATCGAATCGCTGAGCCGGGCTGCCGAGTCTCGCGAGTTGCAGACCGCGGGCCACGGCGATCTGGTAGCGCGCTATACGGAAGTGATCGCGCGGGCCCTGGGCCTTTCTTCCGAGGAGACGGCGGATCTGGTTTACGCCGCCCGGGTTCACGATGTGGGTAAGATTTTTATTCCCGAGCGCGTGCTCAACAAGCCGGGGCCTCTGAGCGATGACGAATTCCAACAGGTGAGAATGCACGCCCACGTTGGGGCGGAGATTGTCGGCACTATCCCGCACAGCAGCATGATGCGGGAAGGGATTGAACATCACCACCAGCGCTTCGATGGCACCGGCTATCCCGATGGCTTGCGCGGCGAAGAGATTCCGCTATGGGCCCGCATCATCGGCCTGACCGATGCCTATGCCAACATGGTGACCGAGCAATCGTTCGCCGCCGCCCGGACGCCCGAACAGGCGCTCGACGAACTGTCGAAGATGAGCGGAACGCGCTTCGACGGCATGCTGGTGCGGCTGCTTCTGCGGGGGTTGAAGTCGGAACGCATGTCGAGTGGCGCGGGAGACTAACCCTTCCACTTGCAACGGCAGAGCAGAAACGGGAAACTAGTCTGGCATGTCGATCCCTCTTTTGTTATCCGGCAAGGTCGCTCTCATTTCCGGCGGTTCGCGCGGCATCGGCGCGGCCACGGTACGGATGTTTGCCGCCGCTGGCGCCAAAGTCGCCTTCAGCTATCGCAGTGCCCGCTCCCCGGCCGAAGCCCTGGCCAAAGAATGTGGCCCAACCGTCTGTCATCCCATCGTTTCCGATCTAAAAAACCCGGAGGCGGCACGAGCGCTGGTGGCCGAGACCGTGCGGCATTTTGGACGCCTCGACATTCTCGTCGCCAATCACGGCGTCTGGCCGCCGGATGATGTCCCCATCGAGCGCATGTCGGATGAGCAATGGCGTTCCACGATGTCCATTAATCTCGATGGCGTATTCGGCCTGGTCAAACATGCGGTGGCGCAGATGAAAACACAGCCCCGCAGCAACGCGCCGGCTGGACACATCGTGCTTCTCAGTTCCACCAGCGGCCAGCGGGGCGAAGCCTTCCACTGCGACTATTCCGCCACGAAGGGAGCACTGATCAGCATGACCAAAAGCCTGTCGACGGAACTCGCCTCCGCCGGCATCTATGTGAACTGCGTCGCGCCCGGCTGGGTCGACACTGAAATGAGCGCGGCGGCCCTGGAAGATCCGAAGAGCGGAGACGAAATCCGCAGCACGATCCCGCTGGGCCGCGTTGGCCGTCCGGAGGAGATTGCCGCTCCCGTGCTGTTCCTCTGCACCGAACACGCCAGTTTCATTACCGGAGAAGTCTTCAATGTGAACGGGGGTGCGGTCCTTACCGGATAGGACCGGGACAGGACCGAGCGGAAAAGCTCTTGAACCTCTCCGCCCTGAAGGGCGAAAAGGCTCCCAGCGAAGTCGCCTATATGCCCCCTGAAGGACGGGGTTTTACGCTCCATCGGATAAAACGCCGGGCGAAGAGTTGGCATTCCTCGGGTTTCCTGCATCCAAGCAAGGAGAGGAGCTTTTACTGCCGCGTTCAGAAAATCCGCAAGAAACGCTACAATTCTGATTGCACGCGATCACTTCTCTCCCGGAATGAAACCATTTCTCCCGATTCTGATTTTGGCGTGTTCGCTCTGCTCCCACGCCTGGGAAAAGTCTCAGAGCCCTGCTCCCCAGGCGGCGCCGTCGTCGTCGACCTCGTCACCCGCCATTTCTCCCGATCAGGAAAATGCGCGCAAGGCCAAGGCCACAATCGAGCAGGCAATTCAGGCCTTGGGCGGCCAGACCTACCTCACTCTCCGCGACCGCGAGCAACAGGGACGCGGCTACAGCTTCCACCACGGCCGGCCCAACGGCAGTGGCGGAGTCTTCTGGAGTTTCACCGAATTCCCCGACAAAGAGCGCGTCGAACTCACCAAAGAACGCGACGTCGCGGAGCTCTACGTCGGCAACAAGGCATGGGAGATTACCTACAAAGGCCCGCATCCGGTCGAACAAAAAGACCTCGACGACTACCTGCGCCGCCGCCGTTTCTCGCTCGACACCGTGCTTCGGACCTGGGTGAACGATCCCAGCGTCGTACTGCTATTTGAAGGCTTCGCCATCGCGGCGCAACATCCGGCGACGCAGATCACACTCATCAACGCACAGAACGAAAGCGTCACTCTGTATTTCGATAGCGACACCCACTTGCCGGTCAAGAAGTCATTCTCTTGGCGAGACCCGACGGACCGCCAGAAAAATGTCGAAGAAGAAGTTTACGAAAATTATCGGCAAGTTTCAGGAGTGATGGCGCCCTACAATCTCACCCGCTATTTCAACGGCGATATGACCAACCAGCGCTTCCTCAACTCGGTCACGATCAATCAGCGACTCGACGAGGCTATGTTCGACCCCCGTTCCGGCTACAACCCCAACAAACCGCCGGGCAAGCAGAGCAAGCGCTAACAGCCAGCGGCCACGACTCGGCCTGCGCTCTTCGCCCATGTTTCCCTTCTAGATTCCCCTTCTCGGTCCCCGGGCCGACCCTGTCCCCTGCAGGCTGTAACCGACTGTTCTGTCGCAGGTTATTCCATTTTCCCGCATCTCTGGGAGCCGCACGAGCGCCACGGAGTGTGTCTTTTTTGCCACAGACGATTTTCATCGAGCTAGGCGTAATCTATTGCATTCATTGGAAATTACTCAGATCATTGCTGACCCCCGAGCAGACAATCCGCTCCGCGGTGGAGTGCAGCGGCGTAGGCCTGCACAGTGGCGCTCCCGTCTCGATGCGCATCCTTCCCGCCGCGTCCGGCACGGGGATCGTTTTTCGCCGCACCGATCTCGATGGTTTTGAAATCGAGGCGATCAGCCGGAACGTAGCCCGCGTCAGTTACGCCACCAGTCTGATGAAGAAGGGCGTGCTCATTTCCACCACTGAGCATGTGCTCTCCGCCTTCATCGGCCTGGGCATTGATAACGCCATCGTCGAACTCGACAATCTCGAGTTGCCCATCCTCGACGGCAGCGCCCGCCCCTTCGCCGAGATGATCCAGCAGGCGGGTATCCGCAAGCAGCGCCGTCCGCGTAAATATCTGAAGATTCGCCGCGAGCTGGAAATGCGGGAGGGAAACAAGTTCATCGCGGTGTATCCCTCTGACACTTATTCCGTTTCCTATTCGATCAATTTCCCGCATCCGCTGATCGGCAAAGAAACCTTTCAAGTGGAACTGACCAATGGAAGCTATCTGCGGCACATCGCGGCAGCACGCACCTTCGGTTCCCGTCAGGACGAGCAGGCCATGCGCAACATGGGCCTGATTCGCGGGGCCTCGCGGGAAAATTGCATCGTGCTGACCCGCGATGGAGTCGAGAACGGACCGCTCCGCTTTCCCGACGAATTCGTGCGCCACAAAGTTTTGGACCTGGTCGGCGATCTGGCGCTATTAGGGAAGCAGATTCTGGGCAACGTGGTTGCCGACCGTGCCGGTCACGCCATGCATACGGCACTGGTCTCCCGCATTCTGCGGGATAAGACCCTGTGGGATGAGGTGACTTTCCCCGGCGCCGAGCGGGCCAGCGCCGGCACTGCCAGCGCGGAGGCCGCGGCGGGCTCGTCTCTCTAGTCTGAGCACTGCGCTGAGCCTGCATCCTGCCTGTCACTCCGACCGGAGCCGGAGCGCCGGCGACGAAGTGGAGGAACCGGATGCTGTTTCGCAGGCTGAAGCGGAGCGCTAGTCCGCCGGCTCGCGGGAGGTTGCGCTGGAATCGCGACTGTCGTCGGACTGCTCTTGCCGCAATCGTTCCAGCTCGGCCCGGGTCTGATCAATCACGGCCGCCGCAAACCGGCGCGCCGATTCCTGCCGCTCTTTCGATAGTTCTTTCACTCGCAGATTCAGCAAAGGGATATCCTGCTCAAACCAGCGCAGCGTCCTTTGCACCCTGGCAATACGGAAGTCATTGCTGAACACTCGGTCTCTCCCTGATTTCCAAAAAAGAAGTCGTCTTCCAGAGTGCCATGCGCACCGGCCGGCGCAAGTCTAAAGATGGATACCCCTGAATCCGGACTGCAGCTTAGGGAATGGAGGATCTCGACCCCCAAGAATCTTTCCCTCTGAATTCAGAGCAATGCGGTAATTTTATGGGGGCAAGGCGGGGGCGTGACAAAGCCGAAGAGTATGGCTAGCGGGAGGCTCCGGAGTTCGCGGCCGCCATGCGCTCTTTGGCTCCAGGAAAATCCTGTTCCATTTGCTCGTCGAGCCACTGTTCGAGCTGTTCCTGGGAAGCCTTCGGGACATTGTGAAACCGAAATCCGGCGAGGCCGTTCACGTCGACCCAGGCTACCTCGGCTTCCACTTCAAGATGAACATTCTTGCCGGGCAAAGAGAACTTCAGATGTGGCGCAGCGCCTTTGGGCAGTGCTTCCCGCACCATGAGAGCGATGCCGCCCTCGCTGATGTTGGTGCTGGTCGCCTGAAGAGTCTTTCCTTCGAATACGACTTTAACCAGGAGCTTGACCGGCTGGCGGAAGTAGCGGCGACGCTCCTTTACCATGAAATTTAACGCCGCCAGAAAGCAGCGCGACGCATTCAGCGCGCTGATCGGTTTCTGCAGAACGAAGTTCGCGCCCATGCCGAAAGCCTGCTGCGTGGTCGTTCTCTTTCCGTTTAAGATGGCGAAGGTAACCGAGTTCTTGTTACTGGGCGTGGTCCTCAGGCCCTGCAACACCGCCAGACCGCCGTTCAGATCATCGCAATCCACAATGATGGCATCGAATTTGTCGGAGATCAGAATGTTGGCGCCGGCGCGCGCCTCATGGCAGATTTCCACTTCAATCGATAATTTCTCGAGCGTGGGACGGATCACACGCAGCACTTCCGGATCCGTGCTCAGGATCAGCGAGTCCAACGTCATACCGCGATTCTAGGGCGGGGGCAAGACGAACGATAGTGACCAAGGTGATGGACCGTTGGTCGAGGTTGGCGGTGGCGAACGGACTCCTAAACATTGCCGAGTTTTTACGAATTCCGAAGCTGCGCGATTGTGCTGGGGGATTTCGCGGAGTACAACTGGACGGCTGCCCTCTATGTCCAACCTCGTCTATCTTTCCCTCGGATCCAACATTGGAGAGCGCGAGAATTACCTGCGCGATGCCATGGCACGGCTCGAAAGCCAGGGTCATGTCGTGTCGGGCTCTTCGTTCTACGAAACCGAGCCGGTCGGGTTCACGGACCAGGCATGGTTCTTGAATTGCGTTGTGGTGGTGGAAACGACAGAGCCTCCGGAAAAACTGATGGCGGCCATTCTCAGGATTGAACACGAGATGGGCCGGCAGCGCTTCCAGAAGAAGGGCCCGCGCGTGATCGACATTGACATCCTTCTTTACTCCGACAAGATCATCGATTTGCCGGAGTTGACCGTTCCTCATCCCGCCATGCACCTGCGCCGTTTCGTGCTGGAACCGCTTGCGGAAGTTGCGCCCGACATTCGGCATCCACTGCTCAACAAGACCATTTGTGAACTGGTCGATGCCCTGCCTGCCGGGCCAAGAGTGCAGAAACTCAAAAAAGATTAGCCACGGATTTTCACGGACCCGCAAAATAAAATGCCGATCCGTGTTCTCGGTGAAATTCCCCGCCAGATCGTACTTAGGGCAGGATGATCCGGTTCCCGATTTCCTGCCCGACGACCACCGGGTCTTTCTCAGGAAACTGGGAGAACACAAAGTCTACAAAAGCCCGCGACTTGGGGCGCCCCGACGTACGCCCCTGCGCCAGCCGCACCAGAAACACCAAGGCCTTCAGCACATCGGAATCGCGCAAGGTCGAGTAGCCGGTATGTTTCTGTTCGGCTTCGCGGTATTCCTTCACCATGTCTTCGACCACAGCGGCGGCTCTGCGTTGCGATTCGCTGGTCAATGGCTGCTCGTAGTGCAACCCTGAATTCACCCGCCGCTCGTAGCTCTTGGACAAAACCGTAAGCGCGGCAATCAGATCCTGATCGTGCAGGCTGGGGTCGGCTCGGGCGGCCTGGGCCAGCGAATAGGTCAGGCCCATCAGCAGATGTTCTTTCTCATACATAAACTGATCGCTCAGTTCGACCTGGAGAAACAGCGCCGACGGATCGATCTGTTCCGACGAGCGCGGCTTTTCGTGGGTGCGCGCCTGCACAAGATAAGGACAACCGCTCGGACAATCGAGCGTTACTTCGCGCTGCTCGCCGCAGCACTGCGGGCAAATGCGCCCGTGAAGCGCGGGGCAAAACCGCTTTTCCTTGCGGATTTCACAAATGGCGCAACTCAAATTGTGGGTTCCTCCAAACCATGTTGACTTACCGCAGGTTACCACGCTGGTACGCATGGCAGGCTCACTTCATCCGTATCAGGCATCGAAAGCCCTGTAAAAATGCCTGTTCCAGCGTTCTTAAATAATAAAACCCCAGTGAAATAAGGTGTTTTCCACAGGCTCATGGGTATAAGATAGGTCCCATCGGTATTCAACTGATTTCATTCGAGGAGAGAAAAATATGGCTGCAGGTTTAACCAAGACACAGCTCATTCGGCATCTTGCCGAGAAAACCGAGCTTCCCAACAAGACCGCGGCGGCGTTTTTGGAACAACTGGCCGACACCGCTATCAAAGAAACCAAGAAAAATGGCATCTTCGTTGTGCCCGGCCTCGGCCGTCTGGTAAAGGCGCACCGCAAGGCCCGCGTAGGCCGCAACCCGCAGACCGGCGAACCCATCCAGATCAAGGCTAAGACCGTCGTGAAATTCCGCGTCGCCAAGGCCGCGAAAGACGCGATCGCACCCAAGAAGTAGTTTTGCTTGAATCAGGTTTTCATTTGCAGGTCGATTTTCGAAGGCCGGCAGGCGCCGGCCTTTGTTTTTGCATTGCCCGGTTGAGGCGGGTTCAACCGCCCTCGGCCCTGCGCTTGAGCCCAGCTCGACGGGTGCCGCTCAGACCCGCACTCTGACGGAATCACCAACCGCGATGCTCAACTGGATCGTCATCGGAATCGGCGACATCGCGACGCGCCGCGTCATCCCCGCGATCCAAGCCGAACCTAGAAGCCGCCTCTACGGACTCGTCACCCGCGATGCCGCGAAAGCCGCCCCCTTCGGGGTACGCTCTTGGGAAACTCTCGATCCGGCGCTGGCCGATCCTGCCGTGCACGCCGTCTATGTCGGCACGCCCGTATTCCTGCACGCACCGCAAACGATTCAGTCGCTTCGCGCCGGCAAGCACGTGCTTTGCGAAAAACCTATGGCTATGAGCCAGGCCGAAGCTCACAGCATGCTGCACGCCGCCGACGAGAGTGGCAAGACTTTCGGCGTAGCCTATTACCGGCGCTGCTACCCGAAAGTCCAGCGCGCCAAACAACTACTCGCAGCCGGCGCCATCGGCACCCCGGTCGTGGCCGAACTCACCAGCCACGGCTGGTTCGACGGACACGGCAGCCGCGCTTGGCTGGTCGATCCCGCCCAGGCAGGCGGCGGACCGCTGTTCGACATCGCCTCCCATCGCATTGACGTCCTGAATTTTCTTTTCGGCCAGCCCCGGCGAGTCGCCGCCCAACTCTCGAATGTGGTGCATCACTACGCGGTCGAAGACAACGCGACTGTGATGATCGAGTATGCCGGCGAAGTTCGCGGCATGGTGGACGTTCGCTGGCACTCCAAGGTGGCGCGCGACGAATGCCGCATCCGCGGAACCGACGGTGAGATGGAACTATCTCCGCTGAATGGCCCCGATCTCACCTACCCCGGCGCCCGCGAAAATCTCCCGCCCCACGCCAACCTGCACTATCCCATGCTGGAAAACTTTGTGGATGCCGTCGAAGGCAAAGCCCCGTTATTGGCCAGCGGAGCCTCGTCGTTCTGGACCGACTGGGTCACGGAGCGAGCCCGCCAAAGTCCCTAGCGTCCGCAATTTCACAGGTGGGAACAGGCGCCGCGCCCCAGGCGGTCCGCCGATCGCGCGCCGCCCTTTGCCCGGAACCAAGCACTCCGCCGGGTCGCGCTACTTCGCATACTCGTTCTTCACCACCTCGCCGCCTTTCATCACGAATTTCACGTGCTCCAGGGTAGTCACGTCCTGGCCCGGATCGCCGTCGACCCCGATGATGTCGGCCCACGCCCCGGGCTCCAGGCTACCGACTTTCCCCGACCACCCCAACAAATCCGCCGCATTCGCCGTCGCTGCCTGAATCGCCTGCAGCGGCGTAAGCCCCAGCTTCACCATGACGGCGAACTCATGCGCATTCAGACCATGCGGGTAAACTGCGGCATCCGTGCCGAAAGCAACTTTCACGCCACTGGCAAACGCGTGCGCAATATTCTTGCGCGCCGCCGGAATCACGTCCTGCGCTTTTGCCAGCAAGGGCGCAGGCAGGTGGGTCAATCCGGCATTCTCGATCATCCAGTCACCCAGGTAGAGCGTCGGCACAAGATAGGTGCCGTGCTCTTTCATGGCGGCAATGCCGGCATCGTCAATATAAGACCCGTGCTCAATCGAATCGACTCCCGCCTCCGTCGCCCAAAGAATTCCCTGCGCTCCGTGCGCGTGGGCCGCAACTTTGCGGCCCAGACGGTGAGCGTCGGCCACAATCGCTTTCATTTCCTCCAATGTGTATTGCGAAGCCTGCGGATTATCCCCCAGCGATAGCACGCCGCCCGTCGCGCAGATCTTAATAAGATCAACGCCGTACTTGATGTTCTCGCGAACCTTGTGCTGCACTTCGCTGATACCGTCGGCCACCCCGTCGCTGACGGCGTGATATTCGGACGGCAGCAGGTTGTTGTCGCAATGTCCGCCCGTGATACCGAGAGGGGGCCCGCTCACCAGCAGCCGCGGCCCCGGTACGTCCCCCGCATTAATTGCATCTCGCAACGCGACGTCGGTGTAGCCGCTCGCTCCCACGTTGCGCACCGTGGTGAATCCCGCAAGCAATGTCAGCCGGGCATTCTTCGCGCCGATCAGCGCCTCCCGCGGCACAGAAATTGCCAACCGCTCATAGCCGAACTTGGGCTCCATGGTCAGATGGGTGTGGGCGTCGATCAATCCCGGCAGCAGGGTTGCGTTGGGCAAATCGATGCGTACCGCATCCGCGGGAATTTTCGACTCCGCGGCCGTGCCGCGGCTGACGATACGTCCGTCTTCAATCACCAGCGTTTGGTCAGCCAGCAACCTGCCGGTCTTCACCTCGAGCAGATGCCCCGCATGCACCACAACGTGCCGCGAAGTTTGAGCGATTCCGGGTATGGCCAGAAAAAACAACGCAACTTCCGCGACCGCGGTATAAATCCTCTTCATGATGAGTTTCCCTTTCCCGCCAGTTTATTCCCACAATGACTCACTACGATGGACCCGCCACCGCCGTCCGTCCAGACCTCGCACACGTCCGGCGCGCGCAGCAAAGAACGCAGCAAAGAAGATGATGAGCAACAACGGCAAAGTATCCAGCCGGGGGGCAAAATAGCGCCCCACCGCTGCTCCGGGACCCGGTTCCCAGCAGGCAGTCAGCGTTCGGCTCAACAAAAACGGGATGCCGAGAACGCAAGCCAGACGCACCCACACCCCGCCAGCAGAGCAATGCCACCCAGCAGTTCAACAACTCCAACCAGATACGCGAAAAACACCAGGTGCGGCAAAACCAGCCCCGACAAAACCTGGAGGATAGAAAATGACAGCGCTATTGGCAAATGGAATCGTGCGGATACGTTTGAAACCCAGCGTGGGCAAAGCCCCGCCCTGCAACTTTGTATTCTGCGAACAACAGAAAAAATACGGCTGCAGCGACGCGCACGCCAGCCATCGTGGGGGACAAAGCGGAAGAGCTTTCCCGCAGTTCAGGGCGCGCGATATGCTTTTAGCCCCCCGGCCCGTCATTGGAAACATATTGCTCGAGCGACTCCAGTTCACGGCTCAGGTCGTCGACACGCCACTCCAGCAGATTCCGAATGGAAAGAATCCCCAGCAGCTTGCCGTTGTCATCCGCCACCGGCAGATGGCGGAAGTGCCGCTCCAACATGATGCTCAGAGCCTCTCCGGCTCCCGTGCTCCGCGTAGCCATCTCAACCGGCGTGGTCATCAGTTCGCGCACCGGAGTCAGCTTCGGATCCACATGGCTGAGCGACATCTTTCGCAACACGTCTCGTTCGGTAAAAACCCCCGCAACCCGAAACTCGTTGTCGACCACCGCGACCGCGCCCACATGGTGGTCCAGCATCTTATGAATGGCATCCGCTACGGTGGCCTCCAGACCGACCGCCGCAATCTCTCGATCACAAAGATCCAGCACGCTCATCAGTACCTCCTTCGGCACCCCTCGGTACCCCTGGGCTGACTCCACCCGAGGATGGGATTGTGCGATTATGCTCACGCCAGCGCGGATGTCAAGAAAATTGGAACAAATCAATCGTCTGGTTTGCGTTGCCCGGGAGCTCAACCGGGCTATTTTGACCCCGCCGAAGGAGGACGGTCGTGCATCTGCGGGTCGGGGAAATCCACGATGCGGAAGCAATTACAGCCGTGATCAATCTTGCTTTCCGGGTCGCTGAGTCCTTCCTCATGGATCGGGATCGTATTGACTTGGAGTCGGTGCAGTCCTTGCTGCAAAGCGGAAAATTCCTGCTCGCCGACCACGGCGGCGCGGTTGCGGGATGTGTCTACGTTGAACTGAAGGACGAGCGGGCCTACTTGGGTTTGTTGTCAGTCGATCCTGAGCATCAGAAGGCCGGCGTCGGATCCAGGCTGATGAACGCCGCCGAGGATCATTGTGCCAAGGCGGGCTGCCGATTCATGGACCTGCAGGTCATCAATCTTCGCCAGGAACTACCCCTTTTCTATCGCAATCGAGGATACGTCGAAACCGGTACGGCTCCGCTCACCCCCGGCCTGCGCCCGAAACTGCCTTGTCATTTCGTCAAGATGTCGAAGCAGTTGACCTGAACGGAGCTGCTCAATCCCGATCTGGCATGTTTCGATTCACAGCAAGACCGCATCGGCCTCAATCTCCACCAGTATCTCCGGCGAAATCAATGCGCTCACCTCTACCATCGACGTTGCCGGCCGAATATCGCGAAAAAATTCCCCGTGCGCCTTCCCAACCTGTTCCCATTCGGCGATGTTCGTGACATACATGCGCGTGCGCACCACGTCTTTCAGGCCGGCACCCGCGTTCTGGAGCGCCTTCTCGATGTTCTTCAACGTCTGCACCGCCTGGGCATACACATCGCCCGCGCCGACAATCTTGCCGTCCGCTCCAGTCGCCGTGGTCCCCGACACATATACATACGAACCCACCTTCACCGCACGAGAGTAACCCACGACCGGTTCCCACGGTGTGCCGCTCGAAATGTTCTGGCGTTGCATGCAATTCCTCCCTGCGGGTCATTTTACAGGCGGAGAAAGGCTTTCGACGCCGAATTGGCAGCCGACTTCTGTGACTGCCAGCAGAATACAGTGAAATCCGCGCCCTACTCATTCCCGAACCACCCCATTTCTAACTGATACCGTGCACAACTCCTCGGCGATCGATCCTCAACTAACGGATTGGAAAAATGAATCATGTCGATAAACAAAAGTCACTTGCGTTTCGGCATCGAACTAAGGTATCTACTCACGCAGGTATCTGAAGCTCCGTGCGCGATGCGGAGTTCAGGGGGCTCAAAATGATTTCCGAATCGCATCCGTTGCAGGAGTTATTTCAGGATCTGGTAGGACGACACTACGCTCACGAAATTGGCATCCGCGATCCTCAGATCGTCGCCTACGTTTCTCATTTGCTGGCGGAATTCTGTGACGCCGAGCACCTCTACAAGGTTCATGATGGGCGCGATTGCGCGCTCGCGGACGTAGGCGAGATGCTGCTGGAATCCGATCCGGTCTACGGGCCCGCGCCTTCTTTTGACCGCGAGCGCCAGGTTCGCAAACACATCGGCGATTACACCCTGTTCTTTGCGGGAATGTTCCCGGAGAGCATCAATCATTTCCGGCTGCGCCGCCAGCGTTTGGAAAATTTCGTCGAGTGGGTGAAAGCCGGCAAGGAAAGTTATTATATCGTCTCCAAGTTCGAGCACTTCGAGTACGCCAAGGTCGCACCCCTGTTTGCCACTCTCTCCAAGAATTTTGAAGGCTGCGTCTACGGGCTCAACATGGTGAAGAACGATCTGGAAGAGATGCAGCATCCGATCGTTCGCCGCAGCGACGATCGGATCATGTAGCGCTGTTCGGGGAGGCGGGGGAACTTCTCCGCCCCGCGAAATCCCCGCCCTTCAAACCCGCAGGTCCCCTCCGCTCGCCATTCGATAAAAGCTCAGAGCTGCCCCGCCCTGGGCCAAGTGACGGAACCTTCGCAGGTGGCCAAATTCCTCGCCCGGGTCGAATTTCTTTTCATGCTCGGCAATCACCACCGACATCGCCCAAACCAGCGAGGAATCCGCCAACTCCCGCAGGGTTTTCGTGTACGCCTCCTGCACTCGGTACGGCGGATCGATGAAAACCACGTCGGCCGCCACATGTTGCCGCTCCATCCGCCAGAATGCCTGCGGCAATTCTTCCTGCAGGATCTTGAAGCCGTCCGTGACGCCCAGGTTCGCCAAATTGCCGCGAATCGCATCCGCCGCCGCCGCCGAGTGTTCGACGAAATAGACTTCTTTGGCTCCGCGACTCAGGGCTTCGATTCCAATCGCTCCCGTCCCCGCGAACAGATCGAGCCAGATGCTGCCCTCGAGCGCGGCCGGATTTCCCGCCGTCAGCACATTGAATAACGTCTCCCGCAGCCGGTCCGAAGTGGGGCGTACATCCTTGCCGGGCAACGAACGCAGCGGACGGCTTCGATATTTTCCCGAAATCACTCGCATGCCTCTGTACTCTTGGACGCCGCAATCACTATATCTATGCATGTAGAATAAATGTAGCAAAGGCTTATGCGAAGCTGGTCGATTCCGATGGGGCGTCTGTTTGGGGTGGACGTCCGCGTCCACCTGACCTTCGTCGTCCTGCCCCTGTTCATTTTCTGGACGGAGTACGCGGCACACCAGGGCTCGGCGAACGGGCCGCGCGACCTGGCGCTGGTGGGCATCATTCTGGCCTGCGTGGCTGCCCATGAATGCGGACACATGTTAGCCGCCCGCCGGGTCGGCCTGATCCCCAAGGCAGTCATCCTGCTGCCCCTGACCGGCGTGGCGCTCTACGATGAATCGCGTGTTCCCAAGGCTCCTCTGACCGGCCTGACGTGGAAGCGCGACATTCGCCTGGCGCTGATCGGACCGCTGGTTAGCCTCGCCCTGGCCTGCCTGGCCGCAGCCGCGGTCACCGCCTCCGGGCGCGGAGCAGAGCTTTGGAAGTGGCCTTTTCTGCAGGCCGCCAACTTACCGCGCAGCCTGGTGTGGGCCAATCTTTATCTGGCAATTTTGAATCTCATGCCTGCTTACCCGCTCGATGGCGGACGCGTCTTGCGGGCATTGCTTTCCCGCACTCTGGAGGCTTCGACCGCCACCCGCCGCGCCGTTTCTATCAGCAACGCCATCGCCATGGTCCTGATGCTGGCCGGCCTGTTCAGCGACAGCTGGCTCACCATGGTCGGCGTCATCGTCTTTTCCGCCGCGCAATTGGAGGAGCGTGCCCTAGTATTCCAGTCCGTGCTCGACAACGTCCGCCTCGAAGAGGTCATGCTCACCGATTTTGCCACGCTCTCCCCGGCGGACACCCTGGAAGATGCCCTGGAAAAAGCGGTTCATTCCCTGCAAGACGATTTTCCCGTGGTGCGCGGTAGCGACATGGTGGGCGTGATTTCGAAGCAACGTATTCTCGAGGCTCTGCGCGCCGAAGGAAACGGCTACGTCCAGGCGGTGATGAATAAAATCTTCGAAGTCTCCCTGCGCCAGGACTCGCTCAGCTCCGCCTTCCGCAAGCTTACCGCCCGCAATTCCAGCATCATTCCCGTGGTCGAAGACCAGCACCTGATCGGCATCGTCACCCTGCAAAACCTGATGCACTCCATGGCCCTGCTGGCCGAAAGCCGCAAACTGCGGAGAGACGAGGCGGAATCGTGAAGCGCGCACCGAACCCGTTCCCCTCTCGGCTGTACGCCCCTGTGCCCGCACTGAGCGAACTCGAAGGGTCGACGCCGCCCGCCCAAATCTCCGGGCGATGGAGTCCTGGAGTCCTTCACCCTTTCAATTCCGCGCGCGCAAATACTTTCAGCATCTCTTCCTCTGACGGCGGCTCGAGCACATTGCGCGCCGCAAAATCTTCCGCCTGAGGATACTTCGTCTTCCGAATACGCTGAGCCGCTTGCGTGAGATCGTAGGTCGTATGCCGAAGTTCAACCTCGGGTCCCAGCAAGAG
>Ga0209420_1000578_pt1 | contig 18751 bp, 16 predicted proteins | sample BlaSpr_A8_OM1_O1_FD_187972 | JGI IMG/M metagenome (GOLD analysis project Ga0209420, IMG submission 187972) | Forest soil microbial communities from Thunder Bay, Ontario, Canada - Black Spruce, Ontario site 2_A8_OM1_O1 (SPAdes) (version 2) | ecosystem: Environmental > Terrestrial > Soil > Boreal... | reverse complement strand
GGCCGCCGGCCGAACGCCTGACATTGAGTACCTGGCGCACGCCGCGAACACGCCCGACGGCGGCCAGGGCAGCCAACTGGGCCGCCACGTCGTCGGCCTCCACCAGCCGCACTTCGGCGTCCGGGAAGGCGGCCCGGATGCCGGCGAGTGGGGTGACCGACGATGGCGGGCGCACGTCCGACGAGCCGTGGTCGCCCATGTTGGCGGCATCGGCCAAGCGGCCGATCAGGGCGATGGTGCGAACGGTCTCCGGGTCCAGGGGCAGAACCGGTCGCTCACCCACCGGCTCGTTCTTGAGCAGGACCATCGACCGCGCCGCCACCGTGCGAGCCAGGGCGCGCGCCTCGTCGTTCGCCACCACCTGGACCGGCGGGTCGGCATGCTCCCGGGCGGCGTAGGAGCGCAGCTGCGCCGTGATCAATCGCACGCCGGCGCGCCCCACCATCGCCCAGGACGTCTCGCCGGCCTGAAGCTGGTCCGCCAGGTGCTGGGCCCGCTGTTGGCGGAACGGCTCTTCGAGGTCCATGCCGGCGTTGAGCGACGTCGCGGCGTCGCGCAGCCCCCAAATGAAGTCGGTCACGGTGATCCCGTCCCAAGCCCAAGTGTCGCGCAGCACGGTGGTCAGCAGGTAGTCGTTCTGGCCGCACCACTCGCCGTTGACCGAGTTGTACGCCCCCATGACGGCCGCCACGCCCTGGTCCACCACCCGCTCGAAGTGCGGCAGGTACACGTCGTGGAGCGTCGGTTCGTCGGCCGTGACGTCCACGGTGAAGCGTGCGTTCTCCATGGAGTTGAGCGCATAGTGCTTGGCGCACGCCATCACCCAGCGCTGGGTGCCCCTGGTCAGCGCGGCACCGAACTCGCCCAGGTGGTAGGGGTCGTCCCCGTAGGTCTCCTGCGCCCGGCCCCAGGCCGGATGGCGGGGCAGGTTGATGCACACGCCGCCGAAGAAGTTGCCCCCCAAGGCCCGGATCTCGCGCCCGATGACGTCGCCGACCTGTTCCTCGAGTGACACGTCCCACGTCGCCCCGCGGGCCATGGAGACCGGGAAGGCGGTGGCGGCGCCTGCCACGCAGCCGCGCGGCCCGTCGACGAAGCGGGTGCCGGGCAGCCCGAGCCGCTCCACAGCGCCGTGCACGATGGGCACACGGTTGTACCCCTCCGACCGGAAGCGGGCCAGCCCCTCCCAGAAGTCGGAGTCGCCGTCGAGCAACCAGAGCCGTTCCCCGTCGTCGAGCTCGGCGTGGAGCTCCTCCGCCACCTCGGTCACGTCCCGGCCAAGCTGTATCGATAGGACGGCGTCCTCGAAGATCGTGGGCATTGGGGGAATCTATCGAGCGGGTTTCGGCCACGTTGGCGGTTGGCACACCAGTGGGCGGTTGCCCGGTGCGCCGCGGTGGCCGCTACGCAGGTGCGATTGCAGACGACGTCGCCAGGAGGTCCAGTGTCGAGACCACGCCGAGGCCCTCGAGAATGCGTTGGCTCTCCTTGTCGGCCGCATCGGGGGCCAGCTCCGTCGTCTCCAGGCCGAGCTCGGCGACGACCTTCAACGTCAATGCGAGGTCGAAGTCAGCTTGGCGTAGCTGCGCCACGTCGAGGCTGGCCTGGAGAGCCAGGCCAGCGCGCTCCAACTCGCCACCCCGAGCCAGCGCCACGCCGCGCACCCGGTGCAGCAGGGGAAGTTGCGGAGCGCCACCCATCGCCTCGGCCTGCACGATCTTGGCATCCGCCCGAGCCAAGGCATCCTCGATGTGACCGGCGAGCAACTCGGCCTCGGCCCAGCGGGCCCCGGCCTCGAGAGATACGAATTGGCTACCGAGTGCCTCCCCCTCGTCCCGTGCATCGGTGAAACGCCGCACGGCCTCGTCGAACCAGCCGCGGGCGGCGGCGCAACGGCCGAGGTTGCAGTTCACGTACGCGGCGCCCGACCGGTAGCTGGCGGCCCGCCAGGTGAGCGAGACCGACTCGAAGAGCCGTTCCGCCTCCTCGACGCGACCCTGTTCCAAGGCGATTTCAGCGACGTTGTTCTCGTAGGACGCTCTCTGCACGACGTCTCCGCAGCGCCGTGCCCGCTCGCGGGCCTGCTCGTAGAACGACAGCGCTCCCTGCCAGTCGCCGTGGAAGTACGCGAACACCCCCAGCAAATTGAGCACGGTCGCCTGGCCTGGCAGATCGCCCATCTCCTCAGTCAAGTCGAGCGCGCGCCGCCAGTTCACCGGCTCCTTAAGCACCCCAAGATCCATCTGGGCCCAGTCCAGCACGATCAGGGCATTCGAGAGGGCGTCCTTCTCGTCGACTAGCTCGGCTTGGGCGATGGCCCGTTTCGCCCAATCGATCGCACGGGTGTGATGGCCCTGCTCCTGGCAGAACCGGGCGTACCAGGCCAGGAGCTGGGCACGCTGGCGCTCCGCCTCGGGATCGTCCTCTCCTTCGAGGACGTGCAGCGCCCTCGTGAGCCAGCGCAGTGCGTTGCTGTAACGGTCCAGCCAACCCTGCACCCGCGAGAGCTTCATCATAAGCCTGGCCTGGGCCAAGCGGTCGTCACCGATGAGGCGTCGCGCAGCACGGTATTCGGAGACGGCGCCGACGTACTCGCCCGTACGATTCCTTGCATCCGCCAGCGCCTCGTGCACCCCGGCGACCTCTTGCACGTCCAACGCCGGCAGGCGCCGCGCCGACGTCAGCGCTCGCTCATAGAACTCGGCCGCCTCCACGTTGGCGTAAACGTTCCGCGCCTGCTCGGCGGCGACCAACGAGTAGCGCCAAGCCTCCTCGAATCGCTGAGCACTGAGATAGTGCAGCGACAGCGAGTGGGCCCATTCCTCGGGATCATCGGCGGCCGACAGGAGAAAGTCGGCGATTCGCCCGTGCAGCTCCCGGCGGAGGCGGTAGGTGAGCCCATCGTATGCACCGTCGCGCAGCAGCGCGTGCCGGAAGACCAGATTCGCGCCCTGGGACCCGATGAACTCGTTCAGTCGCTGCCAGATGTCGTCGCCGGGGCCTGGGACCACGTCCAGGACGGCCTCTAGCAGGTTCCCGGGAACGGTACGACCCAATACCGACAACCGGCGGAGGAAATGCCGGTCACCCGGCGACAAGCGGTCGATGCGAGCGGCGATCACCGCCTCAATAGAGTCCGGCAGCGAATCGAGGTCATCGCTGTGCTGTGCCTCGGCCAGCAGCTCGCGTAGGAACAGTGGGTTCCCACCAGAGCGCTCCGCCAACAGGGCCACCTTCTGCGCCGGCAGCGGATGCGTGGCCATCGCCTTCTGAATCAGCTGGGCCGCCTCGTCGCCGTCGAGGGGCTCGAGCTTCACTTTGGTTAGTTCGCCGTCCGGGGCCACGAAGCCGGACTCGACGTCCCGCCGGGTCAGGCAGAGCAGCCACGGCTTGACGCCGATGATGGGGATGAGATGGCGAAGGAGGTCCGCCGAGGCTTCGTCCATCCAATGCGTGTCCTCGATCACGAAGACCGTCGGCCGGTTGACGATCTCGTGCAGCAGCACCGCCATGACCCGGCCGAGGCGCTGACCCCGGTATTCCGGATCGAGCTCGGCCGTCTCCGGGGTGTCTGGCATCTCGACGTCCATCACCGAGCCCACGAGCGGCGCCCAGGGGAGCAGCTCGGCGTCGGACTCCGTCAAGACGGCGAGGATGCGCTGGCGGGCCTCCTCGTGACTCGCTTCGGCGCCGATGCCCAGGAGCTCGCGCACCATGCCGCGCAGTGCGCCGTAGGGAATGGAGGACTGGTAGTACTCGCAGCCAGCCGAGACCACATCCATGTCGGCCGCCTCGGCCCGGAACGCCTCGATCAACCGCGACTTGCCTACCCCCGGCTCGCCGATGAGTTCCAGGGCCGAGCCCGATCCACTCCGCGCCGACTCAACCGCGGCGCGCCAGGCGGCCAACTCATCCGTCCGCCCGACCAGGGGCAACTGCTGACCGGCGTCAGCTTGGCGTACCCCGAGCCTCCCGCCCACCTCGACCGCGTGGATCGGCTGCACCTTGCCCTTCACATGGAACGGCGGCACTTCGGACGTCTCGAACTGGGAGCCGGAGCGGCCCGGTACCCCGGGCGTGGCCAGGATGGTCCCAGGGACCGCCTTTGCCATCAGCCGCGCCGCCAGGTTCACAGTGTCCCCCATGACAGTGAAGGTGCGGCGGTAGGGCGGTCCGATGTCGCCGGCGAACACCCGACCGCTGTTCGCCCCGATCCGCAGTGGCGGGGTCCGAGGTCGGTCCATGACCTGGCGGAGCGCCAGCAGCATGTGGTGCTCGTCCTCTCCGGTAGCCAGCGGGGCGCCGGCGACGAGAATAATTTTGCCCCCGTCGTGGTCGATGTCGCTGCCGATGAACGTGACGTCACGCTGGTCCACGGCCTCCTGGACGTCCGAGACCAGGGTGTCGAGATAACGCGTCGCCACGTCGGGGCCCTCCGATTCGATCATCTCGTCCGTGCCGTCGAAGTGCACGAACGCAACGACCGCTCGGCGGTGCTCTGGCTCGCGCTCGGTCTCCCCCGTCGATTTGCGGATGGCCGTCGAGACGCACTGGGACAGGTCAACTCCCGGATCCTCGAAATGACGCGGGATGACGGGGCTTACGCTCACAGTGGGGGCGCGGCGCAGGAGGTAGCCGTCACCCCGGGGCTCGCCCAGATCGGAGGTCCGCAGCGAGGCCGCCGTCTGTGGGCTCAACAGGATCTCGCCCGCTGTGGCCGTCGACTCCATGGAGACGGTCGTGCTCGCCGCGGGTCCCGTCACGATGAGCTCACGGTGAGAGTTCCCGACGAGGAACATGTCGAACTGCCCGCTGTTGATGCCGATCGACATCCGCAGCGTCACCCGTTGTCCCAGGACGTTCAGCTTCCCCGTAGCCCGCAGGTGCCGCCGCATGGCGTAGGCGGCCCTGCACGCCCGGAGCTCGTGCTCGGGCCCGGTGTAGAGCAGAAGGAGGGCGTCGCCGCCGAACTTCAGAAGCTGGGCCCCGTCGGCGTAGGCGACAGCGAGCAAGCCGACGAAGCACTCGTTGATGATCGCGGCCAACTCCTCGGCCCCGATCTTGCCGTGGACGGCTAATCCCTCGGACAGCTTGGTGAAGCCCGAGATGTCGACGAATGTGAGCGTCCCGTCGACCGAACGATGCCGGGGATGGGGGGACGTCCCGACCCAGTCCACCAACATTCGGGGCAGGTAGGGCGCGAACGCCCTGGAGCTATCGCGTGGCGGCGCGACTTCAGCCGGTCTTGCGAGCGCCACCACGCGTCACACTTCCCGCCTGCCCCTATGCCGCCCGGCGGGGCCGCTCATGTCCCTTGCGCCCGTCGACAGGTGAGGTCTCCCGGCTCAACGGACCCAGGGGTCGCCTGCCGGGAAGGTGACCTCCTCGACGACGTTGCCCTGCCTGGTCAGGGTGATGTAGTTGATGCAGGGCCCTGACCCAACCTTGAAGGGATTGCAGACCGGGAGCAATCCTGCGGACCCGGCGGGCGTGGTCTGCCCGTACAGGTTCTTGAATGAAATGGTGGACCTGAAGCACACCCAGAAGAGGAGGCCTTCGAGACCTGAACCCTTCGTTCCGTCGATTATCGGGAAGGAGTTGACGGCAGTGATCGTCCCTGGGACTGTCCCGCCCACCGGCGTGAATGTGTTGCTCTCCTGCACAACGTTGGGCGCGTGTCGGAAGCCGTCGCCGCAGTTCGCCGTATTGTTTCCGCTGTCAGACACCGTGTCGAGCTCCAGGAAGCCCGCTCCCGTCCCCTGGGTGTTCAACTGGCTGTTTTCATTGTTCACGTTGTCGTTGGTGTTGCAATTCGGGCCGGTGCAGCTTTCCACGGCGTTGGCCACGGTGATCGAGTCCGATACCGATGCCGATGTTCCGGCATTGGAGGTGATGTTCACCACGACGGTGTAGGTGTCGTCGGCGGCATATTTGTAGCTACCGTTCACGGTGTAGGTGGAACCAGACACCGAGACGGTCCCAGTGGTGGAGGCGCTACCGTCACCCCAGTTGATGGACGCGGTGAAGAAGCTGGTAGGGGTAGTGGCCGGGGGATTGTAGCTGTCCGTGAACGTGGCCACTGGTCCGTTGTAGGTAGTTCCGAGTGTTTGCGGGACGATGGGGGGGGTCACCGGGCTCGCCGTGATGACATCGGGCACCGCGGTCAGCGACACGTTGTCGAGCGTGGGTCCCTGGTTCTGGTCGGATGGGGAGGTGTCGTCGTCGAACTCGATCGTGCTGGTGGTCGAGGTCGCCGTGAAGGTGATGGTGTTCGACACCCACTTGAGAGGAGTACTGGCAGGGACCGCCTGGACCGTGTCGATCGTGGAACCATTGACGGTGACGCCCAAGGTGTGGGTGACGCCGTCGGTCGTGCTCTCGTCCCCGTTGACCGCCGACTCAAAGGAGAGGCTGTACTCCTCCCCAGGTGTGGTGGTCACCTGCTGGAAGAGCCCGCCGGGCGCCTCTGTCGTGCCGGCCAAGTCGATGCAGTTGGCGCTCCCGCCTTGGCACTCCCAACCGTTGTAGCTGGTCGACACCACGTCCACGCTGCCGACGTTCGAACCGGTATAGCTGGCCGGGGTCACCACCGTCCAATGGGGAATCGTCGTCGAATCGCCGGCATCGACGGTGAGGTAGCCACCGGTGGGAACGGGAACAGTGGGGATGGTTTCGAAATTTGCGTTCAGGATCAGGTTCCCTGAAGGAGGAGGCGGACCAGCGCTCACCGTGGCTGGAGTGAGAAGGACGGCGCCCCCGACACCGAACGCGACGAGCGCGCTCGCCAAAATGGTGCGCCACCGCTTGACCATACCCATCCGCACTCTCCGGCCCTCCTCGCTCGTGGAGAAACCCCCCCACCCTTGTCAACGAGGGGTTTTGTCAGATATTTGACGAAACCGCAGGTCGGCAATAGAGCCGAATGGCCCCTCCTGCAACCCAAATTTCAAATTGCGGAGCCGTGCCGAGTCCTGAGACCCGGCTGAGATGACTGCGTCCGTGTGGCCGACTCGCACTCACTTCGCCCACTTTCCGCGTCGCACCGCCGACTCCTCCGTGGCGTGCGTGAGCACCTGGTTGCGGTTCTCGAGCTCGAGGGCGGCACCGATGTCGGACGCGTCGGTGTTGACCTGCAGCGCCCGCTTGGTCACCTGCACGGCCAGTGCCGGTAGCTCGGCCATCCGCTCCGCCAGCTCGAAGGCACGGCCGAGCAGCTCCTCCGGCTCGAGGAGCTGGCTGACCAGCCCACGACGGTCGGCTTCTTCGGCGGGAACGGTTCGCCCGGACAGCATCCAGTCGGCCGCGACGCTGGTGCCGACGATGCGCGGCAGGTGGTAGCTCATGCCCATCTCGCCACCGGAGAGCCCGAGCAGGATGGCACCGTTGCCGAACGAGGCCGCCGTCGAGCACAGCCGGACGTCAGCGGCCAGGCAGAGGGCGAAGCCGCCGCCGACGCAGGGACCGTTGACCGCGACGATGACCGCCTGGGGCAGGGAGCGTACGGCCAGGGGCAGCGCGCCCATGCGCTCCTGGAATTGCATTCGCTCGGCCACCGGCGAGTGCGAGGACGGGAGGCCGGGGCCGAAATCCCGCACGTCGAGTCCGGAGCAGAAACCGCGCCCCGTCCCGGTGATCACGACGGCCCGGGTCGCCGTGTCACCCGAAAGCCGACTGCACTCCTGCTCGATCGCCCCCACCAACTCGTGGTTCAGCGCGTTCAGGCGCTCGGGTCGGTTGAGGCGCAGCAGCGCCACACCCGCAGTCGGTGTCTCCACGACCAGGACGTCACCCACGTGAGACCCTCCCGCTCACCATCGCCAGCACCACGGCCGACACTGTTAGCACCGTCCACTTCCGCCGGGCAATCACGATCCGGGCGATGGACCGGCAAGTTCGTGCGCCCGGGTCAGCAGCCGAGGCAGCACGGGCACCATGGCCTCGACCTCGCCGTCGGGCGACGAGCGCCGGCGGTTGTGCTTCACGATCAATGACCACGTGGCCGCCGACTTGAACGACGCCAGCGCGACGAACCAGCCGAGCGAGGGCGCGTCCCGGCCCACCGCTTCGGTGTAGGCGGAGGCCAGCTCGGCCGGATGCGGCAGCGCAGCGGCGTGGCGGGTGGTCCGCCTGTACGTGTCGGGGTCGCCGTTCAGGAGGAACCAGCCCAGGTCGACACGAGGGTCGCCCACCGACCAGATCTCCCAGTCGACGACAGCCGTGATCCGGTCCCCCTCCGCCAGGAGATTGCCCAACCGGAAGTCGCCGTGCACGAGCGCCGGCGCCAGCGGCACTGGCGCCGAGGAGCGGAGGCCGTCGGCGACGTCCGGCCATCCCGGCACCAGCCCTGGGTCAACCGTCTGGAGGACGCGGCACCAGCGGTCGATCTCCTCGTCAGCGCTCACCACCGGCTCGCCTCCGAGGCCCGCCGACCCGAGATCGATCCGGTGTAGCAACGCCATGGTGCGGGCGGCGGCCAACATCCGCGCCGCCATCGTCGCGTCGTCGACCGCGTCCGCTCCGACGACATCGAACAGCGGCTCGACCGAGTCTCCCGCCAGGAACGACATGACAAAGAGCGGTGGGACCTCCGGTGGCCGGCCGGCGTCCTCCCACAGCACCTCGGGCACCGGCACCGGCGTCGGGGCCAAGGCGCGCAGCAGCCGAACCTGGCGCAGCACGTCGCGGTTGCGCACGGGCGCCACCCCCGGTGGCGCCACCTTCACCACCACGGATCGTTCACCGAAGCGTCCGGCGTAAGTCAGGCTCGATGCACCTCCGGCGAGCGGGCGTACGTCGGTCACACCAACCGGGTCCAGCCGCGCCGCCAAGGCCTGGAGATTCAGCTCGGGCACGGACCTAGTATCGGCGAAAGTCGACCGGGAGGGCGCCGTGGCAGGCGACTACGAGGGACGCATCGCGCTGGTGACCGGCGGGAGCCGGGGTCTCGGCAAGGCCATCGCCAAGCGTTTGGCGGGTGAGGGGGCCGCGGTCGCCATCACGGCGCGCACCATGGACCCCGACCCCAAGTACGAGGGCTCGCTGCGCCAGACCTGCGAGGAGATCGAGACGGCGGGAGGCCGCGTGCTGGCTGTGCAGGCCGACCTGTCCCAAGCCGACGAACGCGAGCGCATGTTCGCCCGAGTCGTCGAGGAGATCGGGGCGCCCGACGTGCTGGTCAACAACGCCGCGGTGACCTTCCTGCGCCCGCTCGACGAGTTCCCCGAGCGGCGCGCCCTGCTCATGGTGGAGATGCACCTCCTCGGCCCGCTCCACCTCATCCAGCTGGCCCTCCCGGGCATGCGCGAGCGGGGCCGCGGCTGGGTGGTCAACCTCACCTCGGTGGCCGGTGACCCCATTGACGGGCCGCCCTTCGCCGAGTTTGACCGCACGGCCGGCTTCGGCCTCTACGGGACGGTCAAGGCGGCGCTCAATCGGCTCACCCAGAGCCTGGCTGCCGAGCTCTACGACGACGGCATCGCCGTGAACGCCGCCGCGCCCACCAACCCGGTGGCCACCGAGGGTGCGAGCGCACTCGATTTGGCCAAGGAGGACACGGAAGACATCTCACTGATCACCGAGACTGTTTTCCGCCTCTGCCAGGGCGAACCCAAGACGCTGACCGGCCGGGTGGTCAAGACCCAGTCCTACCTGCGCGAAGTCGGGTGGCTGCCATGAGGGGTGTCCATGGCTGAGCCGCCGATCGCCCTGGCCGACGAGTTCGCCATCCGCAGGACGCTGGCCGCCTACTGCCACCAGCTCGACGACGGGGACTTCTCCAGCCTGGCCCACCGGTTCAGCGAGGACGGCTCTAACACCTACGGCCCGGGCTCACGCGTCCGGCCGGGCCACGTTGGAGTCGTGGTTCGCCGAAATGAACCCGCCCGACCGCCGGGGCAAGCACCTGACCATGAACGTGATCGTCGACCTGGAGGGTGACCGGGCCGTCGCCTATTCGGACTACCTCTTCGTGCGCATCGTCGACGGCACCCTGGTACCGCTGTTCAGCGGCCGCTACCGCGACGAACTGGTGCGCGCCGAATGCGGCTGGCTGATCCAGTCCCCGATGGTGTCACCGCTCGCGTAGGCGGGCAGGGCCAGCTGCGTGCGACGACGCTTCAGTGCTTGACTAGTCGCCGGGCCATGAAGAGGATGTGCTCCCGCTCGTACTCCTCGGCCTTGTCCGGGTGCTCGGCGCGCAGGTGGGCGAACGACACCTCCACGATGTCGTCCTCGGTGTCGCCGGTCAGCACTGTCCCGCAGGGACAGTCCAGCACGTAGTGGAACTTTAGCGCCTCCTTCGGCGCGTCGCCCTCGGCGCTCACGACGGCGACCCGGCGGCGTCGCCCCGGTATTCGGCGTCCGTCACGTGCGCACCCCAGTCCGTCTCGGGCTTCGATCCTTTGCCGACACCTTCGGTGATGGAGAGGTGCGTCATGAAGTTGTCCGGCGTCGCTCCGTGCCAGTGCCACTCGTCGGCCGGCGTGTTGATCACGTCGCCGGCATGAATGTGGGTGATCTCGTCGCCCCGGGATTGGACGAGGCCGGCGCCATCGGTCACGTAGAGCGTCTGGCCGAGGGCGTGGGAGTGCCACGCCGTGCGCGAACCGGGGGCGAAGCGCACGGCGTTCACCCGGACCCGCGACGGCTCCTCGCCCCTGGCGATGGCGTCGATCCAGACGTCACCGGTGAACGTCTCGGCTGGTCCCTTGTTGGACGGTGGCTTGGGTCGGAGTTCCATGCTCCTCCTTCTCCATCATTCTGACGATACGACCAACCTCAGCCGTGGTCCTGGAACCATCGCCCGAGCAGCTGTTGCGCCTGCGGCCCGCCATCGATGACGTGGTTGGTGCGCCGGCTGACCCGCCAACCGTCGCGGGTGCGCGTGAACTCCCAGAAGTTGGCTGAGACGCGCCAGACCTCGTAGCCCTCGTCGGTGTGGAGGTAGACCCGCGAGTAGCCGATGGCCCGTGCGGTATCCCCTTCGATGTCCACCACGGGGAAGGCGGGAATGTGCGCCGAACCCTGGTCGATCAGCGCCTGCTGCCCGTCACTGCGCACCATGTCCGCGATGGCCGCCGGCCCGGTCAGGTGCGACATGTCGGACTGCAGCACGGCGTCTTCCGAGAAGAGCGCGGCGGCCGCCTCCGCCTGGCCGGTGTCGACCGCCGGGCCCCAGGTGTTGATGAGCCGATGGATGGCCACCTGGTCCTCCAGCCGCCGCACCCGTTCCTCGAGGGTAGCCAGCCTCGCCCGCAGCTCCGCGTCCTCCACGAATACCTCCGACGTCCCGCCCGGCCGGCCTATGGGGTGGCGCCCAGGCCGAGCGTCCCCTTGGCGTCGAGCAGGTGGTGGTGTGACTCGTGCACCGCATTGCGACCGATCCCGACCAGGGTGAAGGTGACCACCCCGTACTGGCCGCGGTCGTTGACCACGGTCCGGGACCATCCCGACGCGTCCATCCCGCCCAACGTGTCGGCCACCCGGCGCGCGTTGGCCTCCAGCTCACCCGCCAGCTCCTCGGCATCGAGCTGGTTGTAGCTCTCCCACTCCTCCTGTCCCGGGTTGAACATCGGGACCGTCGGTGCGTCCTGCTCCAAGCCGAGATGCAGCCGGTCGCCGGCCACGCGCAGAGTGCCGCTCACGTGCGCGCCGTACTGCATGGGCGAGAACACACCAAGTTCGGGGCTGTGCCGCAGGTAGTCGTCGTCCGCCTCGACCAGGAACACGTGCCACCTAGCGGCCAGCTCCACCACCCGCTCTCCCAGCGAGTCCGGTTCCATGGCCGACGGATTCAGTCCGCACTGCGGGCACGACTCCTCTTGAATGCGGGACCACTGCCAACCCTCGCCGCGCGCCGCCCGCAGCTTCTCCATGTCGTCGGGTTCGGGGATGGGCTGCGTCGTCGAGGCTGCCACGCGGCGAGCTTACCGCTGGGGTTGACCGCAAGAGCCGGCCGGTCGATCTGCTCCCAGTAGGCTTGTAACCCGTGACCGATGTCGAGTTCTACGTCGACCCCAGCTGCCCCTGGGCCTGGATCACCTCCCGCTGGCTGCTCGAAGTCGCACCCCAGCGGGACCTGACAGTGTTCTGGCGCTCCTACTGCCTCGAGATCCGCGACGACTACGGCGTGGCGCCGACCGTACCCGAGGAGTACCGCCAGACCGCCATCGACGGCCACGCCATTTCGCACCGCATGCTGCGCATCTTCGAGGCGGCACGCGCCGAGGCGGGCGAAGAGGCGGTCGATCGGCTCTACACCGAATGGGGTCGGCTGCGCTTCTCGCCCGACTGCCCGCCGTTCGACCGGCTGCTGGTCGACTGCGTGGCCGCCGCCGGCCTCGACGCCCGGCTGGTCGAGGCGGCCGACGACGAGAAGTGGGACGGCCCGATCTGTGAGGCGATGGAAGTCGCCTACGCCTTCGGCGGCCCGAAGACCCAGACGCCGACCATCGTCGTGCGGAGCGATAACCCACACGGGTTCAAGGGGCCGGTCATGGCCCCGGCTCCGACGGGCGCCGACGCCCTGCGCCTGTGGGATGCCATTGTCGTGCTCTCCGAGCAGGAGGGTTTCTTCGAGATCACCCGGCCCCGCACCAACACGCCGCGGGTCCACATCAACGTCTAATCGGTTCGCCGGCTACGCGCCCTCGAACTCCTCGAGGCCCCACTCATCGAGCCATTCCGGATAGGGCGTCTCCCCGTCAAAACGGATGGGCAGCCGGACGCGCAGACTCCTCAACGGGGAGCACGGGGCATACCCAGCCCGATCATGGCGATGATGTCACGCTGTACCTCGTTCGTCCCACCCCCAAAGGTGAAGATGGTCTGGCCCCGGGCCTGCTGCTCGAGGCGACCTCTGATCACGGCCCCCGGGGAGCCCTGGACCAGGTAGCCCGCTTGGCCGACCACTTCGAGGAGCTGTTCGTAGACCTCGAGAGCGAGCTCGGTGCCGTACACCTTGGTGGCTGACGCATCGGCGGGGTTCAATCCCTTGTCGGACGCCCACGCCACCTTCCAGTTGAACAGCTTCAGTACCTCGATTTTGGCGTGCACCCTGGCCAGGGTGATCTGGACCCACTCGTGGTCCATCACGGTCCGTCCGTCTCCCAGTTGATGCCCCTGGGCCCATCGCCGCACCTCGGTCAGGCTGCGGAGCAATCCTGAGGCCGGGCACAGCGCCACGCGCTCATGGTTGAGTTGGTTGGTGATCAGCTTCCAGCCTTGGTTCTCCGCCCCGACCAGGTTCTCGACCGGGACCCGGACGTCCTCGTAGAAGGTCGAGCTGGTGATGTCACCCGCGATGGTGGACAACGGAGCCCAATGGAACCCGGGGGTGTCGACCGGCACAATGAACACCGAAAGGCCTTTGTGCTTGGGGACATCGGGGTCCGTGCGCGCCGCCAGCCATACGTAGTCGGCATACTGGATCGCGCTCGTGTAGATCTTCTGCCCGTTGATCACGTACTCGTCCCCGTCGCGTACGGCCCGGGTTTTCAATGAAGCCAGGTCCGTACCCGCTGACGGCTCGGTGTAGCCGATGGAGAAGTGGACCTCACCTCGGAGGATGCCGGGCAGGATCCGTTGCTTCTGCTCGGGGGTGCCCAGGGCCATGACGGTGGGACCGACGCTGTTCAAGGTGAGCAGCGGCAGCGGCACGCCCGCCCAGTGCGACTCCTCGACGAAGATCATCTGGTCGATGGCCCCGCGGGCTTGGCCGCCGTACTCGACGGGCCAGCCAAGGCCCAGCCATCCGTCCTGCCCCATGCGGCGGATGTAGCGGGTATACGTCGACACGCTCGGGTCCGAGCCTTCGACATCGGCCACCAGGTTCTCGAAATACTCCCGGAGCTGGCTCTGAAGATTCCGCTGCTCCGCCGTTAACTCCAGAAGCATCGTGTCCTCCGGTTAGGCACTCCCCGATCCGTCCGGGCCAGCATTATCGCCGGGATCCTTGTCGACCGTGAAGGCGCGGCGACTGCTGGCAGATCGGCGTAGAGGGCACCCGAAGGAGACTGGTCGGGTTGACGACGCTTGGGTACATGTTGCTTAGTCCGGGCCGGTTACTCCGAGGGCGTCGGTTTATCTGGCCGCCAGCTCGTGGCTAGCAACAAGGCGGCACCGCCGACACCTCCGATGAGGGTGATGGCGAAGCCGGGCCACCCCCACAAGTCAGTCAGAAAGTGCACGTGGCCGTCGATGCTCCACTGCCCTGAGCCGAGCGTTCCGACGACGACGCCGAACAGGGTAAGCGTCATCACGTACTCCCACCCCTCGCCCGGACGGAAGATGAAGAACCCGTTCCCGCGGTGGTTGGTGATAAAGGCCACCACCATGACCCCGACGACGCCGGCGCAGGCCAACGGCGTGGCCAGGCCGAGGATCAGCAGCACGCCCGCGCCGACCTCGGTCAGGCTGGCGAACCAGGCGTGCACGATGCCGGGCCGCATGCCGAGCCCATGGAACCAGCGCGCCGTGCCGGCGATCTTGCCGCCTCCGTAGATGTGGTTGATGCCGTGGGCCAGGAACACCCCGGCCAACACGAGCCGAGCGATGAGCAACGCCAGGTTTTCGGACGACGGCGAGAGGGTGCCGAGAAGCGCGTGCACGAGACCTCCGGTTCAGTTCGCACTCGAGGGGTGACCGGCCAGGTCGCCGGTCAGCTGATCATGGTCGACCCGCACCGTACCGTTCACCGGCGTGTGCCGGTGACGATGGGCCGTTCATGGGGGCCAGGGCCGTCGGGCGCCGGCCGGAGCTGTGCGTCCTCACCGGACCCCGGGTGGCTGGGGCCGGGCACGCCGCGGGACCTCAAGCAGCACCTCCTCGGACGCCGAGAGGAACGACCGGTCCCCGACCAGGTCGCCCTCGCCGGTGCCCCCGAGGTTCTCGGAGAACCGGCGGACACGGCCGGAACCCCGCTTCGCCGTCGAAGTACACCTCGTTGATGGCGTCGTAGGCCCATTCGCCCTCCGCCCGGTGCAGGGGGTGGTTCTGGACGTCGTCCAGGCCGCGCGCCTCCGCGGGGATGGCGGTGGCCCGGGTCACCCGGGCGCCGCTGTTGAGTCGGACCTCTAGACAACAGTCCGCCGTGACCCAGCACCCCCGGTTCAATGCGACGGAATGCGGAGCTGGGACCGCAGGAAAAACCGCGACCGCCCGCGCCGGGCGACGGATGCCGGTCGATTCACCGCTGGGTCAGAGCTTTACCGTGGCTTGCGGTTCAATGACGATGTCGGCCGTTCGAAGTCGTTTGAGCACCGTGTTCTCTCTTCCATACGACAGTGGCGTGAACAGGAGCGTGTCGAGAGGGAACCATAGACCGACCCACACCAACACCCACCCTCCGGAGTCAAGAACGAGGTTCGCGTTCCCACTGGCGCCCACGATGCTCGACTTGATGATCACGAGAACAAATCCCAAAACCACAATTGGGAGCCCTATCCATAGCGAGAACAAGCCGTCGAGTCGGGTTGCCCGACGTTCACGTTGGTTATAGGCGATTCGGTGGTCGCAATAGCGACCGAGGGTACGTTGAATCCGCTGGTCCATTCCCTGTGATAGCTGGTCAGCGGGTAGAGCCAGTTCGATCCGGACTGATCCGTTCGAGCGACGGCTTCGTAACATGCTGATGCAGTACTCCAGCCCTGTCATGAAATTGCGGTATTCCGAGAACAGGTCTGCTGGCGCCAGCACGAACATTTCTTCCGGGCTGTTGAGCGAAAGCGAAATGACCTGGGTGGATTTTTCGGTCATAACGCCATGGTCTACTCCCATCGCCTGACCCGTACCCATTCAGGCTCGCACTCACTGCTGCTTGCAGCGACTCCTCTGTGCTTTACCGATGCGGTCTCAGCTCGAAGTGTCGCCGTCGTGCGAGCCCTCACCGAGAGGGATGCGTGGCTGTGGTGGCGAAGGGCCGCCACCTGCATGATCTTGGGTCGTTGGGTCCCCGGCGGGAATGGTGAACGGACGCGCCGATCAGGTCTCGGTCGTTGTGACTGGAATGACCTGCAAGATGTCATTCTGGTAGCGGCGTTCGTCGATACGCCACGCGCCGTCGCGGTTCGACCAGGAGTCAAAATAGCGGCCGCGCGCCACGACGTCGGTGCCCCCGGCTCGTATGCACGCGGTGACGTAGCTTTCGCTCGTCGCCGTTAGGCCGGCCACGTCGATCAGCACGTTCGAAAGCTGATGCGACGTAGCCATGCAGGACCGGTGGGTCTCGAAGATCCATGCCATCAAACTCGCTGCCGAGCCGTCGAAGATCTCTTCGTAGTGGGCCGTGGCATCGCGGTGCCAGACATGCCACCACGTCACCTCGTCAATGCGGTCTACGGCCACACAGTACCGATGCAGCGCCTCGGTGATCGCCTCCTTGGCGACCAGGTCGGCCATCGCGTCCGACATGATCTCACTCATGGCGCCGATCCCCTCTTCGCTGCAACCGAATCGTCTCGACGTCGACTGTAACGGCACCTAGTCTTCCGTGCCGTGGAGTTTGTCGACCGCTACGGCCCGTGGGCATTGGTAGCTGGGGCCTCGGAAGGCGTGGGGGCGTCAGCGGCCCGGTCGCTCGGTGAGCGCGGAATCAATGTGGTCCTGGTCTCCCGTCGGCAGGCCGCGCTCGATGACGTAGCCGAGACAGTGGTCTCCTCGACGCGAACAGTGCAGCTCGACTTGAGCGAGCCGGATGCCGCAAGCCAGCTGATACGAGCCACCGCGGACCTCGAGATCGGTCTTTTGGTCTATAACGCGGGGGCCGACCCGAACATGGCGCGCTTCTTGGACAAGCCGCTCGACGTGTGGCAGGCGATGCTCACCCGAAACTGCACGACAGTCATGGCTTCGGTTCATCACTTCGGTGGTCTGATGGCCGAGCGTGGCCATGGGGGCCTCGTTCTCGTCACCTCCGGAGCGGCGTGGGCCGGCGGCGCCCGCCTGGCCGTGTATGGAGCCTCGAAGGCCTTCGACCTGATCCTGGCCGAATCGCTCTGGGCGGAGTTGGAGCCGTCGGGAGTCCACGTTCTCGCGATGGTGCTGGGGCAGACGGACACCCCGGCCCTGCGCACGTTGCTCGCCGGACGTGATGTCGACGGGCTCGCCGATCCTGACGACGTCGTGCGCGACATGCTGAACAACCTGGCCAATGGTCCCACCTGGCCGCCGGACCCCTCGCCCTTGGGCTCGGTCCCTCGCCGGCTGGCGGTCGAGCTGATGACACAGGGCTCTGCCACCCTCTTCGATTCGCCGTGATCGGCGTGCGGCCGATGGACCCGAGCAACCGGGAGAGGCGGCTGAGGTCGCTGCCTTCCCAGGAGGCGCCGCGGCCACCGCCTCGCACTAGACCACGGAGACTCTTGAGACCGGAAGCCGTCCGTGCCGAGCGTCGACATCCAAATGGCTAAGCCGTAAGCCGCCGAGCCCCGATTGCACGTCTCCACCTCCCAGACGCCAATCGGGTCGCCCCTCGGTGGACCTCGAGATGACCCAGGTCGTGGTGCAGCAGGTCGACCCCCCCGCCGGTCCTGTTCGGTTACGGCGCCCGGTCAGGAAGTACCCGACGACGTGCGACCAGTTGCCGGGTGCACCACCTGCCAGCGTGGCCGGCTAGAGCCGGGAGGAGTTCTCGCCATGGCATCCGGGTCAACGCCATCGCGCCGGACCACATCATCCCGCCCATGGTGCTCGCGGTCTCAGCGCCCGGGTCGCGGACGGAGTTCATGAACATCATGCGCGCCCAGGCCGGGCTGCTGGGACGCCGGGCACCCGGCGACGTTCCTGGCTAGCGAGGAGGCCTGGCTGGATCACCGGAGCGGTCCTTCTGGTCGAGTCGGGCGGGCTCAGCGTCACGCCGTTGATGATCGCGCCATACCGGCGCGCCATCCCAAAGCCCAAGGCGTAGCAAACCGGTGCGCATGGATGTCTAGATCGCCGGTTGGCCGCACCTCGGCCGGATGGCGGGGAGCCGGTCCCGACGCCTTGGGCCTCCGCCAATTCATGATCGCCGCGGAGCCCTTCGAGGGAGACTCAGGCGGCCGAGCTGTATCAGCAGTCTGACGTGCCCATGCTGCACGAGCGATCTTCGAAAGGGCAGTTCGGATCTCAGCGAGCCGGGTTTGACCCCGGCGAAGCACCGAGTATGGCCCCAAGTACGTCTCTGCATCCTCCCAGCGAAAGGCCGGCCCCTAGCGCGGGAGCCCCGGGGACGGAGTAGGGAGGCCGGCGGCGGACCAGGTGCCGGGGTATCCGGCCTTATGCGGCTGGGTCCTTCATCCGATGTTCTCATCAGTGAACCCACGCATCCACACACGCCCTGGGATTCCTGGTCGCTTGCCGCACAAGGCAGGCCCGGGGTGGCACATCCTCCCGCTCTTGTGCGTGGCCAGTCTGATCCTGAGTGTCCTAAGTCTCGGAGTCTGGACCGGCCGGGATCAGGCTGCCGTGTCATGGGAGCCGACCGCCGCCATCAGTGCGGCGGGTCAGTCCTCCTTCTACGGATCCGGGAGGCTGACAGCGGCGGATCCCAACGGGGGTTACTGGCTTGCCACCTCGTCCGGCTCCATTACCGCCTACGGAGGTGCACCCTTTCTGGGGTCGCCTGCAGCCTCGGGCATCGACCTGAACAAGCCGATCGTCGGCATGGCCAGCACGGCCACGGGTGCGGGCTATTGGCTGGTCGCCTCTGACGGAGGGATCTTCAGCTTCGGTGACGCCGGGTTCTACGGCTCGACCGGCGCCATCCGCCTGAATC
>Ga0209420_1000577_pt1 | contig 18758 bp, 16 predicted proteins | sample BlaSpr_A8_OM1_O1_FD_187972 | JGI IMG/M metagenome (GOLD analysis project Ga0209420, IMG submission 187972) | Forest soil microbial communities from Thunder Bay, Ontario, Canada - Black Spruce, Ontario site 2_A8_OM1_O1 (SPAdes) (version 2) | ecosystem: Environmental > Terrestrial > Soil > Boreal... | reverse complement strand
CAGTGCCGAAGTGGCGGTCGAGCCGACGCCGATGGCGTTGACCCGGATGCGCGGGGCGAGGTCGCGCGACGCCAGCCGTGTGTACTGCTCGAGGGCACCCTTGACCGTCCCGTAGCCCAGGTAGCCCCGGCCGCCCACGTGGCCCATCACCGAGGAGATGCTGACGATGGCGCCGCCGGGATGCTCTCCTTCGAGCATGCGGGGCACGGCGGCTCGCACCAGCGCGTGGCCGGCCGAGACGTTGAAGCGGAAGGCCTCCTCCAAGAAGCGCGGCGAGGTGTCGAGCAGGGGCCGGGGCATGGTGCCGCCCATGTTGTTGACGACGATGTCGAGCCGTCCCAGTTCCGTGAAGGCCGTCTCGGCCAGCGACGCCATCAGGTCGAAGTCGGTCAGGTCTCCGGGCACCACCACGGCGCGCCGCCCTACGGCCTCGACTTGTTTGGCCACCTGGCGAAGCTGGTCCTCGGTGCGGGCGGCCAGCACGACGTCGGCGCCGGCCTCAGCCAGGGCGATGGCGGTGGCGGCGCCGATGCCGCGACCGCTGGCGGTGACGACGGCGACCTGGTCGGTGACGAGGAATCGGTCGAGGATCATCCGGCGAATGTAGTTGGCCACCCCGCAGGGCGCGCCGGGTGGTTCAGGCGGGGGCGGTCCCCGCATCGTGGTCAGCGTCGACGCGGCCGTCGTCCGCCGACGCCGGCGTCCCGATGCGAGCCACCAGGTTGCCCCAGCCCACTTGGTCCTCGAGGACCGGGAAGGGCTTCGGCAGGACCTCGGCCTTGACCTTGTCGGGCAGACTCAGATCACCGCCCGTGTGCCCCACGCTGAAGACGCGTTCGGGCCGGGCCCGTCCGATCATGGATGTGCCCCAGCGCCACAGCGCCACGAAACGCGAGCCGAATCCGTTGAGAAAGGCCAGGTGTACGAACATCCACACGATCCATCCGGGGAAGCCGCTCAAACGGAGGCGCCGCACGCTCACGATCGCCTTGAAGCGGCCGATGGACGCCGCGCTCCCGAGGTCGCGGTACTTGAAGGGCACGCTGTCGCCGCCCTTGAGCCGCCGCTTGATCGTGTTGGCGGCGTGGAGGCCGCCCTGCATGGCCACCTCGCACACACCGGGAAGGTTGTCGAGGGAGGCCATGTCGCCGACGGCGAAGACCTCGGGGTGCCCCGGCAGGCTGAGGTCGGGCAGGACGGCAATCCTCCCGGCTCGGTCCGTCTCGGCTCCTGTGGCCTCGGCCAGCAGGCCGGCCAAGGGTGAGGCCTGGACGCCGGCAGCCCAGATGACGGTGCCGCATTCGAAACGCCCCGTCGCGCCCTCTGCGCTCTCGGTGTCGACCCCGAACGGGTCTACCCCGACGACCCGCAGGCCCATGCGCAGCTCGACGCCCATTTTCTCGAGCTCGGTGCTGGCCCGGTCTGAGAGTTCTCCGCCGAAGGTGCTCAGCGGTTTGTGGCCGCCGTCGACCAGGACGACCCGGACCATGCCGGGATCGATGTTGCGGAACTCGCCCTTCAGGCTGCGGTAGGCGAGCTCGCGGATTTGCCCGGCCAGCTCGACGCCGGTCGGACCGGCGCCGACGATGACGAATGTCATCCAGAACCGCTGTAGCGCCGGGTCGCGCGCCGAATCGGCGATTTCGAGCGCCCCGTAGACGCGGCGCCGGAGCTCCATGGCGTCGTCGATCGTCTTCATACCCGGGGCGACCAAGGCGAACTCGTCGTGGCCGAAGTAGGACTGCCCGGCGCCGGCGGCGACGATCAGGCTGTCGTAGGCGTACTCGTTGACCTCGCCCGGGAGGGCGGCCGTGTGGACGACCCGCTGCTCAAGGTCGAACCCGGTCACTTTGGACAGGACGACATCGACATTCTTGCGACGGCGCAGGAGATGCCGCAGCACGGGTGAGATGGCGCCCGGCGACAAAATTCCGGTGGCCACCTGGTAGAGCAGCGGCTGGAACAGATGATGGTTGCGCTGATCGATGAGCGTGATGTCGACGTCAGCGCGGGCGAGTAGGCGCGTGGCGGGCAGTCCGCCGAAGCCGCCCCCTACCACCACGACCCGGTGTCTCTTGGCTTCGGTCACCTCCACTCCCTCCTACGTCCCTTGCTACGCGTTGCTCTCGGCTGCCTCCGCTTCGATGAGCCGCCCGAGGGCGTCGATCAGAGCCAGGTGGGTAAAAGCCTGGGGGAAGTTACCCAGATGCTCGCCCGTCGTCGCGTCGATCTCCTCGGCGTAGAGCAGCAGCGGCCCGGCGAAGTTGAGCAGTTTCTGGCACAGGGCGGTCGCCCGCTGACGCTCACCGATCATGGCCAGCGCGGTGACCAGCCAGAAGGAGCAGATGGTGAAGGTCCCCTCCTTGCCCTCGAACCCCGTGTCAGTGGAGTCCACCTTGTAGCGCAACACCAGCCCGTCTTCGGTCAGCTCGTCGGCGATGGCCAGCACCGTGGCCCGAACGCGCTCGTCCTCGGGAGGGAGAAAGCCGAGGATGGGGATCAGGAGGAGCGAGGCGTCGAGCTCCTCGTTGCCGTAGTGCTGCCGGAACCGGCCCGAGGGAGTGACGCCGCGGTCGAGGATCTCGGCCTTGAGGTCGTCGGCCGCCTTGCGCCAGTGCTCGGCGCGCTCTTCATCGTCCCGCCGGCGCGCCATGTGGGCGCCGCGGTCCATGGCGATCCAGCACAAGACCTTGGAGGCCGTGAAGTGCTCGGGCTCTCCCCGGATCTCCCAGATGCCCTGGTCCGGGTCGCCCGAGTGGGAGATGGCGGCCTCGACCAGGCTGGCCAACCCCTCCCAGGTGGCCTTGACGATCTGTGATGCCCCTTGCCGTATGTGGATGTCGACGGCATCGAGGATCATGCCCCACACGTCGTTCTGGTGTTGGTTCCAGGCGCCGTTGCCGACGCGCACCGGACGCGAATTCCGCCAGCCCGAGAGGTGGTCCAGCGTGTGCTCGGTCAGGTCCTTGCGGCCGTCGATGCCATACATGATCTGGAGTTCGAACGTGCCGCTGGCGTCGGCCCCGAGCGCCTCGATCACGAAGGCGAAGTACTCGAGCGCCTCCCAGGCGAAGCCGAGCCGGTAGAGCGATCGGAGCATGAAAGAGGAGTCACGGATCCACGTGTAGCGGTAGTCCCAGTTGCGCGCCCCGCCCGGCGTTTCCGGAAGGGAGGTGGTCGGCGCCGCCATGATGGCCCCCGTGGGGGCGTAGCTGAGCCCTTTGAGGGTCAGCGCGCTGCGCTCCATGTAGCGGCGCCAGGGATGGTCTGGGAAGGTGCCGGTGGACAGCCAGTCCCGCCAGTAGGCCACGGTGTCATCGAGCTGACACTCCGCCTCCTCGAGGCTCGAAGGGTGGTGGCCGGACCAGGAGAGCGCCACGAAGGCACTTTCGCCCTTGGCCAGGGTGGAGCGACCGTAACAGCGCGCCCCGGCGGCACCGAGCCCCAGTGAGGACGTGAGGGTCAGTGTGGGGTCGCCAGGCGGTGGGCAGACCGTCATGGTCCCGTAGTCGTCCCCGGCGTACTCCCAGTGCCCGATGGCCGACCCGTACTCGAAGACGGGGACCACCGTGGCCAGCACCTCGACGCGGCCCTCGATGCAGGTGGCCAGGCGCAGGAGCGTGCCCGTGGCGGCCGAGTCGCCGGGGGCACGCCGGTAGTCGGGCCGACGGGCGCCGGGACCGGTGGGCTGGATCACGAGGACGTCCTGCACGACCAGCCAGCCGGTCGGCGTGTGCCAGGTCGTCTCGAGGGCCATGGTGCCCGGGATGTAACGGCGTTGGTGCGGCACCATGGTCTGCGTCGGTCCGATGCGGAAGTTGCCGGCGGTCCGGTCGAGCAGCGCACCAAAAACGCTGGGCGAGTCGGGGCGCGGCAAGCAGAGCCATTCGACAGCTCCGTCCGGTGCGATGAGGCAGCTGTTCTCGCAGTCCGACAGGAACGCGTACTCGGCGATGGGGGGGAAGCTCCCCGGTTGGCCGGGAAGCGTGACGACCTCGGGCACTGGCGCGGATGTTATCGGCGGAGTCGTGTCGGTGCTCCGGTCGCGTCGCGGGGCGGCGATCGCGATGGGTCACTAGCGTACGAGGGAGATGCGAGTTCGCGCCCAGTCGGGCGCGGCAAGGAGGTGGTGTCATGGCTGGAGCGCTCGACGGCAAGGTGGCCATCGTCACCGGTGGCAACACCGGCATCGGTGCGGCGGTCGTGGTGGCGTTGGCCGATCAGGGGGCCAAGGTCGTCATCGACTACGTCGCCAACCCCGACGCCACCGAGGAGCTCGAGAAGAACCTGGCCGCGCTCGGCGAGACCGCGATCGGCATCGAGGCGGACGTCTCCAAAGTCGAGGACATCCAGCGCATGATCGACACCGCGGTCTCGAACTTCGGCCGGCTGGATGTCATGGTGAACAACGCCGGGATTGAGACGCGGTCATCGATCCTCGACACCACCGAGGCACAGTACGAGAAGGTGTTGGCCATCAACCTCAAGAGCGTGTTCTTCGGCACGCAGCTGGCGGCCAAGCAGATGATCGCACAGGGCGGAGGTGGTCGCATCATCAACATGACGTCGGTACACGAGGACTGGCCGATGCCGGGCAACACGCCGTACTGCCTGTCCAAGGGGGGCATGCGCATGCTGACCCGCACGGCCGGAGTAGAACTGGCCGAGCACAACGTGCTGGTGGTCGGAGTCGGCCCGGGCGCGGTGGCCACGCCGATCAACGCGCAGACCATGAACGACCCGGCCGCCCTGGCCAAGCTGAACGGGGCCATCCCCATCGGTCGCATGGCCCAGCCCGAGGAGATCGCGTCCGTAGTCGTCTTCCTGGCCGGTGACGGCGCCAGCTATCTCACGGCGACCACGATCTTCGCGGACGGCGGGATCATGCAGAGCAGCCCCGGGCTCTGAGCGACCGCTCGGATTGTGGTTTAGAGCGAAGAGCGAAACCCGCTGCGGCGGACCTTGACGTCACTCCATCCGACGCTGCAGGGTGTCGCCATGGGCCGCCTCCTCTCCAACACAGACCCGGCCCTGCGCCGATGCTGGCATCCGGTGGCCCGGACGTCCGAAGTGGGCGAGCAGCCGTTCGGGGCTGTGCTCCTGGGGCAGCCCTGGGTGCTGCACCGATCGGGCGGAGGGGTCGTCGCCTTCGTGGACCGTTGTCCGCACCGCCATTGTCCGCTCACGCTGGGCCAGTGTGAGGACGGAGTGCTGCAGTGCGCGTACCACGGGTGGCGCTTTGACCGTTCCGGCCGTTGCGTGGAGATCCCCGCTCTCGGTGCCGGCTCCGTGCTGCCACCGGCGGCGCGGCTGACGTCCGCCGCCGCAGTGGCGGAGGCGCACGGCATGGTGTTCGTGGCGCCAGAGGAGCCGATTGCGCCGCTCGGCACCCTGCCCGAGGCGGCCGACCCGTCCTTCATGCTGGGCGAGCTGCCGACGTTGCGCGCCCGGGCGTCGGCCGGGCTGCTGGCCGACAACTTCCTCGACGTGGCCCACTTCCCTTTCGTGCACGCCGGGACCTTCGGGTCCGAAGAGGCGGCGGAGGTGCCGGCCTACACGGTCGCCCGCGACGACTGGTCTTTCACCATGTCCTACGAGCACCAGTTCGCCCACCGGGAGGACCCGGGGGTGGCGAGCGGCCTGCGCCCGCTCGTGCAGACGCGGCGCCTGACCTACCAGCTCTGCGCCCCGTTCCACCTGCGGCTGCGCATCGACTTCGTGGACTCGGGCGGGTCCAACGTGATCGGGTTCTTCATTCAGCCCGAGACGGAGGAGACCTGCCGGCTGTTCACCACCCTGTGGCGGGACGACCTCGGGGGCGACGAGCGGCGCATGGCCGACGCCGTCGACTTCGAGGTGGCGGTCCTGCGTGAGGACCTGCGGATCCAGGAGGCGTACCACGAGCTGGTGCTGCCGCTGGACCCACAGGCCGAAGTGCACACACGGGCGGACCGGACAACGCTCGAGCTACGCCGTGTGCTGGCCGACCTGGTGGGGGCGGCTGGCCGGTGAGCGGCGTCGTCCTCGTGGATCATCCCGTGCTGGCGCACCGAGTCACGCAGTTGCGCGACCGGGACACCGGTGGGGACACCTTCCGCCAGCTGGTGTCGGAGGTCTCCGGCCTGCTCGCCTACGAGGCACTGCGCGACCTGGGCACGACCGAGGTCACCGTCGACACGCCGGTGGCTCCGGGAGCGGCCGGACGCCGGGTGTCCGAGGTGGTGCTGCTCGTCCCCATCTTGCGGGCCGGTCTCGGTATGGTGCAGGCCATTCAGGAGGTCGTGCCGCTCACCGAGGTGGCCCACGTCGGGTTGCGGCGGGACGAGGCGACGTTGCGGTCCGACGTCTACCTCGACCGCGTGCCGCGGAACCTGTCGGGAAGGCGGGTCATCGTCTGTGACCCCATGCTGGCCACCGGCGGCTCGCTCGGTCAGGTCTGCGACCTGGTCGTTGCGCGCGGAGCGGCCGAAGTGGTGGCGCTGTGCATCATTGCGTCCGAACCGGGACTCGCAGCCTTCCGGGCGGCCCACCCGGGCGTGTCCGTGTACTGCGCCGCGGTCGACCCCGGCCTGAATGACGTCGGCTACATCGTCCCGGGGCTCGGTGACGCCGGCGACCGGCTCTTCGGACCGCCGGACTGAGCTTGGTTCGGCGCTGGTGCCGGCGCTGACGTTGACGCCGACGCTGACGCTGACGCCGGGTCAGCCGGTCACAGTCCGATGTCCTCGTGCCAGAGCTCGGGATTCTCTGCAATGAAGCGGCCGAGCATGTCGACGCACTCGGCATCGTCGAGCAGGACGACCCGGCAGCCGTGCTGGGCCACCCAGTCGTGGCCGCCGACGAAGTTGGTGGCCTCGCCGATCACGACCGCGCCGATCCCGAACTGGCGCAGCAGGCCGCTGCAGTACCAGCAAGGCGACAAGGTCGTGACCATGACGCAGTCGGCGTAATGCCGGCGGCGCCCGGCCGCCCGGAAGGCCGCCGTCTCGGCGTGCATGGAGGGGTCCCCGTCCTGGACCCGCCGGTTGTGCCCACGCCCGAGCAGGCTCCCGTCCTCGTGGAAGAGGGCGGCGCCGATGGGGATGCCGCCCTGGGTCTGACCGTGCCGCGCTTCGTCCACGGCGACACCGAGCATCTGGCGGACCAGGACTTCGGAGAGATCCTCAGCGGGGGACATATGCTCAGTGCAGACCCATGTCGGCCGCCGATCGTAGCTACACGACCACGGTGGGGAGCCAGACCGTCACGCTCCCGCTCGTCCCGCTCAACGACGATCTCACGATCGCGCTCCTGATCTGCGTCGACCTGGGCGTGACGTTCGCCGAGACGGCGGGACGCGAGCTCGCGGAGCTCATGCGACCGGCCGAACCGGACATCGTGGTGTCGGTGGCCACCATGGGCATACCAATCGCCATCGAGGCCAGCCGCGCGCTGGGCCTGGACGACTACGTCATTCTGCACAAGACCCCGAAGATCCATCTGGGCGAGAGCTGGTCGGAACCGGTGTACTCCATCACCACCGACAAGCCGCAAAAGCTGCGCATGGACCCGGCCCGGGTGGCCGCGGTGCGCGGCCGGCGGGTTGCCGTGGTGGACGACGTGATCTCCACGGGTGCATCGCTGTCGTCGGCCCTGCGCTTGGTCCGCCGCATGGACGCGGAGCCCGTTGTCATCGGCTGTCTCATGACCGAGGGCGGTGGCTGGAAGGAGGCGCTGGGCGCAGACGCGGCTCTGGTCCGTAGCCTGGGCTCCATGCCGCTCTTCCACCCCGATGACGGCGGTGGGTTGACCGAGGATTGGGACTAAGCGCCCCTCAGGCCGCGAGAAGGTGCTCCTCCTTCAGTAGCTCCTCCTGGGCCTCGGCCTCCTTGCGAACGTTGCGGACGGCAAGTACGAGGTACACGAGGGCCCCCACCCCCATGCCGAGGAAGATGCTGAAGTCCCCCCCGTAGTGGTAGGCGTCCTGGGTGTGGTCGGTGACCTCGTTCATCCAGCTCGGCACCCGGAAGTAGTACGCCGGGTTGACGTAAAGGGCGGAGATGGCGGCGTACATCCCGACCAGCTGGGCGATGATGGCCGGCCAGAACACGCCGCCCTTGCGCCAGTACAGCGAGGTGCGCCCCGTCTTCTGTAGCTCGCTGGGCACGTAGCGGTAGCGCCGCAGCACCCAGTCGACCAGGAAGATGGCACTCCATGGAGCGATCCACACAATGACGAGGTCGACGAAGTCGGACAGGTACTCGGTGAAGGAGCCGCTGAAGATGGCCCACATGGTGACGCCGAGGCAGATGATGCAGTCGATGACCACGGCCTGGTAGCGCTTCACCGGGGCCCCGATGGCCTGCAGCGTCACGCCCGAGGAGTACATGTCAAGGCTGTTGATTCCGAAGATCTGCACTGCGGCAAAGATGAGGAACACCACCACGAACCACGAGGGGATCACGTGCTGGTGGGCAAAGGGCAGGAACCCGCCGGACCCCGTCCCGATGTTCAGAACGAAGGTGCCAACTACCGCGCCGAGGACCATGATCAGGATCTCCGGCACAGCCGTGCCGAGGAAGACCCAGCCGACGATGCCTTTCTTCGAGGTGTCCGACGGGCAGTAGCGGGTGTAGTCGTTGCCGTTCTCTGTCCAGCCCAGGCCGCTCAACGCGATGGTAAAGGCCAGCGCCTCGGTGAAGGCCTGCCAGTCGCCACTGGACTTGACGACGTGCAGGTTGGCGTGTCCAACGGCGAAGCCCAACATGATGGCGAAGAGGACTACGAAGGGGAGGACGAGCAGGCGCAGCGTCTTCACAATGGCGGCATGGCCGAGGAAGGGCAGGATCCCTTGAATGAGCACGGCAATGATCACGAGGACGACCTTGGCCGGGTCGCCGGGCAGGTACCCCGCCTTGATCATGAGGACGAGCCCGGCCCCCACAATGAGGATGAGGCCCTCGACCTCGAAACCGATCTGGGTGAGCCAGTTGAAGACCGAGATCGGCCGCGAGCCGTTCGGCCCGAAGGGCGCCCGGTTGATGGCGAAGACCGTCGTGCCGGCGTTGGGCCCCTGCAGCGAGCACAGCCCGAGCAGGAAGTAGGAAAGGTTGCCCAGCACGATCACGATGACCACCTGGGCGAAGGTCAGCCCGAAGGTCATCAGGATGGCGCCGTAAATGAAGTACTCGACCTGCACGCTGGCCCCTGCCCACATGGAGCCGATGTCCCGCGGGCTGGCCCAGCGCTCGCTCTCGGGGATGAAGTCGATCCCGTGCTGCTCGACGTGGAGCACCTCGTCAGCGTCCGGGTCGTGGATGATCGCAACGTCCTCCGAGAAATCCTCGGTGATCGCCACCGCGTGTACCTCCCTCGTTGTTCGCCTCGGTGGGAGCACGCGCACGCCCCGGGAGGGAGGACCGGGGCGGCCTAGGCCAGGCTGCCCCCGGCAGCGACCCTCGGTCTTGCGTCCACGCACCCCACCCTTCCGGGTTCCGGTGCGCCTCCCTGACGAGCGACCGAAGGTGTGCGCCCGCAGGTTGTCCGCTCGAGGGTCGCCGGGTCAAGTGCTCCTCGTGAAATCCATGTGAACCACCACGGCTAGAACACGGGGATGCACGGGGCGCTCATGGTGTGCGGGACCACGTCGGACGCCGGCAAGTCCACGTTGGTGGCCGGGCTCTGCCGCGTCCTGGCCCGTCGCGGGGTCAGAGTGGCGCCGTTCAAGGGCCAGAACATGTCGCTCAACTCCATGGTCACCAGTGAAGGTGGCGAAATCGGCCGGGCCCAGTGGCTGCAGGCGGTTGCGGCGGGCGCCCAACCAGAGGTGGCCATGAACCCGGTCCTGCTCAAGCCGATGGGGGAGCGCGCCTCGCAGGTGGTCCTGCTGGGCCGCCCCGTAGGTGTGCAGGAGGCCGCGCCGTACCAAGCCTCCAAAGATGCCCTGGTGGACGTCGTGGATGGTGCGCTGGCGTCGCTGCGCGCCCGCTTCGACGTCGTGGTCTGCGAGGGCGCCGGCAGTCCGGCCGAGATCAACCTGCTGGAGCACGACATCGTGAACCTGGGGCTGGCGGTACGGGCCGGCCTACCCGCCATCGTCGTGGGCGACATCGAGCGGGGTGGGGTCTTCGCCCACCTCTTCGGCACCGTCGGCATCCTCCCCGAGGAATTGGCGCGGGCGATCGGTGGCTTCGTCATCAACCGCTTCCGGGGTGACCGGGCACTGCTGTCCGACGGCCCAGCGCAGCTCGAGGCCCGAACCGGCGTCCCGACCCTCGGCGTGCTGCCGTTCCTCGACGGGCTCGAGTTCGACGCCGAGGACTCGCTGGCGCGGTCCCGGACGTCGGCGGCCCCGCCGGCACCAGGAAGTGCGCTCGACGTGGCGGCACTGTTGGTGCCACGCCTTTCCAACTTCACCGACCTCGACCCGCTGGTGGCCGAGCCCGGCGTGCACGTCCGCTGGGTGGCCCGAGCTGACGAACTCGGGCACCCCGACCTCGTCGTGCTTCCCGGTACTCGCGCCACAGTGTCCGACCTGGCCTCGCTGCGCCAGCGCGGTCTTTGCGACGCGGTCGGGGCTCTGCGAGCAAGTGCTGATCCTCCGGTGATCCTCGGCATCTGCGGCGGCTTCCAGATGCTGGGGGTGACGATCGAGGACGCCGGTGGGGTCGAGGCAGCGGTGGCCTCGGCGTCGGTGCCGGGCCTGGGTTGGTTGCCCGTCCGCACGGTGTTCGAAGAGGAGAAGGTCGCCCGCCTGACCACCGCCGTGGACACCGCCCGATGCCGTGTGGGCGGCTACGAGATCCGCCACGGGCGCATGGCGGCGGCGGGTGACCATCGGGCCTGGCTGGAGCCGGAGGACGGTGACGACCTGATTAGCGCCGGCGACGAGGACGAGATGGTCCTGGGTACGACGCTGCACGGGCTCTTCGAGGACGACGGTTTCCGGCACCGCTTCCTGGCCGAGTTGGCCGGGCGCCGGGGCCGCACCTGGGCGGACTCCAGCCTGTCGTTCGCTGCGGCGCGTCAGGGCCAGATCGACCGTATCGCCGACGCCTGTGAGGAGCATCTCGACCTCGACGCGCTGTGGCGCCTGGTCGAGTCAGCCGCCCTCAGGTAGGAGAGCTCAGCTCTCGAGCTGGGCCCGCATGAACTTGACCGAGTTCTCCTGCACCTCGCGGGCCTGCGACTCGATGAAGCGCTCGACGATCGGCCCCGCCCCGAAGATCTTGACCTTGGCCTCGAGCGAGAACGTCTCCACTGTCTTGCCGTCCTCGACGGTGAAGGCGATGGCGCCCTCGATTTGCGTCTTGTCGGCCATGGTGCCCGGCGTCATCGTGAACGTCGCGGTCGAGTTGTCCGGGTCGAAGGTGCTGACCTCGGTGGTGACGACCTCCTCGCCGAAGATCTTGCGCACCGGGCCGGGCATGTTGGGCTTCTGCCCGTAGCGCAGGGTCCGCACCAGCCCGGTCTGCAGGTCACCCTCCTGGGACACCACCTCGGCCGAGGTCGAGCCGAGGGCTTCGAGGTGGAGCCGCACGACGAAGTCCGGGTCGAAATAGAGCGCCCAGAACTGTTCGGGCGTGCACGTCCAGTCGTAGGAGAGGTTGAGCTTCATGGCGCCAGGTCGAAGAGCATGTGATGTCCGAGGTCTCCCATGAGGTCGATCATTATGTGCATGGACGTCACGCGCCAATGACCGTCCACCAATTCGTAGCCGTGGCGGTAGCGACCGGCGATGACCGGCTGCAGCGCCAACTCGCCCGGAACGGCCTGGAACACGGTGAAGTAGGACCGGCTCGAGGCCGTCCCGCCCCCGCCCCCGCCCTCTGGCCCGCCCTCGTCGTCCACGTCGACCATGACGTTGGTCATCACATGCTTCGTGCGCGGCGTCCCGTCCTCGTAGCGCCGGGTCGTCCGGGCGTAGAGGGCCTCAATCGCGTCGCGCCCCCGCACCGCGTCCCCGAAGCCCTCGAAGGTCAGCGTCGCATGCTCGAACAGCTCGCCCACCCCGGCGAAGTCGCCCAGATCGATCCGTTCGGCGTAGGTGTAGATCAACTTTGTGATGGCCTCGCCGGCCGTCTCGGGCACGGCGGGAATCATGACACCGATCACTGGCCGAGCAACCGTCCCATGGCGCCCGCCAACCGGCTGGGCCTGCCCCGGCGGGCCTCGCTCCGGTCGGCCAGCTTCATCGTCCACAGGCCGGCGTTGACGCCGAGCCAACGCAGGGGCTCGGGCTCCCAGTGCGGCGAGCGGTGCCCCACCCAGGGGAGGTGGGTGAGGGGCGTGTCCGTGCCGGTGATGAGGTCGGCCAAGGTGCGGCCGGCCAAATTGGTGGTGGACACCCCGTCGCCGACGTAGCCGCCGGCCCAGGCCAAGCCCGAGCTGCGGTCGAGGCCGACCGAGGAGTGCCAATCGCGCGGGATGCCGAGCGGGCCGCCCCACGCATGGGTGAAGCGGGCCTGGCGCAGGTCGGGGAAGAGCTCGGTCAGCGTCTGGCGCAACAGCGCGTGCACCGACGGCTCGGCGTCGAAGGATTCCCGCACCGCGGAGCCGTAGTGGTACGGCGCACCCCGTCCGCCGAAAGCGATGCGACCATCGGCCGTCCGCTGCCCGTAGATGATCATGTGCCGGTGGTCGGCGAAGGTGGTGCGGCTCCCGAGGCAGGCCGCCTCCCAGAAGTTGGCACCCAGGGGCTCGGTGGCCACCATCAGGGAATAGACGGGAACGAGGTCGCGCCGGTGCCCCGGCAGGGTGGGGGTCCAAGCCTCCGTGGCCCGCACCACGACGTCCGCCCGCACCGCGCCGCCTGTCGTCGTCACGACGGCGGGCCCCAGGGACCCGGGAGGCGACGGTCGGATGCCGGTCACCACGGTGTGCTCGTAGATCCGCACGCCCCGCCGCTCGACGGCGTCGGCCAGGCCGCGGGCCAGGAGCGCCGGCTGCAACGCGGCGCAGTGCGGCGTGAAGGTGGCGCCGATCACCCCCGCCGCGCCGACAAGCTCACGCGTCTCCTGCGGCCCCAGCCAGCGCACGTCGTCGTCGCCGAACCCGAGCGCGCGTGCCTCGTCGACCTCGGCCAGCGCCCGGTCCCGCTGCGCCTCGCTGCGCACCAGGTCGACCGTGCCCCCCTTGGTGAAGTGGCAGTCGATGCCCTCGGCCGCCGCCGCCGCCCCGACGACGTCCACCGTCTCCTGCATGGCCTGGCGCATGGCGCGCATGGCGTCGGGACCGTGCCGGCGGGCCAGAGCGGCGTCGGACGTGGCGAACAGCGCCGAGCACCAGCCGCCGTTGCGTCCCGACGCCCCGAATCCCGCCACCTCCCGCTCGAGGACGGCGACGCGCACCGAAGGGTCGGCCCGGGCCAGCGACAAGGCAGTCCACAGCCCGGTGAAGCCGGCGCCCACGACACAGACGTCGACCTGGAGGTCCTCGGTCAGCGCCGGTCGCGACGGCAGCGGGACCGGAACCGCCTCCCACCACAGCGAGAGGCGCTGGTACCCCGATGCCGGCGGTGCTACATCCGGCGCCACGCCTCGGACAGCACGTCACGCAGGGTCGACTCTATGAAGTCGATCTCCTCCTGGCCGCAGATGAGCGGCGGGGAGAGCTGCACGACGGGGTCACCCCGGTCGTCGGCCCGGCAGATCAGTCCCGCTTCGAACAGGGCACCCGACAGGTAGCCACGCAGCAACCGCTCCGACTCCTCGTCGTTGAAGGAGAGGCGGGACTCCTTGTCCTTGACCAGCTCTATCCCGTAGAAGAAGCCGGCGCCGCGCACGTTGCCCACGATCGGCAGGTCGTAGAGGCTCTCGAGTGCCGACCGGAACGCCTCCTCCGTCGACTGCACGTGCTGGAGGATGTGCTCGCCCTCGAACACGTCGAGGTTGGCCATGGCCACGGCGCAGCTCACCGGGTGGCCGGCGAAGGTGAAGCCGTGCAGGAAGGACGCGCCCGGGCCGAGGAAGGGCTCCATCAACCGGTCCGAGGCGATCATGGCGCCGAGCGGCGCGTACCCCGACGTCAGGCCCTTGGCCACGGTGATGATGTCGGGCTGGTACCCGTAGCGGAGGGAGCCGAACCAGTGGCCCAGCCGCCCGAAGGCGCAGATGACCTCGTCGGAGACGAGCAGGACACCGTGCCGGTCGCAGATCTCGCGCACCCGCTCGAAGTAGCCCGGCGGCGGCGGGAAGCACCCGCCCGCGTTCTGCACCGGCTCCAGGAAGACGGCGGCCACCGAGCTCGGACCCTCACGCTCAATGGCCCGGTCGATCTCGTCGGCCGCCCAGCGCCCGAACGCCACCTCGTCGTCGGCGAACACCTCGGCCCGGTAGAAGTTGGTGTTGGGGACCTTGATCGCCCCCGGCACCAGCGGCTCAAAAGGTATCTTCAGCTCCGGGATGCCGGTGAGGGAGAGTGCCCCCATCGAAGTGCCGTGGTAGGCGATGTAACGGCTGATGACCTTGGTCCGCTCCGGCTGGCCGATCATGCGGAAGTACTGGCGGGCCAGCTTCCAGGCGGACTCCACCGCCTCCGACCCGCCCGTGGTGAAGAAGACCCGGTTCAGGTCGCCCGGCGCATAGGCGGCCACCCGCTCGGCCAGCTCGATGGCCCGGGGGTGGGCGTAGGTCCACAGCGGGAAGTAGGCCAGCGTCTCGGCCTGCTTGGCCCCGGCCTGGGCCAGCTCGGTGCGTCCGTGGCCGATCTGCGACGTGAAGAGGCCGGCCAGCCCGTCCAGGTAGCGCTTGCCGTGCTGGTCCCAGACGTAGGCACCCTCGCCTCGCACGATCACGGGCACCTCGTGGTCGGCGTAGGAACCCATGCGGCTGAAGTGCATCCAGAGATGGCGCTTGGCCTCCTCGTTCAGCTCGGAGTTCTCCGGGTTGGTCGTGCTCATCTCTCTCGTTCCTCCACTCGTCGGGGGGCGGGGCGACCGTTCACCGCGTGCCCCAGGTGTAGGTCTGCTTGGCCAGCTTCAGGTACAGGAAGGTCTCGGTGGATCGCACACCCGGGATGGAGCGCACCGAGTCGTTGAGGACGTGCAGCAGCCGCTCGTCGTCCTCGCACACGATCTCCGCCAGTATGTCGAAGGACCCCGCGCACATCACGACGTAGTCCACCTCGGGCATGGCGATCAGCTTCTCGGCCACCCGGCGCACGTCGCCCTCGACGGAGATCCCGACCATGGCCTGCCGCGTGAAGCCGAGCTGGAGCGGGTCGGTGACGGCGACGATCTGCATGATCCCCATTTCGCGCAGCCGCTGGACCCGCCGCCGCACCGCCGCCTCGGACAGGCCGACGGCCTCGGCGATGGCGCCGTAGGGCTGGCGGCCGTCGCGCTGGAGCGCCTCGATGATGGCCCGGTTCGGCCCGTCGAGGAGCGTGCCGGTGCCCGACGCCGCTTCGTTCTGGGCGCCTGCCTCCACCGGCGCGTCGGCGTCGGCCATCTTTGCTACCTCACGATCGCCGTTGGTCGTCGTATCGGCCCGGGGATAAACCCGGGATGTGCGAATTGTGTCATCTCGGCGGCCTCAGTCAAGCAGAATCCGTCGCGTTAGGGTCCGGAACTTGCGAAAACGCTTGTTGACACTGGAATCTTCTGTGATTCTGTAGTCACGGGCCACGATGCACCGGGCCGGGCCGGGCGAAGGGAGCGGCATGCGCAAACTGCAGAATTTCGTCGGGGGCGCCTACTGCGACGCCGAGGATGGCCCGACGGCACCGCTGATCGATCCCAGCACGGGGGAGGCGTTCGCCGAAGCGCCGGTATCGGGACCGGCCGACGTGGATCGTGCCGTGCGGGTGGCCGCCGAGGCCTTCGCGTCGTGGAAGCGCACCACCCCCTCCGAGCGCAGCCTGGCCCTTTTACGTATCGCCGATGCGATCGAGGCCAGGGCGGAGGAGCTGGTCCGGGCCGAGTGCGAGAACACCGGTAAACCCTTCCAGCTGACCATGGACGAGGAGATCCCGCCCATGGTCGACCAGATCCGCTTCTTCGCCGGTGCGGCACGGCACCTCCAGGGCCTGGCCGCGTCGGAGTACCTGGCCGGCCACACCTCGTTCATCCGGCGCGAGCCGCTCGGTGTCTGCGCCGCCGTGACGCCCTGGAACTACCCGATGATGATGGCGGTCTGGAAGTTCGCCCCCGCCCTGGCGGCGGGGAACACCCAGGTGCTCAAGCCCTCGGACACCACCCCGGTGACCAGCCTGCTCATGGCCGAGATCATGGCCGAGCACGTCCCTCCCGGCGTCTTCAACGTCGTGTGTGGCGACCGCGACACCGGCCGGGCCCTCGTCGTGCACGACACGCCGGCGCTGGTCTCGGTGACCGGCTCGGTGCGGGCCGGTATGGAGGTGGCCGCCGCCGCCGCGCCCTCCCTCAAGCGGGTCCACCTCGAGCTCGGCGGCAAGGCGCCCGTCATCGTGTTCGACGACGCCGACGCCGCCGCGGCCGCCGAGGGCATCGCCGGTGCCGGCTACTTCAACGCCGGCCAGGACTGCACCGCGGCCACCCGGGTCCTGGCCGGACCCCGGGTGCACCGTGACCTCCTGGCGGCGCTGGTCGAGCAGGCCGAGGGCACCACGGTCGGGGGCACCGACAAGGAGGAGGCCGATTACGGGCCCCTCAACAGCGCCACCCAGCTCGAGCGGGTGCGCGGCTTCCTCGAGCGCACCCCGGCCCACGCCGCGGTTGTCACCGGTGGCGCCCCGGTGGGCGAGCGCGGCTACTGCTTCGCCCCCACGGTCGTCGACGGCCTGCGCCAGGACGACGAAATGGTCCAGAACGAGGTCTTCGGTCCGGTCATCACCGTGCAGGAATTCAGCGACGAGGCCGAGGCGCTCGCGTGGGCGAACGGCGTGGAGTACGGGCTGGCCTCTTCGGTGTGGACGCGCGACCACGGGCGGGCCATGCGCATGGCGCGCGACCTCGACTTCGGGTGCGTGTGGATCAACACCCACATTCCGCTGGTGGCGGAAATGCCCCACGGCGGCTTCAAGCGCTCGGGCTACGGCAAAGACCTGTCCGAATACGGCTTCGAGGACTACACGCGCATCAAGCACGTGATGAGCAACATAGAGGTATAGAGGAGTGGAGCAGCCATGATCGTCGGGATCCCGACCGAAGTGAAGGCCGACGAATATCGGGTGGCGATAACACCGGCCGGCGTACGCGAGCTGACCTCGGCCGGTCACACGGTGCTGGTGCAGAAGGGGGCCGGCGACGGCTCGTCCATGCCCGACACCGACTTCGAGCGTACGGGCGCCACCATCATGGAGGACGCCGACGAGCTCTGGACCGCCGCCGACCTGGTGTGCAAGGTGAAGGAGCCCGTGCCCGAGGAGTATCACCGCCTCGGACTGCGCCCGCACCAGACGCTCTTCACCTACCTGCACCTGGCCGCCTCACGCGAGTGCACGGACGCGCTCATCGACGCCGGCAACGTCGCCATCGCCTACGAGACGGTACGCCAACAGGACAACTCGCTGCCCCTGCTGGCCCCCATGAGCGAAGTGGCCGGCCGCATGGCCCCCCTGATGGGGGCGCACCACCTGATGCGCCCGGGCGGCGGGAGCGGCGTGCTGGTCAGCGGCGTGCCCGGTGTCCGCTGCGCCCGCGTGGTGATCCTCGGCGCCGGCGTGTCCGGCTTCGCCGCCGCCACCATCGCCGTCGGCTTGCACTCCGAGGTCTTCGTCCTCGACAAGAATCTCGACCGCCTGCGCGAGGTGGACCACCACTTCCGCGGTGCGCTCGAGACGATCGCCTCGTCGCAGCATGCCATCGAGGAGGTCTGTGTCGACGCCGACATCGTCATCGGCGCCGTCCTCGTCGTCGGGGCCCGGGCGCCCCGCCTGGTTCCCGACTCGCTGGTCGAGAAGATGCGGCCCGGTTCGGTCCTGGTCGACATCTCGGTGGACCAGGGCGGCTGCTTCGAGTCGACCCATCCGACGACCCACTCCAACCCGACGTTCGAGGTGCACGGCTGCGTCTTCTATTGCGTGGCCAACATGCCGGGGGCGGTGCCGCACACCTCGACGCACGCCCTGGCCAACGCCACCTTGCCCTACACGCTGAACATCGCCTCCCAGGGCTGGCAGAAGGCGGTCCGGGCCGACCGAGCCCTGGCCGAAGGGGTCAACGTGGTCGCCGGCCACGTCGTCTACAAGCCGGTGGCCGACGCCCACGGCATGGAGTACGTGCCGCTGGCCGGGCTGCTCGACTGAGTTCGAGCCGACGAGCCCAGCCCCTGGCGGCTACGAGCCCGTCCCCGCTCAGCCGAGCCCCGACCCCACGATCGACACGAAGGACACCATTTCGCCGGGGTAGCCACCCAGGTTGTGGACCATGGCCAGCCCTCGGTCGCCGGTGGCGATCCGGCGGTCCTCGGGTGCCTCGCCACGCAGCTGCAGCCAGCACTCGAAGAACATGCGCAGGCCCGATGCGCCGACGGGGTGGCCGAAGCTCTTCAGTCCACCGTCGGGGTTCACCGGCAGGTCGCCGTCGAGGGCGAACGTCCCCGCCAGCACCTCCTTCCACGCCGTGCCCCGCTCGGCGAAGCCCAGGTCCTCCATGAGGACCAGCTCGGTCGGGGTGAAGCAGTCGTGCACCTCGGCCATGGCCAGCTGGCGGCGCGGGTCCGTGATGCCGGCCTGCGCGTAGGCGTCGGCCGCCGCCGCCTCGCACTCGGGGAAGTGGGTGTAGTCATAGCCGGGGTCGATCAGACCCGACCCGCTCCCGGCGGCGAACGACAACGCCTTCACGTAGATCGGCTTGTCCG
>Ga0209420_1000576_pt1 | contig 18801 bp, 12 predicted proteins | sample BlaSpr_A8_OM1_O1_FD_187972 | JGI IMG/M metagenome (GOLD analysis project Ga0209420, IMG submission 187972) | Forest soil microbial communities from Thunder Bay, Ontario, Canada - Black Spruce, Ontario site 2_A8_OM1_O1 (SPAdes) (version 2) | ecosystem: Environmental > Terrestrial > Soil > Boreal... | reverse complement strand
CAAGCGTTTCGAATTGACCGGCCAATCCACCGTGCTCGTTTCGAATGCGCTGGGCGATCCCAGCGCCGATCCGGAAAACTTCGGCAATCGTTAGTTCCTCCATTCGAAATCTGGCTGCGGACGGCCTGGGCAGCCGCTGCCCCGTTTTTGAATGCGCAGGCCCACCGATTGGCGTTATGATCGGACATCCGGTTCCCCGCGAGCCTGCATCGAAGGCAGCAGAGGCGGTGTGTCATGCGTCGCAATTTTCCAGCTCGGTGCATCTCTTTGTTGATCGCTATTGGCGCGATCGCTTTTCTGCATTGCGGCGGCGCGGCCGCGCAAGATTTAACGGGTCCCGTGCCGCCGCCGAAACCGGTGCAGGCCCAGCCGCCGCAGACCGCCGTGCCAACCGCTGCGAAACCGGCACAAGCGCAAACGGCAACATCCGGGCAGGCGTCGCTTGTAGCGCCCGCGCCGGCGGCGGAAGCAGCCGTTCCCGCCAAACCCGCGCGCCTCGAGGTGCCCACAGGAACGAAGCTGCCGCTCATCCTGCACAACGCCATCACCACGCGCAACGCCCATCCGGGCGATCCGCTCTATCTCGAAACGCTCTTTCCCATCGTGCTCAACAACAAAATTTTGATCCCCGCCGGCTCCTACGTACAGGGCGAAATCGTGGACGCCAAGCGCCCCGGCAAAGTGAAGGGCCGCGGCGAAATGCATATCAAATTGAACTCGATGATTCTGCCGAATGGTTACACCGTGGATTTCAATGCCGTGCCCACGAATGCCGGCACCGGTGGCGACGAATCGGTGGATAAAGAAGGGAAAATTCAGGGCGATACGGACAAAGCCACCGACGCGGGCACCGTCATCAAGGGCACCGCCATCGGCGCGGGCATCGGCGGAATCGCCACACGCACCGGCACAGGCGCGGGCATCGGGGCGGGAGCAGGGGCCGCCGCCGGCCTGCTGGCCGTCCTGCTCACGCGCGGTCCCGAACTCGAATTGCCGCGCGGCACCACCTTTGACGTGGTGCTTGATCGCACGCTTTATCTCGACGCCACCTACATCACCTTCACCGACCCGGGACACGCTTCCACGTTGCCCGGTCCTCCGAATCGCGAACCGACTCGCAGCCGCTCACCCTTCTGATTTTTTGGTGGTGAGCTATCGCCAAAACGATGTGCTCTGGGCTATGCATCTCCACGCGAAGCGCGGTCATTTCGGGCGTGCGTGAAGCGCATTGGGCTAAAGGCCTGTATGTCCAGCGCCGTGGGTGTCCCGCTGATCGAGTCCGCGAGCAATTTCGCGGTGATCGGTGTGAGCAAAATACCGTTGCGGTAGTGGCCCGTAGCGATCCACAGCCCTTCTGTGTCCGTCGGACCCAGAATCGGCAAATGGTCCGGCGTATCGGGACGCAGCCCGCACCATGTTTCGACAATTTCCGCATCCGCCAGCGCCGGGGCGATTTCCAAAGCCGCGTCCAGAATCTTGCGGATTCCCGCCGGCGTCACGCGCTTCTCGAATCCGACATTCTCAATCGTGCTGCCCGCTACGAATTTTCCGCCCCCGCGCGGAACGATATAGGCCTTCGCGCTGCGAACCACATGTCCTAGCTCCACTCGCTCCGACCGCAGCGCCACCATCTGTCCACGCGCGGGCCGCACCGGCGCATATCGTGCAGCGCCCACAATGCGGCTCGAATAGCATCCCGCGGCCACAACGGTGTGCCGGGCTTCGATCCGCTCGCCTGCCACCACCGCCCCATTACAGCGATTCGCCGCGCACAGCAGCTCTTCCAAAGGTGCGTTCGCCCGTATTTCCACGCCGCGAGCCGCCGCAGCGGCCAGCACGGCGGCAGTCATCGCGCGATTATCAACGCAGGCCTCGAACGTGAAAATGGCGCAGGCGGCGGCCTCGCGATTCAGCGCCGGCTCGAGCTCAAACGCTTCGTCCAGTGGCAGCGGCTCCGTGTGTAATCCGAGCCCACGATGCAGCGCGATCAGCGTGCTCAATTCGCGCTGCGCGTCGCCCGAAAAAAACACCTCGATCGCGCCCACCGGCCGATAATGCGCCGGCAATCCTGAAGCTTGCTCCACCGCCGCAATGAATTCCGGATATCGCGCGAGGCTGGCACGGGCCAGCGGCACCAGCGGAATCGCGTCCATGCTATCCGGTGGCGGCGAGAGCATCCCGGCGGCCGCCCACGAGGCTTCGCGCCCCGGCGTCTGGCTGTCGCAAACGATCACGCACGACCCGCGGCCCGCAAGCTCGAACGCAATCGCGCCACCGATAATTCCGCCGCCCGCAATCAACACATCGCAGGTTTTCATGGAAAGCATCGCTCAACGATCACGGTCCTTCATCTTAGCATTTTGCGGGAAGCGCGATGTTCAACCGTCAAGGCCAGCCGAAAGGCTCAACCCAAGCCCGTTCAGCCAAGAAAACTTAGCTTTTGCGTTGTGAAGTTCGCCAGATTCGGGAAAATGGCGGGTAGCGCGGACGCCGGCACGCCAAACCACGTCGCCAACGTCGCGCCATACTGATCGATTGCCGTCGTCGGAATCCAGCGGCCGTTGCTGCCTACATCGTTCGGCCCGCCCAGCGCGAATACCGGCAAAGTTCCGTAAATGTCGCCACCCTTTACCGCGCCGCCCAGGATCATTTGTACGCTGCCCCACGCGTGGTCGGTTCCGCCGTCGGTCGCGGGTTGGTAGGTGCGGCTAAAGTCCGACATCGTAAACGTTGTCACATCCTGCGTAATCCCCAGCTCGGTCGTCGCGCTGTAAAAGGCTGCCAGCGCCGGGCTCAGTTGCGAATAGAGCGTGTCCTGAATCGAGATTTGGTTCGCGTGCGTGTCGAAGCCGCCCAGCGAACAGAAAAACACTTGGCGGCTCAATCCCAGCGCCGAGCGTACTTGCAGAATCTTCGCCACCTGTTGCAACTGCGCACCGATGGACGTCGTGGGAAACACGGTTGACAGCGCGCTCGCCGAAGCCAACGCGCCCGAGAGCACGCTCGAATCCTTCAGCGAGTTTGACGTGATCGAGCTCGCCGATTGAATCATAGCCACACCGGTGTCGAACGTCAGCAATTGTTGCAACGCCTGTAGCCGCGCCGTTGATGCCGCCGACGAATTGAATCCCGAAAGCGCCGGCGTCGATCCGGGAATCATCGCGTAAGGCTGCGTTTGATTACCGGTGCCGAAAATCGCCGAGCCCGCCACCGAAGTAATCGGCGGAAAAATCGAAGCTCCGTTATAAATGGATTGGATGCTGTCCGCCGTGCGTCCCGCCCAGCCCGTCGTTCCTGGTCCAGCCACATCGCAGGTTTGCCATTGTTGTTGTTGGTCCGCATGCGAAAAAAGATTCACCGGCACCGGCAAACTATTGCCGAGATACTGCGCGCGCGTCACCGGTTGCGCCAGCGGGCCGACGTTCGCGAGAAACGCGAGATTCCCGTTTTCAAAAAGCTGTTGCACACCGGTGAGTTGTGGATGCAAACCGAAAAGCGTCGAACCGTTCTGCGCCGTCTTCGATGTGATCGGCAGCAGCGTTCCTTGCGCAAGCGCCAGCCCGCCGTTTGCCACCGGCACGCGAATGGTCTGGTAATTTGCATAGCCCGTCGAATCGTTGGGAATCAGCAAATTATTGGCGTCGTTTCCGCCAAAGAGAAATACGCACACCAGCGCGCGAAAATCGCTCGTACCCTGCGCGAGCGCATTCACCAGCCCAAACCGGCTGAAGTTTGCCGCCGCACCGAGCGCGGCCGCGCAGCAACAACTTCGCCGGATAAAATCCCGGCGCGATTGCGTCATGCCTTCGGATGAACTGCGTCGCTTACTCATGATTTCCTCGCTCAGTATTCCGCCTGATATTGCGACGACGATGCGATCAGGTAAATAACCGCCTGCGCGCGCTGCAAATTTTGGTTCGTGCCCGTGGGTACGGCATTCACCGCCGTCAAGATCGCCGTGCGCGTGGAAGCAGACATCGTTCCATGCAGCAGTAGCGCGTTGAGCGTATCCACCAGTTGCCCCGGATTCCCGGCCAGGTTTGTAAACATGGTGAAGCTCACCGTCGTCCCCGTTCCGATCGAGCCATAAACAAACGAGTTCACGAAGTTGATCTTCACCAGCGCTGTTCCCGTGGTTTGCAAATCAAATTCTGGTCCGGTCAGGCTCGTGCCAGGGATCTGATAATTCGGCGGAAAGAAATTAAACACGCTCGGTGAGCGCAGTGGAGCTTGGCTCAGGTTGGTCGCATAGTTCACCGGAGCAGCGCCATCCGAAGTTGCCCCGAACGCCCGCAAAAGGTCGGTGAGGTAAAGAATAGGTTCTCGCAAGTGCCCGCCGGTCGTTGCCGCTTGCGTCGGATCGTCATTTTCGCGAGCTTCCGGATCGAGCAGGATTGCGGCAACCACCGCCTGCAAATCGCCGCGCTGCCCGGAGCCGAATCCGTTGAAGCTGCCGCTGGCAAACACATCCGCCACGCGTTTCACATAGGCTGTGCTCGGATTGCTGGTCACCAGATGCTGGATCAGTTGTTTGGAGATAAAGGGCGCCACATTGGGATGGCTGAAAATATCGTCGAGTGCTCCGCTCAAATCCTGTTCGGCCGTCTGCCCCGCGGGCAGCGTCGTCCCCAGTAGAAGCGTTTTCGCTGTCTGATCGTGGTTGCTCTCGAAAGGCACCATCGGCCCAATGAAGTATTGCGCATTGTGTTTCTGCAGTGTTTGACCGCTCTGTGTCGGATACGTCCAACCCGTATAAGCGCGCGCGAATGCCTGCACGTTTGCCTGTGTGTATGAGGGAATCGGATTCCCGCTCGAATCAAGCTGCGGCGTGCCGTCGTCGTTCAGCAGATCCAGTCCCAGTGTGAAAAGCTGCATCAGCTCGCGTGCGTAGTTTTCGTTAGCATGCCCGGTGGCGCTGGGTTTGTCATTGTCCACCATGTTGAGGTATAGCCCCATCGCCGGGCTCAGGGTCACGTCGTTCATCAGCGTTCTGTAATTGCCGAACGCATCCTGTAGCAACAAGCGCATATACGGCGCCATGCCCTGCGGTGGCACCGTCAAATTTGAAGTCACCCAAATCTCGCTTAACGCCAACGCCACGCGCTGGCGAAGCTGATCGGAATTGTTCAGCGCATTCGTGAAGAACACTTGCTGCGTCGGGGTAATAGACGTCACCGTGGACGCGGGGTCCGGATAGGTCGATCCCGACGCGGCGAACTGGCTCGTGAGGAACGCTGCAAATCCAGATTGCTCCACTTGGCTGATCAGTTGCGGGGTCGGCCCAAACGTCGATTGCTCCAGAAATCGTACCGCCGCGTCATAGCTCACTGACGCATTGGCCGTAACGCTTTCTGCTTCAGAATTTGTGGATGTAACGCTGCCCGGATCGGGGTTCTGCACCGTCACGGTCACGCTGCCCAATTCCGCGGACGTCGCCGTGCCCGTGGCCGTCAATTGCGTTGTAGAGTTAAATGTCGTCGTTAGAGCCACGCTTCCGAACATCACCTGCGCGCCCTGCACGAAATCACTGCCGGTGACGGTAATCGAGAACGTTCCCAGCTCCACGCTCGAAGGATTGATGGATGCAAGGAGGGGCACCGGATTTAGCAGCGTTGCCGTGGTGCTGGAGTTGGCCGTCGCATCGGCGGCGCTGACGGCCTCAACCGTTACCGTGGTGGGATTCGGCAGCGTCGCCGGTGCCTGAAACATTCCGGTCGCGCCGATCGTCCCGGTCGTGGAATTTCCGCCCGCCACTCCGTTCACGGACCACGTGACGCTGGTGTTGGAATTTCCCGTTACGCTCGCGGTGAATTGCTGCGTCGCCCCTGCGCGCACATTCGGGCTGCTGGGAGCGATGGTCACCGCCGTTTTTTGCCCTTGCGTTCCGGTCGAGCTTGTTTCCGCGCAGCCGTTGGCAAGCCATCCCATCGTCAGCAAGCACAAAATGGAAATCCCAAGATGTCTCATGGAGGAAGCTCCGTTGACTGGCACTCTAAACCCGCATGTCGAAATAAAGTTACGGGAAAAAGGACCAGGTACCCGCGGCCAGTCCAAAGACCGCAAGGCCAAACGGCGACCACGCAACGAAGAGGGTCCATATGAACGAAGCAGGAAAAAGAAAGAAGAGAAGAGAGCCGCCGCCGAGTGAAGACAGGAAAGCATTACGCGTACCAGCCACAGGCGCGGCTGCTGCCCGTCACTTTGGCCCGTCAGATCGCCGCTTTGGCTTTAGCCCCACAGCCAATCGTCGATCGCCGCAACGAAAGGTGTCATCCCGAGGAGCGAGCAGCGCAATTTTCGCGCCCAACTCCTCCGCGTCGCGCGAAAATTGCGCGGTGTGGCGAACGACGAGGGATCTCGGCGCCGGAACGGCGGCCACTCCATTCGCCTTTTGATTAGGGTGGCGTCTTGAATCGTACCGTGCAGGATTACCGACTCAGATTTCTGGCAGCAAGAACAAATAGAATCGAAGTACTTCCCAGCATTCCATCCAAGAAATGCCGTTCAAAACGAATGCACTAACTCCTCCGAAAGCACACGCGCCTTTTCCGCAAGGTTCTTCGCCGTCAGCCAGTCCCCGGCAGTAACGGCCTCGCGGGCCTGCGCCATAAAGCTGCGAATCTTGTCCGCAAGGTCCTGCTGTGTCGAGTTCATCTGCCGTCCCGCCACGGAATTCAGGTTTTGCCTTGCGGTATTCAGATCGGCTTCCGCATCGGACTGCGCGCGTGCCTGATCCTGCGGCGCAAGTTGCGGCGAGATCTGCGGCGCCGAAGGTGGCTTGGCCGGCTCAGGCTCCGGCGGCGCGGCGCGATGCGGTGGCGCGGGACGTTCGGGCGGAATCGTGATCACCGCCGGCAGAGTAGTCTGCGCTTGATCCGCATTCGCCTCGAGTAGCGGAGCCTCCTCGGTTCCTCGCGTCACTGGTACCGGAGGCCGCGCAATGCCGCGCCACGCATATTTTGGTGCCGGAGTCGCGTGCGGACATCCGGCAACCGCTATCGCGGCGCAGCAAATGAGCCCGCACAGGAGAATGCGCGCCCCTCCGCTCGCTTCCGTCTTGGAAAATCTCTTTTGCATCAATGAGCCGCGGCCTGCTCGGAACTGGCCTGCGGTACGTGTCCGGTTGGCGAACTCAAATTGCGGGCCAGCGGCAACTCGATCCGAAATTCGGTGCCTCGCCCGACTTCAGAATGAAAGTCTATCGAACCATTATGCAATTGCACAATCCGGAAAGCCGTCGCCAGGCCCAACCCGCTTCCGCCCTTGCGCGTCGTAAAAAAGAGCTGAAACACGCGGCCTCGCTGCTCCGGCGGAATCCCTTTGCCTGTGTCGCCCACGCGGATCACGGCGTTGTCGCCGGTCCTTTCCAGTTGGATGCTCAATTGCCCGCCATCCCTCATGGCTTCCACGGCATTCAGTACCAGGTTGAGCACTGCCTGTCGCAGCAATTCCTGATCTCCGCGCGCCGCCGGCAGATCGCTCGCGAGCTTCATCTTCACCGTCACGTTCGCGCGCTCCACTTGCGGGCGCGCCAACTCGATTACGCTCGAAAGCACCTCCGCCAGCGAAATATCCTCCATGTGCATTTCCACCGGCCGCGTAAAATCCAGGAATCGTTTCACCACGCGATCGAGCCGGTCGATTTCGTTGTCCAGCACGCGAACCGCCTGAAACGAAACTTCGCTATCCGCGGGCAGGCTCTCCTTCAGGTTTTCGAGCCAGAGCCGCATCGAGTTGAGCGGGTTTTTCACTTCATGCGCCACTCCCGCCGTAATTCGCGCTAGGGACGACAATCTTTCCGATAGCTCGAGCTCGCTGCCAATCCGTTCGCGCGACTCGAGATCGCGCAAAGTCACCAACGCGCCCCAATCATCCGGTGACGTTGCCCCTGCTTCCGGCACCGCTTGCACCGTGATACCGATGCGGTGCGGTCCGCCCGGGGTGACGCTTTCCGCCAATTCGAGATCGGCGTTCTCCACCGGCTGCAGCTTATCCCCCGCAAAACGCAACGCGCGCCGCAGCGGATGGTCCGGCGGGAAAATCGCAATGGCCGGCCTTCCCAAAAATTGATCCGCCGGAGCGCCGAGAAATTTTTCGACGGCCGGACTCACCAGCACCGCTCGGGCATCTTGCGTGAAAAGAATCAGCCCGTCGTCGAGACCGCCCATCACCTGATTTAGGTTTTCCCGCAAAGTGCTGAAAATCTGCCGTACGCCGCGGAGCTGTTCGCCCAGCTTGGTGATCTTGGTGCTCACTTGGCCAAGTTCATCGCTCCCGCCCCCGGGGTTTTCCTCGGAGGAATTCGAATCAAACTGTCCGGCGGAATAGCGGTCCAGTTGCTGGTTGATCGCTTCGATGGGCGATAGCATGAACCGGCTGACGATGCTGCCCAGCACGGTGGAGAGCAGCACCGCGCCCAGCGCCAGCAGCGCCGCCGAGCGCAGCCCCGGCGTCACCTGCGCGCGCAGCAGCGCGGTTTCCAGCGTAACGCGTACCTCGCCATAGGGAACTTGTCGCGCCCCTTGCCGGATCGAAAAGGCGTCGCTCACTACATAGAGCTGCGTCGGCCCGAAAATCACGCGGAGCTGGTTGAAAATATTGCTGTGCGTCAACTCCGAGAAAGGAGCGCGCGGCGGAAGCCGGCGGTTCACCAGCGAGGGGTCGCTCGAAACCAGCGCGTTTCCCCCGCTATCCGCGATGCTTACCTCGTAGACGGCCGGATAGTTGCCCAGCACCGCATCCATCTCCGACGAAAGCCCTTGGCTTTGATCGAGTGCGCTCTGCAGGTAGTCCCGAATGCTGTCCGGAGAATTCGAAGCTGGCGCCAGCCCCGCCACCGCCGCCTGGCTCACGGCGTATTGCGCCTGGGAAAGCACTTGCCGCGCGGCCACGCCCGCATCCGCTTCCGTACTCAGGATCGCGCGCCGCGCCACTTGCGCCACGTACGCCGTCGAAATCGCCACCGCCACCACCAGCACCAGCAGCGCTGTCGTCAGCGTGAATTTTGTTCGTAGGCGAAGTGGCATTGTGCTGCCGGTGAAAACGGAATCCGCCGGTCGCTTCCGCGCGACAGCGCCGGTCAGCTCTCGGCGCGCGCGGCTTCGTATTCTTTCAGCTTATTGTGCAGCGTTTTCAGGCTGATGCCCAGAAGTTCCGCGGCCCGCGTCTTGTTATTCGTGGCCGCCAGTGTTTGTTGGATAAGCTCGCGCTCCGCCGCTTCCACGGTCGTACCGATCGGGAAACGCAATGCGGAAAGTTGCGATGCCGAAGCCGTCGACGGCGCTCGTCCAAAGTCCGGCGGCAGGTGCGCGCGATTGATCACTTCGCGATCGCACACGATTAAGGCGCGCTCCAGAATATTTCGCAGCTCGCGGATGTTGCCCGGCCAAGAATGGCTCTGAAAAAGATCCAACACGTCGTCCGTCACGCCTCTCGCCGCTTTGCCGTGCTTGGTCGCCAGGTCGGCCAGCAATTGCTGCGTCAACGCTGGAATATCGTCTTTATGATCCCGCAACGGAGGAATATGAATCCGGAACACATTCAGCCGGAAAAAAAGATCGTGCCGCAAATCGCCTTTGCTCACCGCTTGCTCGGGCTCGCGATTCGTCGCTGCTAGCACCCGCACGTTTACGGACGTTTCCGATTTGCTCCCCAGCCTGCGAATTTTTCCGTCTTCCAGCACGCGTAGCAGCTTGGCTTGCGTTGGCGCGGGCATCTCGCCGATCTCATCCAGCAGCAGGGTGCCGCCATCGGCCAGCTCAAAGCACCCCAGCCGTCGCTCCGCCGCTCCCGTAAACGCTCCGCGTTCGTGCCCGAAAATCTCACTTTCCATCAACGACTCGGGAATCGCCGAACAGTTGATGGCGATAAAAGGCCGCTCCGCCCGAGGTGATAATCGATGAATCGTCCGTGCCACAATCTCTTTGCCCGATCCAGTTTCTCCCGTGATCAGCACCGAGGCGGAAGAAGGCGCCGCCAACTCCACCAGACGCATCACCTCGCGCATCGTCTTCGATTCGCCGACGAGGCTTCCCAGCCGCCCGGCGTCGCGGAGCTGCCGCGTCAAGGCCGCTACTTGCTTGCGGTCGTGTGACCTGCCCAGGGCGCGTTCGAGCAACGCGCGCAACACCGGCGCCTTCAGCGGCTTTTCGATATACCAAAACGCCCCGGCTTCGATCGCCGCCACCGCGCGATCGTCGCTTCCGCGGCCGGTAATCACAATCGCGGGCATATTTTGCAGGTCTTCCAGGTGGGAGAGCAGCTCCAGGCCGTTCATGCCGGGCAGCTCGACGTCTGCAATCACTAACGAGGGTTGAAACTCAGGAATGCTTTCGAGCGCGTCTTCCGCCGTGCCCACTCCGAGAACGGTGTATCCCCACTTCCGGAGCAGCGCCTCATAACCGGTGCGCGCGTTTTCTTCATCCTCAACAATCAATATCCGAGCTGCGTCGTTTGCTTCTTCTGGCATCCAGTGGCCTCAAAAATCCCTCTGCAATCTACCAGCAGGGCAATCTGAATGCCACCGTAGCGCGATCCAACCTCTACCGCGGCTCCGAAATGTAGAGCGGCCTCGTCAATTCAATTTCCACTTTCGTCGCCTGCGGCAGATCGATATCTTGCCCAGCGCCAGACGAGGCTAGAAATCCAGCCACCGCGCCCGCCGCCGCACCCATGGCCGCACCTTTCGAGCCGCCCGCCTTCGCTCCCGCCACTCCTCCTACTGCCGCGCCCGCAGCGGCTGCTTCCGCATCCTTCTTGGGATTGCTCGCGGGGCCCTCGATTTCTCCTTCCTTGCTTTCTTCCTGCTTCACGCTGAAGTCTCCGGGTACGTCGATCACGGTCGCGATCACCGGCCTCCAACCGCTCGGCGTCTTGATGTCGTCGAACGTCAGCCACAGTCGCGCGTGTCCCGTCAGGGCCGCCGGTTGTATCCGGCTAATGTGTCCGCGAATTTCCGCCCCCGGAGCGATCACCGATCCGTTATCCGCCGCCAGCGGTTCGAGCGTGCGAGCCTTGAATTTGTCGTTCACTTTATTTCGCGCGGTGCCCAGCGGCCCTTCCAAAGAAATCAAGAAGCGCGTCCCATTCGGCACCACCGGATAGGAGGAAGCATTCACCGGCGTCGCTTGCTGCGCGCCAGTACGGATCGCACCCGCCAAACAAAAACAGGCAAGCGCCATTGCCAGCGTAGTGGAACGGCGCAGTACCGGCAGAATTTCGGCCATCAAACTCTCCTTGATCTGTGCGTCTTCGCTTTTCATTCCGCGCTGTCGGGTCCATTCCGTTTCACAAACAGACCGCTTTGGCATTTTTCGGAAGAAGGTCCCTACTGTACAACTGGACTCTTCAGATGGCGCCGCCGACAAAAGGGATGGCTTCTACCTGCCGTCACACCCGCCAAGCGCGATGGTAAGCCTTTGTAAACATCTTATCCTAATGAGGTTGCCGCCCCTGTTCTGCTGGCATAGAATCGCGCACGAATGGATGGGCGTGCCAACGCCTTCTCCGTTCTGCATCGGGCTAGCATTGGGGAATGCGGCAACCGGTCGTTTCGGTTATGAATAGCGTCACCTTTCTCGGTTAAAGCCGGTCTAATCGCAGTACGGTTGCGGGCTACCCGATTTTTGTCGTTTGGGGTTTGAGACTAGAGGAGGAAGAGAATGAAGACGTGGTGGAAGATAGGGGGTATTGCCGCCTTGGCATTGTTACTTGCTCCCTTTGGGAGTGCACAGACAGATAGCCAAGGCGCGCAAAACCAGGGGTCGCAGGGTCAGACCTCGGCAACCAGCGGGAAGAAGAAAACAGAGCTTCCTGATGTTCACATCAAGCCCGGAACCAATTACCCGCACTTGGAGGGCTTCGTAGGCTACTCCTTCGTTGATTTTCACGTACAAGGTCCCGGCACCTACCATTTCAATGGTGGCAGCGCCTCCTTGGCTTACAACCTGAATAACTGGTTCGGCTTGGTCGGCGACTTTGGCGGCTATCACACGGACGATTGCGTGGATGGTCCGTACTGCTATCCGCCGACAACACTCAAATCGCAGTATCACACGATCCTCAGTACCTATATGTTCGGCCCGCGCTTTTCTTACCGGCACGGCCGCTTCACTCCTTTCGCGCAGGCCCTGTTTGGCGCGGCGCACGGTACCGATTTCTACGGCTTCTCGGGCAGCTCCAGCAGCAGTCTTACGATCACGAATGTTTCCACAAATGCGTTTGCCTGGGCCGCCGGAGCGGGCTTCGATGTTCGTTTGAACAAGTGGATTTCGTGGCGCGCGATCCAGACCGAATATTTAATGACGCGTTTCTCGAATTTCAACGACACGCATCATGAGAACGCCCTCCGCGTCTCGAGCGGCTTGGTTTTGACCTGGGATCGTCATCCCGTCGAAATCAACCGCCCACCCACGGTCTCGCTCTCCGCGGATAAGACCTCGATCCAGGACGGCTCGGGCGATTCGATCAATCTGCAGGCCACTGCCAGCGATCCCGATGGCGATACGCTCACTTATACCTGGACCGCGAACAATGGCCAGGTGCAGGGCAGCGGCAACCAGGGTAAGTTCACCCAGGGCAGTATGGGCCCCGGCGCCGCTTCGGTAACCGTGCACGTGGATGACGGTTACGGTGGCACGGCCAACGCTTCCGTGGATCTCACGGTTACGCCCAAGCCGCCGCCTCCTCCGCCGACCATGAGCTGCTCGGTCGATCGTAGCTCCGTGCAGGCCGGCGAACGCGTCACCGTTTCCGCGCAGGCCAATAGCCCGGGCAATTTCCCGCTTAGCTACACGTGGCGTGCCAATGCCGGACAAGTCGTCGGCAATGGCCAGAGCGTGCAGTTTGATACCACCGGCCTCGCGCCCGGCAGCTACACCATCACCGGCCGCATTGAGGATGGACACGGCGGAGCCGCGGATTGCCAGACGGCCGTTCAGGTGCAACAGCCGCCGCCACCACCGCAAGCGAGCAAGATCAACGAGTGTGCGTTCAAGCCCGTCAACGGTGCGCGTGTAGACAACGTTTGCAAGCGCGTGCTCGACGATGTGGCCGTACGTCTGCAGAACGAACCGAAGGGCAGCGTGGTGATTATTGGCTACGCCGATCCGAAGGAACGCCATTCAGACCGATTGGCTACGCAACGTGGCGAGAACGTGAAGAAGTATCTGACGGACAAGGGAATCGACCAGAGCAGGATCACCGTACGGCAGGGCAGCGGCCAGGAAGGCGCAAAGGCTGCGAACCGCCGTGTGGAGATCATCTGGGTTCCCGAAGGTGCCACCTACTGAATCCATCTCCAACCGGCTAGCCTGGCACCAAGTCGCAGGCCAGCCGCAGCAGGTTCCGAAGAAGCGAAGAGGCCCGATGCGAAGAGCATCGGGCCTTTTTGTTTTTGGCGGGAGCGCAGCGGGGATCAGGTCATTTGCGCAACGGTGGCGTCAAGCGCGCGATCCGCGGCGCTTCGCGAGAAGGACGGTCCGTTAACCTCACACCCCGGTGGCGGGGATTCTTCGTCGCACAAAGCGCTCCTCAGAATGACAGCGAAAGGAAATTTGTTGTCATTCTGAGCGAAGGGGCGCGCCTTTGGGTTTGCGCTCCGTAGCGAAGAATCCCCGCCATCCGAGGCTGCGTTATGTCCAACCGTGAGTTCCGCGCGAAGCGCCGAGCAGTAAGACGCGCGCCGCAGCTACGCGCACATCGCGTTACCGGCCGTCCAGCTCCAGCTTTTGTACGCGCCAATTCAGCAGCTCCGCCACGTAAATTTCGTTTTCCGAAGGGCACGCCATTTCGTGAATCCATCCGAATTGTTTGAGCTGCTTGCCCGATTCGCCGAGCATGCCGAGCATTTTTCCGTCGAGCGTCATTTTATAAATCCGTCCGGGATACGCGTCCGAGCTGAAGAGCACTTGCTTCGGTCCTGGCGTGATGCAGATCGCCCACGGAGCGCCGGGAGCCATCTGCCGCAGAAATTTTCCATCGCCGTCGAACACCTGAATGCGCCGGTTGCCGCGATCCGCCACGTACACGTTGCCCTGCGCGTCCACCGCAATGCTGTGCGGCGTATTGAATTGCCCGGGCTCGCTGCCGGGCTCGCCCCAGGATTTGATCCAGTTGCCGTTCTTATCCACCTTGGCCACGCGCGAATTGATGTAGCCGTCGCTGATATAGGTGTTTCCCGCGGCGTCCCACGCCACATCCGTCACCTGGCGAAACATTCCGTCCACTGGCGGCAACGGAGGCCGCACGTGCTTTAGCGGACCGGTACCTTCATCGGAAGCTTCCTGCTTGCGCCCAAATACCATCGCCACGCGCCCCTCCGGCGTAAATTTGATAATCATGTCCGAGCCTTTGTCGGTCACCCAGATGTTGTCCTGCGCATCGATTTTCACCGTGTGCGCGAAAGACCACGCATACAAATTGTGCCCAATCTCGCGAATGAATTTGCCGTCTGCGCCAAACACGAGGAGCTGCGCCGCCGCGGCGCCATACGCCGGCCCGGTCGTATTCCCGCGCGAAAACACAAATACATGCCCCTTGGAATTCACCGCCACGCCCGAAACTTCGCCAAAATAAACATCGTTCGGCATCTTCAGAAAATCCGCCACCGACCGAAAGGGGATCACCGGCACGCTCGCTGGCGTGCCCGCTTGCTGGCTCATCTGCTGCCCCACCGCCGCCTGGGCAGAAACAAGAACTATTGCCAGGTTCACTACTCGCAGACCATATCGCGCCACCTCAAAGAACCGCCTCATGAAACGCCTCCATCACTCCTTAGAGCGACCCTCAATTTTCGTTCACACCAATTCGCCGCGGCCTTAGGCATTTGGTTTTGTGTAGCGCAGGGCCTTGGCCCTGCGGGCTTTGTACGCCATTAGCAAAAGCATAGACCAGAACCGTCGCGATTCGGCGGCATAGCTCGTGTTAAAATTCCCGCGTGAGCCGGCTGCGACGACTTGAAGATCGCGACCGCATCTTCTTCGTGACCTCCAATATTGCCCGGACACAGACCCCGCTTGTCCCCATCGAACGCGACTTAGTTCTCGAAACTCTTGCGACGCAACGCGCCGCCGGTCGGCTTCTGCTATTCGCCTATGTAGTGATGCCCGACCACGTGCATCTGCTTTTGGCCGCTCGTGAACTCGGGCTGGCTGCTGCAATGCGCGACTTTAAGCAACTGGTCACGCATCGTCTGGCACAGGACAGCAAACGGTCCGGGCCGCTTTTGCAGCCTCGATATTTTGACCGCATTCTTCGGGCCGCGCGTGATTTTACGGAAAAGCTCGATTACATTCACAACAATCCTGTTGCTGCAGGGCTGTGCGCCGCGCCAACGGCTTGGCGGTGGTCCAGCGCGGCCGCCTACGCGAAATCTCTTGACGGTTGCGAAGCGCCGCTACCGGTAGACACAATCGATCTGCCCTGTGATAGCAAAGCGTGGCTGCGCCCTTAGGCATCTGGTTTTGTGTAGCGCAGGGCCTTGGCCCTGCGGCCTTTGTACGCCATTGGCGAAAGCATAGACAGACCGTGGCGATGACGATTCCTCGTCACATCAACCCGAGAATCGAGAAAACCCGCCAAGGCCCTGCGCTACACAAGCATACCTAGACCGGCACGCCCAATGACAGTGTTCGCATAGACCGTAAAGTGCCCGCATCGCGTGACGTCGCCTCGCCGTAAGCCCTTTGTTTGCCGCACCAAAGTACAGAATGTAACAAATCCGCAAAAATTAAGTCGTTTTATTTGTGTTGATTACGCACATCGGATGCTGTAAGTCCAATCCCTGCCGTATTTACATCAAAACCGGGGGGGGGCGCATCCGCAGGCATTTCCCGAATTGGCGTTTGCAGGTCGGCGACGCCGCACGGCGGCGCAGGCAATGGTGGAGCTAGCGTAAAGGGCGAAAGCCGATTTTTGTGCCCATGCCCAGCACGCGGCCCATCCGGATGTGGATCAGCGGGAATTGTTTTGGGTCAAGGCGAGGACGGCGTAAGCGGTGGCGGCATCATTCATGAAGGGCCACGCTTGGTTAGAAGGATCGCGCTCTTTGTTGAGCGAGTAAGAGCGCCAGTAACCGGTCGCGGGATCCTGGTTGTGCGCGAGCCATTGCAAGCCGTGCTTTACGCTGGCGTCGTGATTTGGCGTCGAGTCATTCTTTGTCGCGCCCGGCTCGCCATTCGCACCCGGTTCGTGACCGTCGCTTTGTTCCAGCGCCAGCGTGACCAAGCCGGTGGCGTAGCCGTCGCTTCTCACTTCGAGCGGCGTGCTGTCTTTGCGTTTCCACCCGCCGACCAGCGTGGCAAGCGCCCAGCCGCCGTCCTCGTGCTGCTGCGCGATCAGTTCGTGCGCGATGGATTGTTTCTGTGAATCGGTGAGCAGCTCCGGCAAGCGCGAAGACGCCCAGAGGACCATCGCTTGGTTGATCGGGGTCTGTGTGTCGAGATCGCGTTGCAAATATGCGCAGAGCGACTTTAGGCCGGGCTGAATTTCGGGGGAAGAATGGTAATTGCCGGGCGCTGTGCCAACAGCGAGGGCCGCAAGCGCCGCGCCATAATAATGTGAGCTGGGACCTTCCCACGGCTCATTCTTGAAATCGAGCCAATCCCACGAGCCGGCGTCATCGCCGGACGTTAGCTGCAGCGCCCACATATTGGCGAAGGCCAACCGCGTGTCGCTGCTCGGTTGCCCGCTTGGCGCGCCGCCGCTCGCGACGCCATGGCTTGCCGCGCTCTGGCTCGCCGCGTCGTATCGCGCCAGGATCAGCGCATTCAGGATCGCTTCGGTGCCCCGCGCCTCGGGCGTTTTGTGCGGGCCGCTTTTCTCGTCGTTATAAAAGGGCTTCACTTCATCCCAGAAGCGGACGCGCTCGGTAACGTTTTCGAGCAGCTTGCGTTCGTCCTCCGAAGGCGCGGTTTCATGCAGCATGCTGCGCAGCGCCGGACGCGCCAGCGCATAGGGCGCGGCCGTATGGCAGGAAATGCAGAATGTGCCGTGATCGCGGGCGGCCAGCGGCCAGGTTTGCCAGTAAGCGGCGCGCTGATCGAGATAGGCTGCGGCGGCTTTCGAGTTCCACGAGCCACTGACGGCCTTTGGCGCTGGGCGAGCAGGCGGCGAGCCAGCGTGCGTGGCCAGCACATTGGCCAAGGCAAGCAGAAGCGCCAGGGTGGCAAGCGCCAAGCTCAATCTCGCTTTGGATGGGGATCGCGGCATGCTCAGCGGTAATTCGTGCGTGCAGACGATTCTAGTGAGAAATGGCGCCACAGACAATCGCAGTTTGCGGACATTTGAGGCAACCGGATCGACCAAAAGCTGCTGTTCGAGCGAATCTCGATCCTGCCAGCCCGCTGACGAAACTCCTGCCTTTAGTACTAGATACTCTTTCTCTACAGAGGCTTGCGAAGACGGTTCTAGTACCCCCTTTCGGGCTATTCTACAAACGGTGAATTGTGGCCCAGACGTCAAATTCTGAGCTGAAACAACCGGCTTCGGCCGATCCGCGCGACGTTGTCGCGAACCGCCAGCCCACTTTGCGCTTGGCGGGCGATTCTGACGCTTCCGTATTGGTGTCTCCGGCTGCGGTGCTCGACCCGAAGCTCAGTTCCGGCAGCCTGGCGGCGCTCGGACGCCGCTATGACGTGCTGGGCGAAGCCGGACACGGTGCGATGGGCAACGTGTACAAAGCGCGGGACCGCGAGACCGGCGAGATCGTCGCGCTAAAGTTGCTGAAGCCCGAAATTGCCTCGGATGAGGCGATGGTGGCGCGCTTCAAGAACGAGCTTCTGTTCGCGCGCAAAATCACGCACAAAAACGTTTGCCGGGTCTACGAATTCAATCGTGTGGACGGTGTCGCCTATACCTCCATGGAATTCGTGGAGGGCGAAAGCCTGCGCTCGGTGCTCAACCGCTTTGGCGGGCTGCCGCTGCGCAAGGCCGTGGGCATCTCGCTGCAAATCTGTTCGGGATTGAAGGAAGCGCACGCGCAAGGGATCGTACATCGCGATCTGAAGCCGGAAAACGTGATGATCGATTCCCACGGCGATGTGAAGGTGATGGATTTCGGCATCGCACGCTCGATGGAAGCGGTAACGAAGCTCACCGGCACGATGATCGGCACGCCCGCCTATATGGCTCCCGAGCAGGTGGGCGGCAAGGCAGTTGATTTCCGCACGGATATTTACTCCCTGGGCTTGATGCTCTACGAAATTTTCACGGGTGCACAGGCGTTTCAGGCGGAGAACGCGGTGGCTGTGGCGCTGAAGCAAATGCGTGAATCACCTGCGCCGCCGCACGAAGTGGACCCCACAATTCCGGTGGGCATCGAGCGCGCGATTTTGAAATGCATTGAGAAGGACCCGGCAAAGCGGTTTCAGTCGATTGCAGAATTGGAGGCTGCCCTTCGATTGCCGGCGACCGCACCTGCGGCAGCGGCACCGTCGAGAGCGAACGCCGCGGCTGCCGTTTCTATCGGCGACGCTGCTGCGGTACCCGCGGTACCGAGACTCGCTGCCCCGCATGCGCCAAAACCACATACGGAGCGGCGCGGCTCTTCAGCCTGGGTATGGTGTTTGGTGGGAGCGGCCGCGGTGCTCGTGCTCCTTAGCGTCTTGCGCGGAATGGCGATTGTGCGCGCTGTCAACCAACTGCAGCCCCCTGCTGAAATGGGCGCGCCGCTGCCACCAGCGATGGCGTTTGTGAAATCGGCGCCGCACAAGGTCCTAGTGGCCGCGGCAAGCGATACGGCGGCAGACACGAAGCCCGCTACGTCAGTCGAGAAAGTGAAGACGGATGCAGCGGATGGCAATG
>Ga0209420_1000575_pt1 | contig 18854 bp, 17 predicted proteins | sample BlaSpr_A8_OM1_O1_FD_187972 | JGI IMG/M metagenome (GOLD analysis project Ga0209420, IMG submission 187972) | Forest soil microbial communities from Thunder Bay, Ontario, Canada - Black Spruce, Ontario site 2_A8_OM1_O1 (SPAdes) (version 2) | ecosystem: Environmental > Terrestrial > Soil > Boreal... | reverse complement strand
CCATGACGGCCCGTCAGCAAATAGCCTTCAAGCCAGCCCTCACAAAGATGTTCGCTCAGCACTTCCATGACACGGCCGTCAGGAGATAGGTGGTCATCGATGGAAACGATGGTTTCCATGGTGCATCGATCCGTCGCATCAAAAGCGGCATTAAGACGATTTGAATTCGTTTCGTCAGGGCAAAAAAGCCGAAAATTGGCCGGATTGAGTTTGATGACGTCGCGAAGGTATTCGCCCAATTTGCGCGGCGCTTCTGCTACCACCTCACCCGGTCCGGGTATGGATAATGCGTACTGGGCAAAATCGGGCAGATCGAGGGCCTTCAGAACTCGTCCGCCGTTGACATGAGGATTCGCGCCCATACGGCGATTCCTGTCTGGAGCCAAGGCTGCAAGCTCGGCCACCAGACGTCCTTCCTTGTCAAAAAGCTCATCGGGTCTGTATTTCTGCATCCACTCTTCGAGCATCTTTAGATGCTTCGGATTCTCACACACTGTTGAGAGTGGAACCTGGTGTGCGCGAAACGTGCCTTCGATCGGCACGCCATCCACCTCTTTCGGGCACGTCCAGCCCTTTGGCGTGCGCAGTACGATCATCGGCCACGACCTTCGGGCCTGGTTTTTGTCTGCCCGAAGATCCTTTTGGATTTCGCGAATACGCGCATAGCAACGATCGAGAGCGGCCGCGAAAAGTTGGTGTACTACCTCCGGATCAGCCCCTTCAACGAATTCCGGTGTGTAACCCTGCCCTCTGTAGTAAGCGAGCAGTTCTTCATCGCTTGTGCGAGCCATCACCGTGGGGCCAGAGATTTTGTAACCATTGAGGTGCAAGATCGGTAGCACTGCTCCGTCTCTCGACGGATTTAGAAACTTGACGCCCTTCCAGCTTCCTTCGAGGGGACAGGTCTCAGCCTCACCATCACCGACGACGCAAGCCACAATCAGGTCGGGATTGTCAAAGGCCGCTCCAAAGGCATGAACCAGCGAATAACCCAGCTCCCCTCCCTCATGCATGGAGTTTGGCGTATGCGGCCCGCAGTGACTCGGAACGCCGCCAGGCGTTGAAAAGGATCGAAAGAAAAGACGCATGCCGTGGATGTCCTGGCTAATCTCTGGATGCACCTCGGTATATGTACCTTCCAGATAAGCGCACGCGTTAAGCGTCGGCCCTCCGTGACCCGGTCCTGAGATGTAAATAATATTTGCATCCGTTTGCCTGATCAGCCGGTTTAAATGCACGTAAATGAAATTTTGCCCGGCGGACGTGCCCCAGTGTCCCAGCAGGCGCGGCTTGATGTGTTCTTTTCTGAGCGGCTCACGGAGCAGCGGATTATCAAGAAGATAGATTTGGCCGACGCACAGGTAGTTCGCAGCGCACCAATAGCAATGCATCCGGCTCAACAGCTCGGCCGATAGTGGCCCATCCGGCTTCGCCACAGAGGCGTTTTCAGCGCGTTGCGATTTGTTGCTGATTTCGACGACGGTCGATAAAGCGGCGTTAAATTCAAGCATCTTTGCTCCTGATCTCTAGGCGGTGTTCTTAAGATAGCTTGTTATTTGTCCATCCAAGAGCAGAGCGTACATGCTGCACGATCATTAGATCTTCGTTCGTCCGTATGACACGTACCCTTACGCTGCTTTCCGGGGTCGATATCAGTGGAGCATTCGCTTCATTGCACGAATTATCCAAAGACACGCCTAAGAACGCCAAGCCATCACAGATCTGCTTGCGAACAGCAGGTGCGTTCTCTCCAATTCCGCCGGCAAACACAAGCACGTCCAGCCCACCTAAAACCGCGGTATACGCGCCAATGTATTTTTTTGCCCGGTAACAGAACAGCTCTACAGCTTCCGCGGCCCGAGCATCCTGGCTCATATTGTCCAGCAAGCTCTTCATATCTCCGGAGGTCGCTGACACTCCCAGAAGGCCGGATTCCTTGTTCAGCAGTCTGCTGATCTCTTCCGCGGGCATTTTCTTCTGTTCGAGCAGATACAACAGCAGGCCCGCATCAAGATCGCCAGACCGGGTACTCATAACAAGCCCTTCGAGGGGTGTGAAACCCATCGATGTGTCTATACTCTTGCCCTCTTTGATTGCGACCATGCTCGAGCCGCTGCCGAGATGCGCAATGATCACGCGTCCGTTGGCAAGTTCTTGCTCGAGCACTTGCAGTTCAAGCATTGCGTACTCATAGGAAAGGCCGTGGAAGCCATACCTTCGGATGCCATGGTCGTAAAGGCCACGAGGAAGCGCATACATTTGCGCGACCTTCGGAAGAGAGGTGTGAAAGGCCGTATCGAAACAGGCTACTTGTGGAAGCTCTGGAAATTTTTCGGCGATAAATCGAATTGCGCGGATGGCCGCCGGCATGTGATCAGGGTCGAGTGGTGCGAGTTGTTCCAGCTCCGACAAGAATTGCGGAGTAATCCGTTGCGGATCCTGGTGCTTAGGTCCTCCCTGAACGAGTCGATGACCCGCAGCCGCGAGGCCGGAGAGAAAACCGCGTTCGTCCAGCCACCCGAGCATCACTTGCAACGCGGTATTTGAGCTCCCAAAATCGACCGCGCACTCTAACAAAGTGATCCCGCTCTGATCGGCAATTCTCAAACGCCCGCCCGAAGTGTCTGCCTGCACAACTGCCATCGTTAGAAAAAGATCATCATGATTTCCAACTTCATAGAGGGCCGACTTCAAAGTCGCAGACCCTTTATTCAAAGTTAAGATCTGTTTTCGATGCATCGTCACAAACTTATCTCACTACAGAAACATACCGAGTATACGTCGATCGGAACCAGCGAATAAAAAGGTCCGCCGAGGGAGAAGCTACCGATTGGGTACCGTTACTTAAGCTGAATCTGACCTTGCCCACATTTCTCCAAGATGATGCAAATCCTTTTCAATCTGTCTACTGGACAGATAAGAGCGTGTACTATCTAGAATTCAGGAGCAATGAAGATGAACCCGGTTACAGCATTTCAAAATTCGTCACACGTGTGAAACGCGAAATCGCGGTGGATCAGCCCCGTAATGTTGTGGTTGACCTTCGCCTGGACCAGGGAGGCAACTTCGTTACAACTGCACGGCTCATGACCCATCTCGCGAATCTTACCGACTCAATCGAGCACATTTATGGTTTGACCAGCGCGTGGACGTTTTCAGCGGGCAATGTAAGTGTGGCGCTCTTAAAAGAGCATGGCGGAAAGAAAGTCACCGTCATTGGAGAATCCGTTGGTGATCGCATACGCATCTGGGCCGAAGGTGGGGATATAACGTTGCTCAATTCGAAATTGGAAATCGGATTCGCGACCGGACTACATGACTACACGCATCCATGTTGGCTCGAACGCCGCTGCTTCTGGACCATGTTTTTCTTCCCGACACATGTGACGACGTTAGCTCCGGATATCCCTGTAGCCTACAACTTCGCCGATTATGTGGCGTTGCGACATCCCTTACTCGATCGGGCGCTGGCGCTGTCTACCGACCAGGACCACTAAATCTCATCGCGCTGTGACCTGCCTCAAAAACTGCGACAGAGCGTCTCATGGATAGCGCGGAATTGATCTGTCGGGCGCGGCGCGATTTTGCAGACGTTGACCTTTATCTGTTGCCCACAAACCTCGCCGGAACGCTTGTCGTAGGTGTTTGGATCCTATTGGCCTGGATGCGCTGCTCCCGTGCCCGCAAACAGATGTTTCTGGGCACTCATGCGAGATTAATTTCTTTTTCGCATATCGACCAGAACTCTGCCGCGCTGATAAAAGTGTCTCCGGTCTAAAAATGAGCCCGCAGGCCGAAGTGCATCCCAAGAATTGGAGCTCCGAGCAGGGGCTCGACCTCCGGTCGGCTCCGATCACACGACCGTTCCGAACAGGAAGCCGACCCCCGCAGTCAGAACCATCGCCAGCGCGCCCCAGAACGTGACGCGAATTGCACCCATCATCACTCCTGCGCCTCCCGCGTATGCAGCAAGTCCGCCTAGGAGCGCGAGGAATGCCAGTGAAGTTACAGAGACCAGAGGAATCAAGCTAGCCCCGCTGATCATGGCCGTCGCCAACAGAGGCATCGCCCCTCCGATGGCAAAGCTGCCAGCCGATGCCAGTGCAGCCTGAATCGGTCGCGCGCGAAGGGGCTCGCTGATGCCGAGTTCGTCGCGGGCATGCGCGGCTAACGCGTCATGAGCCATCAGTTGATCGGCAACCTGCTTCGCGAGTGAGGGATGGAGGCCGCGAGCCACGTAGATTGCCGTCAGTTCCTGGTGCTCGCCCTTGTCATCGGCTTTCAGTTCCGCGCGTTCAAGCTCCAGTTCGGCCTGCTCGGTGTCTGCCTGGGAGTGGACGGACACGTATTCACCGGCAGCCATCGACATAGCTCCAGCCACTAGTCCGGCGACTCCTGCGACCAATACGTTACTGTGAGTCGCTTTCGCAGCTGCGACCCCAAGCACCAGACTCGATGTTGAAAGGATACCGTCGTTGGCTCCCAGTACCGCTGCCCGAAGCCAGCCGATACGGCCTATTCGATGTCGCTCCTTGTTGCCCGCACGCATTCTTCACCAAACAGTTGGATAATCCGAAAACCACCTCGGTGCGCTAAAAGCCTAGAGCAGGCATGGAAACAATCGGTCAGAACCAACGACCAACTTATTTAAATGGCCTATTTCGTTGTCAAAAAATTCCAGGCTTTATTTCAGGCTTTCGACGTAAGCAATCAGAGCTTTCAAGTCGTCTGCCGGTAATGCTACGGCTTGCATGCCGCCTGTGGCCATCTTGGAATTTGGGTGTAGTAAGAGCGCTTTGAGTGGATCCGCGGAAAGCCGTGCGCCCACTCCTACGAGCGCCGGCGCTGCGGCGGTGCCAACTCCTCCATCACCATGGCATGCGTTGCAGGACTGTGCTTCGAAAATCGTTTTGCCTTTTGCGGCTAAGGGATCAACCAGCGTAACGTTCTGGGCCGCGAGGGACGCGGAGGAAAGATCGGGTTCAAATGGCTTTCGCATGAACTCATCTTCTTCTGTTTTTTGCTTCGCTAATTGTTGAGCTACTCCAGCATCGTGGGCATCCAAATAGTTGCTGCGAAAACCCAGGAAAACTAGCGACATCATCACGAATGCATAGGCTCCCATCGCGATAGGTCTCTTCCATGGTCGGCGTTCAACGCTTCGATCTAGAAAAGGCAAAGCAAGAATACAAATAACGAGAATCGCCGGTATCACCAGGATCCCCACAATCGACGCGGCCCCATGCCAATATTTCAGCCATTGAAATATGGGCAGGTAATACCACTCCGGGCGCGGAACGTACTGCGCATCAGCGGGGTTGGCCGCAGGGCCTAAATGTACAGGCACAAAAAAAGCCAGGATTCCAAGGCCCACGATGAGCAGCGCGGTTAATGAGAGATCCATAAGAACCTGACGAGGATAAAACAGTTCCACTTTCTGTTTAGGATTGTAAGGATCCTCCCTGATTGGCCCAGCCGCCCCCGCTTTGCGGAAAAGAAAAATATGAGACGCCACCATGGCGAAAACGAACGCCGGAACTAGAAAAACATGGGCCACAAAGAACCGCGAAATTGTGAGCGTCCCCATGTCGGTACCGCCGCGCATGAGGAGTTTGAGTTTTTCTCCAAGTAGAGGGACTTCGCTGACGGCATTTGTCCCCACTGCAGTCGCGAAATAGGATTTTTGGTCCCACGGCAGTAGGTACCCGGTGAACGCCATGGCGAGCACTAATCCAAAGAGCACGCAGCCCGATAGCCACAGCAATTCCCGACGACCCTTATAAGCTCCGTAGATATACGTTTGAGAGAAATGAAGAAGCAAGACGACGACCATTGCGCTTGCACCATACGCATGCAGGCTGCGGAGAAATGAACCCGCGGTAACGCTTTTAGTGATGTAAGCGACAGTTGTGTGCGCGTGGTCTGCCGAAGGGACGTAGTACAAAGCCAGGAATATTCCGGTGATAATCTGCGAAAGAAATATAAACAAGAGGCCTGAACCGAATACGTAAGCCAGTCGAGCGCCTCCTGGAATCGGCTCATTCAATGCGCTGCGCAACAATTCGTCCAGGCCGGTACGGCGATTCATCCAGCCGTAGAGGCCTTCCTTGATTGCCGGTTGAGCGCCCCTCCGATCGCTATCAGTTGAAGCCATTCCTGGACACAACTCCTTCTTTAGCCAATGACTTCCTTGTCTGCGACGAGTTGCCGGAAATACTGGAAGCGAACCATCAACTGGCCATTCTCGGTGGTCGTTTCGAGCTCATCCATGGCCCGAAGAGCGGGACCGCTGACGCGGCTCCCGTCCGGCGAGAAAATGGCCCCGTGGCATGGGCAGACGAATGCATTTTTCTGTTGCGCCCAAGGTACTGTGCAGCCCAGGTGCGGGCATATCGACGAAAGCACACGTACCTGCCCTGCAAGATCTTTCGTCACGTAAACAACTTTTTCAGAAACCACCTTGCGCCACCCGTCCACTTGCTCGATCTGAATCGTGCGAAGGACTGGGTGCGTGAGGGCGGCGAATTCAGTCAAGGCGCCTACCGAGGATCGCTTCAGTTCGGTGGTACGACGCAAGATGGGGAAAAGCGCGAAGCGAATCAAGGGGACCGACAAGAGGGCTCCCACGCAACACGATCCCATCGCGAGAAGGGCGCCTAGAAAAGACCTTCGATTTTTGGATACGGGCTGGACATTGCCGGCGCTGTTTATGGAACCCTGCGGGTGATTCATGGCGCGATCGTCATTTCTTTGCGATTTCTCGAATAAGCAATGAACAATTCAACTGTGTCCGGCGACAGCTTCGACAGGGCACAATACTGAACTGTACTTTCCTGCAGTACTTTGAACTTAAGTCTGGCGGCAATTTCATTTTTTCTTCGAGGCCATATCGCGGATGTAGCCGACCAGCCCTTTGATCTGATCATCCGTCAACTTATCTTTGTAGGCGGGCATCTTCGTGCCCATACCGTTGGCGATACTATCGTGCAACTCCGCGTCAGAATGTTTCTGCACTTCCTCGGATCGCAGGTCCTTCGCGCCCAATGCTTTCCCCATGGCAACATTGCTACTTCCATCGGCTGCATGGCATGCAGCACACTTGGCCTTATAAACGCTCGCTGAATCATCGGCGCTCATGGACGTACTTACTAGAAAGATGAAGACGCCTACCATAATTGCAACGATTAGACTTTTCATCTCGGCTACTCCTTAACAAATGACGCAAGGTACGTCCCACCGTCCTATTATTTCCTTCGCCTAAAAAGCATACCGGAACGCAAAAGTGACGGTGCTTCCGTTGAAGTCCTCGGCGTTAAACGCATTGGCAGGCGGCACCACACTCGGTGCAACCGCGAGGCCGGGGACGTTATTTGGTGATGGCCCTTTGCCGTCGAAACCATAATAGTTCCAAGTGGTTCGGTAGCTCAGGCCATGGTACAGATCAATAATCAGAGTCGCATAAGGCTTTTGGTAGTTAAAGGCGAGCGTTCCAACGGGCTGAAGCGGATTCAGCGGCGGCTCAATCACGCTCCCGTTGCGCAAGATTTCATTGCCACCCACGAATGTTCCCGCGTAACCGAGAAACGTGGTGATCCGCTTAGTTGGCTTCCACATAATGTCGAAATACGCGAAGTGTTGATTGCTGGCGTAAGAGGACAACGCACCGAGAGCATTGAAATCTGCGGGATCGGTTGGACACGCGACCGTGGGAGGTATGGGTGGCGCGAACCCGTAGAAGTAGCAAATATTCGCCTGCATGTAGACGTCAGTGTAGTTGTATCCAACATCAAAGGATAATTTCGAGCCCGGCATTAGCGTGGCAAGAAAACTATAAGTGCGGCCATGCTCGATGTCGTTGACCGTGGCGACGTTGTCGCGATTTTCATGAAAATCGATCGCCCCATCCAGGTTCAACCATGGGCGCGGTTTGTATGCAGCATGGACTTTGTAGATTTGCACCTGCCGCGGGCTGATCCGCGTGAACGAAAAATCGTTGTAACCGATTGAAAAGTCTCCACTGACACGAAGGCCGTCCACCGGCAGCGCAGTAAAGCCCAACAATAGAGCGTTTTCGTTTATACCCGTCAGATTGCGCGAAGTGTCGTTGCCCGCCGCCGGCCCGGAAAAGATCAGCGATCCACCCGGCCCCGCCGTGCAGGCTGAGGCAACCGCGCAATCGCCACGTGCTGCAAGTGTCGGGTAGAAAACCTCCTGCGTGAAATCCTGGGCATCGAATTCCGCAATGGTTCGGCTCGTATACAGATATCCAATTCGGCCGCTCAACTTACGGGTGAAGTCATATTTCAGTTGGAAGGTATTGGACTTCAACTTCTGGCCCAGAAACGTAGACCAGATGCCTCCGGCAATATCTGGCCCCGAACTTGAATTGTGGTTTGGACAGTTGGCCGGGTTTGTGACGCATGTTCCAGGAATCGGCGTGATCGGCGACACCAGGCCTGCCCCAGTTGTGAATAGAGCTGTCTCGTTAAATGCCCACATACCGGGGATGCGCCAGTCATCGTATCTGAATTCATCCAATATCCGGAGCTTGTCGGTAACAGCATAGACACCGGACCAATCTGCGTTCACAGAAACGCGCTTCGCCTCAGCCGGGCCCTTGGTTGAGCTGCCGCGGCTGATTGTGCGGCCCGTCCAGCCGGTCGCGATTTCGTCGAAGTCGTTAATCGTGTTATCGGCGGTGCTATAGCCGATCGATCCGGATGTCTCGGAGTTTTTGAAGTAGCTTGACTGAAAGCGGAACCGCTCCGTCGGCATGAAAGTTCGCGGCCGTCCTACCTGACCATAAGAAAGCGTGCCGTCGCAGGCGGGATTGGCGATGTTTGGCGGAGATAGGATGGGCGCCTGACAGGGGGAACCGTTCACCGTATCCCACACGATGCCCAAGTCCACAGGCTGCCCATTCGGCAGGATGAAAGGAGTTGTGCCGTTCTGCAGAGCATTATCCGTAATTACGTTGTCTTGCTTGAAATAATTTAAGAATTGATCGTAGGAGATCGTCGTCCGGGGCAGAATCCGAAAATCGATACCCGCGCGATAGGCATTCGTCGTATAGCTGAATTGCTCATTTAGACGCGCAATTGAGCCCGCGCCATCGTCTGGAAGATTGGTAGTGTAACCCCCAGGACCCGTTTCTCGATTCCTCGAGTAGCCGAGCCGGAATTGAACTCTTGATTGAGGAAAGAGTGTCAAATCATAGTCTTGCAAGCGCCGCACGGTATCCATCGCATGCGGCGAAGTCGTGATCGGAACTGCTGGGGTCGAGCTTGCAGGATTTAGGGGGTTCGCCAAAGGGTTCCAATCCCAATTGATCTTGGCCCGGCGGAAAAGGACGTGAAAGTCATAAAGCTTGTTCTTCTCTACGCGCAACCGGCTCACCGAATCCGGGTCGCCACCATAACCAAAGTTAGCAAAGCTAAGGTTGTCAAACAGCAGGCCATTGTGGTTGAGCGAGCGCATCTCCAGCGTGTAATCGAACAGGCGCACCCCTTGTCCCAAATTGATGAACGTATCGTAGGTACCCTGGTCGCCATTAACCCAGTTCGCGCGATAACCCGCTTCAATGGATTGATGGATGTTGTAGCCGCCAGAGTCGATTCCTTTGTTTTCCTCCCCATCGGTCTGAGCTAGGGACGCGGGCGAGAACAACAGTGCACCCAACAACAAGATGAATAACCCCAGGAAGCAGCAGCTTGTGCGATAGCGCAAGATGTCCAACCATATTAGTGGTCCCGGGCGCGCAAGCCATGTGTTTCGCTTGTGTGTCACCCTCGAAGTCAGGCACCCGTTCATATCGGCCTCTACTTAAAGAAGGTTGAATCGAAATTCGATCCGTGAATCTGGAAGTGACACAATGTGCATGCTTGAAAATAAGTCCGTTGGTTGTGAAATGACGGTGTGTTAGTCGCGCCACTAAAGCTGGAGTTCGTGTGGCACCGGAGGCATAGCAAGTTCACATTGCTCACAGTCAGCATGTGTGCGTTCGGTCCGCCGTGTGTAACATGGCACGATTGGCATCCTTCAACTTTGACGGGTGGGTGTTCGAATACAAACGGCCCTTGCTTTTCCGTGTGACATTTTAAGCAGATGGCATCCTGCGTGGCGGACGTACGAACCTGCTTCGGTTTTACGGTGCCGTGAGGATTGTGACAGTCGGTGCACTGAATTAGACCTTCGTTGACGCGATGATGGAACGGCATTTCAAATTGGGGTTTCTGCTGAAGATGGCAGGAGTAACAAAGTTGCGGCTGTGCTTTCGCCAGCAAGAACTCTTTTGCCTCCGCATGATGCGGTGAATGGCAAGAAATGCAACTAACATCGTTCAAGCTGTGGATGGAGTTGATCGCGTTCATGTGTTGCGAGCCACCGGCGTGACATGTCAGGCAGCGGTCATTGATTTCCTTTACAGAGGCCTTCGTGAAGAGAAACAGCTTGGACGTGTCACTGGGGTCTGCAACGTGACTTGCCGCTGCGCCGTGGCATGCCTCGCAGCCTCGATGAGACGTCCCCCCATTGGCCTTGACAGTAGCCTTCCAATGGGGGCCCTTTTCCCAGCCATTGTAAATATCTTCGTGGCAGGCTTTGCAAGATTCTGCACCTGCGTAATCGGACGAATTCGTGTCAGAAGTACTTCGCGCGTTTTTTTCTTGTTGGGCAGACGCAGATTCGTCGACGGGGGCATACCTTCCTGAAGTCTGAGCCAGAGGGGCAGCCAATACAGCGATTAATATAATCAGCAGAGCCGAGGCTTTCGAAACGCCGAAGAATGGCATCGAACTCTCCAGCCTTTCAAGGAGACGAGTTCTTGTTAAGGCCGGGCGGGATCTTACCATTGAGACCGTAGAAAGTCTGGTCGTCCGTCACGAAGTCTTGTGACCAGCATCACAACCAAAACAAGGAAAGTCCGGAGCGTTATTCTGGTAATTAGAGTAGGTTTTCCAACGCGGGCTTGTTGCGGATGATTAGTGTCGAGCCCTTGACCTGCAAGAACTGCTTCTTCTTAAAGTCGGCGAAGAGTCTCGTGACCGTCTCACGTGATGCGCCGATCATTTGGCCAATTTCCTCGTGAGTCAGCGTCAATTTCGCCCGAACCTCCCCTTTCCCATTACTGTAGCTGTGGCACCAGTCGAGCAGGAACCGTGCCAGTTTTTCTCCTGCCGAATGCGATAGCCCGATGGACCTCATTTCGGCAATAGCGGCATGGTATGTTTCGGCCAATTGTTGGGCGACACGAAGGGAGGCATCTCCATGTTCGCGGAGAAACACCAGAAAATCTGTTCGGGAGACAAAGTTTACTTGCGTGGGCTCGATCACATCTGCCGTGAGTTCGTACGGTTTCCCGGTGATTGTGGCAGGCAAACCCAGGACCTCTCCCGAATCCGCAATCCGCACGATCAGGGTTTTCCCGTCTGACGAACACGTCGAGAGCTTCACCCGTCCCTTACACAGGATAAACACGCCGCGCGCCGCCTGCCCTTCCACAAAGAGCGTTGCCCCTTTCGGATACGAAGAGGCTGATGTTATCGTCGACAGATCTTGCACGGCCGCTGGCGGGAGATTGCAAAAGAGCTGCTCCGCACGGTGGGGGCAGGTAATGCAATTCTCGATTATTTCAAGACCGTAGGGAGAGCGCATACGCGAACCGCGCCATATTGTACACCCCTTCCCCTGCGGAACGATTCTGAAGCCGCCTGATCTACTTTGCACGATTCACCTTGCCCTGTTCTTTCCAGTCTTTGAGTCTGGGCCGCATCCTCCGGCCCGCAAGTGACGACGATCACTTGGTTACGTGACACAGGTCACAGAAGTGCCCGTTTCGAGAGCAGATACTGCAAGACGAACGGAGGCAACCATGCGCAAAGATGAGCGAGACCTTCTAGATGTCCTGAAATTCGAACTCGAATTCTTAGATAAGGGAGGCTACGGCCGTTCGCCAAGAGAGCCCTGGAGACCTATATTTATCTTCGAAGACTCTCCTACGTGTATGAACTACGATTGCAAGCAGGATCCAGCGCCGTGCAGCGATTGCGTGCTGATGCAATTGGTGCCGCCAGAGCTTCGCTTCGGCAAAATCCCGTGCCGGAATATCGCGCTCAATGCTGAAGGAGAGACGCTCGATTCCATGTATCGCTACGACGATCAACATGAAATTGAAGAGACAATCCGAAAGTGGATAGTAGCCACGATTGCCCCATTGGAAGAGGAGCGGAAAGCTCTTCAGCGGACTGGGCATGGACACTCGGAGGAAGCACCGGTCTGCCAGGCGGTGAAAGAACGTCCTCTCTGCCAAAATTTTCATCCGAAGTGCGCAAATCCCGCGTGTCCGACTGCGTTCCGTTGGCTCGCGGGCGGCAAGTTTTTTCGCTTCCGTCCCGATGAGATTCCTGTCAGCGTTTGCAAAACCCCTGAGGGCTCGCCCGTTGGGCTGCACGGCGTGCATCACTATTGGCTCTGCGAACGCTGCTCTCACATATTCACTCTTGTATACGATGAGCAGCTTGGGGTCGTGTTAAAGCTATTCCGGCTAGAACTTCCCCTCGCGGATGCTCGCAAGGAATTATTGCCTATGGAGCCGCTTGATCGGAGGTAAGCGATGGCGATAGTTGAACGTCAAGCGCGTATTCAGTTCGATAACATTCTATTCGCTACCGACTTTTCAAAATCCGCGGGCGCTGCGGCACCCTATGCAGCTGAGCTTGCTAAACACTACAAAGCCAAGATTTACGCCTTGCACGTTCGGTCGCGGATCGCCGCCTCTGCAGAAACCGTGAAAAGCTTGCGGGAGGCCACCATTCTTATTGCGAAAGCGCGTGAATTAATAAATGCTTTCCCCGGCCTTCAGCCGCAAGTATTGATCAATGACGGCGATCTTTGGTCGAATTTTCAAACCACCATCGAACGACATAAAATCGATTTAGTCGTGATGGGGACCCGCGGCCGATCCGGTATAAGCAAACTCTTACTCGGTTCGGTCGCCGAGGAAGTATTCCGTCACGCGAGCTGTCCCGTGTTGACAGTAGGACCACATTCGCCAGCGGAGCCTAGAAACAGCGGTGAATTTAATCGAATTCTCTTCGCCACAGATTTCAGTCCCGAAGCGGACGCAGCCGCACCATATTCCGTCTCGTTGGCGCAAGAATATCAAGCTCGGTTGACCATGCTGCACGTTATTTCGGAGCCGAAAGTCGGCGATTTAGTCAGTTCACCCGAGTTGATATCGTCCTGCTCGAATCTTCTTCGGAATCTGGTGCCACCGGCAGCGCTGCTTTGGTGCAATCCCGAGTATGTTGTGGAGACCGGCACACCAGCCGATAAGATCCTTGAAGTCGCGGCGACACGAAAAGCTGATCTGATCGTGCTGGGTATCCGTCATCCAAGAGGCATCCCAGGCGCGGCGGAGCACCTGCCCATTGCAACTGCGCATAAGATTGTGTCGCATGCCGAGTGTCCAGTCCTCACAATTCGTGGCTGAACCCCAACCCAACCGCACTTGGGCGAATCGCGTTCCGCATCGCGCTGGCCGAGAATTCTAGCTGCTTGAACACTTGTGGGTTGATCTCCCGACTCGAGATCCCGCTCCTGCTGTATGTGACCCAGTGCGTTTATTCCTGATTCAATCCACGCGCAGTCTTTCGGCCACGATGTTATCGGTGTCCCTCCATGAAATAGCTTTTTCTTGCTTCGTCGATTGCGGCGTTTTGTGAACTATACATTCTTGGACATCAGCCAGTGAAAAGATGGCGAACAGCCACGCGCGAGTTATTCACAGACAGCTGATATTCAAGAACTAAATGGGTTGGCATGGCCAGTTCTTTACTCCTGCTTGAGCCCTGCACAAGATTGCCGTCAAGGCAGCCGTTTTCCGCTCCGATTGACACAACTAGGTGCGAGGTTGAGGATAAGCACGCGAGGGCTTGTCCGTGAAATTCAAAGCATTGGCAGTCGACTACGACGGGACGATTGCCCAGGACGGTATTCTGGATCCCGATGTCAGGATAGCTATTGCGGAAGCCCGGACACGCGGAATTATTTTTGTCCTTGTGACAGGCCGAGTTTTAGTCGATTTGGAACGTGCAGCCGGAGAGCTTGACTTTGCAGATGCGATCGTCGCCGAAAATGGGGCGGTTCTGGAGTTTCCCAACCGCTATTCGAGGTTGATCGGTTCTCCAGCGCCGGTGCCTTTTCTCGACGAGCTTCGCCAGCGCGGAATCCCATTTACGACCGGACAATGTGTCGTTGAGGCTGACGCAAAGTCGGCACAACAGATCTTGGCAGTTATCCGTGAGCTCGAGCTTCCGCTGATGCTGCTGTTTAATCGCAGCCGCTTAATGGTACTCCCGCAGGGCGTGAGCAAGAGTGTCGGTTTGCGACAAGCGCTGAGTGCACTTCATCTTTCGAGGCACAACACGATTGCTATCGGAGATGCGGAAAACGACCACGATCTTCTCGCAACATGCGAGTTGGGCGTTGCGGTCGCCTGGGGCAGTAAAAGCTTACAGCGAGTTGCGGATCAGGTTCTGGAAGGAAATGGCCCTGCGGCTGTGGCGCCGTTTATCCGCCAATCGGCCCACGAAATTAGATTGCCCCCAACTCGGATTGGCAGATATTCCATAGCGCTCGGGAAACGAGAAGACGGCAGCAATGCCGACCTTTCTATTCGAGGTCGCAACCTGCTCGTCTCGGGTGATTCCCATTCGGGCAAATCATGGGTGACGGGTCTTACTTGTGAAAGGCTCATCCTGCAGGGATATTCCGTTTGTGTAGTTGATCCCGAAGGAGATTATCGAGCTCTTGATACGCTTCCTGGAATCGTAGTTTTCGGCGGTGAAGATCCACCTCCTCAACTTCCCGACTTGGCGCGCGCCCTTCGACATCCAGAAATGGGTGCGGTTATCGATCTTTCTCATGTCCGTTCCAAAAGCAAGATTGACTATCTGTATTCACTCTTACCGATGCTGGCGTCGCTCAGACGAGCAACGGGATTGCCGCATCGAATCGTCATCGATGAGGCTCATTATTTTCTACACGGTCCGCACGCCGCGGATTTGCTTGACCTTAGCCTGAACGCATATACCTTAGTCACCTACCGTGTATCGGATCTCAATGCGGGCATTCTAAGGACCATCGAAGCGACAATCGTCAACCGTACAAGCGACCCCAATGAAGTTCAGGCCCTTCACGCAATGGCCGGTGGCCAAGATTCGGTGGCGCACTGGACCCAGGTACTAGAAGGATTGGCGGTGAATCAGGCAGTGATACTGCCAAATACGCAAGAAGCAGCGGGCAGGCTTTGTCGTGTTGACCTTTCGCCCCGTATTACCTCCCACGTCCGCCATAAGGCCAAATATCTCGACGTGCAGTTGATCGAGGAGCAAGGGTTTGTCTTCACACAAGACAGCAAGCCCTGTGGAACCTCAGCGCGCACGCTCAAACAATTTATATCTTTGTTGAGAACCTGCCCCTGGTCGGTCCTCGAGGGGCACATGCGCCAAGGTGATTTTTCTCGCTGGATAAACAATGTTTTCCACGACCGCATTCTTGCTGACAATATCCGGAAGCTCGAGGAGCGATGTCGGGCCGGCGATTTGCACGGCCTCAGTTGTGCGTTGGTAACGGTAATCCAGGAACGGTATGAGGTTTCGCCGGAAATTCCCATATTGGATTGACGCGATAGTGATCGCGGGCACCGCCGGTGCGTAGCATAATTCCAAGCGTGAGATCTCGCCCCACAATTTGCTCAGCTCGATCCAACCTGAAATACTATTAAAGTAAAAGGTCATTTGTTTTAATGGGTGTAAAGCCTTCAGTCTCAGCTAGATAGGTACTACTTCAGAAATCTCTCAGGCCGGGTAGGTCCCCCCAAAGGGACCATTCCAATAGGGCAGCCTTAGGCATTCCGCTCATTTTCTTTGCATCGTTGCGCCCAACCAAATATCTACTGCTAAATTCCCCCGAAGTCCTGTAAGGTGCTGATATTGTTCACGTTCAGTGGCAAGTTTTGGCCCAAAAGTGCCCTTTACCAGTTATTACTTTCTTCCTGGCCAAATCCCGGAAGCCTCATAGTATCAAGTATTTAGCGTCCCTCAGCAGCTGATTTGCGAATCGCAAAATGTGACCTGAAACAGCAGTTAAGCCTCACTTTACTCTGTGCTGGACTACGCTAAAACCCGTTAATTCATGCCCAGAAACACGATCTCGCAACGGGCCATCTCCGTGGTTCCCCTCGCTGCGCTTGTCGGTCTCGCCGGGTGCGCCGTTCACGCTGTCGCGATCCGATAGCACTACTTGAACGCAACAGTGCCATCGGACCAATACGGCACTTCGATTGGGACGGTCCGCAGCGGCGGCAGCTCTTTGTTCAGTGGACTATCCGGTTTATCAGGGTCCGGGAACCACATAGACGTGGAAGAAATGGGTGAGTTCGGATCATTGGCGTCCAATTCAGCAGGATCTTTTATCGGCAAGAAAAGCATCACGTGGCATAAATTGTGTGAATGGCCCAAATGGGTAAGGTATGCATCCTTGGACATCATATAGCTCATTGCCCCCGGCTCCACCGGCGGAATCTCCTTCTTCGCATACGCCTCTTGAATACCCGCGATGCGCTCTTTTACAGAGGTCACTCCAGCCAGCGTCATTTGCGTCATCTTGTAAAAAATCGGCAGGATCGACCGCACAGCCGGTGGATTGAGGCAAATCGCCCCTCTCTGCTTCGGACTCCAGACGTCATAAAAGTCAATGCTGGCCGTCCATGACGGCCCCGCCATGCACACAAAACCGTTCGTACCCTTGACCGCTGTTTCCCAGCCTTTGGGCGTCAGCACCAAAACAGACGCATCCTTTGAAATGCCCTCCGGAGCGGCGCTTCGCGCCAGCACGATTGCCGCATTCCGGTCCATTAAATACTGCGAAAGTGGCAGCATCTTCGGATAGGCCCTCTCTGCGGTATCCTGCGCCCGTGCGCTCGCAGTCATACTCAGTAAACTCATGACCGCAAGCGCTCCCGCCGCAACTCTGGCTGCCATCCTTTCGATCTTTGCAAATTGCATCATGTTGTTCCTTCCTGCCGGAGGACGTATGCGCAACTGCTCTAGACGGTACCGACCGACAGCTATGCTTGCCAATCAAAATTCCGTGTGGATAACAAACCATTCACCAGCGGGCCGCCGGTCGCTACACCCCTGCGCTATTTGGCCGTAGATGCGGGAGTCCGACTGCTGCGTTGCCCGCCCACGGCATGCACTCAGCTCCGCGGGAACGAAATTATTCCAGGCCATCTGCAAAACGGACGCGGAAGGCATTGTCGCAAAGCGGAAGCACGGCGTGTATCAGGGGGGCGAGCGGTGGTTTAAGATTCGCAACCGCGATTATTCGCAGATGCCAGGGCGACACGAGTTGTTCGATTCGTTCCACGGGCCAAAGCCTGCCGTTAGCAAAACGCCCCCCGCAAATGGCGAGCAAGCTGAAATCTACTTAGAGACCAAACCACACGCATCCCCGACTTCAGCAACATCGGGAATGTCGAATTGCATTTCAATCTCTGAGCCGAAAGCCTCTTGGACTCCAACCAGGACTTTGTGTGTCTGCTTCTCTAGTCGTCGTTTGTGCGGAGTGTCGCGCCCGAACAGTAGCTTGTTGACGTAGCAGGTCGCGCAGCCGGGCACATTGAGAAAAATCGAAGTCCCATCCGTGCTGCTAGGCCAGTAATCGGATTCCAGCTTCTTATCATCCAGCCGGAAACTTAGGGGAACGACAACCGAGCCATCAGGCCCAACGTGGATTTTCACGACAGCGCCAACATCAATCCAGCCTTCGAGGAAACGGGCCTTGTGATTGCTAGGCTGGCAATGCAGAACCAAACGCGGCGCATCAAGACTTGAGTGGTGAGGCCGTGTGAGGAAGGTTCCGTTGAGGCTATATTCCACAAACGATATTTTCAGCAGCGCGTCGGATTTGTCGGCTTTTTTCCAAGCCGAGGTTTGGAGCAACGTGGGGAAACCGAGGATAGCGACGAGCAGGATGCTTTTCATCCGGCGAAGTGTACCGCCATTCAACTGAGTGTGTAACAGACGGTCGTCTGATTCACTGAGCCGAAGGCGAAGCACGCCGAAAGACAGCAAAAAACTCGACCCCTGAAATCAGCACTTAGGCCCGCGAGCCACTTGATTCGGTCGGCCTTTGCGGTTCGCTCATGCTGCTCCTGCTGCTGTCGATTGGGCCATTCCCACTTTTATAATCTCCGCTTCGATCCCAGCGAGTCGGAAACTATCCACAGCATTCTGCGCGTCCGATTCAGAGTTGAAGGCCATGTGCATCTCAGGCTCGATTAGGACCCGGCAGTAATCACCTTCAGGCAGCCAAAGACCCAAAAAATATCCCGGCTTGATTCCGTGGGCTTCGACATCTTTGGGGCCAGAAACGTAGCGAACAACCCAGCCTTTCAGCGGCGGATGCACCGTGGTCTTAATGCGAAAGAACGGCAGGCCGGGAGGTTCGAAGATTATTTTGCTCATAGATCAACGCTCCTAGTGATTCGATTTGAGAGGTTTACAGCGCGGCGACGGGCTTCTTTTCTTCTGGTCAAAAAGACCTTGGAGCCCGCCAAGCGAATGACACTCTACCGTTTCCGTCGATAGCGACATTCGCGTCGATGCGGGTGACGCTGGTTTCGGTAATGAGGAAGGCCGGAATAACCAGGGGTTCATTTTCAGCGGCAGCGTACAGTGCGCGATACTCTGCGCAGCGTTTATCCCGTTCATTTTCGCCTAGGTGAGTCAAGCCGAGTGCATCGAAATCCAGCGACTCGTCCGTGGCGACAATCAACCGCTCATTCAGGC
>Ga0209420_1000574_pt1 | contig 18868 bp, 20 predicted proteins | sample BlaSpr_A8_OM1_O1_FD_187972 | JGI IMG/M metagenome (GOLD analysis project Ga0209420, IMG submission 187972) | Forest soil microbial communities from Thunder Bay, Ontario, Canada - Black Spruce, Ontario site 2_A8_OM1_O1 (SPAdes) (version 2) | ecosystem: Environmental > Terrestrial > Soil > Boreal... | reverse complement strand
ACACGTTCAACATCCGTAAAGATCGCGTTCTGGCTCTGTGCAAGGAATTCAAGCCTGTGGGTTTCCAATGGTCCTGTACCGCGCGCGTCCATAGCGACTATGAAACATTAAAGGCAATGGCCGACGCTGGCGCTCGTTTATTGATTGTGGGCTTTGAATCCGGCGACCCGCAAATCTTGAAGAACATCAAGAAGGGCGCCACCGTTGAAATGGGCCGCACTTTCGTTCAGAACTGCAAGAAAGTTGGTATCCACGTTCACGGCGATTTCATCATCGGATTGCCCGGCGAGACCCAGCAGACCATCGAGAAAACCATCGAGTACGCCAAGGAACTCGATTGCGAAACCATTCAGGTTTCCATGGCCCATGCCTATCCCGGCACCGAGCTTTACGACCAGGGAATGCGCGAAGGCTTCCTAGCCGGTGAAGCGGCTACCGATATTAACGGACACCAACTACCTCACCTTGAGTATCCCGGACTCACACGCGAATACATGGTCGACGCGGTGAACCGTTTCTACGACAGCTACTATCTACGCCCGCGTGTGGCGTGGCGCATCGTGCGTGAATCTCTTTGGGATTCGCACGAGCGCAAACGCTTGTTCCACGAAGCCGTGGACTTCTTGAAGCTGCGCCATGACCGTCGCAAGGTCGCTAAGAAAGGCGTGCAGAAAAAGGTTCTCGTCTCAGCGCCGCCCACAGAGCCGCGTCCACCTGTCGGAGTACCAAGCGAAACACAGAACGCATGAAGTCGTCGCAAGGGCTTCATCTCAAAACTTATTGTTTGTTGTTTTTAATGGTCACCTTCGGCCCGGTAGGGGACATTCTGCTTGGCAAAGGGATGAAAATGGTTGGCGTTCCCCCTGCATGGACGCCGAACGAGATCTTTCATTTTTTCCTCCGCGCTTTTTCCTCCCCTATCGTGTGGCTTGGAATTGGCTCCCTGCTGACCTATTTGGTCTGCTATACCCTTGTACTTTCTTGGGCGGATTTTAGCTACGTGCAGCCAGCGTCCGCGATCGCTTATGTCATTGTGGCTTTGTTGGGCCATTTCTGGCTCCACGAATACGTGAGTCCGCGCCGGTGGCTCGGGATTGCGATTATCTGTTTTGGTGTTCTGCTCGTGGGCAATACCGCCTTCCGAACCACGGAGCATCACTGATGTCGTTAGAGGCGGCTTTACTCGCATTGATCGTTCTCGGCGGTACCGCCGGGGAACTTTGCATTACGCGCGCAATGAAAGTCGTCGGTGAAGTGCACGACTTCCGGCCGGTCGCGCTCGTGCGAGTGTTTGCGCGAGCCATGCGAATACCCTGGATGTTATTGGGCTTGTCGCTGATGGGCATCGGCTTTTTCGCGATGCTGGCGATGCTCTCCCTGGAGAACGTCAGCTTCGTGGTACCGTTCACTGCGCTTACGTTTGCGGCCGGCGCGTATGGCGGGAGCTTGTTTCTCGGCGAGCGCGTCACGCCGCTTCGCTGGGCAGGAATTCTTCTGGTTTGCCTGGGGGTTCTTTTGGTAGTGCAGGGCAAAGGTTAGTGCCCTATGTGGACGATGGCGTGGACGGTAGTTCGCGACGCGCTTCTGGCGCTGGCGGCCGCTCCGGTTATCTACTATTTTCTTGCCATCATCGCAGCGCGGAAATTCTTTCGCCGCGAGCCTGCTGACTCCTCCCAGCCGTTGGATTTTGTTCCTTCTGTAAGCATCTTGAAGCCGATTTGCGGGCTCGACCGCGAATCCTACGAAAATTTTTCCAGTTTTTGCGTGCAAGATTATCCGGAGTTTGAAATTCTTTTTTGCGTGAGCGATAAACGCGATCGGGCGCTGCCGGTCATCCAAAAGCTGATTGCCGATTTTTCGGAGCGCTCGATTCGTTTGCTTGTCGGCGCGGAAGAAGTCGGCGTGAGCGACAAAGTGAATAAGCTTTGCCGCATGGTTCGCGAAGCGCGCCACGATATCGTGGTCATCAGCGATAGCGATGTTCGCGTTGAACCGAGCTTTCTTCGCGCGGTGGCGAACTCGTTTTCCGATCCCGGAGTGGGCGGGGTCACTTGCTTGTATCGCGGGCTCACCGACGGTAGTTTCGCCGCGGATCTGGAAGCGCTGGGTAACAGCGCTGATTTCGCCCCCGGCGTGCTGGTGGCGCGGCTTTTCGGCGGGCTCAACTTCATGCTGGGTGCGGTCATGGTTAGCACGAAGAAACACCTGGCTGAAATCGGCGGATTTGAATCGCTGGCGGATTTTTTCTGCGACGACTACGAGTTGGGGAACCGCATCGCCTCGCACGGTTATCAGGTGGAACTGAGCCGCTTTCCGGTGGATATTGTTTATCCGCATGAAACTCTGGGAGGTGCGTTTCGCCACCAGCTTCGTTGGAACTTAAGCATCCGTTACTCGCGGCCGTGGGGACATTTCGGATTGATATTTTCCAATTGGGTGCCGTGGGCGGTGCTGGTTGGGGTACTTGGGTCATGGAGGGCCGCTTTCGCTTACGTCGTAATCGCGCTGCTTTTCCGGACGGCGATGGCATTGTCGATAGGGGCGCGCGATATGCGGGACCCGTTGGTGTTGGGGAAATTATGGTTACTGCCGGTGCGCGATGTGTGCGCATCTGTGGTTTGGGTGGCAAGCTTTTTCGCGAAGCGCATACACTGGCGCGACCGGGTGTTTCGAGTTCGCGATAAGAAACTCGTTCCAGTGTGACCGCGCGACGGGTTAACACGGCAATTAGGGACGGTTGATGAAGAGGCTTGCGACGGTAAAGTATCTTAGGGCCGAGCCTACGGCCCGATGCCGTGCTATCGGACGGCCGTCATTGTCGCGACCCAACGTTCAAATCTTGCATGAATCCGCACCCTTGGTGTTTGCATCTCGGATGTGCTTCATTTCGACGATCAGCTGTGAGCCGAACAAGTTGAAATCCGCGCGTTTTTCTTGCCCGTCATACGTACATCTCTGCCATCATCCAGCGTTAAACTTACAGGCATGATCAAACGCTCCAGCATGATGGCGGTATTGCTGCTTGCAATGGTGGTTAAAGCCAAGCCGCAATTAAATGGTGTGCCGGGCATGGAGTGGAAGCAACTGGTATCGCCGGAGCAGGCGGGCTGGTCGGCAAAAAAGTTGTCGAAAATACACGACTATGCCGAGGAAATCGGCTCGACGGCGTCAATGATCGTTCAGCATGGCTTAATTGTCGTCGCATGGGGAGACGTCGCACACAAGTCCAATCTGCATTCCTGCCGTAAAAGCCTTCTGAACTCATTGATTGGTATCGCAGTGGCTGAGGACAAGATCAACTTGAACGATACGCTCGAGAAGCTTGGCATTGATGACAAGAAACCGTCACTAACGGCAGCGGAGAAGCAGGCGACGGTGCGTGATCTTATCGAAGCGCGGTCGGGCGTCTATCACCCGACTGCCTATGAGACCAAGGGCATGCTGGAACAGAAGCCGCCACGTGGCTCTCACGCCCCAGGCACCTTTTGGTACTACAACAATTGGGACTTCAACGCACTTGGCTACATCTACGAGCAGGCCACCGGCACGAAGATCTTCGACGCATTCTATCGCGAGATCGCGCAGCCTATTGGAATGCAGGATTTCACGCCACGCGACGGAGAATACATCAGCAGCTCCGATTCGCGGTTCCCAGCCTATGTTTTCGAGATGAGCGCGCGAGACTTCGCGCGCTTTGCTCTTCTCTATCTTCACAGAGGCAAATGGAGCAATACTCAGGTGGTTCCAGAAGATTGGGTGAAGGCGAGCACCCAGCCGTATTCCGATGCAGAGTCAGGTGGCTATGGGTATCTTTGGTGGACGGGCGACTCGGCGAGTGGCAAACCGCAGGAAATATCTTTTCCGCAAGGGAGCTTCTGGGCGGAAGGGCATCTCGGGCAATATGCCGTGGTGGTGCCGTCACTCGATCTGATTATTGTGAACCGCGTGGACGAGAAAATGACCAAGCGCACGGTACACAAGCGACAAATGGCCCAGATGGTAGGAATGGTAGTAGACGCCGCGCCAGCAGGCAAATAGATTACCGCAACCGCCTATTTTCTCGAGATTCAGAGTCGACCAAACAATGCCGTAGCAATTCCGACGGGCCACCCAGAATCATCGAGACGTCCTTCTCTTCTGCACAAGCCGTCGCAACAGCAATGACCGCGGCTAACCACGCCGGCTCCTCAGACCCGAGTACACTGTGGTTTGTCGAAGACCATTGGCTCGGGAGAAAGGAGCCGACATGACCATTATAGGCGTGGATTTATCACCCGAGCGATCAGGTGACTCGCCTTCGTCCAAACTTTGCAATCTAAAGGCTCGGATACCTATGGGTTGCTCACCTGCATCGCATGCACCAGCTCGGGAAATGACGAACCAACGTTATACCAGATAGTATCGTTTGAAGCATTTTTCCACGCGACAAGCGCCACGCTTATGGAAGGTCCGTTGGCTATAGCTACGGTCGGAGCCAAGTCTGTTTCCGCACCACTGACCGTCGCCTGTTTCGTCCATTGTGAGCCCGTGCGATAAGAATACCAAATCGACGTGCTCGACTGTCCCTTCCAAAACACAACGGTGTTGCCGTCTCCGTCCACAGATGCGGCTGGCGATTCGGTGGTTTCTGCGACCCAGTCAGTGCCGGAAATCTGGGAACCTGACGCGTAAATATAGTTATTAGAAGCGTCCTTAATTACTATGGGCGAGCCTTCCGAACCATTGGGATCGGACCCCACACAAGGTGCGACATTTGTTTTCAATCCTGTCTTAGACTGCGTGAGCCAGCCCGGCTGTATATCGTTTAGGCTGCTTGTCCAGACGTCATCATCGGACGCGCCTTTCCAATACAATGTTAGCGGCCAACTGTCAAAAGTCGCTGCCGGCGCCACTTTGGTCTCGGCTGTCCAACTGGGATCGGTTCCCTGCACCAATGCCTGAAGAGTCCAACCCCCATCACTCATGGTCGAAAACCAGATATTATTGTCTGACTTTCCTTTCCAGATTAAATAGAAAGATACTCCGTCATAGCCCCATGCGGGAGTAGCGCTGGATTCGGCGGTCCATGTCGTTCCATCGCTCCTGGTGCCACCCACAGTCTGGGCGTCAGTAAAACCACTATTCTCAGACGCGTAATAGATATCGCTGGTAGCAGAATCTACCCACGCAATGTACATATAGTTCCCGTCTGTCGCCAGAGCTGGCGCCAGCTTGGTCGATACTCCGCTTATTTTTACAGGTTTTTGAGCCAGAGCTTGGCTTGCGAACACTGCCACGAGAACAGCCAACCCAAAACTCAAACGTTCAATCCTTTGCCTCATCGAATCCTCCTCGGTGCTGCTCGGCGCGAGGGTGGCCCGATGTTTATCAGGGCCTCGAATCGCCGGGATGTGAGAACTGCCGTTGTCTGGACCCTCGGATTTCGCGCGGAGTTTGCATTAAACGGTTAGTAGCGTCAATGCACGTCATCTGAATTGATGGTGACCTGTAGGTGAACGACTAAGCTCAGGAAGAATAAGATCTTGCCGGAGTATTCGGGTCTAATCCTGATAAACTCTGATTCTGGGACCCATGGGCGAGGGCCTGCCTTATTGGCTTTAGCGGCTGGATGGTCGCTATGTGGTTATGTATCACACGAAGCGGATAAAAAAACTGCCTTCTGAATATATTCGCCAGAACATCGTCATTACTAACCGGAGTCGATTATTATCCAGCACTTCTCTGTGCGATGTCAGCAATCGGTTCCGACAGGATTTTGTTTTCCGCGGATTACCCATGCGAATCGACCAAAGAGTTTGTTGAATTCATCGACAGTGCGCCACGGAGTGACATCGACCGCGAGAAGATCTGCCATATCAATGCTGAACGCGTACTAAACATGGGGAAACAAACAGCTTCGACAAATTCGAAGGTATCGACTACCGCCGGATGACTCATCCGATCGGGTGAAGAATCGAACATTCGGATTCGCGCCCGCTATCAACGGAAACGACCAGTGTCGTAAGCTCTGAACCGGACATCAACTTGGGCGTTAGGACGGAAGTTCTCCGGTAATTCGACTGCTCAGGAGCTAAGCCGCCACTCCAGGTACGACTTCTCCAGACCCACTCTGCCGTGATCTCGGTTGAGCTGCTCAGCGGCAGCTCGTTATCTCCGAGTAGGAGGAGTGTCTGATTAGAGCAGCAACCAAATCGGGAATTTGCGTCAAAGCGTCGGCGAGCTATCTCCCAGCATCGCCTGTCGTACGATCTTGATCGGTGGAAAGCCTTGCTTCATGAAATTGTTGTGGAACGTTTGGAGCGAAAACGCCGGGCCTTCCTTCTGCATCACATCCTCGCGAAGCTTCAATATCTCCAGCTTCCCGAGTGTGTAATAGAGATATGTCGGATCGCTTGTGCCGCGCTTTGTCTCGACGAGTCCCACTTCTTTCGACTGATACCCTTCCTTCATAAAGAATTCGGCCGCCTGATCGAAGCTCATCTTGCCGCGATGCATCTCAATTCCGACGATAAAGCGCGCGTCCCGTAGCAGGGCATCCTGCAATTGTCCCAATCGGATCAGCTTCGCCTCGCGTTCGTCCTTCGCGCCGCTCCCCGGCTGTCCATACCCTTCGTCGAGCATCATCTGCTCGCAGTAATGCGCCCAGCCCTCCGCATTCGTGTTGGAGCCGAGCAACATCCGAACCTTCGTGGGCGCCTCATGCACCCAGAGAAATTGAACGTAATGTCCCGGATACGCCTCATGCACCGACGTGCTCACAATCGTCCCGACGTTGAAACTCGCCATGTGGCCCGCGATTTTCTCGGGCGTATCTTGAGGTTCCGGCAGCGTCACGTTGAAATACGCCTCATGCGCAACCTTCTCAAGAGGTCCAGGCGTATCCATGGATGCAAATGTAGTGGCTCGCATGAATGGTGGCGTTTCCTGCAGGATAGGCCGGACATCCGATGGAATCGTGATGATGTGCTTCGCGCGAATGAACGAGGTGAGCCCATCGAACGTGTCGCGAAAGCTTTGCAGCAGACGATCCGGCGCTGGATGGTCGGAAGCCAATTCGGCCAGCACATCGCGCGGCGTCTTATTGGGCTCCAGTTCTCTGGCGATACGCTTGAATTCCGTCTGATTTTTGTGAAGGTCAGCCCAGCCAATTTCAAGCAGCTGGTCAAGAGGGGTGTCCACCATCTCGTCGTAGAGCAACTTCATCGAAAATGTCTCCGCGCCGATCCGGTAATCTCCGTTCGAGCGCGGCAGCACGTCCGACTTGAGCCACTCCGCATAGTTCTGCAAGTCCGCGATTACTACACCATTCGATTTCGCGAACTCGGCTTTCAACGAAGGGTCATTGGCACTCGCAAAGGCCGCAGGCACGTCTTTCTGAAAGAAGCTGATAATGTCGGGAAGCTGCTCGAGCGCGATCTCGGTGTAAATGCGCGGCGGATTCTTCAAATTGGCGTGCGCAGCGGCAAATGCCGCTGGTATCTTCTCTTCACGAGCGACTACGGATCGCAGCCGGTCATCGGGCGAAGCGAATTTGCGGATCATAATCACGTACACACTGTTGCTGATCCCGCTCGAATAGGAGTCCGGATTCTTCTCCCACGGCCGAATTGTTTCCTGCATCAGAAGCGCCCCTCGGATATTCGAAAGAACGAGTTCACGGTCCGCCGCGCGTGTTTCGTTCAGGCCGTTCGGGTCCATCGCCGCCACCCGCTTTTCGAATACTTGCAGCGCAGCAACATTCGCCTGTATCCCCGCACGAGAGTAGTCCTCCAGCAGCGAATCATATTGATGAAGCCCGGCGCTTGTGCCAGCACTCGGGTTGAACTTAAAATAGACCTCGTCGATAAATTCATCGGCTAGCTTGTCCCAATCAGCCTCTTTTTCGCTTCCGGCCACAATCCGCGCCAATTTCGCGTGCGTAATCACCGCCAATACAGCGATCAAACACGGCAAGACTCTAAGGAATTTGCGCACATTGACCTCTTCTTAGGTTGGAATTCTGCTCTTTAAGCTAAGTCCGAAATCTTGGGGGCAAAAGCTCGTTCCCAGCTTCGCGCAATCTTAGGTTGGGCCGTCCGGCAAGTCAACGGAGAGATCGCAAGTGAGAGAGCTTGTCGGTCAAGTCCTGACGCGCAAACCGGAAAGTGGAAAACTGGAACGAACTTATCCGAGTAATCAGGCAAGTACAGGCTTTCAGGTTGCTTATTTGCGCTTCAAATACGAATCACTTCGGAATCATTCCGATCGTCCCCAGCCACGTCTCCCCGAGCTGAGGCCATTCCGTGATTGGAAACTTTGTGCGCCGCAGTCCGAACCCATGCCCGCCGTGTGCGTGCAAGTGCATCTCCACGGGAACGCCGGCCTTCTTCAGTGCTGCGCAACCTGTCAACCTAAGAGGGCGCCCCCAGCTCTGTTTATTGGACAGTACAAACCCGATCACCTGACCCACCCAACAGACTACAAGGGCCGGTCGAACATGCCCCTCCGGAAGACGGCGTCGTAAAGCACCGTGTCCCCATTGGCGCCCGGCACAACGTAAACACTAAGAATGTACAGGTAAAAACCGTCTTTTGACTCAGCCTCATACTCTTTCTGATACTCTGCGAGCGTTTTTCCGTAGATTGGTACTTCCTCGTAAGTCCTCGTCGACCGCCAGATTGCGTTGTAAAGCACGGTTCCATCGGAGGTCACGTAGGGATTGAGCGTGTACAGTCGAAAACCTTGTGCATAAAAGTTTTTATAGTCGGTCTGGTACTGTGTCAACGTACCCTGATAGATGTGAAGTTCATCCGAGCAATTGCATGCGGTCGGGGGATTGTTGTCCGCAAAATTCTTGGACGAGTAGTGAGGCCCATCCGGCTGATGCCACACAGCATCAATCCAATCACTAGAAGTTTCTTGAAGATTGTACAGCCGCCATTGCTCTGGAGCTGGGAAGTTGGCTTCATACGTACATCGCAGTTTCGGTCAGTGGCATATACCCAGTGAGGGTGCACGCGCCGTTCAAAGTGTTGTCAACGACTTTGGCGAACTGCAGCGTCCCTCCGGGCCAGTTTGCTAGAGTGACCACAGTGTCGCACTGGTCTGCTATCTCTTTGTCTAGATTCCCTGCGGCAATCTCGTCGGAACTCGGCGAGGGGCATGGGGTTGCTAGCGTCTTGCAAGGTACCGAGACCCAGCCCCAAAAGCTGTCTACGGCCGGATCCGTCGCGTCCTCAAAGATTTCGTGAGATGTCACCGCTTGGTAATAGGAGGTGGCGTCCGCGTAAACGCCCCCACCAGAAGTCGCATAGTAGATGATCGCATAGAAGGACGAATCATTTTCCGATCCGTGGTATCCCCCGCAACCGCAAGTCGAATTTGTAAAACCGGGTGCCGGGAGCAAAACGATCACCCTTTCAGGGCCGAACTCCGGAACCTTGTTCGCCCCCGAACCCTGGTTGTCGCTAATGATTTTTCGGACGTCGCAGTCGAATAAGTTGTCTTTAGGGGAGCCGCAGGTTGATTTGTAATCGTCGGGCGCCGTAGTCTTGTTCACCCACACGGCTGCGGCCACCGTGGCGCTGCGCGGACCGTACTGCAACACCGTAGGCTGTTGGCCCGCGGGCGCGCTTTCCCCCGATATGTAAGCAGCGAGATTCTGGAGAAAGGCTTGCTGTGTATCGATTTGGTCCTGGGTCCAGTTACCGAAGTAAAGCGGGTGAATCGTATAATCTTCGAGCACCGGCCCGCCGTGGTACTGCACCTGGGCACACGTAATCAGCGCTTGATTCGTACCTGTTGGACATTCTTGGGCCCCAGCGGGCAGGATTCCGGCAAACATAATCAGACTACCAAGAACCGCAAAACCAATAGCTTTTCGCATCTGACTCTCCTCCATCCACGGCTACACCGACAGACGACTGCGTGCCTGATCATGGGTTCGGGGAAGCAACTCGGCCTTACTACCAGCTTGAGCTTGGGCGGCTGATAGCGACTCTGCGCCGGCGACCGCCGCGAAGTCAATGCACGGCACCTGACTTGTGGGTGAAAACTAGGTGAAGAGCCAAGCCCACGGAAAACGTTGAGTTACGAGTTCGACTTGAAGACAAATTCGTGAATCAGAAGTCCTTTAAGGGCCGCACTAGCGACCAGACCGAGCCGAATTTGTGCGACTTTGTCTGTTCTGCACAAAACCCGTTGTGTATGCGGCCGGACAAGTCAAGTGGTGGCACCAAAGATGTCCAGTTATCCGAAGGGTACTATTCGCGAATAGTGGTCAGACTCGCAATTTCGCTTATATCGATTGGCGTGTTCCGAGCCTTCGCACTCGTATCATCCGGAGGCTCAGATTTGGAATTAGCATCCTCTAACCAGCTTTTCCTTCTAGTTTCAGGGGAGACGCGACCTGTCTAGGTTCGTCGCCTCGGCCGCGATGGGAGCCGGCCAGAGCTGTTATTCCGGTTCGCCACGAGCCGATGGCGTTACGCAGTTTATTGATGTTGGAGGCTGCAGTAATTAACCCCAACGCTAACAATGTGACGCTAAAACCAACGATAAAAGCGGAGATGGTCAGGAGCAGGTCCGGGATATACCTGCGCTGGGTGGTCCATCGAAGGCCCATCTTGCCTCGAGGACGCCCTGCGGACGTAAGCGTAGAGGTCGGCGCCATTGTCTAGCCTTAGAACATCTATAAGGCAGATGATTTTCTGAATCTGTTCTATTTTGCACAGTCTTAAGAAAAGGACTGACGAATACACGAGAAAATTCCCGTGATTGTTAGAGAAGAAGTCAGATAGCTGACGGCTGGCAAAGGGTTGTCAGTGCTGGGTGGCCTGTGCCTGGTAAACTTGTCTGATAAGTTCTCTGGAATCGATGAATCGGTCCGGACGAAGTTTGTGGCACCAGTGACGCGTCGAAGACGCAGTCAGGGCTTATCAAATGTTTTCAGACTGCTGAAACTTTTCCGCGCTGTCATGTCAACCCCTGGGGTTTAATATAGCTGTTGCCAGGCCGGATCAATTTGGCGAAGTGCAGGAGCACTAGAAGGGCCGCAGAAATCAATGCGAAGAGGCGGTTTGGCGAAGGAGCACGACATCGCTATCGTTGTGAGTGCGAAGGAAGCCGAGTGTCTTGTTGTCTGCGGTCCAGTGGAAATCGGAAATGTGATCGGATTCAAATTCCGTAACGAGGTGGCCGGGTGAGCCGTCCACCGGCGATACCCACAGCGCGTACAAACCATTTTCACGAATTGGGTAGCCGATTGTTTTCCCGTCGGAGGTGTAGCGAATCTCGCCACCCGCGCGCGGATCGCGTTCTATCGTCTTCACCGGCTGCAAAGTTTCGAAATCCAAAATCTTGATGACCACAGGGCCGCCCGTCGTCGGCTGCGTCTGAAAGGCCAAATACTTTCCATCGGGCGATACGTTGACACAGCCGCAAGTGAGCAGCGCTTCGGAAAGTTGCGTAGGAGTTCCACCGTCCACCGGAACTTTTTTCGCCACAAATTTTCCTTTGTCGAAGCTGGCGTAAACGAGCCACTTGCCGTCGGGTGAGCACATAGCTGGTTCGTCATCTGTGCCGCTGGTGAGCTGTTTCAAGTTCCCGCCGGTGGCATCAATGCGCCAGATGTTGATGGAATTGCCTCCACTGCGCAGCGCGGATCCGAACATGACGTAGCGTCCGTGATCGCACGAGATGGGGCCGAAAGAAGGAAAATCATCATGAAGCAGAGGAGCGCGATTGCTACCATCCGCGTTCATTTGAAAAATTCCATTTTCTTGCTCGACGAGCAGTTTGCCATCGGGCGTCCAGGCAAACCAGTTCGTGGGCGGGCGGGTGCTAATGGTGGCCGGCTTTCCCGCGCCTTTGGCCTCGTAGGATGCGGTCTGCAATGTCCCAACGTACTGGGATTGCACAGTCGTGATGGTTTTGCCGTCTGACGAAAGGCTGATAATCGGATAAGAATTCGTGTCGTTGGTGATCGGGCGATAAACACCTTGTGGGTAAGAAACAACGCCGATCTGGCTGCGATTGAAATTCGAATTGCGTCCGCTGGCTACCACCAGTATGCCGCTTTGATCGGGCAGCCAAACGGGATAATCGAGAAACATGTCGGCTTTCTTGAAAGTTTGTTTCTGGCCGGTCGACGAATCAAAAATATCCAGCGCAGACAACCCGGATTGGTCTGCGAGTATTTCCGCCGCCACGATGGATTTCCCGTCAGGAGACCAAGCAGGTTGTCGCAAGCGGGTGGATTGCTGGGACAAGACTTTCTCGCCTGAGCCATCTGCATTCGCAACAACCAAATCGCCTTCTCCTTCATTTCGTTTGTAGCGAACGAATACGAATCGTGCGTGGTCGGGTGAGAAGCTTATGTTTGAGCCGATATCATGGACCATGCGTTCAGGGCTTCCGCCCAGCACCGGCGCGCGGAATAAGCTGGTTACACCCTTCTCGCCTTTTTGCTCCTTGGTAAAGTAAATCGAGTTGCCGTCCGGAGAAAAATTCAAGCTGAAGTAACGGTCGTCGGAAGGAGGAACGATCTGTGTATTGCTATTCGTGGGGACGTTGCGCAACCATAGGCTTTGCTGGCCGCCGTCGCGTTGCACATTCAGGATGTAGTTGCCATCGGGAGATATCGCGGCGAGAGAGGCCTTGCCCGTTTCCGTTACGCGCGACACAGTAAAGTTCTCGAAGCTCGGCGTTTTCTTGCGTGAAAACAACGAATAGACGCCGAAGGCCGCCGCAGCTACCAGCACCAACAAGATTACCGAGGTGAGCGCTAATCCCAATTTGTGCTGGCCCGCTACTTGCCGTACAGACGAGCTCGATGAGGTTGGCACAGAGGCTGAAGAAGCAGTCAGGGCTATTGCTGGCGTAGAACCCGAAAGCGGAACTGCTCCGCTGGCGGCCGCTTGTGAAGAGCTGTTCGACGAACTGCGTCCTGACGAGTCCGTCTCGCGGCGCAGGCGTTTTAGGTCTGCGCGAATTTCGGCAGCAACCTGATAGCGCATCTCGCGATCTTTTTCGAGAAGCTTCTCCAAAATCTCTTCAAGTTTTACCGGCACATCAGGATTCAGCCGCAGCGCGGGAGGCGGCACGCGATTTAAAATGGCTTCAAAAGTTACTCCGGTGGTATCCCCGCGGAAAGGCATCACGCCGGTGGTCATTTCGTACAGGACCGTACCGAAGGAGAAAAGATCGCTGCGCGGATCGAGTTCCTTGCCGCGGACCTGTTCGGGCGACATGTACGCCACTGTGCCCACGGCAGTCCCGGGGCTGGTAAACATGTCCGCAGACTCATCAGCGGCGTATGTGGCGGTACCGACAGTTTCGCCAACGCGCGCGCTTCCCGCGCGTGCCAGCAGTAATTTCGCCAAACCGAAATCAAGAATTTTGGCATGGCCGCGACGAGTGACGAACAGGTTAGCGGGCTTAATGTCGCGATGAATTATTCCCTGCGAATGCGCGGCGTCGAGTGCGTCGGCAATTTCGATGGCGATGTCGAGAAGACGGTCCATTTCCAGCGGACGCCCGTTAATCAGGTGCTTCAGGGTTGCGCCATCCAAGAACTCCATGGCGATGAAGGCTTTGCCATGGTCTTCGCCAATGTCGTAGATCGTGCAAATGCACGGATGGTTAAGCGCTGATGCGGCTTGCGCTTCGCGCTGGAAACGTCCCAGCGCCTGCGGGTCGCGAGCTACTTCGTCTGGCAGGAATTTCAGGGCTACGAAGCGGTGCAGACGCGTGTCTTCGGCCTTGTAAACGACACCCATGCCGCCGCCACCTAGCCGTTCCACGATGCGGTAATGGGAGATGGTTTGGCCGATCGGGGACGAGATCTCAGTCATGTGCGCGCGATTTTAGTTTGCGCGTGGTTGCAAGTCAACGACGCCGTCGATCTAACGGCCACAATCCGCGACCGGACTGAAACCGACCGAAAGATTACAGGCGAGCCGTGGTTATCGACACTGGGCCAAAGAAATATGACGAAAGAGAACACTCTTCGGTGTGAATGCGGAAGTGCGCTCAAAAAAAGATTGACAGTGCCGACGTTGTTATCGCGCTGGGAAAGCTTGGAAGAGGAGGAACCGAAGATGAGACGGTGAAACGAAATCCAGAATCTTGGCGTGGCCTCGTTTAGTTACAAAAATGTTGGCAGGCTTTATGTCGCGGTGGACGATTCCTTCGGTGTGCGCGGCCTCAAGCGCATCCGCTATCTCGATGGCCAGTGACAAAATTGCTTCCGTCTCCATCGGCTGCCCACCGATGCGATGCTTCAGCGTCATTCCGTCCAGAAATTCCATGGCGATGAACGCTTCGCCGTGCGTGTCGTCAATTTCGTGGATGGTGCAGATGCTGGGATGATTCAGGGCTGAAGCCGCCTAGGCTTCGCGGTCGAAACGGCTAAGGGCTTGCGGATCTTTGGCTACGTTGTCGGGCAAAAACTTGAGTGCTACAAAGCGCCCGAGCTTCACGTCTTCAGCTTCATAAACAATACCCATGCCCCCGCCGCCGAGTTTTTCAACGACGCGGTAATGAGCGATAATTTTGCCAATCAGCGAGGCTGGGCCCGCCATTTGGCGCACATCTTAGGTTGCGATGGGAGTTAGCTCCTTCGCGATGGTCGATTGCATCGTGTGTTACTTCGTTGCGAACTTGACCTGGCCCACCCACGCATCTTTATCGTCCGTCCCACGAGCATTTGATCCAACATCGCCTGGACTATGGTTCCTTCGCGGGTTTAGCGCCGGGAAGGCGTTTAATCAGTAGATCGATCTGACCGGCGTGGTGCGATTCGTGCTCGCAGACGTGAAACCATTTGCAGTAATTGTTGGTCGGACCCCAGGGCCAGGTTTGATCCACGGTCATCAACCATGCATCGTCGCGCCTGCGGAAACCTTCCAGAGTCTTGTCGCGAGCTTCGCTCAGGGCTGTCAGATAAAAATCGAGGTCGTGGCCCTTGATAGTGTTGCGGCCGGCTTCGCCCAAATTCATTGCCGCGTCCCATTTCTGTTTGATCTCATCTGGCCAGCCGCCCCACTTCGTGCCGTCGAACGTATTCAATTGATAGTATGTTTCGGTGGCCGCCAAGTGCAACAAAAGCGCACCAATGCTGTTAGCGTTTGCGTCGAAGAGCCAGTCGAGGTCCGCGCGCGAAACACCCTTTACTGGAGTGACAACAGCGTGTTGGATCCATGTGAGCATTGAAGCTATAGTGCCGACTTGCGGAGTAAGCCCCGCTTTCGGGCCGATAATGTTAACGTCAGCGCGCGTGGCTGCGGGGCCTGTCTGGGCGAGCGCTGGAGGCTTTGAGCTGGCCGCAGGGTCCTGTTTGCCAGCGTCGGCCGCCGATACAGCAACGGACGCGAGGTTTGAGACCAACGCTAATGTAGCCGCCCCAGTGGTGATACCGGCCGCACTCTTCAGAAAATTACGCCGAATCGGAAATTGGTTTTTTGTTGTCATCTGTTTGCTCCTCAGTCGGGAAAAGTGTGTAAGCGAGACCCGTGAGCGAATTTCTGCTCTTTTACATATTTATGTCAAGGGCTGAGTAATGCGCAAACCCGGCACTAACCAGGAGTGTGCGACGACCGCCAACGCGGAGGATTTGTGACACCGAAATTCGCCGCCCAAATGAGTCTTTTTCTCAATGCCAGCCGTATACCGCACAGCACTGGTTTGCGTCGTCGTGGCATTGCAGCGACGACTCTGGCGTAGCACCAGCGTCGCTAGCGGAGATTTGGCATGGCCGGATTTCGGGAAGACATACGCATAATTCCTCATGCGGCGAAGGTGACGGCATGGGTTGTTTCACTCGCCCTCTCTGCTTTTGTCAGTTATATGGGATCACATCCGCCAGACGGTAGGGCGTTGCCTCTGGCGGGAAAACTATTCTTGCCTCTCCTTACGTTCGCGATCTGCCTCACTTACATTCTGCTGGTCGGCTACGTGAACGGCGATGCCAAGCGGCGCGGCATGAGTCATGTAATGTGGACGCTGTTCGCGATATTTATCCCTGAGGGTATGGGATTCATTCTCTATCTTATTCTCCGCGATCCGTTGCCAGCGACGTGTCCTAGGTGCGGCACCAGCGTCCCCTCGAAATTCGTGTTCTGCCCGAGTTGCGGCACTTCCGTCAAACCCACATGTCCGCACTGCGGCAACGCAGTGCAAGCGGCCTGGGCGCATTGCCCTCGCTGCGGCTCGACATTGCCAGGCCGCTTCCGCGAACCTGATGCAGAAGTTTCTCGCTGGAGTTCGTAACTGGCAATAGCTCTTGCTCGCAGTAAAGTGACTACCCTGGTTCCACGCCGACCAGCCCGTCTTTGCCTCTCAATGATTTACGCTGGATGCTCGTGTCTCTTGTTTAAGGTTGCCCGGAATTCCGTTCCCAAGATTTGCGGACAATAATTGAATCCGTCCCGGGCACGGAAGCGTCAGATAATTGCAGGCTGTTATGGGAACTGGACGAGGCGGAAGACTTAGAGGCTTAACCCAATGGAACTAATCATTATAGACGCGCTCAATCTGCTATTGCTGTGCTACGTTTTTGCTCGATTGCTCGGAGTATATCGCGAGAAATAATCCAAAGTCCTGATTACCGCTTACCGGTAAAGTCTAGCAATCGGAATGCAGAGCACAGGAGAATGAAGCGGGTCGGTGCGGCTTTCTCAATCTTCATTCATTTCGTCCAGGAATCGCATCAAATCGCCTACCGTTTCGACTCTCATGCCTTTCTCTTCCACAGCCATGACAAGTTCGACTAAATCGAGCGAGTCGATTCCTAATATTTCAGCCAAGGTGTCCTCACACTCATTCAATCTGTCAGTTCTTGTCGAAGCTCCGGATGAGAGGGCCGAGAACTGCCGGCCCACAAACGGCGAGGCAGCGCGGTTTGCAGGAGGCGGCTCGATCCCAAGACAGATAAGCCGGGCTTTCGTCGACAGCGTTCTGTGGTACATAAGTGGGACGGTCACTTCTAGCGATTGTGGAGCGGGAACGTGTTCACTGCAGAAGAGTTGCGACAAGCAAAAATCTTTGCCTGTCTTGATGAAGCCGAATGCGCTCGTCGTCGATTAGTCTGAACGAAGTGACGACGACGAACGTTATAAAGTACGATTCGGCAACTATGATTCCGAAAGGACGCCTCGCCCGGGAACTTGTGCTTGTACTTGGATTGGGGGTGGCCATTAACTGGAGCGGCGAGACTAAGTTGACCATGCTTTCGTGTCAATCGGTCGTCTACGCAGGTCGCGATTCCATCGGGACTTGTCCGCACGACTAATCAGGCAAGTGGAATTGAATCGGTAAACACAAGCGTGTCTGATGCTCTTCAACGATGCTTCCGGCGTAACACCCTAGCAGCCCGTGGCGAAAGTGCGTCCTGCGTTAAATAGTTTTGCTCACGTCACCTAGCCGTTTGTTGCACCTTGTAGTGAACTTGGAAGACACCGTCCGAGAACCGTCGCACGGACTGCAGGCGGAGTGGCACGTGCCGATGTCGGCGAGCGATTAGTGGTATACCCTCGCCGATGAACGTCGGGATCACACTGATGATGAAATCGTCGATGGCCCCTTCGTCAAGGAAAGAAGCAACGATCTGGCCGCCGCCCATCATCCAGATGTCCCTGCCCTTTCTCGTCCGAAGGCGCTTGGCGAACGCGCCGACGGCCTCGGAGATGAATTCAACACCCGCCGGGACCGATGCAGGCGCTGGCCGACGAGAGAAGACGTAGTGCGGAGTTTTTGTATCGAATTTCGCACCCATCTGCACGCTAAGGTCGTAGGTCTTTCGGCCAAGCAACTTCGTGTCAATCGAGTTCATGAACTTGCCGATGCCATAGAAACCCTTGGGGGCGGGACGCTTCGTTAGCCACTCGAGATCGCCATCGGGCCGGGCGATATAGCCGTCTGCACTTGTCGCGATGTGGACGATGATTTTTCGCTTGTTCGCCACGACGTTCACCTCTCGTTACTGGACTGGGCATCCCGAAGATATGACCGATGGCGTCAATGTTTGTACTACACTTCGCCATTGGAAGCGGCCTCGAATTCGGAAGTAAGTCTTAAGTCTTGGTAAACGCGCAAATCGGACAAGCTAAGCGCTACTTCAAATGTCCGGTAATCCGTGCCAGCTCAACCGGTCGATGCAACACTCTTTAAACTGGTGATCGGATAGTGTTTCCCTCTAGAGAACCACGATGTCTGGCCGTAAGTGCCATGCCACAAACATCATTTACTACGGGGTAGCTTTATACATGTTTCGCAGCGGACGAGAGCCGGGCACCGAGTAATGCCGTCCGAGAGAATAAGTCCTTCCATGAGAAGGCCGGTGAGTGTCACGCCATCTCTTTTATTTTGCTACTGGACCGACAGCCATATTCCCGTGCAAAGAGTTGTGAGCCAACAGATTTACCGGTTGAACTTTTTGAGTGGAAGGTTGTGACGGCATACATGCTCAGTGAATTGCCGTTCACCCTCTGCTACTACATGTTGTGGGTCATTCGTCTTCGTGGGGTCGGGGAGAACCAACACCCACGAGCATCCACTACAGGCGAAGCACTCAGTGCCACGTACAATTTGCCAGACTAAGATGCGTTCTTTCTTTGGTGCTTGACTCGACATAAAAGTGGAAATATTTGAGTATCTCCGTGTGGTGGTAGGGGTGACTACCGGCCCAATATGAGACTCTTGAGAGCGAGCAAATTTTCGCACGCTGCTCCAATCTCCCTCCGTTCTTCGTGACCGTCCGCAAAGCCTGCCAGTTCCTGCACGCGAAGAAATATTGCTAGTTCCGTGGCGTGAACCAGTTTGGCCAGTTTCTCTGTATCGGGTTCTATCAATGCCGCAAGGTAGGGTTCTTTCCACGATGAGGAATGGGAGT
>Ga0209420_1000573_pt1 | contig 18876 bp, 14 predicted proteins | sample BlaSpr_A8_OM1_O1_FD_187972 | JGI IMG/M metagenome (GOLD analysis project Ga0209420, IMG submission 187972) | Forest soil microbial communities from Thunder Bay, Ontario, Canada - Black Spruce, Ontario site 2_A8_OM1_O1 (SPAdes) (version 2) | ecosystem: Environmental > Terrestrial > Soil > Boreal... | reverse complement strand
GCCAGCCAGCCTTGCCCGTAGCCGGGCTCGCTGTTCTCCGCCTGGCCGATCCCCGACAGGAGCGCCCACCACGGATATTGCACGGGATCGAACGTACCCCGGGCCACAACCGCAAATTTCTGCTTCGATGTCAGCGACGGAATCTTCCCAGTATCTTCGATGCTCAGGAAATTTGGCAGGGCATAGAAAAGCCGGTCGTTCGATGTGCCCGATCCGTTGCCTTTGGCGTCCGCGCCCTTGTTATCCTGATTCGCCGGAGTCTGGTTCGCCGGCGCCTGCTGGGCTGAGGGCGAAACCTGCCCTTGTGCTGGATTCTGCGCCTGTGTTGGGGTCGACGGAGCGGGGCTCGATGATTGCGTGGTCTGCTGTCCGGCACTCAACAACGGGCAAAGGCTGGCAAGCACAGAATAAGCCACCACTCTTGCGGCGAACGGAATGGACAAATAATTCCCCCCAAACAACAAACAGATGCGCGGTTTTTGAATGACGATGTCTCTACATTCTACCAACCTTACCGCCTCTCCCCGATGTATCCCCGCAGGCTTTACATGGATTTACAAAGCCCCAACTCCCAAATGGAAAAAGGCGGACCGGACCGGGCCGCCAGTTTCCCCCAGCATAATTCAGATGAGTTAGAAGTGGAACGCGATCTGAGCTGTGATCGCCCGCGGCGTAACGTAGTGCGTACCGCTGAAAGTGGAAAGGAAGTTGTAGAGCGCCACCTTGTTCATCAGGTTGACGACGGTTACGCGCATATCCCACTTGCGCTTGTCGCCGTGGAAGGCATTGTCGAGGCCGACCGAGGCATCGAAAAGATTGCGCGAGGCAATGCGCGGAGGATTGTGGTCGTCGTTCTCGGTTTCCGGCGCCGGCACCTTGATCAGGGTGGAACCGAATTGCGTTGCCGGACACACCGAGGGCAGAGCACTACTCGGCGTTGCCTGAACGCCGCCGCAGTAGAAGCCCGCTTCATACTCTTCGTCCGCGGTTAACGGAGCGCCATTGCCGAACATCTTGACCGCCGGTTGACCATCGAGAGTAGTCGAGGCCGGACAGTCGTTGCCCGGGTTCAAGCCATAACACGGGGCTGCGCCCGCCACTTGTCCGCTGTCATACCGCCAGTTCAATCCGAACCACGGTCCACGCTTCAAAGGCTGATACTGCAGGTTGGTGGACTGGTTGAACTTCTCATCGTGATCAATGCGGAAGGGCAGCCCGTTCTGCCCCACCGTCACACCCAAACCCCCAACTTGCGGAGGAAAGAATCGAGCAGCCACGCTGGAAAATACCATGGTCGCGGAAAATCCGTGAAGCGTGGGCACGCGCAAGCTGGCGGCGTATCCGGGAATCTTCGAATTGTGCCATTCGATGGGGAAGGTGATTGGCGTGTTGCCCAGCACGCTGAAGTCGTATCCGTTATGCGTGTACTTCCAAATGTATTCCCCATCGAAGACCAGGAAGCGACCAAAAGCCTGTTGCAATCCGGCATGGAATTCATTGCGGAAGCCGGGATTTAAGTTGGCCGGAATACAGGGCACCAGGGCGGCGATCACAGCAAAATCACACCCATTATCGGAAAGAATCAGATTCTCGTTGAATGGAGTTTCCAGCGTCCGGGCATAAGAGATTCGCAGAACTGTGCTGCTGGGCTTGATATTGTAGGCAATACCCAGGCGCGGTTCTATTTGTCGCGCCACGGTCAGGCCATTATACAAATCGCCCCGCAGCCCGAGATTGAACGACCAGTTGCCTTTATTGATCGTATCCTGGGCGTAGAGCGCGAGCTCCTTCACGTCCGTGTGGCCGTTAAAGGGATATAACACTCCGCCGCGAGTCAGGTCATACGGAACCAAAACCGGATTGAAAAATGGATAGGGAGACAAGCCCGTGGCCGGAGATCCAGGCGTCGGCTGATTCGGATACAACCCCGTCGGACAAAGCGATGGGCTGGTTACGTCCGATGCCGCGACCGGAACTCCGGTGGCGTTTACGCAGGGAGCATTGAGCGTCGGATCGACAATACCCAGGCTGTCATTCTCAGTCAGGAATGTCTGCTCATAAGTCACCCCGATCTTTATATTGTTGATTCCATGGGCATATGCCAGATCGGAGCGAATACCGGTATTGGTGAGCGTGCGGCGTTGCCCAATCGTTTCCCGCTGCAGATTGGCCGGGCCCAGGTCGGAGAAGGGATCGTCGCTCGGATAGTAGTTATAACTATCCCGGCGCACGAAGCCGCCAAACGTGAAAACCAAGGTTGGACTGAGCAGCCGTGTCCAGGTCGGGGCAATGTTGTACGTCTTGATCTGCGAGCGCTGATCCATGGCTGGAACCGGATTTCCCGTGGAATCGACCACGCCCAGATTCAGATTGTCAAAGGTATTTGGCGTCTGGAACCAGGAGCGTGTCAGCCCCAGGTTCAAATGGACCGTACTTCCGTTGGCGATTTGATAGTCGATCCGGTCGAAGACATTTTCCTCGTTCCCCTTGTCATGCATCACGGCGAATTCGGGTGCGTCGAGAGCGCGGCCGCTGTTGTCGCCACTAATCGCAATGAAATTTCCCCAGTTCCGTCCACCATAGGCAAGATCGAATGCCGCGTTCGAGGCGCCAAACGATCCGTAGGAAGTGGTGAGCGAACCGGTGGGCTTCGTAACTCCCTGCCCGGATCGGGTGCTGACCTTAACCACCAGACTTGTCTTGCCTCCAAATTCCGCCGGGGGCGCGCCCGCGATAACCTCCATCGATTGGATCGAATTCGACGGAATCTGATTGGAAAAAGTCTTGCTGGTCTGATCGGAATTGACCTGGTTATCAACCGAAATAGTGTTTTCCGCATGATCGCCAAGCCCATGCATTTGGTTATTGGAGTCGGCGGAAACCCCCGGGGTCGCCGCTTCGACTGCTCCGCTCACGCCCGACGACTCAGACGTGGGCAGCCGGTCGAGCAGGCTCTTGTCTACGTCGGTGTGAAAGGTGGAATCGGTCTCGACCAGATCGCCGGCATTTTCATGGACCTCGATGGTGGTGGTTGCCACCACGGCCTGCAGAGTGATGGTGACCGAGACCGGCACGACGGAACGCAGCTGCACATCCTGCGCGTAGGACGAGAATCCCCTGGCCGTGACGGAAAGGTGGTAGGGATTGAATGGAATGTTGGGGAAACTGAATCCGCCAGTGGTATCGGTTTGCACGCTCTGGTCCAGGCCGCTGACCGGATTATGGATTTTTACGGTAGCCCCAAAAACCGCGGCGCCGGTTGCATCCAGCACGGTCCCGTTCAAGGCTGTGGAGTTGCCGACCGACTGGCCGCCCGCAATCGCAGCTGCGAGCGATACCACGACCGCTGCCAATGCAGCCAGCCGCCGCTTACAAAAAGTAGGCATAAGCCCTCCTGAATCAAGATCAATAGGGAATTGGTCCGGCCCCAACGTTGAACTCGAAACAGAGAACGCTCGGCCGGATCATTCGATCTTGGGGAATTCCTACAGGGCAGGAGGACCGCGAATGCCTTGTTCAGAAAAATCGAACCGGGTCTTTGCAATTACGTCTTCTTCTGGCAGCAAACCGATCGCGGCAAAGACTGGAGCGGCATGGCTGGAACTTAGGCTGGGGCTGGCGCTGTGCGCCACTACGCAAATCGAACAGGAAGCGGACGCTCTCTGGCTGGGATGATTGTGGGTAGACTCCGCTGTTACCGTCCACAACATCAAGGACAGACAGAGCCACGCCGAAACTCTCTTCCAGAACCGCATCGATTAGCTCATCATGCTTTCTCGGTTCGTGTATTAGACTCATAAAAGCTTATAACGCTTCTCTAACCAACGCAACGACAGGCAAGTTACTATTGGAAGAGTCGTTCGAGGAAGCGCGCTCACCAACGGCCAGGGCCAGTCGCCAGTCAAAGCAATTATTTCGGAAACGAGGAAATTATGGCAGAACCCACCTACGAAGAACTCAAAGCAAAACTATCTCAGCTGGAAAAAGAAGTCGAAACCAAAAAGCGCAGCGGCGACCTCATCTTCAAGGTCGGGGAGAAGGGCGGCGTCAGCGTCTATGGCCTGGGCCGTTTCCCGGTCACTCTTTATTACGAGCAATGGAACCGCCTGCTGGGCGCAGCCGATGACATCAAAAGTTTCATGGAAGAAAACAAATCGCGCCTGAAACTGAAAGAGCAGGCTTGAAACGCGATTTCGACCAAGCGGGAAAGTGCCTCGCCTTGGTCGGACTCTTCGGGATCGTAGCGATGGCCGTGCGCCTGGGTGTGACTTGCCTACGCGCGACGCTGTCTCCTGCGCGCTCGCGCGTTGGGCGACGGCAGATGGGGGCTTTGACTGTCTTGCTTGCATGAAGTCATCGACAAGTCCGTTGCAAAGCGAATCCCGAAACTCCTGCGCCGCGAAAGCCGAATCCGTAACCTGCATCAGCAAGCTCAATGAAAACAATGCGGGGAAATCAGGCATTCAGCTCAAGACTGGTGAAGCCTATCAATTATAAATTGTTTAGGATCAATATGTTGCAAAGAATTGTTTGAGGCATTTGGCAGACCGCGCTAGCCCCCGGAGTGGGGGGGATCGGCGGATCGTAGTTTTTTCGAAAATAAGACTCGTTGCCTTCCGCATTGCGGCGCTCGTCACCGTGAAGTTTTTTTCCGGAAGGTCATCTCATGGCTTCGGGTGTCCTGCGATTGGGTGCGTGTTTCACGCGGAGGCTGGGTGCGTTTTCAATCCAAATATACTGGCCCAGCGCCACGGGCGCTAGTCCCGAGGTACCTACCTGAGAACCGAGATCTAAGAACACTGAGAATCGTTTTTAGGTCTATAATTAAAAAATCGTGCCCAAGTATTCCATAGTGGTCCCGCTCCACAACGAGCAGGAGAACGTTACCGACCTCTACGACCGCCTGAAAGCGGTTATGGAGGCCCACGGCGAAAGCTTCGAAATCGTTTTAGTGGACGACGGTTCGAAAGACCACACTTTCGCCATGCTGCGTGAAATCGCCGCGGTGGACAGTCGCGTGACGGTGGTCAAGCTGCGTCGCAACTTCGGCCAGACCGCTGGACTCGCCGCGGGTTTCGACCATGCCCGTGGAGAATACATCATCGCGATGGATGGCGATCTGCAGCACGATCCCAACGACATCCCACTGTTCCTGGAAAAGATTGCCGCCGGTTACGACATTGTCAGCGGATGGCGCAAAGTGCGCGTCGACAATTTCTGGATGCGCCGCATACCTTCGCGCATCGCCAACTGGATGATGGCCAAGATCAGCGGCGTCGACATCCACGACTTCGGCACCACATTCAAAGCCTACCGCCGCGACATTCTCGAACAGGTCCCGCTGTACGGAGAACTCCATCGATTCATTCCGGCGCTCGCCTCCTGGCATGGTGCCACGATCTGTGAAGTGGCGATCCGCAACGTGAACCGTGAGCGCGGGGTTTCGCACTACGGCATCACGCGGACCTTCCGCGTGTTTTTCGATCTGTTGACGATTCGTTTCCTGCTGCGCTACCTCTCTCGCCCGCTGCATTTTTTCGGCAGCATCGGGATGATGAGCATCTTCACCGGCAGTGGCATTGTGCTCTGGCTTGGTACAGAGAAGTTCCTGCGCCACGTTCCAGTAATGGCCGAACACGGCCCCCTGATGATGGCGTCGATGGGATTTCTACTCGGTGGCTTGAATCTGCTGGCCATTGGCCTGCTCGGAGAAATGCAGGTTCGCCACTATCACGAGCCCAGCCGCCGCGCTCCTTATTCCGTCGATCGCGTCCTCCGCGCCCAAAGCGAAGAACACAGTGTCTCCGAGTAGTCCGCCGGGTAGAGACCTAGCTGGCTACGTCTCTGGTCGTGAGGACTGATACGGCGTGTCGGCGATATCATCCTGCAATGCGCATGCGGTTTCACTCCTTTTTCTTTGTCCCTTCCGCTCCTTGATCCGCCGACCGCCAACGCTCGAGCTCTCGGCGCCGGATTGCTCCGGTTGTCTGCGCAGCGGGCGTATAATTTGAGGTTTGCCGGTTCCGGAGTTTGTTCGCATGGAGAAAGCTACCCAATACGAATTGCAGTTAGCGCGCCGCATGTCGCGGCTGGGCACCGAAACCGCCTTCGAAGTTCTGAACAAAGCGCGCGCGCTCGAGCGCCAAGGCAAAAGTATTATTCACCTCGAGATCGGCGAACCGGATTTCGACACGCCCGCAAACGTGGTCGAGGCCGGCATCGAAGCCCTGCGCCAGGGCTGGACCCACTACGCTCCCTCCGCTGGCCTGCCGGAACTGCGTCAGGCATTGGCCGAATATGTCAGTCGCACCCGGGGGGTGAAGGTCACCAGCGATGAAGTGGTTGTGGTCCCTGGCGGTAAGCCGATTATTTTCTTTACGATTCTGGCGCTCATTGATGAGGGAGATGAGGTCATCTTTCCCAATCCCGGCTTTCCCATCTATGAGTCGATGATCCACTACGTTGGCGGACGCGCCGTGCCGATTCCTTTGCGCGAGGACCGCGACTTCTCGCTCGACGTGAATGAACTGGCCTCGCTCATCAGCGATCGCACCCGGTTGATTATTTTGAATTCGCCCCACAATCCTACGGGCGGGGTTCTGGAACGCCGCGAGCTCGAGCAGATCGCCGAGATCATCGGCGATCGCAACCTGATGATCCTGTCGGACGAAATCTACAGCCGCCTCCTATTCGACGGGGGCCTGCACTTTTCCATCATGTCGGTTCCGGGGATGCAGGAGCGGACGATTCTTCTCGACGGCTTCTCAAAAACCTACGCCATGACGGGATGGCGCATGGGCTATGGCGTGATGCGTCCTGACCTGGCCGGGCATATGACGCGCCTGATGACCAACTCCAACTCCTGCACGGCGAGCTTCACGCAGGTCGCGGGGATCGAGGCCATTCGCGGGGAACAGAGTTCGGTCGACCATATGCGCGACGAATTTCAGCGGCGCCGCGATATGTTTGTCACCGGACTCAACAATATTAAAGGCTTCTCGTGCCGCATGCCCAAAGGCGCGTTTTACGTTTTCCCAAACATCACGAAGACGGGGTGGAAATCGAAGCCGCTGGCCGACACATTGCTGGAGCAGGCTGGAGTGGCCGCGCTGTCCGGCACGGCCTTCGGCGAATTCGGCGAGGGCTATCTGAGATTCAGCGTGGCGAACTCGCTAGAGCACCTACAGCAGGCGCTCGACCAGATCGACCAGTGGACCAAGAAGAACCTCTGAAACCGGAGTCAGTCGCAATCTCGCCAAGATTCCTCATGCCGGTGAAAAAGGCTGCAGCACAATCGAAGCAACCCAAAGCCAGTCGCCCGCTCATGCCCGGCTACGGTTTGCCCGCAGGCAGTAAGGGGCTGCTCCCATGGAGTTGGGCCGAACAGCGCCTCAAGAAATCGCACAACTACTGGATCACCACGGTCAACCCGGGTGGTTCGTTCGAACCCTCTCCCCACACGATGGTCGTCTGGGGCTTGTGGCAGGACGGATGCCTGCTCTTCAGCACGGGCAGCAAGTCACGCAAGGCGCGAAACTTGGCGAACAGCGCGAACTGCGTGCTTTGCACCGAGCACGCCAATGAGGCGGTGATTGTCGAAGGCGTCGCGGAAATCGCAGACGTGGACGCGCGCCGCAAATTCCTTGCGCAGTACCAACGCAAGTACAAGTTTGATATGTCTTCGATGAGGTTGGATATTCTCTCGATGAAGGAGCCGGTGTTCCAGGTACGCCCGCGAGTCGTGTTCGGTCTATGGGAAAAATACTTTCAAAGCAAATCGACTCGCTGGAAGTTCGAATAACGTTGATATGTCGGGCTGCCCGGTTTCGCTTCTCGTAAGCGCAGGTTACTTTCGTTACCTCTGTTGCCTCCTTCCTGTTACTCGTTATCGCAATTCCCCCAACTATAATTTGGTCGAGCCGTACAGATTCATTGGATCTTAGGGGCGGAAGGGCGCGTCGGTTTGAGCACTAACGGCAGGGCTTTAAGCCGCGCTCTTTTAAGACACGGTTGGGAGCGGCCCTAACTTATCGACTCGCCTCCATGTCGAGCGCAGCCCGGGATTGTGGCGATAGCGAGTCGCAGTCCGGAAAGTCATCGTCCGTCACCATGATGCGAAAGTCGCGACCGAATCCGAAAGAACCGGCAGCGCCCTGGATTTACAATCCCTGGCTCGATCTGATCGTGGGTTGTGGAGCGTGGTCGGCTCCGCTGCTGCTGCTTTCGTATTTTTCGCTGGCTTCGAACGCGCGCGCCTGGTCGGTTGCGTTCTATGGGCTGGCGCTCTTCTTTAATTATCCGCACTACATGGCGACGATTTACCGCGCCTACCATCGCTCCGAGGACTTCCAGAAATATCGCATTTTCACCGTCCATATCACGGCCCTGGTGGTGCTGACGCTGTTGTTGTCGCATTTCTGGCTGCGTCTCCTGCCCTGGATCTTCACCATTTATTTGACCTGGAGTCCGTGGCATTACAGCGGGCAAAATTACGGGCTGTTCATGATGTTCGCCCGTCGGGCTGGAGCCGATCCGACAAAGACTACGCGTCGGGCTTTGTATGGCGCTTTTGTCGTTTCCTATCTGATTCTTTTTCTCGGATTTCACACGGGATCTTCGACGGATCCACTGTTCTTGTCACTGGGAATCCCCCAAGTGGTGAGCCGCTGGGAGCAGATTATCCTCGGTGTGGCATTCATCGGGCTGTCGGCTTTCGGCCTTGGCCGACTGGCGCGGACCACCGGGTGGCGAAAGCTGATTCCCTCGCTGACGCTGTTTTCTTCGCAGTTCCTTTGGTTCCTCCTGCCGTCATTGATATCGCTGATCAAGGGCCTGGAGATTCCGCAGAACCGCTACAGTTCGGGCGTGCTGGCGGTAATGCATTCGGCGCAGTATCTCTGGATCACCAGTTACTATGCCCGCCGTGAGGCCGCCGGGGAAGCATCGGGCAGCGCTGCGCTGGGTGCGGCGAGCAGGAAACCGCGCAACTGGCGGCCGTTCGCCTATTTCGGGGTGCTGGTGGTAGGTGGCATCGCGTTGTTCATTCCGGGTCCGTGGGTGGCGAGCCGCGCGTTCCACCAGGATTTTGCGGCCAGCTTCCTGATCTTCACCGCATTGATAAACATTCACCACTTCATTCTGGATGGCGCCATCTGGAAACTGCGGGATGGGCGGATCGCATCTGTTCTGCTCAATTCGCGGGAGCGGGTCGCAGACGTTGCCACCGGGGCGGGCGGACTCTTCGCCGCAGTGGGGCGATGGCTCGGGGGACGAACTGTGGGAGCCCGTTCGTTGCGAGTGGGTACCGTGCTGTTGATGGTGGTTTGGGGAACGGTCGATCAGACCCGTTACTATCTTGCGCTGCGCACCGATGACTTGCACGACCTCGAGCAGGCTGCGGCTCTCGATTCATTCGACAGCTTGCTGCAGATGCGGCTGGCACAGAGAGCAAGCGAGGATGGTCAGCCGCAACAAGCCGAGGCCGCTTGGAGGCGGGCGGTCGAGGCCAATCCTGCCGATCCTGGGGCGCGTCAGGGGCTATTGCGCTTTCTGATCGATCAGAACCGGTTTGACGAAGCGCTCGATCTGACCGACGCCTCGCTCAAGTACACACCGAAGGACCCCAACCTGCTGGTTGATCGCGGTCTCCTGGCTCTACAGAAGGGCCATGCCGATACGGCTCTGGCCAGCTGGGATGCGGCTCTGGCGGCGGACCCGGACCAGTTGCTCGTGCATCTGTTTCTCGCTCAAGAACTGGATCGCGAGGGCAAGGCACGGGCTGCAGCGTTACACTACGTCGCATTCCTGGAAAAGATTGCGCGTCAGCGCCCCCAGGATCGTCCGGCAGCAGACAAGGTGATCGCCATCGTGTTGCGCATGGCCGATTGCCAGTTCCGTTCGTCGCAGACGGAACTGTCCGCCAAGTCTTATCACCTGGCCGAGAAGCTTGCGGCGCAGACCGGCCAGAGCAAGCTGGAGAGCCTGGCGGATGTCAACGATGCCGCGCTTCAGGCCAAGGCTGGCAAGGTGACCGAAGCTTTGCTGCTTTATCAGCACGCGTTGCAATTGGACCGCTCGCTCGGCGACAACAACGTGAGTGCCCAAGACTGGCTGGCTTACGGCCGGTTTCTTGATGATGCCGGCTTTCCGGTGGGGCTGGCCTATGCGTGCATCGTAAAGTCAGAGAATATGACGCCATCGCTTTCCAATCCGGCGGTCGCGAACTCGACGGCTGCGGCTCGAAAACAAATGGAAAAGCGACTGGGGGCGGAAGCGGCCTCGGTTCGCCGCGATCCTGAACCGTTTCTGCAGAAAGCGTTGACGCTTCGCCACTAGGGGAGTCATCATTCAAGCTGTTCAGGCTCCTTTTGGCTTGGGTGTGAGCCAGTTGACACTGTGGTAATCGTGCTAAACAATTAAGCATCCCTGCATTTCATTCGTTTGCTTCCTGAGGAGGAAGGATTTATGGCCGATGATGGCGATGTACAAATGGAACACCAGTCGAATGCCGGCAAGTGGGTTCTGATTGTGCTGGCGATCTTAGTGGTAGCGGGTTTTGGATATGCCCACTACATGACGCACTTGGATATTGAGGTTCTAAAACAAAATCTGAGCGCCAGCCAGGCTGAAGTCAAAGAGTTGCAGAACCGCATGCAGACGGCGGAGGCGCAGGAAGAAACGCTGGCCCGGCAGAATGGCATGACCAAGAAGCAACTGGCGCAGCGCACGGCCGAGTTGCAGGAGCAACAAAAGGCCGCGGTAGGCCGACTGGAGAGCGAGCAGAAGGCGCAGATCACCGCGGTAAACGGAGAAATTACAGGGGTGAAGACCGACGTGGGCGGAGTGCGAACCGACGTGGCTTCGACCAAGGCCGATCTGGATGCCACCAAAGCCAAGTTGCAAAGCACGATTGGCGACCTGGGCGTGCAGAGCGGATTGATCGCGCACACTCAGGGTGACCTGGAGACGCTGAAACACAAAGGCGACCGCAACTACTACGAGTTTACTTTACTGAAAGGCGCCAAGCCGCAACCGGTATCAACGGTGAGCCTGCAGCTCAAGAAGGCCGACGTCAAGAAAGGTAAGTTCACGGTAAATGTAACCGCGGACGACAAGACGATCGAAAAGAGAGATCGCAACGTCGCGGAGCCAATTCAGTTCTATTCCGGCCGCGACCACCTGCTGTTTGAACTGGTGGTGTGGAGTGTGGACAAGAACAAGGCCACGGGATATTTGAGCACGCCGAAAAATGCTCCCACGCCGGTGACGGCGAACTAAACACTAAATACGAAACACTAAATTATGACCGGAGCTTTTTCCCGGCCGCCGCGTGCTGCTCGAGATCGTGCTGCGCACGGCCGCGATCTGTCTGCTGGTGCTGATTGGCGTGCGTCTAAGCGGTAAGCGTGAGGTCGGGCAGATGACCCCGTTCGATCGGACGCTTCTGCTCCGGTTGTCGAATTCCGTGCACAATGCAATGACCGGCCCCGATACGTCGCTGCTGGGCGGCGCGGTGGCGGCCAGCACGCTCCTGATCTTGAACGACCGGGTCGCCGATGTTTCGGGCGGCAGCCCGCGCTTCCGGCGTTTGATCGGGGGCGAACCTTCTCTGCCGATTCATGACGGCAAGATCATTGCACCGCACATGGCGCGGGAACACGTCAGCATGGACGAATTACACCGGGCTTTGCGGAAGCACGGGATCAATCGTTGCGATCACGTGGCGCGGGCGGTGCTGGAAGTGGATGGGTCAATCAGCTGCCTGAAGTATGACGAGATCAAGCCGGACGCGAATACACTTCTGGTGCGGCGAAGATTTCTTCAAAAGGAATCGTAGAGACTTTGCTTCCAACATCTCTTTCTCACCATCATTTGGAATGGCGCAGGGAGAGAGGTAGCGAGCTACGTCTCTACGAGAGCGTCAATCTGGATCAATCAATCTTCAGGAACTTCAGGCAAACCGGCGAACCTACATCCAACACTTGCCCGGTGGGGGTCAGATGGCCGCTCTTAGCGTCGATCCGAAAAACGACGATATTGTCTGACTTCTGGTTTTCGGCGAAGAGAAACTTTCCCGTGGGATCGATTTCGAAGCTACGCGGGATCTTGCCCTGGGTCGAAGTGTATTCCACCGGCGTCAGCGTGCCTTTGCCGGGATCGACTGCGAAAACGGTGATGGTGTCGCTGCCGCGGTTGGAGGCGTAAAGGAACCTGCCGGAGGGATGGATCTCAATTTCGGCATCATCGTTTTGTGCGGTGAAGCCCTTGGGCAGCGCCGAAACTGTTTGCATCGGATGCAGCGTGCCCGTTTTCGCGTCGTTCGAAAACGCTGTCACTGTGGATTTCATTTCAGAGATAACGTAGGCGAACTTCCCCCGCGGGCCCAGCACGAAGTGTCGCGGACCGGACCCGGGATCAAGCGTGGAGAAAGGCGGATCGTTGGGCGTCAGCGATCCGTTGGAGCTGTCGAACTTGTAAACGAACAACTCGTCGAGGCCAAGATCGTCGACCATGGCGAAACGATTATCGGGGGAAAGATCGATAGAGTGGGCGTGGGCTTTCTCCTGACGCTCTGGATTAACTCCGTGCCCGCTGTGTTGCAGGAACGCCGAGGCTTCCCCCAGCTTTCCGTCCGGTAGCACGGGAAAAACCGCAATGCTCCCGCCAGTATAGTTCGCCACCAGCACATACTTTCCAGTCTTGTCGACCGTGATGTAGCAGGGGTCGGCGCCGCGCGAGGGAACTTCATTCATGAAGGTGAGCTTGCCGGTGGCACGATCAATGGAGAAGGCGCTGACGCCGCCGCTGTTCGGACCTTTGTAGTTGCCAACCTCGTTCACCGCGTAAAGGAAGCGGCCGTTGGGGTGCAGCGCCACGAAGGAAGGATTGGTGGTCTCCGCGGCCAGGCCCATCGGCATGGTCTGGCCCGTTTCCGAGTCGAAGCGGTAGGCGTAGATGCCTTTGCTCTTGCTGCCGTCTTCGGTGTAGGTGCCTACGTAAAAAATATATGTGCCGTGCGCTTCGCCCGCAGCGGCGGAGAGCAGCGTGGAGACGAAAAGTGCAGACAAGAGAGTGACTACGCGGAAAGGATTCCGGGGATTGTTCATGCTGTAATAGAAACGCATTCTCCTGCATTCGTGCAAGCGGGTCGCGGGTAAGGTTTACGGGTGCCGACAAGGAAAGCGGCGAGCTGCGCTCGCGGACAGCCGGGGGCGGCTGTCCCCACGTACTCACATCCACACTTGCAACAGTCACGCATACCTTCGACGACCTCTCCGTTGACTACTGCGTTAGAGTTACCGGCACGGTCTGGTCATAGGGCCAGATCACTACGCTGATCGACTTGCGCTGGTTGAATGCGTCGAGAGTCACGGGGAAGGCTACGATGACTGTTCGCGTGATGCTCTCGCCGGGCTGGATCTTAGTTTCCGGCGGGAGAGCGGGCTGCGCACCCCTTTTCAGCAGGGGAAACGCCTGATAGTAGCGAGCGAAATCGATGGCAGAAACAGCGTCGGCGGTGGAGTCCTCTCCGGTGGCCGGCTTGAGCTTGCTCTCGATGGTGTGGACGTAGAGAATCTTTTCGCTGGTGTTGTGGATCGTAACCGTCAGGGCGACCATGGTCGAACCCTGCCCGGGTATCTCAACGGCGGCGACGTTGTCGAGAGAACCGGAGGCTTGGGGTGTGGCGCGCTTGAGGAAGGAAGCGATGAGCACCACGACCAGCACGATGCCAATAGCAATCATCACGATCTTGGCGGGCGGCAGATTCTTTTTCGCCGTGCCGTATTCTTCGCCAATGTTGATAGTTGGGGCCTTGCTTGCGGGAGTTGGTGGCGCAGGCTGCGGAGTTGGCGGAGGAGGAGGGACGGGAGTCTGATTAGGCATAGGCTTCTCGTACCGCTGATTCTACTTCAGATGCACGTTCCGGCGTGGCACTAGCGGCCAACGATATGGGATCGTGATACTCCGCGAGAATGTTCTGACCACTTCCCTCATCTCCGCAAAGCCCCACGGATCCCCGTGGGGTCTATGGCGATTGTGTACTTTCCGCAGCAGTACGATTCCGGCTCGAGGATCGAGCACTGGTCTGCGTTGTCCTCAGTGCAATTCTCGGTTTGGGCGGTATAGTAGCTGCCACAGGACGAACCATTTGGGCACCGGATTGGACCAATAGTGCCGTCGAGGGCTGTACGATCGTTGAGCGGCCTTATGGAGCGTTGATTCGTGCGCGTCCGGACCCGCGTGTCAGATCGCGCCTCCTCGAACTCGCCGAAGATAACGAAATCCTGGTTCCGACGTGCCGAGGTGCTCATCTTCCGGCAGAGATTGCACTCCGTGAGCGCAGGGAGAAGGTGAAGGTGAAGGTGAAGGTCAGCGATGCTCTATAGATTCTTCGCTTTCTCTTGCCCTGTATCATAGCAGCCAATTCTTGTGCCCAAGACCTTCCGAGACATCCGAAACAAGTCGCTCCGGCACCGGAGTCGGTGCCCCTAGGTGAATTGTCCTCGGTTCAGATACCGTCCCTGCCCGCAGAAGGCATAGGATCTCCGCTGCTGTGCGACCCAGAGGGAAGAATAGTGTTCCGTCTCGCTACGCCAGAGGCCGGTATCGAGGACACCGGTGTCTGTTTCCAGCGACGGGAAGACCGTGACCCGCTTTGCCAAGGAGAAGATCAATGATGTTGCCAGCCCCATTATGCTCAGCGTCTTCCTGGCGGGGTCGGATGTATACATCCTGACAAAGGTACTACACCACTAGGCTACCAGGTGAAGTGGCGCACACCGACGGGCGAGGTAATAGAGCAGCCGGCCTCGAAAAGCGGAATGTTCGTCGTTCATTTTTAACCAGACGGGAACTACGCTAGCGCTGTTCGCCTAGATCTGCCCTTCCAACCTACGCGATTCGGCGTGTTCGAGAACGGCGATTTCCTGATTTCCGGCGCGGACCCGGCCACTGACGAGCCTCGCGTGGCCATTGCAGCCCCAAATGGACAACTCCGCCGTTTATTGGAGTTGAAGGGAGACGTACACGCGCAGCAAGAGTCCTCCGCATCGGGGGAGGGGAGTGACCCCGCGGCCTTGCGGCGTTTCAAGCCGGCGCCTGATCGTCCACGGCAGTCCTTTGCGACAGGGACTCTTCGTGGGGTGGTCTCGACATCGCAGATCACCAAGGATGGTGCAAACCTTCCTCTGTTCCGTCCGCGTAACGGCCCTGTGTTTTCCATCTCTCCGTCGGGGAGAAGTCAGCGTTCATAGATTGAAGGTGGAGGGTGATTACAGGCTGTACACAATCAAGGCGGTCGCGCGGTTCTGGATTGTCGAGTTCCTGCATGACGTTCCGAACAGCGCGGCGGTAGAACTTTCCACTTACGCCTTCGACCCTAAGAGCGGCGCTCCACTGCGAAAGTACTTTTTTCCGCCAGACACCGGATGGGGGCTGGCGTGCGCAGACGGAGACGATCTTACGTTCATCGTGGCCGACGAAAACGACAACAGGCTAAGGCTCGTCAAACTTGCTCCCGGAGCAAAGTCAAATTAGGTCGGACCACGCTCAACCTCTAAGGCGACGTGGTCACGGACGCCAAGCGGGCAGAGGCCAAGATCGCGGGGGTGGCCTAAGAAGTGATTCCAAACTGATTTCAACGTTCGCAAGTGCCGGGTGACCCAGATCTCGGCCTTCCCATGTCTCGCAAAAGCGGCGAGACATGGGGGACCTCGATGCTTCGCTATCACGGAGCAAGAACAGCAGATTCCTCCGCTGCGCCGTCGCTGTCGCTCCGGCTCCGGTCGGAATGACAAGGGGTCGTGTGCGGGCAAACATTAATCACAACCAGCCAATCCCAACCGGTCCAGTAGCCCGCCTCACCACGCGTGCTTCATGGCGTTGGCGAAGCGATCTGCAGGCAGCGTGTTCAGGACGTCGGCTTTGGTCAGCCAGGCGCGGCGAGCTTGGAGAACTCCGTAGCGGATTTTTTCCATGTGGGAAGTGTGGTGGGAGTCGGTGTTGATTACGATTTTCACGCCTTGCAGTTTGGCCTGGCGGAGGTGGATGTCGTTCAGGTCGAGGCGGTCGGGGTAGGAGTTTAGTTCCATGGCGACTTTGTGTTTTGCGGCCGCGGAGAGAACTGCATGTAGGTCGAAGTCGTAGGCGTCGCGGCGGAGTTGGATGCGGCCGGTGGGATGTCCGATGATCGACGTGTTGGGATTCTCGGTGGCTTTCAGCAGGCGGTCGGTCATCTTCGCCCGTTCCTGATTAAAGACCGAGTGGATGCTGGCGATGACAATATCCATCTGCGCCAGCACGTCGTTGGAGAGATCGAGATCGCCGTCGGCCAGAATGTCGACTTCGATGCCTGCGAAGATAGTGATGCCTTCGATTCGCTTGCCGGCTTCGCGAATGCGCTGGATGTGCGCCACGGCGCGCGGGTCGTCGAGACCGTTGGCGAAGGCCAGATTCTTGGAGTGGTCGGTGATCGCCATGTATTGATAGCCGCGCGCCTTGGCGGCCTCGGCCATTTCTTCGATGGTGTTGCGGCCGTCGGTTTCGACGGTGTGCATGTGAACGTCGCCCTGGAGATCGGCCGGCCTGATCAAAGCGGGTAGAGTATGATCCCTGGCCAGGTCGATTTCGCCAAGATTCTCGCGCATCTCGGGCGGAATATAGTCGAGGTTCAGTTTGGCGTAAATTTCTTCTTCGGTTTTGCCCGCGACCGGCGTTCCGCCATCAAGTGTGGCTAGGCTGTATTCGTTCAGCGTGTAACCGAGCTTGAGGGCGCGCTGACGCAGGGCTACGTTGTGGGCTTTCGATCCGGTGAAGTATTGCATGGCCGCGCCGAAAGATTCTGGCGGTAGAAGGCGAACGTCGACCTGCATGCCGCCGCGCAGGTGGAAGCTGACCTTGTTATCGCCGCTGGCGATCACGTCCATCAGCGGTGGATATTGGGCGACGTAGGCGATGGCCTTTTGGCGGCCTTCTTCAGACGTGCATGCGCTTCCAGTGACCAGGATGTCGAGATCGCCTACGGTCTCGCGGCCCCGCCGCAACGACCCAGCGGGCGTGATCTTGTCGATGCCAGGGTGCTTTTCGAGATAGGCGGTGAGTTTTTCGGCTTCGGCTTCGGCGGCGTCAATGAGGAAGCGGCCGCCGATGCGGCGATAGTCCTCGATGGCTTTCAGCAGCTTGGCCTCGTGCTTTTCGCCCATCCGTGGCAACTCGCGGATTCTTCCTTCGCGCGCCAGTTGTGCGACCCCGTCCACGTCGCAAATTTTGTATGCGCTCCAGATCAGTGCGATGGTCTTCGGCCCCAGGCCTTGAATCTTCAGCAACTGGAGCATGGAGGGATGGTATTTCTCGAGTAATCCGGTCTGAATGGAGAGTTTGCCATCTTTGAAAAGCTCCTGCAGATTTAACAGCATGCCTTTGCCGATGCCGGGAATGGCGAGGACCTGCTTGGGATCGCCAATGAGCTCTTTGATCGGCTGCGAGAGGTTTTCGATGGCTTGCGCGGCATTGCGATAAGAGCGGATGCGGAAAGAATCCTGCCCGTCGATTTCGAGCAGGTCGGCGGTCTCGTAGAGAATGTTGGCGATGGCCTTGTTGTCCACTGACTTAAGATATCCAAGATCGGACGACGGGGCCAGTGGACACGAAAGAATGCTGGAGGGACCGCGGCAGTCGAAGGGCGAGACGCAGAAAGTGCAGATCACACGCGCGCTCAGCCGATTGCCGAGGCGTGGCGGCGGAGCAGAATGGCTCGGGCGACCTAAGCGGCGTTAGCTTTGGTCACGTTCGCCGCCTGCGGCCCTTTTTGCCCCTCGGTGATTTCGAACTCCACCGGATCGCCTTCCTGCAGGCTCTTGTATCCCTCGGAACTGATCGCGCTGTAGTGGACGAAGACATCAGGCCCATCCGCCCGACCGATGAAGCCATATCCCTTGGCGTTGTTGAACCACTTGACGGTTCCTTTCAGTCGTTCCACGTCCCCCCTCTTTCTGCACGTCCTTTGTTGGGGGGTCCCCGGGGACGTGCATCGCAGGTAAATATCGCGAACTAAGATGCAATTTGGGGCACCAAGGGTGGGCTATCAAGCGATCATACCATTTAAAAAAAGCGCAAAGTCAACGGCCTTCCCCAAAATGTCGGGCCTGGTTAGCCCACGCGCGACGCGATTTTCGGGTTCTTCTTTGCGCCCGCCGTAGGCGAAAAATGATCAAGCCACAGCACCGACGCAATCGTCTTAGCATCCTGGATGGTCCCGCGGAGGATCATACGGACTGCGGCTGGCAAGGGAACTAACCGTTTATAGATCACCTCATCATCCTCGGGTTGGGCCTCGCCAGCGCGAAGTCCGGTTGCCATATAGACCGCCATGGTCTCGGCGACGAACCCCGGGCTGGCGTAGAATTTCAAAATACGGCGCCAAGTACCAGCCGTGTAGCCGGTCTCCTCTGACAGTTCCCGTTTGGCGGCCTGGAGTTCCTGCTCCCCCGGGTCGATGCGACCGGCAGGTAATTCCCACAGGTAGTCCTTGGCCGCATGCCGGTATTGTCGTTCCAGAAGAACGCGCGGGGGTGAGCTGGACTCCTCTACGGCCAGCACGACGATGGATCCCGAATGATGGATGACATCGCGGCGCGCTCGCACCCCATTCGGTTCCTCGACGTGGTCGGTTGTGACCGAGAAAACTGGTCCACGATAGACGGTCCGGGAAGAGATGATGCGTTCTTTGCTTCGCTTGCTGCTGCGGGCAGGTTTAGAAGATTTGGGCATGCAGACAATTTGACATCCTCCCCGCCCTAAAGAGCGGGGATTCCTTCTCAGGCTACGCATGGGCTTAATCTCCCTACGTTAGCGCCTGAAGGCCCTGCCCGGGCCCAC
>Ga0209420_1000571_pt1 | contig 18905 bp, 22 predicted proteins | sample BlaSpr_A8_OM1_O1_FD_187972 | JGI IMG/M metagenome (GOLD analysis project Ga0209420, IMG submission 187972) | Forest soil microbial communities from Thunder Bay, Ontario, Canada - Black Spruce, Ontario site 2_A8_OM1_O1 (SPAdes) (version 2) | ecosystem: Environmental > Terrestrial > Soil > Boreal... | reverse complement strand
CTCGTTCGAGCAGCGCACGCACGCGCGTCATCCACGTGCGCCGCATGCGCTTCAACAGCGTGCAGCGCATCAATGTCATGAATGAGCGCCGCCTGTGCTCCAACATCGTGCACGATGGTTGTGTAGCGCAGGTCCTTGGACCTGCGGATTTTATGCGGCGCGCCGTGCCGATGATGCCCTGCCAGCCGGCGCCAGTGCTGCGCCAATGGGAAGCGTCGCGCTCCCCGCGAGCGCCATCCGCGGCAGACTTGTCATCCTGAGCAGGCCGCAGATTTTCGCGGCCGGCGAAGGATCGGTGTGCACGCATCTCCGCGCATTCGCGATCGCCGCGTCTTTGTGTAGCGCGGAGCTTCAGCCCCGCGGCTTCTGGTTTTGCCGTTTTTCGCCCCGCCGCAAAGCGCGCAACTTCGCCAAATCGCGCGCTTTGCCAAACAAAGACGTTTAACCACTTATATATCACCTGAATGGTTAACGATCCTGCATCTCCCAATACACTCAACCACTTACAAAATCGGCTGCCGCGCGGCTGCGTCCTATAGATCTTTCGCTTTTCGGGGGTCTGCAAGGCGAAGATCGGAGCCAATTTGGGCGATGAAACGGCGAAATTCGCCCGATTTTCCATTCCCCATTCGTCGCCGCTGCACGCGCTGCACATCCCATTTCCCTTCGTCGCCGGCTTGCGCCGGTACGCTACCGCACACACTTCGCGCACACCCCGCCCAAACACATTTCTACCTTTTTGCAGATTGTACTGACTAGTATCTATTGACAGTGCGGTACTGCGCGTTTATAAAAAGAACGTCCCCGTCATCCACTAAGGAGACGGCCATGGGCCCCGAAAACTTGAAACCCGCGTGGGAATACCTGCGCGACGCCTCGATGCCGACGCTGCAATCCTTCGAGCTCAGCAGGCTGAACCACGCCGCGAACATCAAGGACCAGATCGACAGCCTCCTGAACCAGTGGCTCGAAGAAACCGCGGCCGCGTTGCTGGCGCGTTTTCTGATCGAGCAGTCGCTGCTCGATCCCAACGTGACGCGCGCGCGCATTCGCCGCCAAACTTCCCGGCCCCGCGTGCCCATGGGAGCGCGGCCGCCGGTCTACCGGTTGAAGTGACCGCGGAAACGGGGCTATGGGAGCATTTTCGCCGGCGCCCGGAATTTTCTGCGCGCCGCAAACACGGCCGGATGCGCGACCCTCGTCCAACGTGCGATCCCTCCTCGCCGCAACAATGCTCATCATTCCGCGCGACTCGTTCGTCATTCCCGCGCCACCGTTCGTCATCCGCCTTATCCCCGGTCCCTCGCGCAATCCTTCGCCGTTCCGGGCCATCGTTCGTCCAGGCATCCGGGTGCCCGCATCCCAGCTCAGCTTCAGCCCTGCTTCAGCCTCGCGCCCCTCGTGCTAGCACCAAACTCAAGCTCAATTCCCATCGACGTTCCACACCCGACGACTGCAGGGACACCGTCTAGCGGCCAGCAGCCATAGCAGCAGGCGCTTCCGCAACCGCTGCCACCTCACCCACCGTCCCCCCCGGCCACGGCAATCACAGCGCCGCCGCAGCCACCTCAGCAGTCCCGCCGCAGACTCAGGTTAGCCGCAGCCCCACCTCAAACGATCCCACCGCCGGTACGGGTCAGCCGCAGCCACCCACAAAACCGCTCCCGTCGCCGCGACAGTCACAGTGCAGCCGTCACCACCTCGCCAAGACGGTCCCCGCCGCCGCAACATCATCTCCGCCCCAGAACCAACTCCTCGCCCCGCCATCGCACCCGCCCAATGTGTCGCCGGCCAATATACCATATGGCTTCTGGGGTCACGCTCGGCGGAACCGCTTGAATCGATACTGCACGTTAGTGGTGCTCGCAACAGTCTTGGTGAAAACGGGAGCGCGTTTGATCGAGATTATGCAACCCGGTCGGGCCCTGTCTAATCACTGTGACGTGCGCCTTTGTCCCCAAGTTGTTGGCTCATGCGATGAAAATTTGGAGGTTCTAGCGCTGTGGTGCCCGAACTTATGAGGCTTCGACAGGTCGGCACGAACACTATACGTGCAGGGTTCTCAGGAAGTAGGGGCGGTGCTGCTCCTTGGCGATCGCGGCGATTCCAAAAGCTGTTCCTTACGGTAGATCAGCGCGTTGATATTGTATGGCGCCAACTCGAAGCCGTGACCGTGCGTGATGGCGTCCGTGGGGCACGCCTCTACGCAGTAGCCGCAAAAAATACAACGAGAATAATCTATGTTGTAGACACTGGCGTACCGCTCTCCAGCAGAAATGCGCTGCGACTCCCTGTTTTCAGCCGCTTCGATATAGATGCAATTTGCAGGGCAGGCCGCGGAACACAAGAAACAGCCCACACATTTCTCTAGACCCTGCTCGTCGCGATGTAATACGTGTATGCCGCGGTAGCGTGATTGGAAATGAACAGGCTCTTCTGGGTAATTCTCGGTGACCGGCTTTCGGAACAAATTGCGCAGAGTCACGCCAAACCCTTTGACGAGCGTTGCAAATGTTTCGCCGGTTTCAGTGAATATTGAGGCCATCACCAGTGATTCTAGCAAGGCGCTACGGAGAGGGCAACGTACGGAGACCATTCAATGTTCGCTAACGACGCACGCAAATCGCAAGGGTTTTCGCGACTTCCTGAACGCTGCTGGCAAAATTCAACCCGCGGTAGCGATAGGCACGGGACGTCCGGTGAGAGCCGCTACGATCTGCTTGCCGTGAAATCGGCCGTTTTCGATGAAGATCTCACTGGGGAAATTGCCGCCAATTACGACGCCTGCAAGAAAAATGCCCGGCACATTGCTTTCCAGCGTTTGCGAATTCAGCGTGGGCTTGCCAGTCCGAGGATCGATTTCGATCCCAGCAGCACGCAGAAAGGTGAAATCAGGGTGATAACCGGTGAGGACAAAGACTTGACGGGTGGGTAAACGTTCGGTGGAACCGTGCTTGCCTTCTACCGACACAACGTCGGGCTCAATCTGCGTGACCCGAGTTTCAAACAACGCGCGTATCTGACCCGCACGGATTCGATTCTCGATATCGGGGCGCACCCAGTATTTGATCGTCTTCCCAAGCTCAGCAGAGCGGTGCACAAGCGTGACTCGAGCGCCGTTGCGGTACAGGTCCAACGCGGCCTCGGCTGCTGAGTTCCGTCCGCCGACCACGACGACATCCTCGTTCCAAAAACAATGCGGCTCCGTATAGTAGTGAGACACACTTGGCAGGTCTTCACCGGGAACGCCCAAGAGATTCGGCAAATCGTAATATCCAGAGGCGATCACAATCTTTCTGCTCGTGTAGCTGTTGGTGGCTCCGAGAGTTGTCCGCGTGTGTACGACAAAGCATTCATCGCGACCTTCTAACCGATCAACAGCCTCGAACAGACGCAACTCAAGCCGGTAATGCTCCGCCGTCTTTCGATAATACTTGAGGGCCTCAACGCGCGTCGGTTTCTCGCCAGCAGAAGTCATGGGGATGTCGCCGATTTCCAGCAGCTCTGGCGTGGTGAAAAAGACCATGTTCGCAGGATAGTGAAAAATCGAATTGCAGAGGCATCCTTTGTCGATCACTAGAGGCCGGAGGCCGGCGCGCTTCGCGTCAATAGCACAAGCCAGACCAGTCGGCCCCGCTCCGATACAGATTAAATCGTAGGTTGCAGTCATCTGTGTAAGTCTGCCTTGTGGGAACAGAGTTTGCAAATGCGGAAGGGTCTCGTCACCTTGGACAATAATGTCCTACAGAGGAATCTAGGTGATAGTCGCCAGTCTTGCGCGCAAACCGAGGCTAACGTTCAACACGTCAATCGGCCAGACCTGCACGAGTTCTAACCGTTGCAGCGCAGTAGCCAGGCTGCGCGCCTCGTTGCGATCTAGATCAAGGGATGTGCTTCCCGACTCGGACGCAGTGCGCAACTTAATCAAGAGCTTCTCGCCAGCTGTGAATTCAGGCTTCCCCATGAGGGGCGTGAAATCCACCGTGAAGTCGCCGTCTTCGGGCTTCAGCATGGCGGGATTGACCACGCGAACGATGCCAATGATCGCCAGCACTATCTCGTCGCCTGTAATCGGAATGACCACGATCTTCGTCGCCTATTCGTTGGTCGCAAGAAGCTTTTGGAGCTCTTCTTGAAATGACGCCAGCTCAGCCAAGCGTTGCGGCGTCACCGGGATCTCCGTTTTCTTCCACACAAACGCGTCGCGGCCTTTGCGGGAACACCGCACTCCGAGGTTGCCCTCAACTAAGTAGCACGGCAGGCCAAAAAATGAAAACCTCCCGGACGGTTCGGGGCGTAAAAGCACGGCGCAATTCCCCTTACAAAGCCCGACCGCAGAAGCATACATTGGAAACGCTACAATTGAAAAATTGTGCGTCGCGATGCGCTCAAGCACAATGAGATGGCCGGGGGTAAGGTCAAGCGGCATTGTCTCGCAAGCCTCAGGATCGAACGAGCGAGCGGAACGATGCTGAGTACAAACCACACATGCGCAAGACAAAACGTAGGCATCCAGCGCTGCCCGCCACCGATCGATGCAATTTGGAGTTGCACCAGCGAGTAGGTCAGTGCCTTTCGCCGGACGCCGCCGCTCGAGCGATGCCTCCATCTTCTTCGAAATTTGATTGCTCGATGGATTCCAACAGCGAGCGCAACGTAGCGGCAAGCTCTTCACGCGTGACATGACTCTTACGGAATTGAATCCGCAGCTTGTACGCCGCCCCTTCCGGCTCGTAATTGAAGATGAAGGGCTGCGGACGCGGACCGAGCTGGCTTTCTTCCCTACGTTCGCGGCGCGCTTCGTCCCGAGTGAGACCTCCCTGCGTGATGCGTTGCACGGTCTCAACCATTTTCTTCTCGGTCGGCTGCCGGGCGACCTGGAGCAGCAGCGACTTTGACGTGATGCCACGTTCCAAGCAGCGTTTGCGGACAGCATCGGGGATCACGCGCAGCGACATCGTTTCCGTCACTGACGTGCGCGACCTCCCGATCTTCTTCGCAATATCGTCGTGCGTGTAATCGAAATGATCGGCCAGACGCTGCAGCCCATCCGCTTCTTCAAATGCCGTAAGGTCCTTGCGCTGCAAATTCTCGATCAGTGCGAGTTCGAGCGTCTCGGCATCGTCGGCGATTTTCTCGATGCAAGGCAACTCGCGCAAGCCTGCAGCCATGGACGCGTGGTAACGGCGTTCGCCAGAGATGATGTGATAGGAGTCCTCGCGGGGGACGTAACGCACGAGGAGGGGTTCAAGCACACCCTTTTCCTTGACGGACTGTATTAACTCGCTCAGATCGCCAAGCATCTTGCGGGGCTGATCGGGATTCGGACGAATCTTGTCTATCGGGATCATCCGGCCGATCGCCGCGCCACTGAACGTAGTCAGTTGCTCGACGTAATGAGCGTCATGCCGCATCTTGAGAGTGACGGGCAATCCGATCCTCTTCGACACGTTGGATGACCTCCAGGGCCAGCTTGCGATATTCGAGTGCGCCCGGTGATTTGGGCGCAAAGCTGAAGATAGTTTCTTTATAGGCGGGGCTCTCTTCGAGCCGGACGTTCTTTGAAATTCGCGTCTTAAAGAGCACGGGGCCAAAAACCTTGCGCATCTGTTCGTCGGTATCGCGAGCAATATTCGTGCGCTTATCGAACAGTGTGATCACGACTCCTAACACTTTCAACGCCGGGTTCGGACGCGCCCGAATCCGTTCATAAGTTTCGAGTAGATCGTCGGTGCCTTCGATCGCAAAGTATGCGGCCTGGATGGGCACGACGAGGTGCGTAGAAGCCACCATTGCATTCACCGTCAGGATTCCCAGCGCCGGCGGCGTGTCAATCACCACATAGTCAAAATCCTTCAGCACCGGGCCCAGGGCGTCTTTCAATTTGAACGGCGCGTCAAATTGCCCGGCAAGTTGCTGCTCCACTTTAGCCAATGCCAGCCTCGCGGGCGCAACGGAAAGCATTGGATGTTTGCTCGGCTTGACGACAGCGGCCAATTCCAAGCGGGCCTCGGTAAAGACGTCAAACATGGACGACTGAATCTCCGCAGGATCGAAAAATGCGATGGTTGAGTTCGCCTGAGGATCGAGATCGATCAGGAGCGTGCGTTTTTCGCGCAACGCGATCGCGGCGGCAAGATTAATCGCGGTAGTGGTTTTGCCGACGCCGCCCTTCTGGTTGGCAACAGTCAAAATCGCTGTCATGGTAAGCCGCGCGGAAGCGGGTGCTTCGGCAGGCTTTGTCTCCTCGACGGCGGTTGCACGAGGGCAGCAGACGTAAGGCGCGCCCCCAGCGCCGCCTATACGGGTCGCTCCAATCTACTTTGGTGCCAAGTCTAGTGCAAGGGAAAAGTGGGTTTAGCCGGGACGGAGCCAGATTTACATCTTGTAGCGGCCCAGGTCCTCGTCAGAGAGGGTCTCGAGCCACTTGCGGAGCTCTTCATTGCTGCTACGCTCAGAGATGGCGTTTGAGACCTTTGAGCTTCGCAGAACCTGCTCTTCGACGAAAATCGGACAATCTACTCGAAGGGCCAGGGCCAAAGCATCGCTGGGGCGCGAGTCGATGGACATCGTCTCGCCGTTGCGCTCGATCCAGATCAACGCATAAAACGTGTCGTCGCGCAGATCGCTCACCACCACCTTTTGAACTCGAACGTCAAGCCCAAGCAGCAGATTCTTCAGCAAGTCGTGCGTCATCGGGCGGGGAGTCTGTACCTTTTCGATTTCGAGCGCGATCGCGTTGGCTTCATAAACGCCGACCCAAATGGGCAAGATCGCCGAACCTTGCGCATCCTTGAGCACGACGATCGGCATGTTGGTGGCTGGGTCCATCATCAAGGTCCGAATTTTCATCTCGACTTCCATGGGATCTCCCCTGAAGCGTTAGATGACGTGCTCACCCACGAGGCTGTTCGGTCCAGCGCCCACGACTCGAGTACTTACGTAGTGTCCCAAAAGGCCGGACTGCGGTGAAGTGAAATTTACGACCCGATTGCTTGACGTTCGCCCCGCCCACTGACCTTCGCGCTTGCCCCCGCCGTCGACCAAGACGTCGAAGGTCTGTCCGACGAGCGTCTGATTGCTTGCGGCTTGAATTTGCCGCTGCCGTTCCAGCAGGATCTGTAGCCTTCTGCTCTTCTCTGTTTCCGATACCGCGTGGTCCATCAGCCTCGCCGGAGTATTTGGCCTTGGCGAGTACATGAAACAAAACGCTCCGTCATATTGGGCGGCGTCAAGCAAGGTGAGCGTTTCGTCGAAGTCCTGCTCTGTTTCGCCCGGGAATCCAACGATGATATCCGTCGTAATGCTGATGGGCCGTCGTGCGCTGCGAATGAGCGCGATTTTTTCGAGATACTGCTCGCGCGTGTAGGTACGGTCCATCGCGTGAAGAATTGGCGTCGATCCGGATTGCACCGGCAAATGCACGTGATCGCAGATTCCCGGGTGCGCATCCACGGCTGCTGTGATGTCCGGGCCGAAATCGCTCGGATGCGAAGTCGTGAACCGCACACGGCGAATTCCTTCGATCTCCGCTACGGCGAACAATAATTCGCTAAACCTCATGCGGCGAGGTGAAGGATCGCGGTAGGAATTTACAGTCTGCCCTAGCAGTTGAATCTCGGTGTAACCCTCATCCGCTAACCGGCGCGCTTCTTCCAAGACGCTCGCGCTCGTCCGGCTGCGCTCCGGTCCACGCGTGTACGGCACCACGCAGTACGTGCAGGCTTTATCGCAACCCTCGATGATGGTGATGAAGGCACGAAAAGGATGGTCGCGGCGTGTAACTTCCGTCTCAAACGTCAAATCTGTGTCGGTGTCGAGGCCCGTCACGCGGGTCGCGCCGGATTCCAAGTCGTTCAGCATCTCGCCGAAGCGGTTGTAGCTCGCCGAACCGCACACCAAGCTAACCCAGGGCGCGCGTCGAAAAATCTTGTGGCCCTCCTGTTGAGCGACGCAGCCCAGGACACCAATCGTTTTCTGGTCCTCGGAACCGCGAAATTCGCCCAGCCGCGAGAATACCTTCTGCACCGCTTTCTCTCGAATGCTGCAAGTATTGTAGAGAACCAGGGAGGCCGCAGCGGGTGTACGTACCTGGCGGTAGCCGCGCTCGAACAAGACGCCGGCCACTTTCTCGGAATCGTGCTCGTTCATTTGGCAGCCAAAAGTTTCCAGATAGAACGTCTTGCCGGACGGAGTGGTGGGCGGAGGCACGGAAACTTCGACAACAGTTTTCTCAGAGAGCGCTTCCAACCGAACGTCAATTCGTTCGCTCATGGCTTCACGCTCATTTTAGCACAGCGACCCGGACACCACTTGCCTGGGGATTTCCATCTGCCACATCTGCGCGCTCGCGTACCACAATTGCGGCGATGCGGGATAACATCCGACGCTTGACCGAATCGTCAGCCAGAAATCGCGTCTTCGCGCGCCCCAGAAATGTGTCCGAAAGGACAGCGGAAATGTTGGCTAATGCATCTCATAGTGTTGTAGGCCGGTTGTGCGTGTGCTACGGTTACCCCGGGCTGAGAATTTCGAGGAGGGGGTACAATTCCCGCACTTTATGTGTTTCTGGTTGGTGGTCAGCTTGGGCAACTGATCCAGCAGACTGGTTTGGTCAGCTGGATTGTGCTGGGGATTCTATTTTTCTTTTCGCTTTTTTCCTGGGCGCTGATCTTCCAAAAATTAGCGATGTTCGGATCGATGCGGCGCGAAACGTCGCAGTTCCTGCGCGTGTTTCGCGCCAGCCGTGGGTTGCCCGATCCAAAAAGCATCGGCGATGGAGATTCCCCGCTCGAAGCCATTTATGCGGCCGGCTTTCGTGAACTGCAAAGCCAGCTTTCGACTGGCAATCCGAATGGGCACATCAAAAGCGTTCCCGCGATCACCGTGGCTATGCAGTTGACGTCCGCCGATCAGTTGCGGCGCGTGGAGCGTTATATGCCCTGGCTTGCGACGACTGGTTCCGTCAGCCCTTTTATAGGCCTTTTCGGCACGGTACTTGGCGTAATGGACGCTTTCACCGGATTGGGTAGCGCGGGCGCAGCGAGTCTCCGCGCTGTCGCACCCGGCATCGCCGAGGCCTTGATTACCACGGCGGCCGGCCTCTTCGCCGCAATTCCCGCGGTGGTTGCTTATAATCATTTTGTGCATCGCACGCGCGAGATGGCTTCCCGCATGGATAATTTCACAATGGAAGTGACGGCCCAGATCGAAAAAATGAACTCATAGCTCGCGCCGATCGCTCATGCCGCAAATCGCAAAACCAACCGAATCATCTCTCGCCGAAATTAATATCGTTCCGCTGGTGGACGTGGTGCTCGTGCTCCTGATTATTTTCATGATCACCGCCCCGATTCTTCAGTCGGGGATCCAAGTCGACCTACCAAAGACGCAAACGGTCAAAGAGATACAGGGCGGTCGTGTAGTGGTGACCATTGATCGGGCTCAGTTGATTTATATTGGGGATAATGCTGTTAACATTCACGATCTTGGCACAAAGGCGCGTTCGCAAATGAAAGATCCGTCGCGCGAGCCTGTATTTTTGCGTGCGGATGAGACGGTTCCCTTCGGTATAGTGGCCAGCGTTTTGGATACCCTGCAACAAGCTGGCATTCAGAATGTGAGCGTGGTCACTCAGCCGCTGACCGAACGCCCGCGAACCGACTGATATGGAGTATGCACCGCAACATCCCGGCGATCCCACACTGAAAGGGATGTTGGTGTGGTCGGTGGGTCTGCATGCATTATTGGCGGCGTCTATCGTGGCGGCGGCCATCTACGCCCCGAAAACCGAGAGTTGGGGAGGGCCGGGTGGCGGCCAAGCGGTGCAGGTTGGATTGGTTAGCAAGTTGGAAGGCGTGCCGCTTCCAAAACCGGAAACGGTGACCAACAGCCGCGTGGTGGACGAAACCAAAGCGCTTTACCAAACGCCCCCGCAGCCGCCCAAGCCGATCGAGAAGCCTCCGCAAGCTTTGCCAATTCCCAAGTTTGAAAAGGAAAAGCAACCGAAGTATCAGACGCGCCCGTCGCGGATTCTGGAAGACAAGACACCTCCGCCACCCAATGCCGTGACTTCTCCGGTTGGCGGTGGCGCTCCCGCAATTCCCTACTCGCAGCCGAACCCTACAGCCACGCAATTCAATGTCGCCGGCGGCACCACGGGTGGCATGGGCTTTACGGGTCCTGGCGGGGGAGACTTCGGCTCGAAGTATCCTTGGTTTGTGGAGGCGGTGCGCAATCGCGTGAGTAGCAATTGGCTGCAGACGTCCATCGATCCGTCGGTTCGCGCGGCCCCGCGTGCCGTGGTGGACTTTCAAATTCTGCGCGACGGCACGATCACCAACATCCAGATCGTAAAGTCCAGCGGCTTTGCCTCCGTGGACGACTCGGCGCGGCGCGCGATTCTGGGATCAAGTCCGGTCAGCCGGCTGCCCAACGATTTCTCTGGAGCCGTTGTAAACGTGGAGTTTTGGTTCGATTTTCGCCGCTGAATCGCGGCTTGATGTGGCTTTTGATTGCTTGGGGGATGAATTGAATACATTCGCGGCAGATAAGAAAACCTGTCTTCTTAGCGTTGACCGTTACAGTCTTCGCGGTGCAACATTACTTTTTGCGGTATTCCTCGTAGCTTTGGTGAGCGTTCAGCTGCAAGCCCAGGATCAAGCGTGGATTCACACCGGCACCGGACTGGGTGTTCAGAAGTTTCGCGTAGCGGTTGCGCCTTTTGCACCGCAGGGATCCGTTGCCCCTGCGTTAGCTCAAGAGTTCAGCGACGTCGTGCGCGCCGATCTCGATTTCAGCGGCATCATCGATTCCGTCAGCGCGAGCTTCTTTCCCTCGCAGGCTCCCAGCCAACCCTCGGAATTGAATTTCGAAGCCTGGAGTTCGGCGCCCGCGTCGTCGCAATTTGTGGCCCTGGGGAATCTCAACGGTACCGGCACTGACGCGGCCATCCAAGCTTGGTTTTTTGACGTTCGTAATCCCTCCAGCGCGCCGCTCATTTCCAAGATCTATCGCGGTCAAGCCGTGGATCAACAGGTGCGGCTTTACGCTCATCAGTTTGCTGAGGAAATCCTTGAGAAGCTGTCTGGCGGCGTACCCGGTATCGCGACCACGCAGATTGCTTATGTCAGTTCGAGAAGCGGCACCAAGGAAATCTGGGTGATGGATTACGATGGGGCAGCCCAGCACCAGCTCACCCACCTAAAAACCATCTCGTTGACGCCGCGCTGGTCTCCCGACGGGTCGCGCGTCGCCTTTACGTGCTTCGAGCCGGGCCGCAATGGCGTGGTCAGCCCTCAAATCTGCATGTATTCCATGATCACCGATAAGCTGATCTCGTGGCCCCGCTGGAGCGGCACGACGAGTTCTCCGTCCTGGTCGCCGGACGGAAGCCAGGTAATGTTTATGTCCAGCATGCAAGGGGACCCCGAGCTGTTCGTCGCCGACGCCAACGGCAACCACCCCAAGCGTTTGACGTTTTCGGTCGGCGTTAATACCTCGCCCGCTTGGAACCCGAAGACCGGCCAGCAGGTCGTTTTCGTTAGCGACCGGGGCGGAACGCCACAGCTTTACACGATGAACTCCGATGGCACCAATGTGGATAAGATCGCATTGCCGGATATGGGCTACGTCATCGATCCGGCCTGGTCGCCAAACGGCGAAATCCTGGCGTTTAGTTGGAGGCGTCCGGACGGCAATTACGACATCTACTTAATGGATATGGCGAGTCACCAGTTGGCGCAGTTGACGCGTGACGCAGGCCGCAACGAGCGTCCCGCTTGGGCTCCTGATGGACGGCACATCGTGTTCGAGAGCACCCGCACAGGTTCCCGGGAGATCTGGAGCATGCTGGGAGACGGTAGCCAGGTGCGGCAACTTACCACACAAGGAACGAATGAATCCCCGAACTGGTCGAGTCCGCGCCAATAGGGAGATAGGCTCGTTGGTAGAACGACACACCGGCCCGGTTCAAAGGATTTCGTCTCTTTAGGACGATTTTCACGGTGATACGATGTGCAGTCTTCATTCCAGGTCCCGCATTACGAGATGTGAAACTCATAGGAGGAAGTGAGATGCAAAACCGTTCGTTCGGCAGGTTCACCCTGCTCAGCCTGCTGGCGATGGCGCTCTTTGGTGCGGCGTGCAAACACCCTCAAGCGCAACCTCCGGCAACAAGCCCACAGCCGCCGGAACAACCGTCCACACAACCGACCGTCACATTACAGGCCTCTCCGAATTTTATCGAAAAGGGCCAGAGCGTTACGCTCACGTGGTCCTCCACAAATGCCACTTCCCTAGCGCTACGGCCGGGAGTTGGCAGCGTGGCGCCGGAAGGGTCGACGAAAGTCTCTCCCACCGAGTCCACGAGTTACACCATCACCGCGACCGGTCCCGGGGGCCAAGCCGAACAGACTGTGCGTGTAACGGTGGGCGAAGGTGCGCCGCCACCGGCGCCGACCGGCGTTTCCGAGACAGCAGAGAGCGCCTTTGACAAGGACGTTCACGATGTCTATTTCGATTTGGACAAATCGGACATCCGCAGCGATGCTCGTGATGCTTTGGCGAAGACCGCCGAATACCTGCGCTCTTATCCACAGGTGAAGGTGGTTGTGGAAGGCGATTGCGATGAGCGCGGCTCCACGGAATATAACTTGGGTCTTGGGCAGCGCCGCGCCGACGCCGCGAAGCAATTCCTCGAATCTCTCGGGATCGGCGCCGATCGCATGCAGACGATCAGCTACGGTAAGGAGAAACCGGTCTGCGAAGAGCACAGTGAGGAATGCTGGCAGCGCAATCGCCGAGCGCACTTCTCGTTGGCGCGATAACGCTTGGCAACAAGTAGTTTGTAGGGTTAAAGGGTGCGGCGCAGGATGCGGTGTGGCTTATTCGCCCGCTCCGGGCGCCCACCCAGAGCCTTAAAACATTTTGCAAGGGGGTTTTCCATGCGTAAACAATGGATTCTTTCGGCGGGTGTCGCCGTCGTCGCCGGAGCGCTCGGCGGCGCGCTTGTTTCTCCAACGCCGCTCGGTGCCGTAGCCAAGGAAATTGTCGAACTGCTCGCGGATTCGAGCCAATTGCTCCAAGGCCAGCGCGATATGCAAAGTTCGATGGACACGAAGATGTCCGAGCTTCGGACGCTCGTCCAACAGCAAGCGGACAATTCCAACAAGCTTGCCGGTTCGATCGCTGCCATGCAGAAGACAGTTCAAGATCTGCAGGCTAATAGCCAGGCGCAGCTCAATTCAGCCACCACTGGTGTGCAAGGTCTGTCTGACAATCTTAGCGAACTGCAAGGCCGCCTAACCAAGATTAGTTCGCAATTGGGTGACATGCAGAACTCACTCCAAAACCTCGACTCAAAGATTTCCACGATGGCGCCCGCTACCGCTTCTCCGGGGGGAGTGGGACAGCAACCACAAGGCACAAGCCCGTCAAATCCTAACAGTCCTCCGGCGGGAACCGCGCAATTCCCGCCTCCTTCTGCTTCGAATTCGGCTAGCCAAGATACGATGCCGCCGGCGACTAACAACCTGCCGGCGCAGCAACCCGCGCCAACCGCTTCGATGCCCTCGGGCGATACGCTCTACAACAATGCCCTGAACGACATCCTCACCCGAAAGTACGATCTTGCCCAGCAGGAGTGCCAGGATTATCTGAAGTACTATCCCAATGGAGCCTATGCTTCGAACGCTTACTTCTATTTGGGCGAAGTGGCTCGCATTCAGAAGCACTATGACCAGGCAATTGATTACTACACGAGCGTGGTCACCAAATATCCGGAGAGCTTCAAATTCGTTTCGGCACTTTACGAACGAGGCGTCTGTAATAACTATCTGGGCCACAAGTCCCAGGCGATTTCTGACTTCCGCGAAATAATCCGAAAGTATCCGCGTACCGATGAAGCCGGGCGTGCGCACGAACGGCTAAAAGAAATGGGCGTGGCCGAATAACTTCCCGCCAGGGTAAACGCCGCCAGCCTCGAATCACTGCCCCAGGGCCTATCGCCTCGAGGCTCCTTTGCGCTCGCGCCATCCGCGTGTTATCGTCCCCGCCTGCAGCCAATGCGTCTGGTAAACCTCGGGGGTAGGCCATGTCTGTAAATAAGGCAATTTTGGTGGGACGTTTGGGACGCGATCCTGAGGTGCGCTACACATCGGGCGGCCAAGCGGTATGCAATTTCACGCTCGCCACCGACGAATCCTACAAAGACCGCAACGGCGAGCGTCAGAAGCGCACCGAGTGGCACCGCATCGTGCTCTGGGGCAAACTGGCGGAAATCGCCCAGCAGTATCTGAAAAAGGGGATGTTGGTTTATGTCGAGGGCCGTATCCAGACGCGTCAATGGGACGACCAGAAAACTAACACCAAACGGACGAGCACCGAAATCGTCGGCAACTCCATGAAGATGCTGACTTCCCGCGCGGAGTCCGGTGGGGCGGCAGCTCCATCGTCCTCTATGGACGATTTTCATCAGGGCGCCAGTGGCGGCGGAGAAGATTTTGGTGGGAGTGCTGCGCCGAGTTCCGGTCCAGAGATTTCGGACGAGGATATTCCCTTCTAGACTGTCAGCGGAGGCTTCAGGCAGGATGGGCAGTATCGTGTGTCGATTCCGCGGCAGCAGCCGTGGCAGCCTCTTCTTCGTCCGAGCCCACCACCGGCAAGGTCGGCAGCACTTCCGAGGCGATCGATCGGTCGACTACTTGCACGTCGCGGCGTACTTTTCCATCACGAAACTCAATCACACGCTTGGCGTATTGGGCGATGTCCGGCTCGTGCGTCACGATAATCACCGTCAGCCCCTGTTCAGCGTTCAGCCGTTGCATGATATCCATGATTTCCACGGACGTACGACTATCCAGGTTTCCCGTGGGCTCATCGGCCAACAGGATCGCTGGGCGATTCACGAGGGCCCGCGCGATCGCCACACGTTGCTGTTGCCCGCCAGAAAGTTGGCTTGGGTGGTGATGGGCGCGGTCGGCGAGTCCAACCCGATTGAGCGACTCGTTCGCTCGCTTTTCGCGTTCTTCCTGGGGAATCCCTGCGTAGATGGTTGGCAACTCCACGTTCTCAAGTGCCGAGGTTCTGGAAAGCAGATTGAATTGCTGAAAAACGAAACCTAACTTACGATTGCGAATCTTGGCCAGCTCCGTCTTCGTCATGCCGGAAACATCGATTCCGTCGAGAAAATAGTGGCCCCGTGTCGGCTTGTCCAGGCAGCCCAGAATGTTCATCAAGGTGGACTTGCCGGAACCTGAAGCGCCCATTACGGCCACAAATTCGCCAGTCGAAATTTGCAGGGTCACGCCACGCAAGGCGTAGACCTTAATCTCGCCAAGGTCGTACGTCTTGTGTACGTCTTCCAGCCGGATTACCGAGCTCGTCCCGGAAGGCGAATTCGCAGTCTTCTCCACCGTTGCTGGCGCGCGCTCTGCCATTGTTTCTCCGTTAGCGGTCGAGACCTGACCGGCCGCTGCTGGCCTGAGTATAGGCGGAATCGGTTCTGTTGGGAATCACTCGCCGAAGCATTTCAGTTGGGGTTGCGCTTCTTGCGCTCTTCGTCAAGGCGACGGAGAAAATCCTCAAATTTCGGCAATTGCTCGCTGGTGAGAATCGCGCGAATCTGATTGCGTCCTTGTTCGCGCGTTTGCTCCATCTGCGGCTGGGTCATTTTCGTGGCTTGTTCGTGGATCGCTGCATACTGCGCGCTGGTCTGGGCTAGAATCGCATCGAGTTTTTGTTGTTGGTCCGGGGTTAAGCTCAATTCGCGCGTCATTTGCTCCACGCGTCGCGCGCGAACTGCAGCGGGGTTACGATCCTGTTGCTGTTGTGCTGCAGCTCCGAGTACATGGTTCCGTTCGAGATACATCCCCAGGGCGCCGATGGCCACGCCCAGAAGGAATACCGCCAGCACCAACGCCAGCGCCGCCGCCTTTGTACGCTCACCTGCCATTGTCACGCTCCGCCAAGTACATCAGCACGTCGTCTTTCGTCTGTGGCGCTGGCCGGATTTCCGGCTGTGGTACGAGCGCCGCAGGAATATCTTGCGCCGATTCAGCCGAGCGGTTTAGCGGGGCGACAAACGCGTAGACGTAGAAGGACAAGAGCAATACCGCCGTTGCCGCGGCAATGGAGACGCGTGCCGCCAAATTCTCCACGGGCCGCCAGAAGATGGTGGCCGCCGATGCCCGCGTTTCCTGCTCTGCGCGAATCGCCGCGAGCACACGCGTGGAGAAACCGAAACGCGGCTCCGCAGGCTCGATCCCCCACCGCAGTAATGTGCGGCTCAGCCCCGCGTCCTCAAAAGCCGACCGGCAGCGCTCGCAATGAACGAGATGTGCCCGGACATCCGGATCGAGAGATGCTGTTTTGCCGCCTTCGGCAACCTCAAGCGCATTTTCTAGCCGCAATGCATAGTTGTCGCAGACGTCTTCAGGTGCTTTGCGATTCCACATGGCCTACTCTCCTCCGGACACCGGCGCCGTTATCTAGCGCCAACCGTTTTCCGAGGTCTCGGCGCCGCATTTTGCAAACGCCGCCGATAAACCTCTACCAACTTGGCGCGTGACCGGAACAACCGCACCTTCACGGTGTTCACGTTCATGCCCAGCGATTCACTGATTTCTTCGACCGAAAACCCTTCCACTTCCTTCATCACCAGCATGGCCCGATCTTCGTCATCCAATTCGCTCAGCAAGCGGTCGATCAGCTCTCTCTGCTCCAGGCGTTTCGCCGTGTCTTCTTTGGGCCTGTCAATGCCCGGCGATTCGCTGGCCGCCGCCATAAGCCGGCTCTGCTCTTCGCTCAAGTCCGATTCATAAACAAGCCGCCGGACCTTCTTCTTCCTCAAATAGTCCCAGCACTCGTTTACGGCGATCTTGTAAACCCAGGTTCCAAAGGCCGAGCGCAGATCAAATCGTTTGAGCGAAAAGTAGGCTTTTACAAAAACCTGCTGTGCTACGTCTTCCACATCCTCGCGGTGCCGCAGTATGCTACCGACCACCGCAAAGACTCGCTGCTGGTGTTTGGCCAGCAGTTCCTCGTAGGCCCCGACTTCGCCCGCCTGCGCCCTCCGCACCAGTACCCGCTCTTCGCCAGCAGCCTTTTCGGCGGCCTCGGTGCGTTTACGGTTGGGAACCTCAATGTTTGGGACGTTGGCCATCGGTTTTCGGTTACATTCTACCCACGCTGTTGAAAACTAGGTACTTTCGTGTTGCGCACCCCTCTGCCGTCTGCGATACTTGGCAACATGATTATTGGCGACCGCCTTCGCGTTCTGCGCGAAGAAAAGAAACTCTCCCAAGGGGATATCGAAAAGCGCACGGGCTTGCTCCGGTGCTACATTTCCCGCGTCGAGAACGGTCACACCGTTCCGGCTATCGAGACGCTGGAGAAGATGGCACGTGCTCTCGAAGTCCCCCTCTATCAACTCTTCTACGACGGCGAAGAGCCGCCTGAGCTGCCGAATTTGCCGAAGCGCAAGTCTGCGGACGACGTTGCCTTCGGTTCTTCCGGAAAGGAAGCTCGCTTTCTCAGCAAGTTCCGAAGGCTTCTGGGCAAAGTCGAAGAAGGCGACCGCCGCCTCCTACTTTATATGGCTCAAAAGATGGCCAGCCGTTAGGAAACGGGGCCGGGTTCTATCTGCCCGGCTCTTGCACCGCTTGGCCCCACCTCGCTGATTCTACTGAAAATTCCTCGCCGGCCGCATGCGTACCCCGTTACTCCCATTCGATCGTGCCGGGAGGCTTCGAGCTGATATCGTAGACGACGCGATTGATGCCCTGTACTTCATTTACGATCCGCGTGGAAATCCGCTCCAGCACAGTGTCGGGCAGCCGCGACCAATCCGCGGTCATCGCGTCTTCCGATTCCACCACGCGCACGGCAACCGTCCAACCGTAGCTTCTTTCATCGCCCATAATGCCTACGCTGCGCACTGGCAGTAACACGGCAAAGGCTTGCCACGTTTTTTCGTAGAGATCCGCGCGCCGAATTTCCTCGATCACGATGGCGTCGGCCTCGCGCGCCAGTGCCAACTTCTCAGGCGTCACCTCGCCCAGCACTCTTACCGCAAGTCCCGGCCCCGGAAACGGCTGCTTCGTCAAAATCTCTCGGGGCAACCCCAGGTCTGCCCCAATTCGGCGCACCTCGTCCTTGAAAAGGTCCCTGAGCGGCTCGATCAGGGCAAAGGGCATGTCCGCTGGCAATCCTCCCACATTGTGATGGGTCTTGATCGTCGCGGAAGGGCCTTTCACGGAAACAGACTCGATCACGTCCGGGTACAACGTGCCTTGGACGAGATACTTCAGGCTGGAATCGCCGGATGCAGAGCTTGCCGCTGCCAATTGGCGCGCCTGATCCGCAAAAACAGCAATGAATTCGGCCCCGATGCGCTTGCGTTTCTCTTCGGGATCGGTGACCGACTTCAGCCGAGCCAGAAACCGCTCTGACGCATCCACTCCGATCACTCTAAGGTTCAGGCGATCGCGCAATAATTCCAACGTCTGCTCAAACTCATTTTTCCGCAGCAACCCAGTGTTCACAAAAACATTCGTCAAGCGGCTACCTATTGCGCGCTCGACCAGGACCGCCGCCACGGTAGAATCCACGCCTCCGCTCAAAGCGCAGATGGCACGTCCTTCGCCCACTCGCTGCCGAATCGACTCCACCGTCTCTGCGATGAATGCGGTGCCACTCCACCGAGGGGCCGCGTGGCAAATTTGGAAGACAAAATTGCGCAGAATTTCCGTGCCGCGCTCGGTGTGTTGCACCTCGGGGTGAAACTGCACTGCATAGATCCCGCGCGCGGAATCTTCCGCGGCAGAAACCGCATTGTCGGTGCGCCCCGTGACCATGAAGCCCGGGGGCAGTGTCCGGACGTGGTCACCGTGGTTATTCCAAACGCG
>Ga0209420_1000570_pt1 | contig 18914 bp, 14 predicted proteins | sample BlaSpr_A8_OM1_O1_FD_187972 | JGI IMG/M metagenome (GOLD analysis project Ga0209420, IMG submission 187972) | Forest soil microbial communities from Thunder Bay, Ontario, Canada - Black Spruce, Ontario site 2_A8_OM1_O1 (SPAdes) (version 2) | ecosystem: Environmental > Terrestrial > Soil > Boreal... | reverse complement strand
GGTGTGAATGTGGAGGATACTTTAGTGAACGATCTTCTCGCTCCGTTCAGCGCGGGCCCTGCACAACCGAATGGGGAACCGCTGCCGCAGAGTCCGGTCTTCCTGCTGACTGGACAGTAGGCGCCGATCGAGGAAGTGATGATTGATGATTTCTGTTGTCGATGGAAAACTCTAGGTCCGAACCACCTTGGCCAACAAACAGTAAGCACTTCAGCAGCAATCGCCTAAGCCTTGGCGGGAACTTCTTCTCTCACGATCTCCCTTGCCGCATAGTGCGAGTCCACGTATTCATCGAGAATCCCGATGAACTCGGCGACGATGCGATCGCCCTTTAGTGTAGTGAACAGCCGACCGTCGACATAGACCGGAGCTTTGGGTTCTTCGAACGTGCCGGGCAGCGAAATGCCGATGTTGGCGTGCTTCGATTCGCCGGGACCGTTGACCACGCAGCCCATCACGGCGAGCTTCATTTCTTCGACGCCGAGATAGCGGCCTTTCCATGACGGCATCTGCTCCCGCAGATAAGTCTGGATCTGCTCGGCCATCTCCTGAAAGAAGGTGCTGGTGGTGCGTCCGCAGCCGGGGCACGCCGTGACCTGCGGCGTAAAGCTGCGAATGCCCATCGATTGCAGAATCTGCTGAGCCACCCGGACTTCTTCGGTGCGGTCACCGCCGGGCGCAGGGGTCAGCGAAACGCGAATGGTGTCGCCAATGCCGTCCTGCAGCACGACTCCCATGGCGGCTGCCGATGCCACCACGCCCTTGGCGCCCATGCCCGCTTCCGTGAGTCCCAGATGCAGAGCATATTCACAGCGCGCCGCCAGTGCGCGGTAGACATCGATTAAATCCTGCACGCCACTGACTTTCGCGCTCAGAATGATCTGGTCGGAGCGCAAGCCGAATTGCTCGGCCAGTTGGGCAGAGTTCAGCGCGCTCACCACCATGGCCTCCATGGTCACTTCGCGCGCGTCTTTCGGTTCGTCCAGGCACGAATTCTCGTCCATCATGCGGGTCAGCAGCACCTGGTCCAGCGATCCCCAGTTCACGCCGATGCGCACCGGCTTCTGATACTTCACCGCGACTTCGATCATGGTACGGAAATTGGAGTCGCCGCTTCGTCCGATGCTGGCGTTGCCGGGATTGATGCGGTACTTGGCCAAATCGCGGGCGCACTCGGGATATTTGGTGAGCAGAACGTGCCCGTTGTAATGAAAATCGCCGATGATGGGCACGCGAATGCCTTGCTTGTCGAGTTGCTCCACGATGTGGGGAACCGCCGCGGCGGCCTCATCATTGTTCACCGTAACGCGCACCAGTTCCGACCCGGCGCGGGCCAGCGCCGCCACCTGCTGCACCGTCGAGGGGATGTCGGCGGTGTCGGTATTCGTCATGGACTGCACCACAATCGGTGCATCCGAACCTACGCGCACACCCCCGACGACGGCGGTAGCGCTCTTCCTGCGTTGAATATTGGCCATATGCGAACCTCTATTTTATCACGTGTCAAGTGGGCCCTCGCGCGCCGCGGGATGAAACCAGCTTGGTCGACAAGTGCGCATCCCGGGGCGAAAAGGCGGAGAACACCGCATGCCGACGGGCGCTCTCAGAAAAGAGGTCGGCAGTCCCAATCTTCCCGCAATGTCGTGGTATCTGCTAATCTGCGTTTTCCCTTCCGGGAGAGGAAACAGAAAAATGTCATCGCACAAGTGGTTGTTCTCAACTTTCGCAGTGCTGTGGTGCCTCAGCTTTTCGGTATCGGCGGCCGACAAGAAATCGAAAGAGGTGAAACCCGACGAGGCCGGCCGGCCCTCGTACGAACTGCCGCAACCCGCGACCGAGAATCTGGACTTCACCATGTACCAGCGCATTCGCGACGAGGGCTTGGCGCACTCGCACGTGATGGAGTTTGCCTCGGCGCTGGCGGATGGAATTGGGCCCCGGCTGACGGGGTCGCCCAACTTGAAGCGCGCCAACGAATGGACCCGGGACCAGTTCGCCGCCATGGGATGCAGCAATGCCCACCTCGAGGATTGGGGCGAGTTTGGCATGGGCTGGCGGCAACTCAACACCTGGGCGCGCATGTCGACACCGGACACGGCGGTATTTATTGCGCAAGCGCTGCCCTGGTCGCCGTCGAGCAAAGGGCCGATCAACGGGGGCGCGATCTGGGTCAATGCGAAGGACGAGAAGGAGCTGGAAAAGTACAAAGGGAAACTGGCGGGCAAGATCGTTTTCTTCGGTGATATGCGCGAAGTGAAGTCTGTCGACAAGCCGCTGTTTGAACGCAGAGACGAAGCCAATCTCAAAACCACCGCCGAATTTCCCGTGCACCTCGGCGAGCAGGAGGATTTTTTCGCCACCTTCATCAAGCGGCTGGAATTCCGCGAGAAGGCTGGACAGTTTTTTGCCGCCGAGCACGCCGCCGGAATCGTGGTTCCGAGTCGCGACGGGCGCAATAACGGCGGTGCCGGCGGCACGATTTTTGACGATGGCGGATCGGGGATGGGATGGTTCACCTATCAGCGCGCGCACGCCGAGGCTCTGCCCATCGTTGTAATGGCGATTGAGAATTATGGACGCGTATACCGGCTGCTGAAGGCGAATGTGCCGGTCACGGTCGAGATGGATGTGGAAACGGAATTTACCGGCGACCACGAGCACGGCTTTGACACGATTGCCGAAATTCCCGGCACCGATCCCAAGCTCAGAGATGAAGTTGTGATGGTGGGCGGGCACCTGGATTCGTGGGCTTCCGCCACAGGTGCCACCGATAACGGAGCGGGAACGGTGGTGGCGATGGAAGTGATGCGCATCCTGAACGCGTTGCACGTGCAGCCGCGGCGCACCATCCGAGTAGGCCTGTGGACCGGCGAAGAGCAGGGAGAGTTTGGCTCTTATGGTTATGTAAAGCAGCATTTTGGATACGTACCGCTCTCGACCGAACCCGAGCAGTTGAAGCTGCCGGATTTTATGCGCAAGCCTGCCGGTGCGGTTCAGGTGAAACCGGAGCAGCAGAAAATTTCCGGATACTTCAACCTGGATAATGGCTCGGGAAAAGTTCGCGGCGTTTATTTGCAGGAGAATGCTTCGGTAGGTCCCATCTTTCAGCAGTGGATTGCGCCGCTCGAGGACCTGGGTGTGAGCACGCTAACCATGAGAAATACGGGCGGCACCGATCACGAGGCGTTCGACTCGGTGGGCGTACCGGGGTTCCAGTTCATTCAGGACATGCTCGACTATGGATCGCGCACACATCATTCCAACATGGATACGTACGAACGTCTGCAACCCGACGATCTGGCGCAGGCGGCGGTGGTAGAAGCAATCTTCGTCTACAACACGGCGATGCGCGACCAGATGCTGCCGCGAAAGCCGCTGCCGCGTCCGGAACTCGAGGAGCAGCGTAAGGCTCCCCTCAAGAACGTGATGCCAGGAGCAGAGGCGGCAGCGGAAGAGATGAAGAAGCCGGGCAACTAACTAACTTGGCAAATGCAATTTTTGCGACCTCGGGGCGGCGGCTGCGAAAGCTGACGTTTCAGGTAAAGACCATTTGAGAAGCCAGGCTGCGCCCGGCGGAGAGCCGAGGGCGGCTGCACCTACATACTCTGGCTCGTTCGAAAGCAGAAATGCCGCCGATTTTCTCGGCGGCATTTTTCTCTGCAACAAACTTTTCCCTAACGCGGCGCTTCCTCGAGCAATCCCTGCTCCTGCTTTTCCTGGCATTCGATGCAGTGGCGCGTCCAGGGAACGGCTTCCAGACGCTTGGCGTTGATCTCCTTGCCGCAGTGGATGCATTCGCCAAAGTTGCCTTCGCGAATGCGAACCAGAGCTTTATCGACCATCTGCAAGGTTTGGCGATCGTTGTTGCTCTGACTGAACAGGAATTCCTTGGTGTAGGAACTGGCGGCGCGGTCGGCGATATCCTGGGCAGTATCCTCGTCGGCAGAACGGCCGTCGGCCTGAGTACGATTCACGGTGCGGCGCAATTCCTGCTGCCGGGTCTCTAGACGTTTTTTGAATGCTTCCAGTTTCTTCTTATCCATAAGTCACTCTGATTCGGTTGATCCTAGCTCGGTTGATCCCAAAAATTCGGACCGATCAAACTTTGAGGACGCCCCATGCCGGAGGCGTCCGTGGCCTTATAGCCAAACGAAGATGATAAGCGCCAAAATTAAGATGCGTCAACCGTTCCAAGGGCTGCAGAGGGCTGCAGGGGCTGCAGCGGGGTCGGCGGCGGTGCCGCGGCGCACGAGCCAACCTTTCGTCAACGGACCGCTTCTAAGGCAAGCCGCGGAGGCATGCTCCGGGGCGCTGATCTCGATCCTTCGGGGTATTGAATTTTACCCTTGGGCTTTGAATGCGAACGCAGACGTCAACCGGCACGAAGGGCCCGCCGTCGCAGAGATTCTGCCTATCTCGGCAGTGGGTCCTTCATGCTGGCCAAGGCATATCCCATCACCGCCATGGCGGCGGCGTTCTCACGCAACTCGCCGGGAACAATTTTGTCGAGCGTGTCCGCGGCGCTGTGATGGTAATTGAAGTAGGTGCGGCCGTCCTGCAGGACGCCGAGGGCGGGCACTCCAGCCTCTGACATGGCGGCAATGTCGGCTCCCGGCGGATAGCTGCTGGGCATCACCAGATTGGCTCCGAAGCTCTGCAGGATTGCGAGCACGGGGCGCAGGAGTTCTGCCGCATGCGGAGTCATTCTGACCTCGAATCCCAGCGGGTGCGCTGCCCCGGAATCGCTTTCGATCGCAGCCACACAACGGGGAAACTCGGCGGAATAATCCTTGGTATAGGCTTGGCTGCCGGAACCGCCGTTTTCTTCGTCCATCCAGGCGATCACTCGCAGCGTGCGCTTGGGTCGCAGATGAAGCTTCTCGAGAATCTCAGCCGCTTCCATCGCGATCACAACCCCAGCTCCGTCGTCGATCGCTCCCGTCCCCAGATCCCAGGAATCGAGATGTCCGGAGACGACGACGATCTGCTCGGGATGGTCGCTGCCCTTCAGGTCGGCGATGACGTTGTAGCTGGTCGCATCGGGCAGCTTCTGCGGAGTGAGCGTGAGATGCATGCGCACTTTGCCTTGGGACGAAAGATGGGCAATCAGATCGGCATCTTCCGCGGTCACGGCGCCGGCGGGAATTCCAGCGGGCATACTGAAGCCGGTATGCGGCAAGCGAAAGTCGGCGCCGCCCACGGAGCGTACTAAGGCAGCGACGGCGCCCAAGTCGGCGGCGGCTTTGGGTCCAGCGCCGCGATAACGCACGGCTTCGCCGTAGGCCATGAACGCCATTCCGCCCGCGGCTTTCTGTTTGTCGAAGAGTTCATTGAACAGGATGATCTTTCCGGCTACCCGGTCGCGGCCCAGGGCTTTCAGTTCGTTGAAGTCGTTGACCGCGACCACTTCGGCCATGATGCCGTCTGCGGGTGTCGCTGTGCTTCCACCCAGCGCGGTCAGAACGACTTTCTGGGTGGTGCCGGCGGCTTGGCCCCGATATTCGATCAGTTCCGCGCTTTCCGCGCCGCGAACCCAGTGCGGCACTTTCACCTCTTCGAGACGAACGTCCAAGCCGAGCTGGCGCAATTCGGCCGCGACGTAGTCGACCGCGGCTTTCGCCTGCAAAGATCCGCTGGGGCGCGGGCCGATGTTCTCGGTTAAATGGGCGACTTGGCGATAGGCATAGTCGTCAGACAACGCGGCGGCCTTGATCGCGGCAAGCTCTTCAAGCAGCGGTGGAGGGAAGTTCGCCTGCTCCGCCTGAGGTGTCTGGGCCTGCGCTGCGAACGGCATGGGCGGCTGGTTCTGGGCCTGGGCTGCGCGTAACCATAACGTCAAACATAGCATGAGGAAACAAAGTCTTGCCGCAGTGAGTCGGAAGGCAGAATGGGGTGGGGTCATAGTCGCAGGTCAGTGTATCCGACGGCGGCATGAGAGCGAAACAGAGATCCTTTGTGTTTCGTTTCGTGAATACATGATTTCGATCAGACCCGTTTGATGATCGTTGCCTGGCGGAGTGAGCACAGCGGTCTGACAGGATGGTTCGGCCTGTTCGTAAGCCTCCGAACAGCGTGCGGTTCGCCAATTCTTAAGTCAACCTGAAGAGCTGAAGTTTTATTCATCGGCTTCATCTGCCGGCGAAGGCCTCGGCTTCCCCACACTCGGAAGCTGCATCCAAAAGCAATGATCCAGACAGGTAGGCTGTGGTGGCTTATCCTTGTGCTTTGCGCGAGCGTGTGTGGTACGCCGAATTGGGCCTGTGCACAACAGGGCAGCGCGGACCTGCCGGAGACTCCGTCCGAGGTATCTCGCGCTGCCCAACATGCCAATGAGCCGGGGTCGGAGCGAGACGTAACCTGGCGTTCTGTGCCCAAGGACTTTCTCCAAGACCAGAAGGCGATCTGGCTGTTCCCGACTCAACTAGCGAACGGGCACTACTGGTTGCCCACTCTCGCCATCGCAGGGGGAACGGCGGGACTCATCTACGCCGATCCGCATGCCATGCCCTATTTTCGTTCTCATGCGAGGAACCTCGATGACATCAACGATGTCTTCGATGCGTCGATTACCACCGGAGAAGTCATCGCGGTGCCGGTCGCGCTCATGGTCGCAGGTTACGCCCGGCATGACTCCTATCAGGTGAGCACGGCATTACTCGCAGGCGAGGCCTACGCTGATAGCGCTGTCGTCGACCTTGCAATGAAGGCAATCACGCGCAGGAAACGACCGAGTGATGTTGCCGCGGGGACGTCTTTTAACGACACATTCTTTAGTGGAGGAAAGTCGCCGTTCAAGGGCAGCTCGTTCCCATCCGGGCACGCCGCCGGCGTTTTTTCGGTCGCCACCGTGGTCGCTAGCCGGTATCACAACCACCGCTGGGTGCCGTGGCTCTCGTACGGTTTCGCCACCGTGATCAGCTGTTCTCGCATCACGACACTTGCCCACTTTCCCTCGGACGTGTTTCTGGGAGCAGCTCTCGGCTACACGATTACACGCTACCAGACGCTAGCTCCGCGCTGAATCTCGGTTGAGGAGTATGGTAGGAGTCGTCACGTTCGTGCTTTTATCGCCTGTACCAACGTCGCCGGCATCGTGCTCGCTCGCAGTGCATCGCGGCAGCGCGAAATCGCCGTCCGAGTTGCCTTGGGGGCGCGACCCGCGCGGCTGGTGCGAACAGTTGCTGACCGAAAGCATCCTGCTGGCGTTCGCCGGCGGTGCGGCCGGGCTCTTTCTCGTGGCCTGGGGTACGCGGCTGCTGGTCGCCGTGCTGGCGAGAAATTTCCACATTCCGCGGCTGGCTGACACGCACATCGACATCTGGGTTCTTGCTTTTACTTTCGGTGTGTCCGCTGCAGCCGGAATTTTGTTCGGAATCCTGCCTGCGCTGGGCACCGGGTCGGTTCACGCGCATGACGGTTTGCGCCAATCCTCGCGGGCGACTGGAGGTCGGCGAGGCCAGCGCATTCGCGCGGCCTTGGTGATCATGGAAACGGCGCTGGCGCTCATCCTGCTCTCCGGAGCGGCACTCCTGCTTAAGGGATTCCTGGTCATGCGCAGCACAGCCCCGGGCTTTCAGACCGACCATCTGTTGGCCGTGGATTTTTCCCTTCCCCGCATCAAGTTCGCAGCAACCGCAGAACGTTTTAATTATTTTGAAAACGTCCTCGACCGCACCGACGGTATTGCCGGTGTGCGCTCCAGCGCGCTGGTTGCAGACTTGCCCTTAGCTGGCGGCGAAGACGGTCTCGGATTTCACATCGCGGGACGTCCCGATCCGGCACCGGGACGCAGCTTTCAGGCGAATGTCAATATCGCCAGCGCAGGCTATTTCCGAACCATGGGAATCCCGTTGCGCGCCGGCCGCGAATTACCGCAAACAGTCCCGGGGTAGCGGTGGTGAACAGCTCGGCAGCGCAGCGCTTTTGGCCGGGCGAAGATCCGCTGGGGAAACAGATCAGCTTCGACGATACGCGGATGCTCACAATTGTAGGCATCCTCGGAGATGTGCGGCAACGAAGCCTCGGGGTCGCACCGCAACCAGAGATTTTTCTGGACTACCTGCAGCCGGGCCCGGATTGGCCATGGTTGGTTCTGGTTGTGAAGACCGAAAGCGAACCGGCGAAACTCGCAGGTACCCTCAAGGCGGTCGCACAGTCCGTGGATCGAGACGTGCCCGTCTTAGAGGTACGCACGATGGACGAGGTTCTTTCGTCTTCGCTGGCAGAGCCAGGCGTGTACGCACTATTGCTGAGCCTGTTTGCGTCCGTGGCGCTGGCTCTGGCGGCTGTCGGACTCTATGGCATCGTGTCGTTTGCGGTAACCCAACGAATCCACGAGATGGGCATTCGCATGGCGCTGGGTGCGGCGCGCGGAGAGATTTTCCGGCTCGTCCTGCGCCGCGGGATGACTCTTGCCATTGCCGGTACAGTGATTGGGGTGGCTGGTTCGCTTGGCTACGCGAGTGCTCGTTGGGGCTGGTACGCGGGGTGCGGCCGGGCGACCCACTGGCGCTGTCGGTGGTAACTCTGTTGCTCTTGGTCGTTGCCTTTGTCGCCAGTTACCTGCCGGCGCTACGTTCGGCCCGCACCGATCCTATCGTGGCACTGCGATACGAATAGCGGGCGCACACCGGACCCTCTGGTCTACACCCTCGACACCGGGATACCGCAATCTGTTCCTATCTTGCTATTTGGTCTTTCGCTTCTCGCTTTGCCGGCACTTCATTCGTAGCGCAGTGCTACCAGCGGATTCACTCGAGCCGCGCGATGGGCTGGGAACCAGCAGGCCAGAAATCCAGTGATTAACAGCAGAACGGGAACGCACACCAACGTCCACGGATCGTAAGCCGAAACGCCCCACAGCTGTGTCGCCAGGATTCGCCCCAACGCCAGGCTGACGATCAAACCCACAACCACACCGATGGCTACCAGGCGCAGCCCCATGCCAATCACCATACTAAGGACATCGGGGCCTTGGGCACCGAGCGCCATGCGGATACCGATTTCCTGCGTGCGTCGAGCGGTCGTGTAGGAGAGCAGGCTGTAAACGCCGATGGTGACGAGGATCAAGCCGATGGAGCCGAAGATGACCATCAGCATAAAACCGAATCGCGGCCCGGCGTAAGAGAACTGGCTGATGTAGCCCTCCAGGGTGCCGGTGAGGGTCAGAGCCACATCAGAGTCGGTGGCCCAGACTTCGTGGCGGACGGCTTTCAACATGGTCAGCGGGTCTTGAGCGGTGCGAACCAGAATGCCGCGAAATGCCGATCCTGTAACCGTATAGGGAATCCAGATTTCCGGTCCGGCGGGTTCCTGGAGCCCACGGTTCTTGACATCGGCCACCACGCCGATGATCTCGAATGTGGGATCTGGCACCTTGTCTTCAAACTCCGCTAATTGAGAAATGCGGACCTGCCTGCCGATGGGATTTTCCCCGGGCAAGTATTTTTTCAAAAAGGTCTGGTTCACGACTGCTAGTTTGCGCGCGCCCGCAACTTCGGTCTCGGTGAAGGGTCGGCCGTTGAGAAACTGGATTCTGAGAACCTGGAAGTAGGCTTCGCTGCAGAGTTGAAAGATGGACTCCCATTTTTCGGAATGGGTCTTTCCCGGAACTTCGATTTCGCTGGGGATGCCGCCATAGGGGGGAAGCGTGCTGGTCTCGGTGACGGCGACGACACCCGGCAGGGCTTTCAGGCGCAGCAACAACGGCCGATAGAAACCGGCGACCTGGTCGGCAGTTTTGTAGCGCTCCACTGGAAGCGGCAGCCTGGCTGACAGGACATGATCGGGTTGAAATCCGAGACGCACTTCGCGCAGGGCAACAAAACTCCGCATCAGAAGCCCGGCAGCAACCATCAGCGTGAGCGAAAGTGCAACCTCCAGGATGACGACTGCGTTGCGGAGCTTTCCGTGACGGAAACCGCCGCTGAGGCCCTTGCCGGTGTCGCGCAAGGGCTCGTTCAAATCTTTTCCAGCGGCCTTGAGCGCGGGGATCAGACCAAACGTCAGGGCCGTCAGCATGGTTACGCCCAGAGTGTAGATCAGCACCGGCGCGTTCAAGCGAATGACCGCCTCTGCGGGAATAATGTCTTGCGGCATCAGTGCAACGATGAATTTCAAACCTCCCCAAGCCAGCAGTGCTCCCAGGATGGCACCGCCCAGCGCCAGTATTAGACTCTCAACCAGAAGCTGGCGTATCAAACGGCTGGGGCTCGCGCCAAGCGCGGAACGAACGGCAAATTCTTTCTCCCGCGTCGTGGCTCTGGCCAGAAGAAGATTGGCCACGTTTCCACAACCGATGAGCAACAACAAACCCACGGCGGCCAGAACAATGTAGAGCGTGGTGCGGAAGCGTCCGACTACCAGGTCGGTGAGCGATTGCACCTCCACGGTGAAGTGCTTCGGATAATCTTTGGGATAAACCAGCGCCAGCCGCCTGGCTATGACAGTCAGATCCGCAACCGCTTCGCGCTGCGAGACTCCTGGCTTTAGATGTCCCATCAGCGACCAATAGCGGTTAAAGGCTCCGGCTACGACGTTCTTAACGACGGCGTGGGTTGGCTTGTCGGGAATCCATAAGTCGGCATCGCCCCATCCGAAGCGGGGCGACATGATGCCGACCAGAGTTCGCGCCGTGTCGTTCAAAACGAAGGTCCGGTTCAAGACTTTGGGATCGGCGCCAAACTCGTTGACCCAGGTCTTGTAACGCAGCACGAAAACCGGAGGGGCGCCAGGTTCGTAGTCCGCCGGGAACATCACCCGGCCCAGCAGTGGAGTCATACCCAGGAATTCAAAGGTGCCGGGAGTTACATAATTCCCGCGCAGGAGTTGAGTGCCTTCGGCGGAGCGGTAGAGCACGTCTAAGCCGTCATTCGCGATAACCCGGTCGAAGACGTGATTCTGCGCCACATAGTCCAGCAACTCGGGGCCGCTGAACCCGTTGCGCCCGCCCGGCTCATTTCGTTCCGTGTCGTGAATCTCAGGGAACATGTAGTGCTGCGCATCGGGGTAGGGAAAAGGCTCCATCAAAATGTTTTCGAGAATGCTAAAGATGGCGGTGGAGGCTCCGATTCCGAGGGCCAGCGTCAGCACCGCGACAACGGCAAAGCCCGGAGTCCTTTGTAGATTCCGGAGCGCATAGCGCATATCTTGACGGAGTGTTTCCATGGATCCCTCGCCTTCGTCCTAAATCTAGCGCCGCTTCATTTCACGCGCGTCCGCTCGGGTGGGCCACAAGACTTCAGTCCGTGACGCCCGTGCACCCGCAGTCTTCCTGGTTTGAGGTACGCAAGGAAGCCACTTTTTGTTCGACGCGCGCGGGCCCCCACGGGTGGCGCATCGGCTGCATATTTTTTGGCAGACAAAAAAATGGCCCCATTGCTGGGGCCAAATTTCAAGAGGCTACGGATTGGTGGGTGATGTCAGGAAAGGCGATAGACTCCGTTCCGCCATCTGGAACGGTTCGGGAAGTGACGCGCAGAAAGAGTGAAGGTCATGGTGCTAGAGTTTGCGGCCTCTTGGTTGTAATACACAGAAGCACTTCCCGCGCCAAAACTGGAAGCCGGCGCGAGTTCGGTCACGCCCCACATAAACCTATGACCACTAACCAGTTAATCCAGATCTCCGTTCGCTGGGATCCACCCTCAAAATAATTGGCCAAAGGGGAAGTGCAGAACAATGCATATTCAATGCATTCCGGTACCAGGAAGACGACCCGCGAAGATACCAACCTAGATCAATCCCATGGCGGGATGCGGTCCAGCCATGGAATCGGTCACACAGAGAGTTCTTGCGATCTAGCTGTTACCGGCGACGGTGCGCAGCTTCCCCGGTAGAAAATGATAGGGAGGCCAGGGGCCGCTAATCGCGACTTCGCAGTTCTTCAACTGCTTGGCGGCGGTATTGTAGCGGTTCTGATACTTTTCCACGCTTTTGGAGTCGATCAGGTGGGCGATGTCGATCAACATGCCCTCGGGTGCGACCTTTTTGCAGCTGACTTCTTCCTCCAGGGGGTTGAATAGCTTGTGGACCTGGACGGAGAGAGCCCGGGCTTTGGTTTGACGCTCGCGCTCGCGAGAGGCCTTCACCTTCAGCTTCGACAAATAGTCGCCGCCGACGGTGTCGGGTAGTTCGATATCGATCATAGCTTCGCGCAGGGAGCCGTCACGAACCACCAGTTTGATGTGCATTTCCGACTTTCCACGCAGCTTGGCGACGCTCAGGCCAAAAGCCCGCCGGTTTACCCGGACAGCCTGGCGAAGGGCGTCATCTGTGTCGAAAATTGTGCCGAATTTGAAAGGTAGGACGGTGGAGTTACGGAAGCAGTTGCTGACCACGCGAGCATGCTCAATCGCGGATTTCTGGTCAAGTTCACCTGCCGTATGGTCGTATTCGCTGACAATGACTGCGAATTCACCACTGGGATAGCTGAGAACCGCAGCGCCGTTCACTCCTTGAACGCCCTCGAGTAAGAAAGGGCGGCGAGTGCGGGTTCCATTGGGAAGGGTTTGGTGCTCGGTAAGACAATACGCGTACCACGCCATAGTGAACTCTCCGAACCGGGATGGAGGCGGACCGGGCCACCTCTAACGTCGAGTTTTCGCCAAAACTTATAATGCGAGTGGTTGGAACGGGCGGTACTGGCTGTTAAACGATCCGGAAATGCCTTCAGTTCGCATTCCCTAAATGCATATTACTTTGTGCAACTAGGAAAATGCAACTTTTTCTTCGCGGGACGCATCGAAATTCGCTTATTTTCCAACCGCGGTGCGGTTGGCGCGCTCTTGTAACGCGAGCAGCACCACGCGCAGCATTTCGTCCCAGGGGGCGGGTTTGCCGGTCCAGATTTCGAACTGGCGGGCCGCCTGGTGGACGAACATCTCGATTCCCGGAATGATCTGCGCGCCACGCTCTTTGGCTAATTTCAGGAAGCGAGTCTCCGCCGGATCGTAAATCATGTCAAAGACATAGCGGGCGTTGATTTCCTGCTCCTGCAGCGGGGATTCACGCCCATTGCCCATGCCAACCGGAGTCGCATTGATAATGACGTCGAACGCTAACTTCTTCAGCTCGGCGCGCTTAACGATTCGAGCTCGAGCCTGATGCGCTAGCTTCTTGGCCGGGGCAGCCGTGCGGTTCAAGATGTAAACTTCCGACCCTCTTTCCTTGAGGCCGAAGACGGCGGCGCGGGCTGCCCCTCCGGCTCCGATCACTAAAATGCGGGCGCCTTCCAGCGTGTTCAGACGGCGTTCCAGAGGCCGGACGATCCCGGCGGCGTCGGTATTGAAACCATAGAGCTTGCCATCCTGCGCGCGAACGACCGTGTTGCAGGCACCGATTTTGGTAGTGTGTGCGTCGGTGTTGTCGAGGTGCGGAAGAATGGCTTCCTTGTAGGGCATGGTCACGCTGATGCCGTGGATGGGAATCTCGCGTACGCAGGTAAGGAGATCCTTTAGTGTCTTGGCGTGGAGCGCCAGGTAGACTGCATTTACATTTTCCCGGCGGAAGGCTGCATTCATGATCGCAGGGGACAGCGAGTGGGAGATGGGATCACCCACGACCGCATAGACTCGCGTGGCCACGTCCACCTGCTCGATGCGATAGACATTGCGCAATTCCTGCGCGGTGACCTGCCCGGGAGCAGTTTCTTCGCCGGCTACGGCCGAGGCGAAGGTAAACACACTTCCGGCGCGCACCCCCAGAACACGGCTGATAATGCCCTGTTCGCCCATGCACATGCCGACCAGGGAGTGCCGGTCGCCCTGCCGAGCCAGAAACTTGATCATGGCTACGTTGTCGGCGAGAGTGGTTGCCGTGCTCGCGACCTTATAAAAATCGGCGGGGTAGGCGAGCATCTTTTCCAGAGTTTCGTCAAGCTTCCGGGTGGCCCGAAAATCGTGGAAGGAAAGAATCAGCGCCGCCCGCGTGCGAAGTTTTTGCAATTGCGCGAGCTTGCACTTGCTGGCGGTTTGCAGTTCAACGTCGACTAACTGACAGCCTGCGGCCGCAGCCTTGCCCAGCAGGTCCAACTGCGAGTCGATCGAGCCGCGAAACTTTCCTCCGCTGACCGCACGGCGGCAAGTTGCGATGACCACCGTCCCGGGATGCGATTCCAAGAAGCGTTTGATTCTAGGAAGGGCTAAGCCGGGCTTCGAAAGGTAGTCTAACCTGAACTCAAGAAAGGGGTTATCCCGGACGAGGAACTCAGCCTTTTCGGCTATCTGATTCGCCTCCGTGCCGATGACGGCCACGCATACTCGCGGCAATCGCAAGGGTAGGAGACGCGGCGCGTAAGGGGGAGCGAAATTCATCTTTCCTAGTTAAGTTCAGCCTTCCAGGTTCCGGTAGCCCAGGTTCCGGTAGCCCAGGTGAAGAAAAGCAGGTTTCTCCACTCCGCATCTGTTCCCTACTGGAACCGATGCCTTCAGTCGAGATCACACCCCGGCTCTAGGGCCACACGGTAATGACGGCGAATTATTACAGGGCCTTAATTACTTATGCAACAACGGATTCACGGTCATTTCAGAAAAATCGGAAAAACTTCTGCTCCAGGGTGCCCAACACCCTCGTAACCTTGACCCACCCTTACCATCTTGTTACCTTCCGGCTGAAGCCTTTTCTTTTCCGGCATTTCACTAGGGAGGGACCCATGGCGGGTCCTTGCCCGGAGGTAACATGAAGAAAACAGGACTGTTCGTGTTGTTGCTCGCAACCGCGGCTTGGGCGCAGAACGGCTCGGACGCTAATTCTTTCGAGGCTCCTCAGGGGACTTCGCCGACCAGCTTCAGCTTTCCCACCCAGCGCGTGCAAACTCCCACCTATGCTGACCTGTATTGCGCCGGATTCATCAGCAAACAGATCTTGCCGGATGCCAACTTCGTAGCGGGGGGCTTGCAGACCCCGAACACGACGAAATTCACCCGTGGCGACATCATCTATCTCGAGGGCACCGGCTATAGCGCGGGCGCGGAGTACGAGATTGTGCGCGCCTTACGGGACGTCAACGAGTATGAAATGTTTCCCGGGCAAAAGAAATTGCTGAAAGAAACCGGCCAGCCTTATGAGGAAGTCGGACGGGTGAAAATCATTGACACCCGCAACAAAACGGCGATCGGCCAGATCGAGTATGCCTGTGACGGCGCCGATCCGGGCGATACCGCAATTCCATTCGCAGAAAAGCAGCCCGTGACCTTTCACACGCCGATTCATTTTGACCGCTTCCTGCCTCCGAGCAATAAGCTAACCGGCCGCATTGTCATGGGAAAAGATTTCGACTCTGTAATGGGGACCGGGCAGAAGCTCTACGTCAACGTCGGCTCCAATCAGGGTGTGAAGATCGGAGACTTCTTCCGCGCGGTGCGCCCCTATGATGCCGACTTAAAAGACCCGGTTGATTCTCTGTCGTTCAAGGCCGCGATTGCCGAGGACGATCAGGTAAAGACGCCTTCGATTGATCCCGCCAAGTTCACCAAGGGGAAAGGCCCGGTCATTCATGTGCGCGATCTGCCGCGAAGAGCGGTGGGCGAGATCGTGATCATCGGCGTCACCAACACCACCGCGACCGGTATGGTCGTCTTCTCCCTGGAAGATATGCATGCGGGCGACCGGGTGGAACTGGATCAAGTGCAATAATTCTTCACGCAATCGAGAGGACCGGGACGGGGACGGGAAACCGTCCCCGGTTCTGTTTTGGGTCCGTGACCGCAGCAACTACGGCACTCTGGGCTCAACCTCCAATGATTTTCCAACGCCTAAGACGCTGGCGGTCAATCCGGCGTGTGCTTTTCTCCGAAAACTTCGGCGGTGAAGGCCTCAATCGTCGCGCCGTTTTTCCATGCGTCCACAGGCAAGCCGGCTTTGCGGCAGGTTTGTTCGAGGAACGTCGCGCGGTCCCAGTTGTGCTCGGTTGGCACCTGGGGCAGAAGCAGGCCGCGACGGCCAGCCCTACTGATGAGCAGACCGTGGTGTCCGATCTCAATGGCTTCGGCGGGAACCGGTTGCGGCTGCGACAGGATGCTGAGTTCGATTTCGAGGTGACGAGCTTCGGGCAGCGTGACGGGAGGAAAGCGCCTGTCTTCGAAAGCGGCCGCGCGCGCGGTATCTGCGACGGCGCGATATACCGGGCTCACCGGAAGGACATAGCCCACGCATCCCCGCAACTGGCCGCTCAAGTAAAGCGAAGTGAAGGCGCCGCGCGGTTCGGCCAGATGAGCGGTCGGCGGGTCCAGGGGGATCTCGCGCCCTTCCAGCACGGAGAGAATGGAATCGTGGGCAAGCCGCAGCAGCGTGGTGCGTTCGTCTTGCGAGAACTCGCCCTCGGAAAGTTGGCCGGCATTGACCGCAATCGGACTAGGTCGAAGTAGCGACATCGCGGTCCGCCTGCGGCGGTGGCACGGGCTTTCTGCGCCGGCTCAGGATGAAGGCGCGGCGACGGCGCTTGACCACGCGCCGGTCGATCTTGGACCAGAAGGCAACAAAGTAGTCGATCGCCGACACCAGAGAAACGCAAACCATGAACCCGATCGCAACCGACGCGATCCAGTGGATGGGGAAGATGTAGTGGCTGTAGATGGGCAATTCCTTCCAGCGGTGATCGAGGATGACGGCGACCACGGAAACAATCTGTACCACCATTTTGAACTTGCCCAGTTCACTGGCTTCGATGGTGAAGCCCTCGGAGGCGGCGATGGAGCGAAGTCCACTCACCAGGAATTCTCGCCCGATCACGATCACGGCAATCCATGCCGGAACCAGGCTGGGATTCAACTGTACGAGGGTAATGAATGCAGCCGCGATCAGAAGCTTGTCGGCCAGCGGGTCCAGCAGAATTCCCATCGTGGTGATCTGCCCGCGCTTGCGGGCGAGATAGCCGTCGATCCCGTCAGTCATGGAAGCGGCGATGAACAGCGCCGAAGCCAGCAATTCCTTCTCCCCGTTGACGCTGCTGAAATGGCTGCTGGAAAGAATCCACATCAGCAGAGGGATGCTGAAGATCCGGATCAGCGTAATGGAGTTGGGCAGGTTCACACTTCGGGAGTCGCCGGTGGCCAGCCGGAATCTAGTTTTGATTATCCTCCTCGGGAAGAGGGAACGCAATGGAAGCAAAGTTACCGGAAAGGAAGTTACCGGGAGTGGCTCAGTGGAGCCCTTACCAAGTTACATGGCAGCTTCCGTGGAGACGCTGCAAGCAACCTCTGCGAGGCCCGATCACGTCGGGGAAAAGTTATTTCGGGGCCGGGGCCATAGCGCCTGCTTTGGTCTGCTTGGCGATGATCAGCTCCTTGCACTTGTCGTAGGTGGCCTGCGGGATGATTTTTCTGTGCACGAGATCGAGTTTGGTGCGGTAAGGGCGGCCGTCGATGATCTTCTGCGAATAGGCGTCGCCGATGCCGGGAAGCTGCTTCAGTTGATCCTTGGTGGCGCTGTTGATGTCGAGCTTGTCGGTCGCCGTCGCGGCCGTCATTTGCGCGGCGTCAGAAGAATTCGACGCGCCTGACTTACTCTCAGGGTTGGCTATTTCAGGAGCGGTTCCTCCGGGTTCGGCATTCTGAGCAACGGCGAGCCGAGGATCGCTGATCGAGACAATGAATCCAAACAAAATGGTCAGAACCAAAATCCCAAACTTCTTCATAACTCCCCCTCAGGCGTAGATGCCGCGCTGCCGGATGGTGTAGGCCACGCGGTCAATGGCCAGCATGTAAGCGGCGATGCGGTTGTTGACCCGGTGAGTCTCGGCGTAACGAACGACATCTTCGAACGACGACTTCATGATGGCGTCGAGCTGCTCGTTGACCACCGACTCTTTCCAGAAGTAGCCCTGGCGGTCCTGCACCCATTCGAAATACGAAGTGGTCACCCCCCCGGCGTTGGCCAGAATGTCGGGGATGACGAAGACGCCCTTGTCGCCCAGGATATCATCGGCGGCGGAAGTGGTCGGTCCGTTGGCGCCTTCCGCGAGGATGCGGCACTTCACCCGGTTGGCGTTGCGGCTGGTGATAACGTTCTCCGTGGCCGCGGGTATCAGAATTTCGCAGTCTTCGACGAGTAAGTCAGCAGCGTCGCACCCTTCTGCGCCGGGGAATCCGTGAACGGTTCCATGGTTCTGGCGAAAATCCACCAGCGCCTTTAGGTCGATGCCGTTGGTGTTGTGCAGGCCGCCGCCCACCTCGGCGATTCCAATCACCTTGTACCCTGCCTGATACATGAGCAGAGCGGCGTTCGAACCGACATTGCCGAAGCCCTGGATGATGACGCGGGACGTTTCGCGATTCAAACCCAGCTTCTGGCATGCCTCATCGCACACGATCATTACACCGCGTCCGGTGGCTTCGCGGCGTCCTCGCGATCCGCCGATGTTGATGGGCTTTCCGGTGACCACGGCGGTGACGGTCTGGCGCATGTGCATGGAGTAGGTGTCCATCATCCACGCCATGATTTGTTCGTTCGTGTTGACGTCGGGAGCGGGGACGTCTTTTTCGGGGCCGATGAATTCGATCAGTTCGGAGGTGTAACGCCGGGTCATGCGTTCGACTTCGCCCATCGACATCTTGTGCGGATCGCAGATCACGCCGCCTTTGGCGCCGCCGAAGGGAATGTTGACCACGGCGCACTTCCAGGTCATCCAACTGGCGAGAGCTCGAACTTCATCGAGGGTGACGTCAGGCGCGTAGCGGATGCCGCCCTTGGCCGGGCCGCGCGCGATGGAATGCTGCACCCGAAAGCCGGTGAAGACTTCGAGATGGCCGTCGTCCATTTGCACCGGGATGTAGACCGTAAGTTCGCGGTTGGGATAGCGCAACACGCGCCACAGGCCCTCGTCCAGGTTGAGTTTCTGCGCAGCCAGATCAAAGCGCGCCCGCTGCGACTCCCATGGATTGCTCTCTTTGTCCACGTGCGGGTCCGTCGCCATCGTCGTC
>Ga0209420_1000569_pt1 | contig 18920 bp, 17 predicted proteins | sample BlaSpr_A8_OM1_O1_FD_187972 | JGI IMG/M metagenome (GOLD analysis project Ga0209420, IMG submission 187972) | Forest soil microbial communities from Thunder Bay, Ontario, Canada - Black Spruce, Ontario site 2_A8_OM1_O1 (SPAdes) (version 2) | ecosystem: Environmental > Terrestrial > Soil > Boreal... | reverse complement strand
CAAGAGTTGCAAGTCCGCCTGCGTGGCGGCCAGGTTTGTGCGCGCAGTGACCAGTTCCTGCGGGGTGGCGGCCTGCTGTGCGACGAGCTTCTCGAGCGTGGCCACTTCTTGCTGTTGCCGCGTCTGATTTAATTCATCTTTCTTAATGTTGCTATCGAGATCGGCCAACACGCTGGCTTTTCCCCCGGTCCGCGCGGTACGCAGACTATCCTCATCGCTCAGAAACTGAGCCCGTGCCTCGGAAAGTTGTGCGCGCGCCGCCGAATCATCCAACTCCAGGATCAACTGCCCCTTGCGTACCGCCTGCCCTTCCACGGCGTTCACCTTCGTGACGAAGCTGTCTACGAGTGAATGCATCTCGTACGGCGTCACCGGCTCGACCTTGCCGTTCGTGGTGATCGCAGCGTCGACTTCCCCACGATTCACCGAATAAGCCTCCACGACGGGCAATGGTTTGCGCCGGCTGACGGCTACCAATACTGCCACCAAAGCTAGCGCCAGCAACAGATACACCCATACGCGCGTCGCCCGTTTCAATCCGATTCGCTCCGAAAGAATTCCGGGATTCTGCCTGCGAGGAGACCCTTCATTTTATCAGACGCACCTGGACCTACCCATGCCGGACGCCCCGACTCCACTGCCGCATACCCTACTTCAGATACCCCAGCACCACAAGAGGTTGCGAGACCTCGCGTTCGAGATGCAATGCTGCGACATGGGCCGTTAGACGCGAGTGAGATTCGCCCCGGCACCGATCTTGGCGAGAGCCTATTGCGCATCGTGATAAAATCCTCGCATGACCTCCGAACCACATGGGCATCCTCCCGCGGAGCCGAAACCCGGCGAGCAGCAGCCCGCGATTCATCGCGTATGCATCCAGTGCAACAACATGTTTCGCGTGACGCCGGACCGCTTTGACGCGAAGCAATGCCCGAATTGCCACAAAGGCTAAGGCGCGCCCTTCCTGGGGGATAGCGCACAACGGTGTGTGGACGCCCGAGCGCAGCCGGCGCAGCTCGCGAACCGTTCCAGCGTCCGGTGGCCTAATCGGAAGTTCGCAGACCCCTGAAATCTTCCGGATCGCGGTGCGTAATCACAACGAGCAGATTGCCGAATGATTGGTCGAACCAGAAAAGGGGGTTCTCCCCATGATTGAAGCCGAACATCTGTCCAAGGTCTTCCAGGACAAAAAGCGCGGCGAAGTCCGGGCTGTCCGCGATGTGAGTTTTCGCTGCAATCCTGGCGAAATCTATGGTTTGCTCGGCGCCAATGGCGCCGGCAAGACCACCACGCTGCGCATGCTCGCTACGATCCTCGAGCCCACGGAGGGCACCGCGCGCGTCGCCGGCTTTGACATTCTGAAGGAGCCTGCCAAGGTGCGCGCCAATGTGGGCTTTCTTTCCACGGCTACGGCGCTCTATGGCCGGCTGACGGCCCAGGAAATGGTCGAATACTTTGCGCGGCTCTACGGCCTGGACGAAACGACGATCGAGCGCCGAATCAATGACCTCTTCACGCGGCTCGAGATGACTGACTACCGCGACCGCCGCTGCGACAAACTTTCCACCGGCATGAAGCAGAAGGTCTCCATCGCGCGCACCCTGGTGCACGATCCGCCGGTGATGATCTTTGATGAGCCAACCGTGGGTCTGGACGTGATGGCCGCGCGCACCATCGTGCAGTTCATCCGCGAGTGCCGTGCCAACGGCAAGACCGTGATTTTTTCCACGCACGTAATGAGCGAAGTGGAAAAACTCTGCGACCGCATCGGAATCATCCATGGCGGACAGTTGCTAGCAGAAGGTTCGATCGGGGAACTTCGGCAGAAATATGGAATGCAGGATCTCGAGGATATCTTCGTCAATATCGTGGAATCGTTCCATGCGAGGGAGGGTGTCGCGCAATGAGCTTGCACACCGTTGGCGTCGTCTATCGCAAGGAACTGCGCGACTCGCTGCGCGACCGCCGCACGCTGATCTCCATGATCGTGGTGCCCATCCTGGTGATGCCGCTGATGACCCTCGGCATCGGCGTGCTTTCCGCCAAATTAATTGGCAAGGCGATGGAAGAGGTGCCCAAGGTGATGGTGCTCGGCGGCGCCGATTCACCCGGCGTAACCGCAAAGCTCGCGGCCCTGAAGGACGTCGATTTTGTTCCCGGAACCTCGGATTATGCCGAGCAAATCTCCGACAAGAAGGTTCGCGCCGCTGTGGAGATTCCGCCTGGTTTCGATGCCGCCGTGAGTCGCGGTGAGATGACCACCGTTAAGATCTATCACTACGAAGGCGATCTCAAATCGGGCCTCGCCGCCACAAAGATCGAGAAGTTCTTCGACGATCTTCGCGATAACACAGTGAAGGAGCATCTCGCGGCCCGCAATCTGCCGGAGAGCCTGGTAAAGCCGTTTGAAGTGACCAAACAAAACGTCGCCCCGCCGGAAAAAGTGAGCGGCGCGGCGATCGGTGGGTTCATCCCCTACTTCATCATCATTCTCTGCCTCACCGGCGCGATGTATCCGGCCATTGACCTGACTGCAGGCGAAAAAGAGCGCGGCACGATTGAAACGATCTTGTGCAGCCCCGTCTCGCGCACCGATCTCGTATTCGGCAAATTCTTGATGGTGCTGACGGCCTCGCTATCCACGGGAATCCTCGCGATGCTCTCGATGGGCGGCAGTTTCGCCGTCGCCAAGAGGATGCTGTCCAGCATGATGGGCAAAGACAACCCGTTGCAGTTCAGCATCGGGATCGAAACCATCCTGACGGTATTCCTGATGGTGGTGCCGGTGGCGGTGTTGTTCTCGGCGGGCCTGCTGTGCATTGCGCTTTTCGCCAAGAGCTACAAAGAGGCGCAGAGCTACATCTCGCCGCTTATGATCGTCGTCATCATCCCAGCCATCATGGCGCTCTTGCCCGGCACCGAATTAAACACCCGCATGGCGCTGATTCCCGTGCTCAACACCAGCCTGGTGTGCAAGGAAATCACCAGCGGCACCTATCATTGGAACTACATCGCTATGATTTTCGCTTCCACTTGCGTTTATGCTGCGCTCGCGCTCGGGATCGCCGTCAAGCTCTTCCAGCGCGAGGACGTGCTTTTCCGGACGTAAGCCGCTGCGCCAGGACCGGCCAATTTGGCGGCGCTTGGCTGCTCGCACCAGATCATCCGCGAGCTCGCCCGCCGAACGGCTATGCCGCTCGTGATAAAATCCGGCTTTCATGTCTAGCTCGCCGCTGATTTCGGTCCGCGATCTTTGCAAATACTTCCGTAGCTTCCGCCGCCGCGAAGGTCTCTGGGGCGGCATTCAGAATCTTTTCGTGCGCGAGTACCACACCGTTCGCGCCGTCGAGCACATCACGTTCGCTATCGAACCCGGGGAAATGGTCGGTTACATCGGACCAAATGGCGCCGGAAAATCCACCACCATCAAGATGCTCACCGGCATTCTGGTTCCCAGCTCTGGAGAATTGCTGTCGAACGGCTTCGTTCCATGGAAGCAGCGTACGGCCTACGTGAAAAACATCGGCGTGGTCTTCGGACAGCGCACGCAGCTTTGGTGGGATATTGCCGTCATCGAGTCGTTCAAACTTTTGCGCCGTATTTACGACGTTTCGCAGCGCGATTTTGACGAGCGCATGGAACTCTTCAACCAGGTGCTCAATATCCGCGAGTACCTGAATACGCCGGTTCGCAAGCTTTCCCTCGGCGAGCGCATGCGTTGTGACTTGGCCGCCGCGCTGCTGCACAATCCGCCGATCCTCTTCCTCGACGAGCCGACCATCGGCCTCGATGTCGTCGCCAAGGACAACATTCGCCAGTTCCTGCGCACCATCAATCAGCGCTTTCGCACTACCGTGTTGCTGACCACGCACGATCTCGATGATATCGAAGAGCTCTGCCGCCGCATCATGATCATCGATCGCGGCCAGCTTCTCTACGACGGCTCGCTCGCACTCCTCAAGGAACGCCTGCTACGCACGAAACAAATCAAATTTTCCGTGCGTGACGCCGAAATGGCCGGCAAGTTGGCCCTAGCAATGGAAGGCGACGGCCTCTCGCTCGAGGCGCTCGATGAAACCACGCACCGCGTGCGCTTCGATCGTACGCGCGTCTCCACGGCGGAGCTGATTCGCAAAATCCTTGGCGCCGCGGACGTTCGCGACCTGCTGATCGAAGACGAACCCATCGAAGAGGTGATCAAGCGCATTTACGCCGGCGAAGGGCTTACCGAAATGCCCGCAGCGGCGGAGAGCCGGTGAGCGCGCGATCCAACGTGCTCGCGCCGTATCTGGAATTTTCGCGCATCGGCTTCGTCAACGTCCTCGCCTTCCGCCTGCGCTATTACACCGGCATTCTGACGTATCTGATCAACGTCACCGTTTATTACTTCATCTGGTCCGCGGTGTTTCGCGCGCAATCGGCCGCGGCGGCGAGCGGCGCGGCCTCGAGCTCCAGCATAGGCGGTTACAACCTTCCGCAGATGCTCACCTACGTTTCCATCGGCTGGATCATCCGCTCGTTTTATTGGAACACCATCGATCAGGAAATGGCCTATGAGGTGATCGAAGGCAAGATCGCCATGGACTTTATCAAGCCCGTGTCCATCCAGTGGATGTGGATCGCGCGCGCGATCGGCGAATCGGCCTTTCGCTTGATCATGTTGACGGCGCCAACCGCCGTGGTGGTCGCTTTGCTTTTTCCGGTGCGCGGTCCGGCCTCTTGGAATAGTTTCGCGATGTTTCTGATCGCCGTGGCGGGCAGCTTTCTGCTGATGGGTGCGATCAACTTCATGATCGGCACTCTCGCCATTCCGCTGAAGTCCATCCTGGCGCTGATCCGGGCAAAATACTGGCTGATCGAGCTGCTTTCGGGCTTGCTGATTCCCATGACCATCTTCCCCAGGTGGGCGCAAACGGTCTGTTTTTGGATGCCGTTCGAACATATCGCCTTTACCCCACTGCAGCTTTATCTCGGCAAGCTTTCCGGCGCGGCGGCCGGAAGAGCCCTAGCCATCGAGTGGTTCTGGGTGGCGGCGCTGCTTTGGCTAGGTAAAGTGTGGTGGGACCGCGCCACACGTAAAATCACGATTCACGGAGGATGATGCGTTGGCTTCGCTCGCAAAACGTGCGCGATTGCACGCCGGCCTTCTTTGGGAATATTTCCTGCAATATCTCAAGGTACGCGTCGGCTATCGCGGAGACTTCCTGGTCAGCATCGCCACCAGCACCGCAGCCACCGTGTTCGCGTTCGCCTTCGTCGTGATTCTCTTCAAGCGCGTTACGCTGCCGCACTGGCGCTTCCAAGAAATTGCATTTCTTTACGGTTTCTCGCTCATTCCTTATGGCTTCTTTAACGTCCTCAGCCTGAACCTCTACGAATTCGGCAACACCTACATCATGGAAGGGAAATTCGATCGCGTGTTGCTGCGGCCGGTCAGTTCTTTATTTCAAGTGCTCTTTGAAAATTTCCGGATCGAATCCTTTTTCGAAGCGGCGAGTGGAGTGCTGATCGTGGCCTGGGCGGCTGCGCAATTACACTTGCATTGGTCGGTCATAGACGCGGCGTTGCTGCTCTTCTACGCGATCTGCGGCGGCGCGATTTACGTTTCGGTCTTTCTGCTGCTCAGCACCTTTTCCTTCTGGTTCGAGGACCGTATCGGCATTCACCCACCCTTCTGGAATCTGATCGCTTTCGGCCGCTATCCGCTCTCCATCTACTCGAGCTCGATCCAGTTTTTCCTGAGCTGGATCGTGCCCTTTGGCTTCGCCACGTTTTACCCGGGAGCGCGCCTGCTGAAGCACGCGGAATTTTATCGCTACGCTCTGCTCGTGCCGGTCGTCGCCGCAGCATGCATGCTCATTTCCGGTTTAGCCTGGTTGCGCGGCGTCCGCCATTATTCCTCTACCGGCTCCTAGCGCCCACGCTGTGAGTCATACATACTGCAGCAGCGTCATAAATCCAAAATCCATGTGAAGTTGCTGGTGGCAGTGGAAGAGCGTATCTCCCGGATTGTTCGCGAGAAGCTCGGCTTCCACCTGGCTGCGCGCCGGCACCACCACCACGTCCTTCGAAATTCCGGCCGCCAGCTTCCCCGCGAATTTCACCAGCTCAAACGAATGCCGGTGCAGGTGCACCGGATGCGCTTCGTCGCTTTGATTGTCGAACACCAGCTTGTATCGCCGGCCCGCGGTCACCAAAATCGGATCGGTCTTCGGAAACGACTTTCCGTTGACCGTCCAATTATCCACCCAATGATTGCCGGCAAATTTGTGGCGGAAGATCAGCGGAATCGTCTGGATCTCGCTGGAAGGCGATCGATCGGCTACGCCCGCGGCGCCAAACACGGTGTAATCCCATTTTCCCTTCGGAGGGGCGATCCATTGCGCGGGACCGTTGCTGTTCGCATACTCGATTTCGATCCCAAGACCCGCCTCGCGAATCGCGTCGTCCACCTCGCCCAGGATCCACGCTCCCGGCTGGTTCATGGTCACCACGGCGTCCACTCGTTCGGCAGGACCGAGATCGAGGGTTGCCACGTCACGCGGCGTGGGCACGGTATTCCCATCCAGGCTCGTCACCGTGAACGTATGCCCGGCCAGCGCTAGGCGATGCTCGAGCGTGGCGCTCGCATTGACGATGCGGAACATTACGCGCTGCCCCGCCGTGACGCGTACCGGTTCGCCGTGCCCGAGCGCGCGGCTGTTCACCGAAAAACTCTTGTAGACCACTTCGAGCGCGCCCTCGTCTTCGCCCATCGTGCTCAGGTACGGATCCCAGCCGTGCAGCACCAGAAAAACTTCCGCGTCGTAACGCGCGGGATCGTTCTTCGGCTCTACGTACAGCGCGCCATACTGGCCCGTATAGGTGGCGCGCTTCATATCCCGGCCGGCAAATCCGTGGCTGTGATACCAGCGCGTGCCCGCAGGCTGCGGCACAAACGAATAGCGACGCATGCCGTGCGGGGGAACAGCGGGCGTGCCTTCCTCCATGGCTCCATCCACATCGGACGGGATAAAGAGGCCATGCCAGTGCACGAACTCGGGCGTGCCAGTCGCGTTCGTCACCTCCACCGTCACACGCTTTCCTTCGGCGAAGCGCAATACGGGGCCCGGCGCCGATCCGTTGTAGCCGATCGTTTTAATCGTTTTCCCTGGGGCGATTTCGAGCGTCACCGGCGCGATCTCTAGCGTAACGTCTGCGCGCTCCTGCGCGAGGGCTTGCGCCGCAAGTCGCGGCGCCGCACCAATGCAGGCGGAAGCTCCCGCCAGCGTCAGAAACTTTCTGCGGTCCATTCTCAGGTTTATAACACCGATGCGCGGAAAAGTGCTGCGGCAATGGCCTGGTCGGGCGGTTCAGGCCGAGCGGATAAGGAATCGTTAAGGGCCTAGCGGCACAAGTCCCTACACTGCAGGCGTCCGTGTTTTCTAGGGAAGAACGCCAGAAGTTTCCCGGCGCGGGCGCCGTCTGGAATCCTACGCGGTGTGCGCGTGATCGCGCTGTAAAGCCCAGGTATCGCTCAAGCGGCGCACGGTCTCGCGGAGCCGCATTGCCAGCTCCGCGATGGTTTCGATGCGCGCGATGGTCTTTGGCGATAGGTTGTCGCGGCGCGATAGCAGGAGTTCCGCGTTGCCCAGAATTCCGGTGAGCGGATTATTCACTTCGTGGCGCAGCATGTCTCCGAAGTCGGCTTCCTCGTCATCGGTGCAAGCCCCGGCTTCCAGACGCTCTCCCAAACGCAGCCGCCGCGCCACCAGCCCCACGGCGATCGGCACAAAATCCCCGATGCGCGCCACCAGGTCCACGGCGCCCGATCCGATCAGGAAAGAAAGCGGCTCGTGATGGTGCGCCGCGCTGATCAACACCACCGGTGCGTGCTCCGTCAGCGCCGCGACCGAGGACTCCAGCGAATTGCCCTCGATTTCCAGATCGAGGTAGCGAGGGCTGGTCGCTAACATTGCCGATTCATCCACCAGAATCACCTGCGGTGACAACCCCACGAGTATCTTCAGCGCCTCCGCTACGCAGCGTGCTTGAGACGTTTGCAGGCCACACCCGGTGGCGGAAAGTCCGGCTACCAGTTTTTGTGTCAGCTCCGCGTCCGCGCAGACCACCAGTGCCGTGCCCCCTGCCATCATCGCGCACTTTCCGATGCGCGGCCCGCTATGCGAGGGACCGGAGCGCCGGATGAAGGCGCCGGGTGGGCCAGAGCTTGCGCTACGGTCGCCTTCAGATTTTCCACGAGAAACGGCTTGGCCAGATACGGTACGCCGCTCGTCTCCAAGAATTCCATCGTGCGCGTCGCTAGCGTGTCTCCCGTTACGAAGATCATGCGGTGCTGCAATGGGCTGTTGCGCCTGACGAGTTCCCGGTAAAACGCGCGCCCGTCCAGGTTCGGCATCTTAAGATCGCAAATCACCAGTTCGTACCTGCCCGTGAGCGCCCGGTCGAGCGCCTCCTGGCTGTCCAGAAAGGTGTCCACCAGGTGGCCTTGTTCGCCGAGGACGTCCGCGATCAGTTGCGCCACCGTGGGCTCATCCTCCACTACCAGTGCACGCTCGCCGCGCAGAGGCGCCGCCACAAACTTGCGCGGGACGGCCGCACGCACCACGGTCCGGCTGGGTACGTCGCTCTGCGGCAAAGCAGGAAGCACGATCAGAAAGCGCGCGCCGGCCCCCGCTGGGCTCTCCGCGGAAATTTGTCCACCGTGGTCGCGCACGATTCCGTGCACGATGGAAAGTCCCAGGCCCGTGCCCGCGCCCACCGGCTTGGTGGTGAAAAATGGATCGAAAACACGATGGAGGATCTCCGGCGCGATCCCCGTCCCGGAATCCGAAATTTCCAGAAACACCTGTCTCCGCTCGGCGCTCCACGTGCGAACGCGGATTCCTCGCCCGTGCACCGATCCCTCGACCGCTTGCTGCGCGTTCAAAATTAAGTTCAGCACCGCCTGCTGCATCTGCATGGGGTCGGCCAGCACCCGCGGCATATCCGCCCCGAGCTCCAGATCAAGCGCGATATTTTCCACGTGCAACTCATAGCTGCGAAGAGCGGCGGTGCGCCGCACGATATCGTTCAAATCCACGGGCTGTCGCTCCGGCGCAGCTTCTCGCGCGAAGAGCAGCAAGCTCTTCACGATTTGCGACGCGCGTTCCGCCTCCTGGTGAATGCGCAGAGCCTCCTGCGCTACCGACGGGGCGAGCGGCTTCCCGATCAGCAATTGCGAATAGCCCATGATGCTCGTAAGCGGATTGTTCAGCTCATGTGCGATCCCGGACACCAGCCGGCCGAGCCCCTCCATTTTGTCCGCCTGCAAACTTTCCGGACGTACCTGCGGCCCGGAAACATCCCGATAAACTTCCAGCCGCCCGAGTAGGGTTCCTGCTGCGTCCCGCACAGGGCGGCCAAAACGCTCGAGTACGCGCCGCACCGGTCGCAGAATTTCCACTTCGTCCCAACTGGTGTCCGCCGCGCGCAGCATTCGCTCGCTCCAGCAACTAACGAAGCATTGCGGATCGCGGAACTGCTCCGCCAGCGAACTCGCCAAGACTCTCCAGGTCCGTGTCTGCGCCAAAACACTCCGCTCCGCGCCCACAAACTCCGCGAATCGCGCGTTGACCAGGCGCAAGTTTTGCCCAGGATCAAATAAAACGAGCCCGACGTCCGCCGATTCTGCGACGCTGATCAATTCCGCCGGCAAGACCGAGGGTGCCGCCATGGTGGGTGCGCTCAATCTGGTCGCCTAGAAACCCGCGTGCACGATCGCGTAGCTCACCAGAATTCCCACGCCGATCGTTACACCATATTCCGCCACCGTGCGCGCAACCCGCGCCCAGCGCCTCGGTTTACGCGTCGGCACGGCACTTCGCACCAGAACAACCACAAGCATTTCGATCGGACGATCGTTCATGCTAAACGTACTGCATCATACTTACCAATCTCAGGCTTAAAATCGCCCTCGAATCAGTGGCTTACAAGTGGAGCGAAAGATGAACGATTCGGGCATTCCCAATGTGGGATCAATCTGCGGGGTAGCCATCTCGAATAGGAACAGAAAGCGGGTAAATTACGTTGTGCATTGCATCGGAAGTGGATTCATCTATCCTTGCGGACGAAATGAACTCGAAACGGCAGGGCGCGGGATAGACCTAATGAGTGGTGGGCACGTCGTACTGTTTCAGCTTCCGATATAGCGTCGTCTTGCCGATGCCCAGCAAGCGCGCCGCAGCCAGCTTGTCGCCGCTGGTTTCCGCGAGTGCACGAAAGATTGCACGCTTTTCCATCACTTCGAGCGGCACCAGTTCGTTTTCCTCTACGGGACGCTCCGCCGGCCCATATTGCAGGTTGCTGGGAAGATCCTGAAATTGCAGAACCGTTCCCGAGGCCATGGCGAGCGCCCGCTCCACGGCATTTTCGAGTTCGCGCACGTTGCCCGGCCAGTCGTAAGCCATCATGCGCCGCATGGCGTCATCTGAGAAGGAGCGCACCGGCTGCTTCAGATCGGCATGCTTTTCGAGCAGCGCGGTCAGCAGCAGCGGAATATCGCCGCGCCGCTCGCGCAGCGGGGGCAGCTTGATCTGAACGACGTTCAGACGAAAGTAGAGATCCTGCCGGAAAGTCCCGTCGCGAATGGAAGAGTCGAGATCGCGGTTCGTCGCGGCCAAGACTCGCGCATGCACGCGCACGCGTTCGTTCGATCCGATCGGCTTGATTTCGCGCTCCTGCAATGCGCGCAAGAGCTTCGCCTGCAAATCGAAGGGCAGATCTCCAATCTCATCCAGAAACAGGGTGCCTTCGTCGGCAGTTGCGAGTAATCCCTGCTTATTATGGTGCGCCCCGGTGAAGGCTCCTTTTACGTGGCCGAACAGTTCCGATTCGATCAGCGTGGGCGCCAGCGACGAACAATCCACGGGCACGAACGGCTTCTCCCTCCGCGATCCCATGTAATGAATCGATCGCGCCACTAACTCCTTGCCCGTTCCACTCTCGCCCAGAATCAGCACGGAATAATTGTGCTGCGACGCCTTTTCGATCAACTTGTAAACCTTCTGCATCTTCGCGGAGGTGCCGATCAGGCCTCCGAAGCCGGGGCGGCTGCGCAGCTGTTCCCGCAAGAGCCGGTTCTCCTGATCGAGCTCGACGGAGTGCAGCGCGCGTTCGAGCCGTGCGCGAAGTTCCGGTACGTGAAACGGCTTGGTCACGTAATCCGCCGCACCCAGATGCGTCGCCTCGAGCGCCGATTCGATCGTGCCATATTGCGTAAGCACGATCACGGCAACGTGCGGCGTATTGGCGCGCAGGTGCCGCAGTAATCCCAACCCGCCCAGCTCCGGCACTCGCAAATCGGTGAGCACCACGTCTACCGGCGACTCCTCCAGAATCGCCATCGCTTCTTCGGTAGTGGTCGCCGTGCGTACGCGAATTCCCGCGTCTTCGGCCACCCCACGGCAAACATCCCGCGTGGACTCTTCGTCATCCACGATTAATACCGTTGCGGGCGATACTCTCGGATGTGCCGGTTCACTGGACGCGAGCGTTCCCACAATGCCTCCGATTCCCAAATGGACTGCACATTGCGTGCCAATTCAGCACGTGCGATGAATGATGTTGCGCTCGCCCGATCTGTAGGTAATTGAGAAGTACAGAGCCGATCTTATTTGTTGATCTTATAGATGTCAAGAAATACACTATAGTAATATTCTACATATGACCACTGTACAGAATCGGCACACATGCAGTTTCAAAATGGCGCTCAAACCTTATAGAGGCAGGTAAAACAGTAGATTTCGAATCAGCGGGGCGAGGCGTCCCGGCTCGCCGTGTGGGTTGGCAGGGTCAGTTGTACGGCGTAAAGCCCTTCCGTAGCGGAGGCCGCAAAAAGACGCGTCGCCTGCTCTTCGGTCGTAACCACCGGGAAAAATCCCTCCGCGAGTGTCCCCGACACGCGCGCCCAGTTCTCGCCGCGATCGCGCGAAAGATACAGGCCGCCGCCGCGCATGGACGCCAAAAAGGTGGATCCTTCGATCGCCAGATCTTGAATGGGCGCCTGCGGCAGTCCGGAGCCTACCAGATGCCACGCTTTGCCACCGTCAGCCGAAAGATACAGCCCGTTCTCAGCCGCGGCTACAATCGTTTCGGGCTGGCCCGGCTCCGCATCGAGCGCCACATCCAGCCATTGCGCGCCGCCGGAATTCAGCGGCAAGTCGTGCCAACTCCACGTCTTCCCGCCATCCTGCGAGAACACCAGCCCGCGCAGCGACACAACCCACAAATCACTCCCATCTCTGGAAACGCGCACCGAACGAACCGGCAGCGTCGGCAAAGGTCCTAGCGGCTGCAGCGACCACGTGGTGCCGTGATCCATGGAACGCAGCAGCCCTTCATCGGTCGCCGCGTACCACGCCGTCTTGCAGAAGGTCATGTCGTTCACGCTCAGCGCCAATTCCGATTCGGCCGACGCCATTGGTCTTGCCCGCCTGCGGCCCTCATGTAGCTCTGCCGTCGCAATCGTGCGCGCTGCATCGAGCGTCAATTTTCCTGCAGGCATCCACAAGCTATGTTCCGCGCTATAGCGCACCAGGCCGCCGCGCCCTAGCGACGCCCACCATCCGTCCGGTGACGCATAGACATGCCGCAAATTGCCTGTGCCGAGCCCCGGACCCAGCGGAGCCCAGGTCTTGCCGCCATCCTCGGTTGCCAGAATCGGATCGGGAGCGTTCGCCAAAACCGCCAGCACGCGTCCCGAGCGTGCCGGATCGAGCGCCAGTGCCACGATTTGCCGGTGATAAAACCCGTCGTTCGACGCTCGGAAATGTTTGCCGTTGTCGTCGCTTACCAGCACGCCAAGTTTTTCCGTGCCAATCACCACACGCCGGCTAATTTCTGAATTGCCCGGCAGCGTCAGCACTGAGTTAATGATCCAGTCTTCCGGAGTCAGCCGCATCCAGTTCGATCCCGCCGAAGAAGTCTTCCACAATCCTTCGGTCGTGGCCGCGTAAACGATCGCGGGCGCCACGGGATCCTGCAGGATGGCCTGCGTCCGCCGCGCGGAATACGGAATGCCTTGAATCTTTCTCCAACCCGCCGCGCTATCTTCGCTCAAATAAATTCCCGAGCATGCGCTCGCATACACTCTTCGCGAATTGGTGCGATCCACGATGATGCTCATCACGTCGGAATCGTCGATCATCCCCTGATGAATGGGCGACCATTTCTTCCCCGCATCGCTCGTCTTCCACGGCAGGTGGTAGGTGCCTACGTAAATCACATCGGGATTCTTGGGGTCGATCGCCACGGAATCGAGGTTGCGCAGCTCTTCGTCGCCTGCAGGAGAAATGCGCTGCCACGTCTTGCCCGCATCGCCGGAGCGGTACGCGCCATCCACAGCGCCGGCCACAAGAATATCGGGATCGGAGGGCGCCGCCGCCAAAGCTCTCACGGCGTGTCCGCTCAAACCGGAATCGCGCCAGGTCTTACCGCCATCGGTGCTGCGGTAAATGCCGCCGCCGGCTGCGGGATCCTGCGTCCAGGCGGCCGCCAGCACGGAGTCCCCGTCCCGGGGATCAACCACAATGGCGGTGACCACGCTATCCTGCCGCGTACCCGCACGCCCCAAAATCATCCAGTGATCGCCGGCATCGGTCGATTCAAAAATGTGGCCGTCGGCCGTGCCCAAAAAGAGGCGCTTTGGATCGCTTGGATCGGCGGCCAGCGTACGAACATCGCCGCCAGAGGGACCCATCGGCTGCCAGGTTTGGCCCAAAACGGGAAACGCCAGAACTCCCAGGAGGAGTCCTAGCAGACAAGAGCGACGGGAGTGGATCAGCGACACCATAGGGCTATTTTAGTCGAAAAATGGCTTTCTCATGCGAATTTGCCGTTCTGGGTTCCGCCTAGGCACGACCTGAAAGTTAGATTACGGGAATCCTTCTGGCGGGCAGCTTAGAACCAAATTTCAGCCTGCTGCTACTGGGTGTTTACGACCGGCATTGGGAAAATATACGCCACTACGACGTCCGATGGCACGGGCTTGCCGTCAAGCGTCGCGGCCTGAAACTGCCATTTCTTGAAAGCTTCCAGAGCCTGCGCGGTAAACGGATCCTTTCCATAGAGCACTTGCGTGCCGGTGACTTGCCCAGCATCATCGAGCGAAATCTGCACGACCACGGAACCAGTGGTCACCGTGTTGATGTTGTTGGCATACGCGACCGCAAGAATTCCCGCCGGTGCATATCCAGGGTGTTTCGGATCGCGATGCCCGCTGTTGTGTCGCGGCGGCGGATTCCGCCGGGGCTCGGGAATCACCGGATCAAACTTGCCCAACGCCGGCGTACCAATAACGCGCGGCGGATACACAAACGCGACGGTGATCTCCGAGGGCTGCGCCGCGCCGTTCTGCACGGCGGGCTTAAATTTCCAGGATTGAATCGCGGACGTCGCGCGCGGGATCATCGATCCACCCGGATCGCGCAACGTACGAATGCGGACGATGGAGCCGTCCGAAGCAAGCTCCACGCGCAGCACAAAGAATCCATCGAAGATAACTTCATAATTGCTATAGGCGTCCCCAGCTTCCGCAACTTCCGCAGGCCGATCGTCGTGCGCGCCCGAGTCTTGCATCGCACAGGTCGGGGCAGCGCCGCGAGTCTTTCCATGCGCGCCCAATGCTGGCGAAAACAGCATCAACGCCATCGACGCCGCGCAACCGGCGCGGCGCATCACACCGAGCCGCGATTTTTCACGCGGCAAAATATTGAACTTCATAATGCGTTTGGATGGCTCGGCGCCACGTTGGTCACATGACGCCGGGCAACGAACATCGCATGTCGAGATCGGCCAAGCCGGGCCGGCCTACCGGCTGGGGCCTTCGAGATCGGCCCGCGCAGCACCTTGCTGCAACGTCATCTTTTCAAAGGAAAATGAAATCTCGGCGACCGGTTGCGAATTCGCTTCCATAGTGAATTGCAAGCCGGTGATCGCCGCCGAGGTAAGCATCGCCGATAGCCCATTCGCCGACGTCAGCGTCACCGACTGCATGCGCGTGCCCCGCGATCCGTCCGTGAGCAACTCGAGCGACACTTGATCGATGGGCCGGTGGCAGGTGATGGCGCTGAGTTGCGGTCTGCCCGCCATGCCGCTGCCGATGGAACCTGCCGGCGTCGTTATGCCAAATTGCAGCGAGTTACACGAAATGTTCTGCCCCGTCCGATTTTGTCCCTGCAGCGGCTGTGCGGCCTGACCGGTCGGCATGGGGCGGTTCATATTCGGCCGGTCTGACTGCGGCGCCGCCGCCGAAGGCAAAGTCTTGAGCGCGAGCACGGTTGAGATCGCCAGAATAAACACGGCGAGCGAGATCTTCTTCATCGTTCCTCCCGATCGAATCCGCGAACGAGGTTTCCTCCGCGGCAAAGCGCATGGCATCGCAATCAAGCCAGCGCCTCATCGCGCGGCAGCTCGTTTGCAATCGATGGCGTCGAGTCTAGCATGCTGCTTTCTGGTGCGAATGAAGCGCGTTCCAATCAGCAAACGCCCGAGGCACTGCGCGCGAGGCATGCCGTGGGGCCCGTCTCTTTCGGAAAAACTGTATCAGAGGAAACTGCGCAGCGCGGATTCTTCGTCGGGGTAGTCTTCGAGCACGCGGGTCAGATTCGTGATTTCCAGAATTCGCTGGATCTGTTTATTCAGGTGCAGCACCTTCAAATCGCCGCCCTCATTTTTCACCGTGTTGTAGGTGCGCACCAAAAGCCCAATGCCGGAGCTGTCGAGCCGCGTGACCTCGCTCAGGTTCACCAGAATCTTCTTGTGGCCGATCTTCAGCAGCTCGCACACCATTTCGTGCAGCGCCCGCGCCTCGGTATGCATCACGGGGCCGCGCAGATCGAAAATCGTGGTGGGTCCGGACTGGCGGACGGAAACCTCAAATTCCATGATTGCGCTTTCTGAGCTTGGGTACTGGAACACTAGGACGCGCCAGCCTCCAAGTCAATACAGGTTAATCGCCGTCCTCGGAAAACAGTTGGCCGCTGGCGTTGGACGATCGGAAAGGGGATATACTGGCGCGTTTTGCGAGGAGGTTGCGATGTCCCGCCGCGTTTCCGTTCCCGTGATTTTGGCCGCGCTGGTCGCCGCCACATCCGCTTCGGTGCTCTTGGCGCAACAGCGTGCTGCGAAGAATCAAACTCCCGCGAAGTCTGCACCGGAGACAGCAGCCCCCTATTTTCCCGCGCGTTTTGATTGGCAGCACAAAAAACCCGAGGACGTGGGCATGGATTCGGCGCTTCTGGATGAAGCCATGAAGCAGGCCGTCGCCATCGAGAACCCCGCTACGCACAACATGATGGAATTTCTCGCCACCACCTTTGGCGCGCACGAACCGCTCGACACGCCCATCGGCCCCATCCAGGATCGCGGGCCGGCCAGCGGCCTGATCACGCGCCACGGTTACATCATCGCGGAATGGGGCGAGCCGCAACGCGTGGACATGACCTTCAGCGTCACAAAGACTTTTTTGACGACCGTGGTAGGCCTTGCCTGGCAGCGCGGCCTGATCCGCGATGTGAAGGATTACCCCCGCGATTACATGCCCGCCGGCGTCGATCTCTTCGAGGCGCCCCACAACCAGAAAATCAAATGGGACGACCTGCTCCGCCAAACCAGCGATTGGCAGGGCACGCTTTGGGGCAAACCCGATTGGGCGGACCGCCCTGAAGGCGAAAAACCCTCCGATTGGCCAAACCGCAAACTGTGGGACCCCGGCACGCATTACAAATACAACGACGTGCGCGTGAACGTGCTCGCGCTCGCGGCCCTCCACGTGTGGCGCCGTCCGCTGCAGGAAGTGCTGCGCGAAGAGGTGATGGAGCCGATCGGCGCGTCCTCTACCTGGCGCTGGTATGGCTACGAGAATTCGTGGGTGGAAATCGATGGCCAGAAAATGCAATCCGTCACCGGCGGCGGCCATTGGGGCGGCGGAATGTTTATCAACGCCTACGATATGGCGCGCTTCGGCTATCTGTTTCTACGCAAAGGAGAATGGAATCACAAGTCCATCGTGTCCGAGCAGTGGATGCAAATGGCGCGGACGCCGGGCCCGGCGAATGACAAGTATGGCTTCGCGAACTGGTTTCTAAACACGGGGAAAAAACATTTGCCGGCGGCGCCGGAAACGGCCGTCTGTTTCGAGGGCAACGGCGCCAATATCATCTACATCGATTGGGATAACGACATCGTCGCGGTGGTGCGCTGGATTAAAGGCGGCGACGCGATGAACGCCTTTGTCGCCAAGATGCTCGGGGCAATCAAAACCCCTTGATCGCGCCAAGCGCGGGCGGTGCCTTTCCTTGGAACTCAAACTACATGTACCGGGTGCGCCACAGCCAACGCAATACGGTGGCTACAACTTGAAGCATTTGCGGCCACCGGTGCGGCGGCTGTTTTGAAATAGGAGCAACTCCTTTCTTAAGGTACTTGACAGTTAACGGCTCGTGATAGAATCCCGGCCTCCGGCTTTCACCAATCGCGCGGAATCTGGAGGCTGTCCCAACTGCAAGGCTGAAGTTCCCGACCACTCTCAGTTCTGTCTCCATTGCGGCCAGCTACAACGACCGGGGTCTAAACCCATCGGGCAATACAAGACGCCCGCATGGGTGGCTATTCCGATTATTTTATCTGTGATCCTCATTTTGTATTTGGCTGTTCACATTCGCCAAGACTCGTTGGCGGCGATAAAACCGCGCTCGGGCCTTGCCGGTTCGCTGGTGCAAATAGCTAGACGTCCTACGCTCGTGACCGCGCCTGTCGTCGTTGACAGTGCGCTCACTGTTAATGCCCGCTCATTTTCTTGGTATGCGTTCACGATTCCTGCTGGCGCAACCACAGTCAGCCTCAACGGTCACTTTGCAGCTACAGGCGGAACAGGAAACGACATTCAAGTCTACGTACTGGATGAAGACGGTTTTGCGAACTTTAAAAACGGGCACAACGCGAGAACCTTCTATAACAGCGGAAGAGCCACGCAGTCACCCATCGGTGCAGTGCTCCCGAATGCGCCCGGAAACTATTACCTTGTGTTCGACAACCGCTTTTCATTGCTGACGCCAAAAGCAGTTGCGGTGAACGCAACGCTGAGATACTTGGTGTACGAATAAGTAGGAAAGGAATCCCGTGACAACCGACAATGTTCAAGACTTGCGGAATGAACTATCCAAAATCACTGATGGCAAGATGAAGGTTGTCGTCTATCGGGAAGATGGCAATACCCCGAGGTTCCTTGAAATAGATGGGGTATTTCAGACCAGGGGAACCCCGAACAGAACAGATGGCAAGACAGTGTTTTCCTTCAACCACAAGGAACCCGCGACGTGGTTGTTCATTACTGCCAGTCCAGCCGATGAGTAAGCCTTGCCGGCGGCCGCTTCCTGTACTAATAGCCAAATCTTGCCCAAATGCCACTGCCAGAATCCGGTTGTACGAGGTGCGGGATGTATCCCTTAAAGGCCGGCTTTCGAGATAACGCATTGAGCCGTTCGTTTGCCCAAAACCCAGCGACATGAATCCAAATACCGAATCCCCCAGATTCAGCGACAGCTTCGAAATGTTCGACTCTTGCTAATTTCTCTACGGGTTGCCAAAGCTCCGATACCATCCTGCGCTTTTCGGCGAGAGGATCATACGTGGAGTACATTTTTGATTCGCTTTCTGCCTGCCCCTATCTAAACTATACACCCACATTCGGGTTGTGCCCATCCAGAAATGGCAGCTCAAGAAGGATCGCTAGTCGCGGTAGACGAATTCCAGTTGCGTTCCCGCCACTTCGATCACATCGCCCTGCGCGAGCTTCGTCGGCCGCGCGATGAGCTGGCCGTTTACCATCGGCACTTTGTCCGCCGCGCCCACGTAATACGACTGATCTTCCCGCCGGTTAA
>Ga0209420_1000568_pt1 | contig 18936 bp, 17 predicted proteins | sample BlaSpr_A8_OM1_O1_FD_187972 | JGI IMG/M metagenome (GOLD analysis project Ga0209420, IMG submission 187972) | Forest soil microbial communities from Thunder Bay, Ontario, Canada - Black Spruce, Ontario site 2_A8_OM1_O1 (SPAdes) (version 2) | ecosystem: Environmental > Terrestrial > Soil > Boreal... | reverse complement strand
CGACCCGCGCCCGTACTTCACCGTGGACGATCCGTGATGATGAAGCTTCTCGTCGTTATGCGCCGCAATATCGCGGCCGGGGAACACGTCCTCCAGATGCTTCGAGAACTCGGTGTCGATCGACATTACATCTTCGAAGTGACCGTGGGTGGGGCAATCCTTCACCATCAAAATCTTGCCGTCGCGTTCGACGATCTGTGCCTTGATCTCGCCGACCTTCTCATTCATCAGAACTTCATGCGGCAGGTGCCCGTCAAGAATCTGCTGCCGAATCTCCGGCACACACTTCGGGCACAGCGAATCGGTGGTCCGCGGCCAACCCAGCGGCGGCTTCGATTTCTCGTACGACTTGAGCAGCGGCTTTTCCGACCACTTCGGCGTCGGCGACGGATTCGGCTTAACTCGATTCAAGCGCTCGAATACCGCCCATGTGCCCTGGGCTGCGATGACAACTGCTTTCTCTACGTACTTGATCGGCTTGCGCATGTTAGCGTTTGGCTCCTGGCTTCTAGCTTTTAGGAATTATCCTTAGCCTTTGGCTCTACGTTTATCTGTCCCTGGGAATTGTGACGGGTCCTACCGACCTGGTTTCGTACACTATTTCCTGGGTATTGATCTGCTTTCATCCTATTGCAGCCGTTGGCAATACGCATCCTTATCGCAATGAACGGTGCAAATTCGAGGTTTAGCGGCACTGTAGAGGATTAGACGGAGCTAAACTGTTGAAAGCAAAGGTCGTGTGGGGCGGACACTACTGTCCGCCGCTCACCAGGGAGCGAGGCCGAGACCGAGGCCCCGATCGAGTAAAAGATCGTCGGGATGCGAGTGTCCGACGCAACAGGGTTCCGCAGCGTCTTCACAAAGTCCGAATGCGGGGACAGCCACCCCCGGCTGTCCATCGAGCAACGCTCGGCCAAATTCAGGGGACGCCGGAAGATATGAAAAAGCCCGGCTTGATCGGAGCCGGGCTTGATGCTGGGGTTGCCAACAACGGCTACGCAGCCACGGATCTCTTGGAACGACCCTCCGTCGTGACTGGTTGCGCTACTTTGCGCACGAGAAAGGGTTGCAGGTTCGGCTCAGAACCGGCCCACTCCAGGCTGATAATGGAATGTCCGGGCTGAGTGGTAACGAAATAGCGCTCTCCGTTGGGGCTAGTTACTTCAAACTTGCCGGTCTCGCCCTGTAAAGCTTCGGCAACATCGTACGTTGAAATGCTCTCATTCAGTTTCATGGGGACTTCCTCCAATTCGTATTTGGTTATGAGTTTGAGTTGTCCCCTACCCTAGGGAGGAGCGGTTATTTTCATGATAAAACACGAGACGCTGGAGTCGAGGCTGTGGCGAACTTTTTCCAGTCTGATTCATACTAAGCGTCTCACCTGAGTGTCGGCACACATTCGTGCGCGCCTTCCGCGCTCGCTCGCTGACCATCCCTGACCAATATCTATCTATCCTTCTATCCTTCTATCCTTCTATCCTTCTATCCTTCTATCCCTGCGATCCTTGCCGCCCGCCCGTCGAGACCTGGGGGTTCTCGACGCAAAGATTTTCACCGCCTTCCGTTCCCCATGTTCACTCAACCTAACGAGGGAGACGAGCTGGCGCATGTCCCGGATGAGGGCGATCTGGATGGAGTTGGCGTCTTCAAGGACAGGGAGGACGAAGGTGCCAGTGCGGCGACGGGCGCGGTCGCCGCTGAGTTTGATCGGTTCGCCCTGGAAGCGTTTGTGGAAAGAAACAGAAACGGTTGCGGCACAGGGCGGGCGAACTAAGGAAGCGAGTCACGGGTATCCTCTTGTCCGGCTGGTGAGGTGAGTATTGAGGGATGAGATTTCTCAATCACACCACAAAACCGGCGGCCAGCTCTTCTACGCCCTCGAAACCGCGAGCCGCAAACTCCGGCCTCACCAGATTTCGAGCCCCCTTCCCTACGCCGTGTCCTCGATCCTCACGACGTCGACGACACTGCCCTGAATTCAAACTTCGGGACCGACGAAGATTTCTGGGAAATCGACGAAGAAATAGACGAGGAAGAGCAGGCTTTGGCTGAGAGTTGTCGGCCTCCTCTAAAAGGTCACGCCCACCCCTGCCGTGATCATGTTGCTCTTCCAATTGTAGAGATTGCTCGGATTGTTGGGGTTCTGATCGAACTTGAAGTAGCGGGTTTCGTAGGTTCCCTGGGCATACCACTTGCCAAAGGTGTAGCCCACATTTCCGCGCAGGGTGTAGCCATGGTCGAAGTCGGGATGGGGCAATACGATGAGGAGAGTGGCAGCGGCGGAGCGGAAGCGGGGTGTGAATTCCGGCCCCCCCTCGACGTGCACGAAGGCGCGCTTGTCCGGTCCGAATTTGTATTTGAGAACGATTGGGGCTTCGATCAATTCCATGTTATAGCGAACCAGAATTTGGTTATTCAGAGTGGCGACGGGGAGATCGATCTTGCGGACCTGAGCGTGGATGGCGATGGAGAAATTGCTGTTCACCGGGAAGGACAGACCGCCGAAGACGGCGAACTCCTTGGCATGATTGGTGTCGTCGGAGGGTACGCGGACTTCGCCTCCCGCGACGATGCCCGGACCACCGTTCTTGACGGAAGGTTTTTTCACCATCACGTCGCCGTTGAGATCGAGGTCAGCACTGGTGACCGAGGCCAACGCGCCGAATTTGTCGGAAGTCTCGCCGACGTTGAGGTCGATAGTCCCGCGTTGACAATAGCCCGGGACGGTAGCCGATAGGAATAGGAGAAACACACCCATGCGGACCAGATGCGGCTTGCATGCCATCATTAAATACGTTCCCTCCCTTGTGGGCAGTGTACACTCCCGCGAATGCAGGCGAACAGCTAGCGCCCGTTTCCCGGAATTACTCCGGAATCACGAGTGTCAGAATCATTAAGTCTGCAGCTAATTGTCTGATGCGTGGGATGGGGCAATCGTTTTGTGCATCTGGCATGTACAGTCGTTTGTGCCTGTCGCGGTCGGGGTGCCGCGCCAGGCATTCCGGTGGCGCCGACGCTGCAGTCCGCGATGATACGCCCGAGCCGAGGACGCTACGGAGGCGCCCGCGGATTCCTTCCAGGGTTTAGACCGACGCCAGGTTTCAAGCCGCGGAGACGACTACGAACCTTGCTTTTCGAGAACGAACTCGGCCTTCCTCAGGGCCAGCTTTTCCTTGCGGAAGGCGCGGGCTACATCGCCCAGGGGTGTGAGCGAGGGCGGCGGCGAGGCGGGGCCGAACTCCCACAGCGGGCGTTCCCCCTGGGCATAGGTGTAGGGGTTGGAGGAACTCAGCAGAGAATGCTCGGGTGCCATCGCGTGCTCATCGGCATGCAAAGGATGGTCAGGGACCTGGAGCATTTGCGCCTGGCTGGAAATGGTGCCAACGGCCTGTCCAAAGGCGGTGCCGGCAACGAGAAAGAACAGTGCAAGGAATGTAATTTTCATAATGGTCTTCGCCTCATTCCAGTGCAATGGAAGCAACCGCGACACCAATTTAAAGCCTTATGAATCGTTGGCTTACGAGAAGGCAAAGTGGGGTCGTGCAAGACTTTGCGCATATAGGGAACTCGCGGCATGGAGAAAACCGGCGAAAGCTGAAAAAAAATCGGCGTTTAAAGCAAGGTCGGCAGGCAGGCATGGTTTGCAGATTAGGAAATTGTGTGGCGAGAGCGCGCCCCGCGATGCCATAGGCGAGATTGTTGAAGTCCACGAGCCGCAAGCGGTTGAGGACGGCCGCCGCTCAACGCGTACCAGTTCCCGGAGTTCAATTGGCACTTGAACCGGGATTTCAGATGTGGTGTACTGCCATTCTATGGCCGAGGAAAAAAGCCGCAGCAAAGACATCATTCTTTGGATTATTACGGTTGCTCTTATCGCGTTGGCGATCTTCTGGTACAAGCGGTAGTTTCTTGGCAAGCGGAGTGACCGCTGAGCGTGGGCCGTTCTATGCCCGGACACCTCCGGAACGGCGTCTGAAGAAGAGGATGCTGGAACTATTTCGCGGAAAGCGGTGTCTGCAAATCCAAGATTTATCTCCGCGCTCGAAAATCAATTCAGGAGTTGCATATGAGGTTATGGCTGGTCGCATTGGCTCTGGTGATCTGTATTTCTCTTCTTGTTGTTGCATTCGGACCTTTGGGCGCTCGGGCGTCTTCTGGGAACATGAGCGAGGACGAATTCCGTAAACTGGAACAAACTTGGCTGGACGCCGCGTCCGTTCCAGATTTGCCGCTGCTGCGAAAAATGTTTTCCGAGGATTTCATGGGGACATCGTTCGGCGGAGGAGTACTCAGCAAAAACGATGTGGTGCCCGCGAATGGAATAAGCGCGACTCACATGCCGAAATGCGTGTTGAGAGATTCCACTGTACGAATCTTTGGAGACACGGCCGTGCTGATGGGCGACGTCGAAATGCAGGTTCCGCAAAAGGCGGAGGACGTGCGCATGACGACGGTGTTTCAGAAGCATCCTGAGGGCTGGCAGATTATTGCCGTACACATGTCGAAAGCGCCGGCGGGACAGTAGTCCGCGAGCGTTGTCGGTCCGTCGTGGCAGCTTTACCGGCTAAAGGAGTTGCCTGCGCAGGATCGCTGGCGTCGCCTGGAGCTAGCGGCGGGATTCGTCGAAATTCAGACTGCACCTTCACCCCTTCACCCTCCTTCACCCCTTCACCCACCTTTCCTAGAGTAGGGTTTCGAGCCTTCATCGGGTAAGATACTTCGGCTGCGAAAAAAGAAAAAAACGTTGCCAGCAACGTTTCTCGGGACCGCATCGCACATAAGTTTCCGCCGCACGATGAATCGCGAATATCACAAAGCCTACAGCCAGGAATTGCACCGGGACATAGAGGCGCTGGTTTTTGGGCATGCGGGCACGCCGCTGCTCGTGTTTCCTACTTCGCAGGGACGGTTTTTCGAGTATGAAGATCGGGAAATGATTGGCGCGCTGGCGGGAAAGATCGATCGCGGCGAATTGCAGGTATTTTGTCCCGACGGCGTGGATGGCGAGAGCTGGTACAACAAGGGAGTGCATCCGCGGGTGCGCGTGCTGCGGCACTTGCAGTATGAGCGCTACATTCTGCATGAACTACTGCCATTGATCCGCTGGAAGAATCAGACACCGCGGCTGGCCGTGACGGGATGCAGTTTTGGCGGGTATCATGCGGTGAATTTTGCCTTGAAGCATCCGGATGTAGTAACCCATTGCGTGAGCATGAGCGGGGCGTTCGACATTCATCAGTTTCTGGATGGGTATTACGACAATGACTGTTATTTCAATAATCCGCCGGACTTTTTGCCGAACCTGTCGGACGACTGGTTCTTGAGCCGGTACCGGCAGATGAAGATTGTGCTGGGATCGGCGGATTGGGATATTTGTCTGGATCAGAATGTTAGGTTTTCGGCGATTTTGAATGGGAAGGCGATTCCGCATTGGCTGGACGTTTGGGGGGACAACTCCAAGCATGATTGGCCACTGTGGATGAGGATGGCGGGAAAGTACTTTTAGGGTGTCGTGGGTCGTGCGCGCTTGTCGAAGGCGCCTTTGTGAAAGGGCACGGCTTCGGCCGTGCCGTGAGGCGCTCCAAAGAAGCGGGCTTTAACCCCCCTGCGGCGCGTGTGCTCCGGGGAAAATCTGGGGGTGAGGGCATAGGGTTCCTTCGACGGCGTAGGCGTTTCGCTTCGCCAAGCAGCTATTTCGCTCGGAATGACACATTCGGAATGGAGATGGAGTCGTGAAGAAGATTGGGATTTTGTTTGGCATGGAGAATACGTTTCCGCCGGCGTTGGTGGAGAAGATTAACTCGATGAAGGTCGAGGGGGTCGTGGCGGAGTTTGTGAAGATCGGCGGCATTCGGATGGATGAGCCGATCAAGTATGCGGTGATCATCGACCGGATTTCGCAGGATATTCAGTTTTATCGCGCGTATTTGAAAAATGCGGTGCTGCACGGGACGATTGTGGTGAACAATCCGTTCTGGTGGACGGCGGACGACAAGTTTTTCAACTATGCGCTGGCGCACCAGATGGGAGTGGCGATTCCGCCCACGATTATTTTGCCGCATAACAAGCATCCCGAGGGCACGACGGATCAGTCGATGCGGAATTTGATTTTTCCGCTGAACTGGCAGGAGTTGTTTGATTATGTTGGCTTCCCTGCTTTCCTGAAGCCTTATTCCGGCGGCGGCTGGAAGCATGTCTACAAGGTGCATTCGCCGGAGGAATTTTTTCATCACTACAACCAGACGGGCGATTTGTGCATGACGCTGCAGCATGGCGTGGAGTTTGAGGAGTATTACCGGTGTTACGTGGTGGGGCAGGAAAAGGTGCACATCATGAAGTACGATCCGCGGGCGCCGTTCCATGAGCGGTATGTGAAGGGGAATCCGGCGCCGTCGTCGGAGGCGCTGCGGGGGCGGATGGAGAAGGATGCGTTGTCACTGTGTCGGGCCTTGGGATACGACTTGAATACCGTCGAGTTTGCTGTGGAGGGTGGAGTGCCGTATGCGATCGACTTTTTGAATCCGGCGCCGGATGCGGAGATTACATCGGTGGGGCAGCAGAATTTTGACTGGATCGTAAATGCGGTGGCGGAGATGGCGGTGAAGATGGCGTTGCGCGAGGAAAGTCCAGTGCAGGAGATGAGGTGGGCTGAGTTTCTGGCGGGAACGGCGGCGAAACCGGCGCGCAAAGGGGAACCGGCTTGGGTGGCGGAGCGGAAGCGGGGAAAAGTGACGAAATAAAGCCGGCCGAGCTGCGCTCGGCGGACAGCCGGGACGGCTCTCCCCACACAAATCTTTGTGACGAACTTTCCCCATACGCGGAGCGGGCTGTGAAGGCAAAAGTTCCTGCGAAGAGCGTGGATGAATACCTGGCGCGAGTGCCGGAGCCGGCGCGCAGCACATTGCAACACATTCGTGCCGTGATTCGGTCGGTGGTGCCGGCAGAGGCTACCGAGGTGATCAGCTACGGGATTCCGATGTTTAAGTACAACGGGATGCTGGTTGGGTACGCTGCGTTCAAGAACCACTGCAGCTTGTTTCCGACGGGGTCGAGCGTACTCGACCAATTCGAGAAGGAATTGCGCGGCTACCGGACTTCCAAGGGCACGATCCAGTTTCCCCCGGATCGGGCCTTGCCGGATCGGCTGGTGAAGAAGCTTGTGAAGGCGCGGGTTCAGGAGAATGAGGAGTGGGATTGAGCGGATCGGACCGGTTTTCGGTCCTTGTCTGTTGCGCCCTTGTTTATACTGTTAGGGCTTAGTTCGTTCCCGCTTCCGGCAAAGGACGCGAGAAATGGGGCAGCAAGAGACTGGGCGCGGGCGGCGAACCGCAGATTCCTCGGCTTCGCTCGGAATGACCAATCATAAGCGCCTCGGAACGAACAAAACGTCGAAAAACATAGAAAGCTGAACAGCGAACCGTAAATGCAGCCTACTTTCACGATCGGAATTGAAGAGGAATATCAGACGGTTGATCCCCAGACGCGGGATCTGCGGTCGCACATTCATGCCGAGATTCTGGAGAAAGGGAAGATGATTCTTCAGGAGCGGGTGAAGGCCGAGATGCACCAGTCGGTGGTAGAAGTGGGGACGTCGGTCTGCAACGGCATTCAGGAAGCCAAGGTCGAACTCAAGAAACTGCGGCGCAATATGGTACGCCTGGCCAAGGAGAACGGATTGCGTCTGGCATCGGCGGCCACGCATCCGTTTGGAGACTGGCGGGAGCAGCAGATTCATCCCGACGAACGTTACAAGAATATTGTTGAGGACTTGCAGCTAGTGGCGCGGGCCAACCTGATTTTTGGGCTGCACGTTCATATCGGGATTGAGGATCGCGAGACCGCGATCCATATGATGAATCATGCACGCTATTTTCTGCCCCATATGCTGGCGCTGTCGACCAATTCCCCCTTCTGGCTGGGGATGAATACCGGGCTGAAATCTTACCGCTGCAAAGTCTTCGACAAGTTTCCGCGGACAAATATTCCCGATTATTTTCCCAGTTGGGGCGAGTACGAGAACTTCATCAAGCTGCTGATCAAGACCAACTGCATCGATAACGCGAAGAAAATCTGGTGGGACATCCGGCCACATCCGTTCTTCAACACCATTGAGTTCCGGGTGTGCGACATACCGATGCGGGCCGACGAGACCATCGCCCTGGCGGCCTTGATTCAGGCGACGGTGGCAAAGCTGTACAAGCTTTATACAGCGAATCAGGGATTCCGCTTGTACCGGCGGGCGTTGATCATGGAGAACAAGTGGCGGGCCTCGCGCTACGGACTCAATGGAAATCTCATCGATTTCGGCAAACAGAAGGAAGTGCCGGCGCGCGATCTGGTGCTCGAGTATCTGGAGTTTGTCGACGATGTCGTGGATGAACTGGGCTCGCGCGAGGAACTGAATTATATCCACGAGATTCTGCAAAACGGGAGTGGGGCGGACCGGCAGTTGCGAGTGTTCGAGGAGACTGGAGACTTGAAGAAAGTGGTCGACTACATCATTGAGGAGACGGAAGCGGGGCTCGACGAAGAACCGGTTGCCGTTCGAAAAATCGGGTAATGAGCAATGAGCATTCCTGTGGAACCAATTAAAATCCCCAACCCTTCGAGAACCTCAGGGCAGGCTCTGTCGCAAAAGACGCGATCAGGGTGGGGCACCCTGATTCCCTTCGATCCGGAGTATTCTGCGGGAGCCTTCAACGCGGTCAACGTTTGTCTACGCCTGCAGGCGAGCGAACAAGTTTCGGTGATCACCGACCAGGCGACGATTGAGATTGCGGCGTCGATTGTGCGGGAAATCGAGAAAGTCGGCGCGTCCTATCGTGCCTGGGTGCTGGAGGAGTTGGCGGAGCGTCCGCTGAAGGATTTACCGCGCGAGATTCTGGATGATTTGGAGACCAGCCAGGTTTCGATTTTTGCGGTGCAGGTGCAGACCCAAGAACTGCGGTCGCGGATCCAGATGACCGACGTGGTGAACCGCAGGAAGATTCGCCATGCCCACATGGTGAACATCAATCGGCAGATCATGTTGGAGGGGATGCGGGCGGATTTTGCGCGCGTGGACAGGCTCAGCCAGAAGATTGTAGAGATGGTGAGAAAAGCTTCGACAATCCATGCGACGACCGCGGCGGGAACGGATCTGACGGCGGAGTTGAATCCGAAATACAAGTGGTTGAAGACCAGCGGAATCATTAGTCCGGAGAAATGGGGAAATCTGCCCGGAGGGGAAATTTTTACCACCCCGGGCGAAGTGAATGGGACGTTTGTGATTGACGGCGTGGTAGGCGATTATTTGTGCGCGAAGTTTGGCAACCTCGAGGAAAATCCGCTGACGGTGCGCATCCAGGGGAACCGGCTGACCGAGGCGCATTCGGAGAATCGCGAACTGGAAAGCGATTTCTGGAAATATACACACACCGACGAAAATAGCGATCGCGTAGGTGAGTTTGCCATCGGGACGAACATCGATTTAAAGGAAGTGATTGGGCACATTCTGCAGGATGAGAAGTATCCGGGAGTACATATCGCGTTTGGGAACCCTTATGGGGCGCACACGGGCGCGGAGTGGGATTCGACTACGCATATTGATGTGGTAGGGCGGAAGTTCAATATCTGGGTGGACGATCAGCAAATTATGCGGGAGGGGAAGTTTCTCGTCGAGGTTTAGGGCTGCGGCGCTGCCAGCAAAAAGCAGGTTCCTCGCTCGGAATGACAAGCTTTACTTGAATATCCTCGTCACCTAGTCGGCACGCACAGAACTGGCTATGATTCCTGCCTTGCGTCAGCAATTCAACGAGAACTTTACTGCGGATAAATATCGCGCCTTCCTGCGGCGGGTGGATGATGCTTGCGGGACTCACGTCCAGTTTCGCCTCTCCGAGACGCCGTGTTTTTTTCCTAAATCGCTGCTCGACCGGATGGCGTCGGATGGTCAGGCTCTCATTCGACAACTGGTCGACAATCCTGGATATCGTGCGCAGTCCGACGACGCGGTCCCGACGGCGTTCAAGGTTCCGAACGAAGCTCCTCATCCCCTGTTTGTGCAGGTGGATTTTGGGCTGGTACGGGATGCCGGGGGAGAGTTGCAGCCAAAGCTGGTGGAGTTGCAGGCCTTCCCTTCTCTGTATGCGTATCAGGGGCCACTGGCGGAGGCTTACATCAAGGCCTATGGATTAACGGCTCCCGCCTTTCGGCTCCCGGCTTCCGGGCGGCTCAAATATCTTTTGCGTGGACTGGATACCGATTCTTATCGCGAACTTTTACGACGCGCCATTGTAGGGTCGCATGATCCCGAGAACGTGATTTTGATGGAAATCCATCCCCAGCAGCAGAAGACTCTGCCCGATTTTCTGCTCACCGAGAAGATGCTAGCCGTACGGACCGTGGATATTGTCGACATCAGGAAAGATGGCACGCGCCTGTATTACGAGCGGGGTGGCAAGCGCATCCCGATCCGGCGAATTTATAACCGGACGATCGTAGATGAGCTGGAACGCAAAGCGGTAAAGCTGAATTTTGACTGGCGCGACGATCTCGATGTGGAGTGGGCGGGACATCCCAACTGGTATTTTCGGATCAGCAAATTTTCGATTCCATATTTGCACCACAGATCGGTGCCGAAGACCTGGTTTCTGGATCGGCTGGAGCAGATTCCTGCCGACCTGGAGAACTACGCGCTGAAGCCGCTGTACTCGTTTGCGGGACTGGGCGTGGTGATCGCTCCGACGAAAGCAGATATTGCCGCGATTCCGGCGGAGAAGCGTCCTGATTACATCTTGCAGGAGCGGATGCACTTTGAGCCGGTGATTGAAACTCCGTTTGGTGGGACCAAGGCGGAGGTGCGGGTCATGTACATATGGTTGGAGGAGCTAACGCCGGTGTTGACGATTATCCGCATGGGGCGGGGGCTCATGATGGGCGTGGATCACAACAAGAATATGGAGTGGGTGGGGGCGTCGGCAGGCCTGTATCTGGAGGAGTGAGATCGATCGGGGGCTCGTTTGCGGAACCCCATCCTGCAATCTGCCGTTTTGCAATTCACCGTTTTGCCATTCAGGGCTGCATTGATTCGGCGGGGGCGGGCGTCAGTTGGCGGCTGATCAGAATCCCACCTGCAATCAACCCAACCACCAGCACCAGAGAAATCAGCAGCCAGCCCCAATGTTGCGTAGGGTGGCGGAGCACGCGGATGAAGCCGCGTCCGTAATAGCTTGCGACGAAGGCGATGCCGGTGTAGCGGGCGGCGCGGCCCACCGTAACCACGATCAGGAACTTGGGTAGGGGGTAATCGGAAGCACCGGCTGCCGCGAAAAACATGCTGGTCGGAGTAGGAACGGGAATGGCCGCTGAGGCCAGCAGAGTTCCGGTGCCCCACTTCTTGAACAGCGTCAGAAACTTGGACACGGTGCCTTTCTTGAATTTGCGGTCCAGATAAGCAGTTCCGGCTTTGCGAGCAAGTCGAAATGTAAGGTATGCCCCGATGATCGACCCTGCCGTTGCTGTCGCGGCATACTCATACCAGGGATTGCGGTGACTGGCAGCCAACACTGCGGTGAGAATATCCAGACCACCAAAAGTTGGAAGGGGAGAACTGTCGAGAATGGCGAGGAAGAAAAGCCCCACTGCCCCCAAGTGCATGAGCGTCGAGGTAAGGGTCCTCGGCCGCCGCCTTCCCGTCTGCAGGAGCAGATTCAGCATCTTTGCAATATATCAAGTTAGCCGTGCCGGACGAGCGAACCGATGTGAATCGTTACAGGAATCTCAGGGAGTGGGTCAGTTTGCGTTTTCGTGAATTACGGAAACGGCAAGCCCAACGGCTCAGCCGACCGCGGCTTCCACGAACTGCACACGTTTCTGGACTGAGTCAAGAGGCAATGGGAGCAGGTCGTAACCCAAGGCAGAGTAGGTTTCGGTCATCACTTCGTAGGTCAGATGGGCCTCCTGAAAAGACTGCTTCCGCTCCGCATCCCGCGCGAAGATTTCCGGCCAGGGCGGCGCGATAAACACTCGGTGATGATAGCGAAATGTCTGCGCAGCCCGCTCTATATGGGAAGGGATGGGCAGGTCGCTTAAGCGCAAGTAGCCGAGCACATCGGGCACGGCACGGTCGAAAATCACCGGAGCGCGGAGGCTCAGCGCCGCGCGATAGGATCGTATTTCCCACCTTAACATCAGTTCGGCGAAAGCGCGCCGATCCGACCAAGGCAGGGCTTCGCCGCCGATGGCCACCTGCTCTCGAATGATCGCCCTGCCGGCCTCTGGCATGGTGCAAATACCATGCTCGGCCAGCGCGTTGATCAGCGTACTCTTTCCTGAACCCGGGCCCCCAGTGATTACGAACAGACGGTCCGAATCGATATCCTCAGCCTCCATTCCACCTCCTGACGCCAATGAGCGAGTCCGTGCCATGCTCGCCCAATATTGTCTGTGGATGGCAAGCCGAAATTCAAACGGACCCACTACCAAATCTCAAACGACGCTGACGATCGTGGTTTCAAGCACTTTGCCGTTGGGGCGCAGTATGAGCATCTGGTTGCCGCGGAGGCGTACGGGGACAGAAACGCCCGGGCTGAATTCGCCCGGCACGTAGCCGTCGGATGTTTGCTGGTTGTACTCGCCGATATACTGCCTGCCGTCCACTCGAATCACGATCGCTTTGCGGGTCGCCGGCTCGGATTCGCGCCGGATTTCCTGTTCGGCTTGAGCCCAGTTGTCCATATCGCGGCCAGGAGTTCTTCCGTTGCGGATGTAAATTTCCTGGGCGCGTTGACGGATAGCCTCTTCGAGGTCGTGCGGAGGCTTTGGCCAGGGCTTAGAACTCTTAGCAGCGACGTTCATGAATCGATCCCTCTCGTCGACGATTTGGCATCGGGCAGTTTCGTCTTACCTCGCAATAGTATTACGTAAACTGCATTGAGTTGAAGAGCATCTCAGAAAAGGACACAAGAAGGGCCGAGTTTGGGAAACGAGGGTGAGAACGGCCCACCAGGGCATTGCTTACTGGAATCCCGAAGATTCTCACTCTCGCAATGCGTCGCCTCTTTCACGGCTTTCACGGCATCGGGAGTTGACCGGACTCGACCGGGGGCCTAACATTACCGCCGAGCAGGGTCCCACGCCTTCATGATTGGTCAGCAGGTATCCCATTACCGCATCCTTGGCAAGCTTGGGGGCGGTGGTATGGGCGTAGTGTACGAGGCGGAGGACCTAAGCCTGGGGCGGCATGTCGCCCTGAAGTTTATTCCCGAGAACCTGGTCGGCGACCCCAAGTCGCTGGAGCGTTTTAGCCGCGAGGCGCGGGCGGCATCGCAACTGAACCATCCCAACATCTGTACCATCCACGGCATTGAAGACAATAACGGGCATCCCTTCATCGTCATGGAGAAGCTCGAAGGGGAAAGCCTCAAGCAGCATATCGGCGGACAACCGATGAAGCTGGAGGAAGTCCTCGAGGTGGGAGTGCAAGTGGCAGACGCGCTGGCGGCCTCCCACGCCAAGGGAATCGTGCATCGCGACATCAAGCCGGCCAACATCGTTTTGACCCCAACCGGGCAGGCGAAGGTGCTCGACTTCGGACTGGCAAAACTGGTGCACACGGGCGCGGAAGAGGACCAGTCTCTGACGGCAGTGGGGATCATTCCAGGCACGGCGGTCTATATGTCGCCGGAGCAGGCGCGCAGCGAAACCGTAGATGCTCGCAGCGACCTTTTTTCCTTTGGCGTCGTGCTGTATGAGATGGCCACGGGGAAGAAGCCGTTCACGGGGAATAATTCTCTAATGACCCTGGATGCGGTGCTGCATCAGAAACCGACGCCGCCCCACGACTTAAATCCCAAGATTCCGATCGAATTGCAGGGAATCATTGGCAAGGCGATCGAGAAAGACCGCACCCGGCGCTACCAGAGTGCGGTGGAGATTCGCTCTGATCTGGCACAGCTGAAACGGGAGACGGAGTCGGGAACGGTCAAGGTCGGCAGTAATTCGTCTATGCTGCGGGCGGCGTCGAAAACCTTCAGCAGGAATTCGCGCTTCCAGACTTATCTGGTGATTGCGATGGCGGCGTTGCTGGTTACGGTACTGGCGTCGGTGGGAGCATGGTGGTTTAAGCATCGGGAAGTAGCCAGCGCGGAGCAGAAGAACGCAATCGCCGTGCTGCCTCTGCAAAATCTGAATGGAGATTACAACATCGACTACTTGCGCTTCGCGCTGGCCGATGAGCTGACCAGCGTTCTGACCTACTCGCGCGCGCTCGAGGTGCGGCCTTCGTCGGTCACGCGAAGATATGTGGCGTTGGATCTGGAGCCGAAAAAGGTGGGGCAGGAACTGCGCGTGGGGCGCTTGCTGCAAGGACACTTCATCAAGCAGGGAGCCCAGTTGACGGTAACTCTGGAGGCGATCGACGTGCCCACCGAGCGGCTGCTGTGGCAGTCCACGGTCACGGCCAAGGCCGAAGACCTGATCGGCTTGCAACAGCAACTGAGTTCGCAGGTGCAGCATGGGCTGTTGCCGATTTTGGGAGGCGCGGCCGGCGCCGCGGAATCGGCGGCCTCGCGACCGAAGAACCAGGAGGCGTATGACTTATATCTGCGCAGCATCGCCGTGCCGCACGATGCGGCTCCCAACAAGGAAGCGATCAAGATGCTGGAGTGGGCAGTAGGGATCGATCCGAGTTATGCGCCGGCGTGGGAAGCGTTGGGACAGAGATATTATTTCGATTCTTTGTTCGGCGGCGGCGGCGAAGACATGTTCCAACGGTCGAATTCGGCGTATGAAAGGGCGGTGACGCTCGATCCCAATCGGGTGATGGCGGCGAGCAGCCTGATTACGAACCGCGTCGAACGCGGCGAATTAGGGCGCGCCTACGATGCGGCAACCGACCTGGTGCGGCGGCGTCCGCAGAGCGCGGATGCACACTTTGCGCTCAGCTACGTGCTGCGCTACGCGGGAATGCTCGATCAGTCCACCGCGCAGTGCAACGAGGCGCGGCAACTCGATCCCGGGAATTTCACTTTCCGTTCTTGCGCGTGGTCGTTCCTGGAGATGGGCAAGACGGATCGGGCGATGGACTTTGTGCATCTGGATGCCGGCTCCGAGTGGGCAGCGTGGGTCACTCCGTATGTGTACCTGACCGAAGGCAATGTAGCGGAAGCACGGCAGAGCGCGAAGAATATGGCCAGGACCCCCATCTATCACCGGGAGTTGATGGAAGCCTGCACCGCGGCGCAGCGTCCAGCGGATCTTGCTAGGATTGTGCGCGAGAATGAGTCTTCGGTAATGCTGGAACTGGACGCCGAGGCCTGGTATCACGTGGGCTCTCTGCTGGCGGCCTGTGGGCAGAGTGAGCCGGCGCTGCGCTTATTAAAGGCCGCGATGCAGCAGAACTATTGCGCCTACTCGGCGTTGCTGGATGATCCGTTGCTGAAAGACTTGCGCAAAGAAACCGCCTTTGACGAAGTGCTGACCGCGGCGGCCAACTGCCAGGCGGTGCTGAAGGAGGGGCGGTAGTATAGTGGTCGGTGGTCAGTTGTCAGTTCAGTTCTCGGTTCTCAATACTCAGTGGGAAGATCTCTCGCAGCTGTTCTGGGAAAGGCACGGCGTTCGAGGCGTGCGCGAATAGGTTTGGGAGGGCACCGGCTTCAGCGGTGCGATCGTAGTCCAAAAGGATGCGCGTTGAGCCCTGAGCGTTCGCACAATATGCGAAAATTTTCGCGGCGATCACTGCTTCAGTCCTCGGTTGCGGGTGTCGCCGCCGTCACTGTTCCCTCCCTCGCCGCAGGTTTTGACACCTCCACGCCGGCGCGCAAGGGACGCATTCATCAGTCCGTCTGCCAGTGGTGCTACCCTCACATTCCGGTCGATCAACTGGCGGAGTATGCGGCAAAGATCGGTCTGCGAGGCGTTGACTTGCTCCAGCCGGACCAATATGAAATCCCGCGCCGCTACGGGCTGGTGTGCACCATGGGATATGGGGGCGGGGGAGAGATTGGCAAGGCCCTCAACCGGGTGGAAAATCACGCAGCCATCGAGCAGGGATTTCGCGCAAATATTCCGCGCGCGGCGAAAGCCGGCGTTCCCAACGTGATCACATTTTCCGGCAACCGGGGTGGCATGTCGGACGAAGAGGGCGCACGTAACACGATTGCGGGGCTGAATCGCGTCAAGAAGATTGCGGAAGATCAGGGCGTGACCATCTGCTTGGAGCTGCTCAACAGCAAAGTCAATCACCCAGACTATATGTGCGATCACACCGCGTGGGGAGTGGGAGTAGTGCGGGAAGTGAATTCCCCCAACGTGAAGCTTCTTTACGACATTTACCACATGCAAATCATGGAAGGCGACCTCATCGCCACCATCCGGCAAAACTTGCAGTGGATTGCACATTTCCACACCGGCGGCGTACCGGGGCGGCACGAACTGGATGGGACGCAAGAAGTTCAGTGGGACGGCGTCATGAGGGCGATTGCCGACGCCGGCTTCCGCGGCTATGTGGCGCATGAATTTCTGCCCACGGGCGATCCGCTGGCTTCGCTGGGGAAAGCCGCGGATTTGTGCGACGTTTAGGCGGCCTTCCGGATTTCCGAGGTTGAACCGATCGCTGAAGAACTCACGCTTCGTATCGGGCATCGCTTCAGCGATGCCCTAAATGCAGCGCAAGGCACTCTCGGCTTTCGCCGCTGCCAGTGCCCTCGCATAGCCCCGCCTAAACACTCGATTGACGAGGCGACATTCAGCTTTGTTTCCTATGCCCGCTCGAAACAATTTGCGTCAAACTGGCATTTGGCCCCATCCTTGTAACGTGAGATATTTCGGACCTGTCAGCCTGCTGCGGCCCGCTCGGCGCCGTGTTCCCTCTATACTTCGGTGCATGAGTTTATCGCGGGTGCAGTTTGTTGGTTTGCTTGTGCTGGTTTCTCTAGTCGCGACAGGGCAAGCGCCCATCGCGCCGGCGCAGGCACCCGCCTTCGGGCAAGGTACGCCCAAGGATGGGCCAGCCAGTTCGAGTGCGTCCGCCGCTCATCCTTCTGTTACTAGCGCTTCTCATGGTGGCCTCGATGCGGAGCCGCCGGGACTGCTGTACCAGGGCGTTCCGGCGGAGATTCCGCAAGATGAGGGCGCGGCTGGGTTGCGATTGGAACTGCTGCGGCTCGGTACGACGGCGCGGCTGATGCAGGTGGTGGCGCATCCGGATGACGAGGATGGCGGAATGCTGACGCTGGAGGCGCGCGGCCGCGGCGTGAGCACACTGCTGATGACTCTGAATCGCGGCGAGGGCGGGCAAAATAAGATCGGCAGCAATTTGTCGGACGTTTTAGGCGTGCTGCGGGCCGAGGAATTACTCGCATCGGATCAGTCCTATGGAGTGCAGGACCGATTTTCCCGCGTGGCGGATTTTGGCTTTTCGAAAAGTGCAGAAGAGACTTTTGCGAAGTGGGGTGGGCACGATACGGCACTCGTGGACATGGTGCGCGTGATCCGAACGTTTCGTCCGGACGTTCTGGTCGCGCGTTTTTCGGGAACCCCGCGCGATGGGCACGGGCATCATCAGGCATCGAGCATTCTGACGAAGGAGGCGTTCCGGGCAGCCGCGGATCCGAAACGCTTTCCCCAGCAGATGGCCGAAGGGTTAAAACCATGGCAGGCGAAAAAGCTCTACATCGGAAATGTGTGCGGATTTCAGGCGATGACTTGCCCCGACGCGGATTGGACTTTGAAGTTAAACACGGGCGAGCACAATCTGGAGTTAGGCATGTCGTATGTACAGTTCTCGATGCAGGGCTTGCGGCACCAGATGTCGCAAGGCGCCGCCAACTGGACCGTGGACGCGGGAGATCGATTTACATTTTACCGGTTGGTGGATTCGGTGTTGCCTTCCACGTTGGATCAAGACGGACACGAGAAGAGCTTTTTCGACGGGATCGATACAACCTGGCCGGGGCTGGCCGCGCGGGAAGGGGCAGAAAACATTCCGGGTCTGCGACGGGAGTTGACGGAGATCGCAAAACGCGTTGCGGAAGCGACGGAGGATGCGAAGGGAAACGATGGTTCGACTGCAGCGGCCCCTCTGATGAAGGTTGTGGCGGGCCTGGATCGAGTCAGCAGCGCGGTACGGGAAAGCAGTTTGAGCGCGGCCGCGCAGCTCGATTTACTGACGCGGATCGCGGAGAAGCAGCAACAGGCAGAGACCGCGCTGAATCTGGCGCTCGGCGTCAGCCTGACGACGGATGTGTCTTCCGACGGTGAGCGCAACCTTCCCGTACGAAAGGAATCGGACGCGCTGACCACGGTTTCGCCGGGCCAGGAGTTTCTGGTGGCCGTGACGTTCCTCAACGGCTCGAAACAGGCGCTGATGATCGATCACGTCAAACTGCAAGTTCCCGCAGGATGGAGTACCGCTAACGAGAGGACGAAGCCGGAAACGCTCCAGCCGGGAGCAGTCCTGCACGCGAATTTCCGGCTAAGCGTGCCTAAAGATGCTGCCTACACCCAGCCCTACTGGCACCGGGATGATCCGGATACCGAGGCGGTGAATCGCATCGATAACGAGAAGTATGCGACCCTTCCCTTCCCCCCTCCGGCGTTGCGCGCGCGGGTGGAATATACGGCGGCCGGACCGGGCGGAGTCAAGACGCGGAACGGGATTGCTACCGCGGTGGTCACGCCGTTCATAGACAACGCGGGAAAGCAGAGCGCGCGTCCGCTGGCGGTGGTCCCGGCATTTTCGGTGATCCTGGAGCCGGCGACACAAGTGATTTCGACCCTCAATGGATCGACCTCAACCGTTGCGGTCGGCGTAACCAGCAATCTCACGCATGAGGTGCGCGGCGTGCTGCGACTGGAGTTGCCGGCGGGTTGGCGATCGGAGCCGGGGCAACTTTCGGTGGAGTTGAAAAAACGCGGCGAGAAAGTCGACTTGCAGTTCAAGGTCTTCACTACCGG
>Ga0209420_1000567_pt1 | contig 18950 bp, 16 predicted proteins | sample BlaSpr_A8_OM1_O1_FD_187972 | JGI IMG/M metagenome (GOLD analysis project Ga0209420, IMG submission 187972) | Forest soil microbial communities from Thunder Bay, Ontario, Canada - Black Spruce, Ontario site 2_A8_OM1_O1 (SPAdes) (version 2) | ecosystem: Environmental > Terrestrial > Soil > Boreal... | reverse complement strand
GCAAGTCCCACGCTGCAGGGAGCCTGCGGCTTTACCTGGGTGCCTCCGGAAACGAGCGCCGTGCAATTCGTGGCGCAATCGACCGCGCCGATCAACATGGATGTCTACAACGATGTCGGCTACAACGTCGGCGTGACCGGGTCCCCCGACCTTTGGGCGCGGCCGGCCGGCACCGACACCGTGGCGGCGACGCTGTTCGTGCCCGAGGTTCCCTACGGACCGTGGATCCTGGTGCCTTCCCTGATCGGACCTTATGGACCCGGCGGGGCCTCGACGACCACGCCGGTCACCACCGCGGCTGCGGCGCTGATGCGGCCGTTCGACGCCTCCGTGGCCTCGACCAGCGGTAACGCCTGGGCGGACCTGGTGACCGGGACCAGCACCTTCAATCCGCTGGTGCTCGCGCCCGGCCAGAGCGGAACCATCACGGTGACGATCACCCCGAACGCTGCGCAGGTCGGCAGCACGGTGAGCGGGTACGTGTACATCGACACCTACAATGAGACGGTGGCCAGCGGTGATGAGGTAGTACGGCTTCCGTACATCTACACGGTCGCGCCGTAGCCATCGCCTTTTCGGTGGCCCGGCCGGAGCAACACTCCGGCCGGGCCTCACGGGCCGCGTCCTGAAGATCTGAAACCAACCCAGGGATCAGCCAACGCTGCGCGGGGCAGCGGGGGCTGGCGCGTAGCCGACTTGCGCAAGCCGATCCCTCGCCGCATCGATCGGCGGCGGCCCGCGACCCTTTAAGCGCAGCACGCGCCTGCGGGTTGTCGGAAAGCTCGCAGTCCTAGAAGGCGCTCGCCGCCAGGATGTGGGTGCAGCCCACTGTCGCTCTGTCAGTCCGTGTCTCAGATGTGCACGTCCATGCGTGCAGTGCGGGGGGTCGTCATCTCAACGCTGGCTTCGTCTATGATAACCGTGCCCGCTGCATTGCGGCAGCGTGACTAAGCCGAGCCGCGACGTGACTCCCACAACACAACACGCCCTTGTCACCGTCGCGATCATCGCACTGATCGCCTGGCGTCTGTATGCGCGCGTCCGTCGCAGCATCGGGCGGCAGCGCCTGTCGGCCGTGCGTCCCTGGATTACCCTGACCGTGTTCCCGCTTATCTTGCTGCTGCTGGCGTTTTCATTGCGCGCACGTCCGCTCGCTGAAATGAGTCTGGCGGCAGGACTGGCGGCTGGCGTCGCGCTCGGGCTGCTCGGACTTCGGCTGACGCGCTTTGAGGCTTCCGCGCAGGGGCTGTTCTACACGCCGAGCGCGCACCTGGGCATCGCGCTCTCACTTCTTCTCGTGTGCCGCATCGCCTATCGCTTCGCAGTCTACGGGCTGCCGGGTTCAGCGGGCGGTCCGCCACCGGCCACCGCGCTCACACCGCTGACACTGTTGATCCTTGGCACGCTCGCCGGCTATTACTGCACCTATGCGATCGGGCTGCTGCGCTGGTCGTTTCGAACCCGAGGCGCGGCGGCGGCGACGCAGCCCTGAGTCTTCAGCGCTCATACCTTATAAAGGAGGTGCGGCGGGCGAGGGTGTCGTACAAGGCGCGGCCGTCGGCGTTGAATTCCTGGGTCATCCAGTAGACCGATCCTGCCCGGGCGAGATCGGCCGCGGCATAAACGGCGTGGATCAGCGCGCGCCCCGCTCCCTGTCCGCGTACCGCCGGATCCACGAACAGGTCCTCGAGGTAACAGATGTCCGGCGCCGACCAGCTCGAGGCATGAAACAGATAATGGGCGAAGCCTAAGAGCCTGCCGTCACGTTGCGCGACGATGCCGTGCGACTGCCGGGCGCCCTCCACCAGTCGGGCAAAGGTGCCGTCGGTGATTTCCGGCGCAAGACTCTGGCGATAAAAGCGCAGGTACCCCTGCCACAGCGCCTGCCACTGGGTGCGATCAGTCATTTTTAAGGGTCTGATTTCGAGCATCGGAACCTCATTTAAGATAGGCCGATCAGGGCATGCTGCAATGTCCGCAGGTTCGCGTCCACCGATGCCCGTCGAGCGGACCAGCCCGGTGCATCTCGAGGACGCCGTGGACGATGTCGCGGACGGCGTAAGTCGGTATAAGGTTACCTCGCTGACGCCACCCGCCGCGAAGCGGCTCATCAGGTGACCTGGTCAAGGTGCTGACACTATGGCGCGAGAACCCGGCCTGAACACACGTTGTGTACACAGCGCCCGCACGGCTGATGCGAGCACCGGTGCGGTCGCCCAGCCGATCTACCTTTCGACCACCTTTGAACGCGACGCGGACGGCGGCTACGCCCGCGGCTACCAGTACAGCCGTGAGGGAACGCCGAACCGTGCGGCGCTGGAAAGGTGCGTGGCGGCGCTGGAGGGCGGGGTCGGCGCGCTGGCGTTCTCCTCCGGACTGGCCGTCAACATGGCCCTGCTCGAGCTTCTGAATGCCGGCGATCAGCTGGTCGCGCCGATCGAGGGCTATTACGGCACGCTCAGGCAATTCCGCGAGCACGCCGTGCGGCGCGGGATTGGCGTGGCCTTTGCCGATTTCACCACTCCCGCGAGCGTTCGGGCGGCCGTGACACCTGCGACACGGATGATCTGGATCGAGACGCCCGCCAACCCGTTGCTGAGCATCACCGATCTTGCGCAGATCTGCGCCATCGGCCGGGAATCCAAAGCCTGGGTGGTGTGCGATAACACCTTCGCCACACCGATCTGCCAGCGGCCGCTCGATTTCGGTGTCGACCTCATCGTCCACAGCGGCACCAAGTACTTCGGCGGACACAGCGATGTTTTGAGCGGCCTTTTGGTGGTGGGCCAGGACGAGGCCCTGCTCACGCACCTGCGCGACTGGCAAAGACTCGCCGGAGTCGGGCTTGCGCCGTTTGACTGCTGGCTGCTGAGGCGCAGCATCGCCACCTTGGGACTCAGGGTCCGCGCGCAGTGCGCCAATGCGCTGCGTATCGGCGAGTTCCTGGCATCGCACCCGGCCGTGGAGCGCGTGTACTACCCCGGGCTGAGCGACCACCCCGGGCATGCGTTGGCCCGTGCGCAGATGCGCGGCGGATTCGGGGCGGTCGTTTCCTTTTGCATCATCGGCGGCAGCGCGGAGGCCATCGCCGTCACCACCCGCACGCGCCTCTTCACCCGCGCGACCAGCCTCGGCGCGGTCGAAAGCCTGATCGAGCATCGCGCCTCCGTCGAAGGCCCGGCAACGGCCGCGCCGCAGAATCTGCTGCGTCTTTCCATCGGGATCGAGGACGCCGAGGACCTGATCGACGATCTGGACCAGGCGCTCAGATGAACCGCTTCGCCCTCGCCGCCATGGCGAGCCACGGCTCAAAAGCCGCCTTGCGATGGCTCGCACCGAAGGACTGTTAGACTGCTGATTCCGAACCAAGAAAGCGCCAAAGGGGAAAGCATGCCGATCCATCGAACTTGCGCCACGCTGCTGTCACTGTGTGCCGCGCTCGTTTCGCTGCACGCGGCGCGCGCTCAGGCACCCGTGGCGGCCCACCAGGCGCTGGCGGCGCTGGCGCAGGACATGACTTACGAAAGTGCGCGTCTTTACCCCATGCAGGCGACGGCGCTGGGGATCGCAGGTCATGACGGCGAACTCGAATCGTCCAGCGAGGCGTTCCGGGCCGCCTACGTCGCGCGTCTGCAGCAATGGAAAACCAAGCTCGGCTCGATCACTGCCGGGTTCGATGCCCACACCTCGCTGGTGGATCGCGACGATGCGTTGCTCCTGCAAGCCCAGCTCGCCGCCAATCTCAACGCTCTGTTGGTCTACCAGTTCGATCGCAAGGATTACAGCGCGCCGGCCAACAACGTGGTCAGCGCCGTCTTCACCCAGTTCCAGCATCTGCCGATCCCGGGCCAGGAAGGCGCCAGCGCGGCGGATCTGCAGCACGCCTGGGCGGACATCACCAGCCGCCTGGCAAAGGCGCCGGCCTACATCAGGGCAGCCGATGGCCTGGTGACCCTGCCGTGTCATCTGTTCGGGGTCGTGGGCGCCAAGCAGCTCGCGGCCGCTCCGGACTTTCTCAATGCCGCGCTGAGCGAAGCTGCACGCAAACAGCTCGGTGAGAAGTCGAGTGAGTACGCGGGGTTCGTCGAGGCGCGCGATGCGACCCTGGCCGCGATTGCGCAAGCGAAGAAATTCATCGATGCGCATGTGTCGACGTGGCCGGAGAACTTTGCGATGGGGCGCAAAGCCTACGACCGCATGCTCAAGGATGAGCAGCTGCTGCCCTTTGATGCGACCGCGGTGGAGGGGATCGGCCACGACATGCTGGCGCACGGCTGGGCCGAACAGGCGTGGCTGCAGGATATTTCCCGGCGCACGGGAGTTGCGCTCGGCGCGCCAAGCGGCGGTGGCCTGGCTCCGGGCGGCGCAGCCCTGATCGGTTACTACCAGGAGCGCATCGCGGAGCTGCGTAAGTTCGTGACGAGCGAGGACGTGGTCACGGTCCCAAGCTGGCTCGGCAGCATGCAGATCATGGAGACCCCATCGTTCCTGCAGCCCGTGTCGCCCGGCGCCTCGATGAATCCTCCGCGGCTGTTTTCCGCATCCACCACGGGCTATTACTACATCACCCCGCCGAAATCCCTGGCGGAGGCGGCCGCGCGCCTCGATGTGAACGAGGACTTCGATCGCGACCGCATCCTGTCCACCGCGGCACACGAAGCCCTGCCGGGTCATTTCATGCAGCTGTCGATCGCCAAGCGACATCCCGACTTCGTTCGCAAGATCCAGGTGAGCGGGGTATTCGCGGAAGGCTGGGCCTTCTATGGCGAGGAAATGTTCGTGCGGCTCGGGCTGTACGGCTCGCGCCTCGATGGCCGGCTCATGACCGCGACCTGGGAGCGCGTGCGCGGCGCGCGCGCGATCGTCGATCCAAAGCTTGCGAGCGGGGAGTGGAGCTACGAGCAGGCGGTGGATTTCTTTGCCACCGAAACCGGCTTCAGCAAAGAGCAGGCGCAGGCTTCGGTGGCATCCATCGCCGAGGGACCCGGCTACTTCATCGCCTACTCGGTCGGGCGGCTGCAGATCGAGAACCTGCTGGCCGACTACATGCGCCGGATGGGCACCCGCGGCTCGTTGCGCGACTTTCATGACCGGCTGCTTTCCTACGGCACGACACCCCTTGCGATCGTGGGCCCCGAACTGCTGGCGGATCTGGACAAGCCGGCGAGCGCGGTGCGGGCTGCTGCGAATTACTAGGCGGCATTCATCGCCGCTCCGCCCCGGCAACGGCCGCGGCGGTCGGCGGCGCGCCGCTCAACGGCTTCGCTTACCCAGCGCGCTGTCGAGTATCATTTGCGCTCACACCCTGCGCGGGGCGCAATGCCGGTGTTTGCCGCGGACGAACTTCACTTGAATTCACCAAGCGCTCAGCCTCCCGAATAAAAATGCCCGATGCCTCGACGCTGCCGCTGTTCCGTGTCGTTGGCTTCTCCGGCCACCGCCAGCTTGCCGACCCGATCGGCACCGCGCGCGCCATTACCGCAGCGCTCGCGCTGTTGCGCCAGGAGGCGCCCGGTGAATGGATCGGGTTGTCCTCGGTCGCCACCGGCAGCGACCAGCTGTTTGTCGAGCAGGTCATGAATCTCGGGCTATCCTGGCACGCCATCCTGCCGCTGCCGCGGGCGGAGTTCGAGAAGGACTTCGCGCCCGCCGATTGGGTCAACGTCGAGCGGCTGTTGACGCGCGCCGGTCATTTGCTCGTGATCAATGAAAACGGATCACGTGAGGATGCGTATCTTGATTGCGGAATGGAAACCGTCAATGGCGCCGACGTGCTGATCGCGCTATGGGACGGCGAGGCCGCACGCGGTAAGGGCGGCACGGCGGACGTGGTCGAGTATGCAAAATCGATCGGCAAGCCGATGCTGATCCTCGATGCCGCCACGCTCGAGATGCGCAAGGAGAACTGGACAGCGCTCGATCAGGCCGATACCGGGCTCGTGGAGTTGAACCGGCTGCCGGAGGTGACGGGCGGCCTGAGCGTCAACCCCTTCAAGGCGCCCGAGGGTATCTACCAGTTCCAACAGAAATGCGATGCGGCGGCGAGCCACGGCGCGCCGCAGTTCCGTCGCCTCATCGTGTCGACCGTGCTGTTGCACGTGCTCGCCACGCTCATCGCCGCTACCGCGCTGGTTTATGCACTGCAGAACCAGGTGCTGCCGTGGGCAAAATTAATCTGTCTTGCCGGTGCATTGGCAGTTGCGATCGTCCTGCGCCGTCATGCCCATTCGCACAGTAACTGGGTGCGCTGCCGGCTGGCGGCGGAGTTCTGCCGCTCGGCACTCGCCACCTGGGGGTTGCCCCGGGCGGCACCGCTGTTTCAGGACCTGAACCTGCCGGTCATACGCGGGCTGACCCGCTCGCTGCACATCCTGCACAGTCGCTACTCGGCGGCACGGCCGGTATCGATGGCTGAGTTCAAGCAGGTCTACGTCGCGCAACGCGTCGACGACCAGCTGACCTATTACCAGCGACAGGAAGCGCGCGCATTGCCGCTGTTCAGGCGCCTGAGGACGGGATTCTGGATCACTACCATCCTTGCGCTGCTGTGCGCCTTGACCTACGCGGTCGCTTACACTCTGCGCGTTCCGACACCGGAGTGGCTGCAGACCACAGTGTTCCACTTCGCGCCGATTGCACTGCCGGTCGTGGCGGCCGCTTTCATTTCCTTGATTTCCATCAATGACCTGCAACGGCGCGTGTCGCGTTATCGCGAGATGCAGCTGATGCTCGCGGACAGCCGAAAGCAGGTGACGTTCTGTCAGACCTGGAACAGCCTGGAGCGGGTGGTCCTGCGCACCGAACACGCGCTGCTGCAGGAGGTGCTCGAATGGCACTCGATTACAAGCTTCACCGAATCGCACTGAAGTTGGCGTCGCGCGATCCGCGCATCACTGCGCGGTGCCGGGCTGCTCATTCGCCGTCGCGGGCAGCAGACGGTTGCTAAGAGTGCCGATCCCCTCGATGCTGATCTCGACCGTGGCGCCGTCCTTGATCGACCCGACACCCAGGGAAGTCCCGCAGGCGATCACATCCCCGGGCAAGAGCGTCATGTCGTGGGATATCTGGCTGACCTGCTCGAGCGGCGAAAGAATCATGTCGGACAGCGGGTAGTTCTGCCGTTCGGTGCCGTCGAGCCGCGTCGTCACTCGTGCGGCAGCCCAGTCAAACTCGGTGGCGATGAGAGGGCCCACGCAGCCGAAGGTGTCGAAGCCTTTGCTGCGGCACCATTGCGCAAAGTCGGCGCTCTCGTTCAGCAGTTCAATGGCCGTGACATCGTTGATGCAGGTGTAGCCGAAGATGCAGCCGGCGGCCTCGCTCACCGCAACGTTCTTGCAGCGGCGGCCGATGACGATTCCGAGCTCCCCCTCGTAGACGATCTTCCCCGCATACGCGGCGGGCCGTTCGATCGGCTGGCCGGGTCCGATGGCACAGCTGCCGGGTTTGATGAAAAACAGCGGGTGCACGGGCGCCGCCTTGGCCAGTTTGGCAGCCAGGGCATGGAAGTTGTTCCACAGTCCCACGATCTTCGATGGCACGCACGGGGCGAGCAGCGTCACGGTATCGAGCGGCAACGTCCGCCCGCTCGGGCGCGGCGACTCATACAGGTCGCCGGAAAATTCCCTGATGCCATCGCTACCGAGTACGCCAAAGCCGATGCGACCCTCGAGGCAGCGGAAGCGCAGCCAGTGGACTCCGCAGACCGTCATGGCACTAAGCTCACCCGGGGTAGTTTCGCAAAGTATGCCACGGGCTTAGCCCGGCAGGACACGCAGCCAGGCCAGGCGCGCGGAGCTCCTCATCACCCCGGCCGCGCCTGCCGCCATAATAGGCTTGTGGCAGTTTTCGGCTCGGTGGCAGCCTAAGCCTCTGGGACATTCATGAGCGGTCAGGGTTAGCGATGCAGCACTGCGTTGAATTCTGCATTGGCGTCGATACCGGCGGCACCTATACCGATGCCGTCGTGCTCGATGGGAAGCGGCACGTCGTGGCGAGCGCGAAATCCCTGACGACGCCCTGGGATCTGTCGGTCGGCCTCGAAGCGGCGATCCGCGCGGTGCTCACCAGCATGCCAGAGGCCGCACGGCGCGAGCAGGTCTCGCTGGTGTGCGTGTCGACGACGCTTGCCACCAACGCCGTGGTGGAGGCTCGCTTCAGCCCGATCTGCACGCTGCTGATCGGCTTCGATGAGGCGATGGTCGAGCCTTCCGGTCTTAAGCGCGGAGCAGGGGGCATCATCGTGCGCGTTGGCGGCGGCCACGATGCCACCGGCGCGGAAGCCGAGCCGCTTGATGAGGCGGCGATCGATGCGGCGGTGAGCGAATTCGGCCCGCAGGTCGAGGCCTTTGCGGTGGCTTCGGTGTTTTCCGTGCGAAATCCCGCCCACGAGCGGCGGGCACGGGAGCGGATCCGCTTGCGCTGTGCCAAGCCGGTCACCTGCAGCTACGAGTTGAGTTCGCAGCTCGACGCGCCCAAGCGGGCATTGACGGCCGCGCTCAATGCACGGCTGACGCCGCAGATCGCACACCTGCTGGATGCTCTGGGTCAGGTACTCGGGCGCGAGGAGATCTCAGCTCCGGTGATGATCGTCAAAGGGGACGGCAGCCTCATGCGGGCTGAAGTGGCGCTCGAGTACCCGGTCGAGACGGTGTTGTCGGGTCCGGCGGCGAGCGTCGTGGGCGCCGGCTTCCTCGGCGGACTTGAGGACTTCCTGGTCGCGGATATGGGCGGGACCACGACCGACGTCGCGATCGTCGCCGGTGGCCGCCCCGTCATTCGTGCCGACGGCGCCGTGATCGGCGGATGGCGAACCATGATCGAGGCGATCGACGTTCACACCCGTGGCCTCGGCGGCGACAGCGAGGTGTGCCTTGATCGAGGCGGGCGGCTTGCCATCGGCCCGCGCAAGGCGATGCCCTTGAGTCTTCTCGCCGAGCAGTTTCCCGGCGTGCTGTCGGAGCTGCGCCAGCTCTCGGCCGAGGAGCACCCGCCGGCCGGTGCCACACAGTTCGCCTTTCGCAATCCGGGTCGCCATCCCGGTGAACATCTCGAGCGCATCGAGCGGCGAATCTGGGATGCGCTCGGATCATCCCCGCGTCGCCTCGGGGTGGTCGCCCGCACGGGCGGGGGATTTGAGGCACTGCGACGCCTGGTCGACCGCGGACTTGCAACCTTTGCCGCCTTCACTCCGAGTGATGCGATGCACGTGCTCGGACGCCAGCACGGCTGGAACGTCGAGGCGGCGCGGCTCGGGGCCACGGTTCTTGCGATCGAGGAGCGTAACGCGACCGCGCGCCGGGAGCGGGACACGCCGCAAGGCATCTGCGAGCGCACCTATCAACACCTCGTTCGGGAGGCTGGCCGGGTTGTGCTCGAGAGCGCGCTGGCCCACGACCCGGGGCTTGAAGCGAAGAACGGCCAGTGGGGGCCTCTTGGCCTGCTGCTCGAGGGGCAAATTGCCGGGCGGCCATTCTCCCGCGTGCTCGATGCACGACTACGACTCGCCACCCCTCTGCTCGCCATTGGCGCTCCAGCCGCAGCTTACTTCCCCGAAGTCGCGCGCCGGCTTGGCGCGCAGCTGCTGGTGCCCGAGCATGCGGCCGTCTGCAATGCGGTCGGCGCCGCCGTCGGGCTCGTTTCCGAGACCTGCGAGGTGCTGGTGAACCAGCCGACGTTCAAGGTCTTTCGTGTGCACGATCCGGCCGGCAGCCGCGATTACAGCGAGGCGCACGAGGCGATCGAGGACGCCAAGCGCACCTCGCGGGAGCTCGCGCTCGCGGCGGTGCGCCGCGCCGGTGCCCGTGACGCGCAGGTGGAGACTTCCGTCACGCAGCGCGGTGCCAACGCCGGATCTGCCACCGAATATCTGGCCGAGGCGACCGTGCATTCCAGGGCAACCGGGCGACCCTCGACCGCTCGCTCGCCGTAGATCTCACACGGCGTTGGAAGAGAAGCGCAGGCCGAAGGGATCGCTCGAGGGCACGTCGCGCTGGCGCCGACTCAAGGCCCGGTCAGAAACTTGAGTAGGCTGCCGATCGCCACGATGGCAGTGCTCAGGGCGACGGGTACTCCGATGTACAACGCCAGGAGGATGAGGAGCCCTCCGGGAGCGGTACGGGTCGTGGAACGAGCGTACATTCTGCCGCGGTGGCTTTGCGTTGCGCGCGAATCCTTGATGCCGTGCCAGATGAGGAAGGACATCAGAAGTGCGAGCACAATCTCGATGACGATGAGCAGCATCGGAAACTACTCCTTGGCGCGCTGCGCGCCCATTGCGACGCTGCCCGGGGCATGCCCGGCCGTCGTGTTCGCTGCCCGCGCCCCGTAGCGCGCCTGCGCCTTCTTGGCGGAGTGACGCTCCAGATCCCACATGAGCGCGGGTCGCCCGCGCAGGTACCTGAGCGTCGTGCGACGCTGTCTGAGCCACTGGATGGCACTCAGTACGAGGCTGGCCAGAATGACTCCGAGGGCGATGTCGATGATGAGTGGCATGGCAACTTCCTACGCTGCCCTTACGAGGCAGCTCCTGAAGCTTCCGTGCGGACCGGGAACCCGTCGCTCAGCTGAACCGCGCGCCTGCGCCGGCGCCGTGCGGCGTTCAGGACACAGGACTCGAGCTCGACGAAACTGAGGAGGGGAATCACGCCTCCTCCCTGCGCTGCAAGTGGTTGATGAGATAGTCGAGTCTTGAGCAGACAGCGCTGCTCAGCCGGCCGATGAGCCGGTCCAGCCACAAACACGCACCGACGGCGCCAAGCACGATGAGGGTGGCGAGTTGCATCGCTAGGCCTTGGAGCGCTTGGCCGCGCGCGCCTTGGCAGCCAGCGCCGCCAGGCGTTTGTAATGCGCGGAGTTGCCGCGACGCTTGGCCTTGCCGATGCCTGCTTTTCCGCCCCGTCTTCCCAGGGCCGCCGCTGCTTTATTGATCATTCCTACACGGTAGCGCTCCGCAAGCGGTTGCGAAGTGTATTTGACAAAAGCGGCAACGGCTTGCGCAGACTGTGAAGCAGGTCTGGGGGCAATCGTGGTAATCGGCCGCGCAACCGGCAGAGCGGTGTGCTGTGGCGGCGGAATGGCGAGTCAGCGGTAGCGCGTGTCAGGCTTTCCAACAGGCGCCCACCGGTTGCCAAACTGCGATGCGCAAAACAGGCTTCGGTCATGCGGTGGCCGATGACGGGGCGCCGCCACACGCTGTCCCGGCAACCCTCACGTGAATCGTCGCGATCGAACCTGAGCTTTTATCCGGCGCGCACCTGGGGCGGCCCAATCATGCTGAGACTGCCGGCGAGCGATTTGGGAACCGTCCGGTCGTGGCCTGAATCACGACTGTTGCGCCACCTCGGGACGTTAGCGCTCCGGGGAATTGCGCGCGCAGTGCGCATCGCCTTGTGCCGCCCAGGCAGCTTCCGTATATTTGAGCATCAGACGTCGCCAAAGATCCGCCAGGGGTGCGAATGACCCATCGAGCTGCAGCAGGCGTCGTTCGCGATTCAATTGTTGCCTATCTGAGGGCCGCCCAGAGCGCATCGATCGCCGAGATCAAGCAAGCGCTAGCCGCGCGCATCGGAGACGTTGCGGCATCGTCGCTGCGCTCCTATCTGAATTTAAACACGCCGCAGCTCTTTGAACGCGCGGCGCGCGGACACTACAAGCTCAGAAGCGGCGAGGCTGCCTCGAATGTGGCGGCTGCCGTCACCGTCGGTAACGCGCGGCTCTACCACGCCAGCTGTTTCGATTGGATGCGCCAGTGTGAGCCGCGCTCGGTCCACGCCATCGTGACAGATCCCCCGTACGGGCTGCTCGAATACTCCGCTAAGGAGCAGGCAAAGCTTCGTAACGGACGCGGGGGCGTCTGGCGTATCCCGCCTTCCTTCGACGGACATCAGCGTGCACCGCTCCCGCGTTTCACGATCCTGAGTGATGGCGATCGCGCGGCGCTGCACGACTTTTTCTTCGAGTTCGGCAAGCTCGCTGTGCGCGTGACGGTACCGGGCGCCAATGTCGTGGTTGCGAGCAACCCCCTGCTGGTTCATGTGGTGGCCCACGCCATGGTCCTCGCCGGGCTTCAGATGCGCGGCTACCTCGTTCGCCTTGTAATGACCATGCGCGGTGGCGATCGACCGAAGAATGCCCACCGGGAATTCCCGGACATCAGCGTGATGCCGCGCTCCATGTTCGAGCCGTGGCTGATCTTAAGGCGTCCGCTGGATGGCCGGGTTCAGGATAATCTGCGAAGCTGGCAGACTGGCGGATTTCGGCGCCCCTCGGCCGAGCGTCCGTTCGGGGACGTCATTCGCTCACATCCCACTCCGCGTGCAGAGCGCGCTATCGCCCCGCACCCCTCGTTGAAGCCGCAGGCGTTTCTCAGAACCGTCATCCGCGCCGTGCTGCCGCGCGCCGAGGGTGTGGTGCTCGACCCCTTCGCGGGTTCCGGATCAACGCTCGCGGCCTGCAATGCGGTTGGCTATCCAAGCATTGGCGTCGAGTGCGATGTGCAATACATTCGAATGGCACGCAAGGCCATACCCGCACTCAGCGTGTCGCCAGGCAGAACTCCGCGACCCGCGGCGAAATCGCAACATTCGCGGCGTTGCTGAACGGAAAGATCCCTCGACCACGGGGGAGGGGGCGACGATGGTCTGGATCAGTGATCGTTGCGTCATCATCTGCGAGCTGCCCCCGCTCGGGATGCCGGCAGTTCTCGCGCGCTCCATACCTACCAGGACCGTCTGCCCGGGTGATTCAGGGCCGGCGGCGAGCTGTTCAAGGATCTGGCGGCATATGAGAAGTATCACCCGCAGTGGTGAGGTGTTCGATGTGTCAATGCTTATCAGCGACGGGTTCGCCGTACGACCATACGGCGGCGGTTTCGGCGCAATTCATGGCACCTGCGTCGCTGTCTGGTGATACCTTGCCGATTGACTGCAGGTATTGCGAAGCCGCCGCGGTTTATACCTCGGAGGCATGACCTTTGTATCGGGAGACTAGCGATGATCAAGGTAAGCGTGATGTATCCGAATACCCCAGGGGCTCGATTTGACCATGGCTACTACCGGGACACGCATATGCCGCTGGTAAAAGCCAGGATGGGCAGTAACTGCAAGTACTACACGGTAGACAGGGGCCTGGGGGGTGGGACGCCCGGCGCACCGGCCACGTACGTTGGCATGTGTCACATCTACTGTGATTCAGTTGAGTCGTTCCAGGCGGGATTTGGCCCGCACGCGACGGAGATCATGGCAGACATCCCGAAGTACACGGATCTGACTCCGGTGATTCAGATCAGCGAGGTGGTCGTCGGCTAGCTCGCGGATACGTTTTTGAGCTTGACCCAGGCGGCGCGCTGCTTTCTTTGGTGAGGTTGGTTGAAGAGTCCCGGTATTTTGGGCGGCGTTCCTCATGCTGGCCCGTGGCCTGTAGCTAGGGCATAAATATATTAAATGCCTTATAGGGCATTTAAAGGCATACCGCCCGAGCCGCTCCCTCGCATCACGGTGCCTGGAAGTGTGATCCACTCCGTTGCGCGAACCAGCGAAGTATCCTCTGATCGTACCGACGCCACCTCCCGGGCATCCGTTGCCGCGCGCGCCGCATGCTTTATCGCAGCTCAATCACTTAAGCTGATCTAGGAAGCGCATTCGTGATTCCACTGAACGTTCCGCAGGCACTGACACCCCGCGCATTCTGGTACGTGGCCCTGAGGACACTCTTAGTGTCTCTGCTCGCCTTGGGTCTAGGCAAGCTGGTCGCATTGGCTGCGAACTCTCCGCAGGCGACCTGTCGTGGCGCGCTGTGCGGAACGATCACCGGATCGCACCTGGCCGGCTTCATCTATCTATTCGCCGCATTCCTTGCAGTCCGCGCTTTGGTGAACTTCAGATCGCTGTCTTTCGTGCTCACTGACAAGAGCATCAGCATCAGCTCGGGCGTGCTGTTTCGCAATTCCTGCACCATTCGATTCGATCGCATTCAGGATGTGCGCGTGGTCCGCGATCCGCTGCATCTGCTGCTGGGGCTCAGGTCGGTGGCCATCTGGACGGCATCGCCAGATCAGCGCGTAGGAAATTCAAAACGCGCCGATGGGCTCCTCGTGCTCGATGCAGACGAGGCGGATTGGCTCAAGGATTATTTGTCCGATCCAGGGCAGGCAGCGCGACCGCCGGTCGCCACCGGCAGCGGCAGCGCGGTACCGACGGCCCTAGTCCGCACGGGCGCCGGAACGGGTATCGGAGCATTTGCAGCCGTGGGCGCCATTGTCGTCTTGGCGATCGTGGCTCTTTGGCACGGGACGCCTTCCTCTAGCTCTGCATCGCCCACCAGCGCGCCGACGGCGTCTGTCTTCGCGGGCACGCCGAGTACCAGTTCGGCCGCAGGGTCGACCGGCAGCCCCGCGCCGTCACCGCATCCCAATGTCCAACATCCCTCACCGGTAACCGAGGCGTTCAATTCTCAGCTTGCGCTTGTCTGTGCCATTCATCAGGGCAGCCCGGCGGGCATGACCGCCTGCGCCGAACTCGGCGAAGCGCGGCGCTGTCAGCAAGAGTCGGCATACCCGTCGCAACCTACCCAACAGCAGGCGGTATTCACGGTCGTGAACCGCAGTCGCGAGACGGTCAAGTTCTTCTGGCTCGACCGCTCTGGCGCGCGGGCGCTCTATTCGTCGCTTGCGCCGGGAGGGCATGTGGATCAGCAGACTCGCGTCGGCGCGCACTGGCTGGTCTCGACTGAGGGCGGTCGCTGCATCGGTATCTTCAACGCCGCAACGATGGCCATCGGGATCTACTGACACAAGGACGATAACTGCGCTACCGGTTCGAGCGCAGCGCTGCCAGAGCGGGGAATCACTTGCCTCCTGCGCCGTCGCGGCCGGACCATCGCAAACGGCCGCGAGAGAATCCGCCTGGGGCGTCCAATCTTTATCCGCTCAACAATTGGCGGTGGCGCGGTGCGTCCGCTGACCCCGGCGTGAGCGTTGTTGGTGCAGCGTGGATGACTGAGCCAGTCGCAGGAGGTGACTGCCCGTTGTTCGCTGTGACTGTCCGCGAAGTCACCTTGCGGAGTTAATCGACGACTCCAGCATTGTTTGACCTCGAGGCCCGCGCGCCCGCGGGCCCAAAGCTGTCGATCGTCGGTCGGATGGCACTCGGCGCCGGCGGCATCGCGGCAATGGTGCTGCTCGCCTGCGCTGGGCCTGACCCTCACTCAGGCGCGTACTGCCCGGCGCTTTGGACGCGAGTAGAAACGGAACGATTCTCGTGAGAGGACCGAAAACACTCTCACGGCTCACAAGTGTGCTTGAGGTAGAGGTCCTGGTGTGTCAATACCCTCGCCAAGTCCATTGATGGCGACGGCGGTTTCCGGCAACGTGCGCCCCAACAATCGCGGGAGTTGAGCGGCAATCACCGGACGACTGAAATAGTAGCCTTGCCCCTCGGGGCAGCCGCGCTGCTGAAGAAAAGTGAGCTGCTCTCGTGTTTCCACACCCTCCGCCACAACCCGCATATGCAGACTATTCCCCATGCCAATCACCGCGCTGACGATACCGGCAGCGTCGGCATGCGAAGTGAGATCGCGTACGAATGACTGATCGATCTTCAAAGTATCGATCGGAAAGCGCTGCAGGCGGCTTAAGCTTGAATACCCGGTACCGAAATCATCGAGCGCGAGCGTCACGCCCAGGTCTTTGAGAGCCTCTAGCACTGCCGCGGTGACTGTCGTGTCCTGCATCAGGAAGGTTTCGGTCAGCTCGAGTTCCAGACAACACGGCTCAAGGCTCGTTTTTTGCAGAGTCGCGCGCACGGTTGCAACGAAATCTCTATCGCGCAATTCCAGCGGCGAGACGTTGATCGCGATACGTATCGGTGCCAGACCTGCGTCCCTCCAGGCCCGGCTTTGGCGGCAGGCTTCGCCCAGGACCCATCGGCCGATCGGCACGATGACACCACAGGCTTCCGCGACCGGTATGAACTGCGCGGGTGGCACGAGGCCGCGCTGTGGATGGCGCCAGCGGATAAGTGCTTCGACGGCCGTGATCGCGCCTGTCTCAAGATTCACTTTCGGCTGGTAATGCAGTTCAAATTCCCGGTTCTCTAAAGCCCGGCGCAGATCCACTTCGAGGGACTGCCGCTCGAGCGCGCACACGTTCATGTCCGACTTGAAGAACTGATAGGTGTTTCGCCCACTATCCTTGGCGTGGTACATCGCGAAATCCGCGTTCTTCATCAAGGCCTCCGCCTCCGTCCCGTCAGCCGGATAAGTGGCGATACCAATGCTTGCAGTGAGGTGCAGGTCATGCTGGTCGATACGGTGCAGCGTGCGCACAGCCTGGAGTATTTTTTCCGCACTGACGGCGCCATCCTGCGCGCCCGCCACCTCCGAGAGCAGGATCACGAATTCATCGCCTCCCTGCCGGCTGACCGTGTCCGAGGCGCGCACGGAAGCGAGCAACCGGCTGGCCACGGACTGCAGCACGCGATCGGCCATGGCGTGGCCCAGGGAGTCGTTGACGTACTTGAAGCGATCGAGGTCCAGATATAGCACCGCGAGCTTCCGCCGGTAACGGTGAGCGGCCGCGATTGCATCCGTTAGCCTGGCGCTAAACAACGTTCGGTTGGGTAAATCGGTGAGGCTGTCGTGCTGGGCAAGATGTACCATCTTGCTCGACAGTGCCCGAGTTGTGCTCACGTCGTGGAACACCATGACCGCGCCGGTCACCTGTCCGTGACGGTCGTGGATGGGTGCGGTTGAATCTTCGATCGCGGCTTCAACTCCGTCGCGCCGGACTAGGACGCAGTTCGGGGTAAGGGCTACGATCCTGTTGTCCTGAATCGCCAACGGCATGGGATTCTGCGCAGCCTCGCGAGTCGTGACATCGATAATTCGAAACACCTCCGCAACCGGACGACCTACCGCCTCGGCCCGCGACCAGCCCGTCAGGCCTTCGGCGACGACATTGAGATAGGTCACCTGCGCCCAGACGTCGGTGCTCATGACCGCATCGCCGATGGAGTTGAGCGTGATCTGCGCGCGCTCTTTTTCGTTGAACAACGCGTCGGCGATCGCTGCGCGCTCGATCATACTGCCCAGGGTTTTCGACAACAGGTACGCGTCGAGGTGGTTCTTCAGGAGATAATCCTGCGCTCCACGCTGCACCGCCAACTTGGCGACTTCCTCATCTTTCGCAGCGCTGAGGACCAGGATGGGAATCTGCGGCGCGGCAGCAAAGAGCTGATCGAAGGTCTCAATTCCACGACAATCGGGCAGGTAGAGGTCCACCAGCACAGCTTCTACGCCACCCGTTCGTTGTTTTCGCTCCTGAGCTAGCCGTTTCAGACCCGCAGAGCACTTTCTGACCCATTCGACTTGGAAGGACCCCTTCAGCGCGCTTCGAACCGCCTTGGCATCGATGGGATCGTCCTGGACCAGAACTACGTTTCTTGGACACATGAGCCTTCCGCGCCTCAAAGCCTTCGGTTACTGGATTCAAACTCGCTGCCACGCAGCGGACGGTGCGGTAACGTACGCATCGAAAGTCATTATTCGTCAACATGCGACTTCCATCACAGAGCCCAGGATCATCTCCCGGCTTGGCAAGATGCAATGCCATTCCTACGAGACGCGGGGAATGCAGCATGGGCCCCCACATCACAAACGAGTGGACCGGACCAAAACAGGGCCCCGGCATGCGTTGAGTGAATCGCTGAATGCAACGTGAGGGCGCGACCAAACTATTCAGCCTTTGAGTCCTCCGCGGGCATTCTGAACATGGCTCCAAGGCCGGCGTTGCCAGAAGTAGTTCGAATCCTAGGCGTTCGATGGCCGTGTAGCGCTCTGATCTCGTTGATTCGCATGAGACGCGCAACGCGCTCCTCGCGGCATTTCTCGCTGGCCTCACGGAGGTCGAGGAAGATCCGAGGCGCGCCATAGCCACCGTGACTGGCTCTGTATGAGGCTCGGATAAAACGACGCAGCCGTTGATCTTGCCGGGCTCGAGTGGAAAGTGGGTTGTACAGCCATTGGCAGAAAGCGCTGCGCGAGCCTCCCCGGCATTCCCACCGTCTACCGAAGAATCGGTGAACAACGAGTGTCCGCTAAAACCCTGGTAACTCCTTTTGAGAGAAGCGTCGAGAAACTCATCGCGACGTTGACGGCGGTCTGTGCGTGAAGCGTGACCGGCGTCACGTTCCGGAGGGCCAGTTGGCGTTACGTGCGGCGTCGAACAGAGCCTGATTCAGCCTCTGATCATCCTTTTGGTGTGCGCGCGGGCGCGGGTGCGTCGATGGTGATCTCGCCAGTCCCGCAGTCCCAGCGAACAACACGAAGAGGAGTATTTGCGATCTGTGCAAAGTGCGAGTTGGCATCGGCAGGCGGTCGGGTGCATTGAAGAAGTTTCATGAGGAAGCATAAGGTCGAAGTGCAGCACAAACCCGCAGGTCCCGGGGCGGGCCTTGCTCGAGGCGCTGCTCAGGACCTGACTGCCGTGTCGGGACGCGCTGCTGGATACCCTCCCCAGCGCGCCGCCCAATGTCGTGTTCTGAAGCGCTCGAACGTGCTGCATGTGCATCGCATTGGTTTGGTAGGTCTCGGTCTGACTCTTAGCCTCGGCATCAGTGCGGTGAGCGCCGATGTGGTGGCGGTTGTCTCATCGAAGAGTGCGATCACAACCCTGAGCAAGAACCAGGTCATGGACATTTTTTTCGGCAGAACGACGAGTTTTCCTGACGGCAGCCACGCGGTACCGATCGACCAGACCGAAGGATCGGCCGTACGCGATGAGTTCTACAGCAAGATGGCCGGTATGTCCCCGCCGCAGGTTAAAGCCTTCTGGTCGAAGATCATTTTCACCGGCAGGGGCCAACCGCCGAAGACCGCGGCTAGTAGCCTGGAGGCGAAGAAACTGCTCGTCGCGAACCTCAATGCCATCAGCTATATCGATCAGAGCCTGGTCGACA
>Ga0209420_1000566_pt1 | contig 18957 bp, 14 predicted proteins | sample BlaSpr_A8_OM1_O1_FD_187972 | JGI IMG/M metagenome (GOLD analysis project Ga0209420, IMG submission 187972) | Forest soil microbial communities from Thunder Bay, Ontario, Canada - Black Spruce, Ontario site 2_A8_OM1_O1 (SPAdes) (version 2) | ecosystem: Environmental > Terrestrial > Soil > Boreal... | reverse complement strand
AACCCCCGCGCAGGGCTGTGATTCGCTCGGTGTTGAAGCCGAGCCAGTGCATCCGTCCGGCGTAGCGGGCGTGCTCGACCTTGAGGCAGCGATCCATGACGACGGTGAGGCCGCCATCCTCCGCGATGCGTGCGCCTTCCTCGTTGATCACCGTGAATTGACACCACAGGCACTTGGCGCCGATCGCCACGGCGTCCCTCGCGATCTCGGGCAGCGCTGCTGGCGCGCGAAACACATCGACGATATCGACGGGCACCGGCACATCGCGAAGGCTGGCAAAGCTGCGCTCGCCGAGGATTTCCGGCTCGCGCGGATTCACGGGAATGATGCGGTAGTCGTGGCGCTGCAGGTAGAAGCCGACGAAATGACTGGCGCGCAGCGGGTTGCCGGACAGGCCAACGATCGCAACGGTTTTGGCATCCAGCAGGACGCGCTGAATCGCGAGCGGATCCTGGTAGCGGGCAAGCTCGAAGGTCATGGCGCGCGCTCCACGGCTCCCGACGTGCGGGCGCGTGCGAAGCCCTGCTCGAGGTCCCAGATCAGATCGTCGGCGTCCTCGATGCCGACGGAGAGTCGGATCGTCCCCGGGCCGACGCCGGCCGCCCGCAGCTCCTCCTCGTTGAGCTGCCGGTGCGTCGTGCTGGCCGGATGAATGATGAGGCTCTTCGCATCACCGACGTTCGCAAGATGCGACCACAGCGTGACGCCGCGTATGAACTCCTGTCCCGCCTCGCGGCCGCCGCGGACATCGAACGAGAACACCGAGCCCGCGCCGCGCGGCAGGTACTTCTGCGCAAGTGAATGGTGCGCACTGCTGCGCAGGCCAGGATACCTGACGTTCGATGCGAGCTCCTGCGACTCGAGGTAGTTTGCGACCGTGATGGCGTTCTCCACGTGTCGCCTCATCCGCAAGGAGAGCGTCTCGAGGCCCTGCAGGAACAGGAACGCATTGAAGGGGCTCAGGCAAGCGCCGAGATCGCGTAACGTCTCGGCGCGCAGCTTCATCAGGTAGCCGTAGGTGCCGAAGGTCTCGTGGAACTGCAGCCCGTGGTATGCCGGTGAGGGCTCGGCAATTACCGGGAAGCGCCCGTTTGACCAGTTGAAGCCGCCCGAATCCACGACCACGCCGCCGATGCTGGTGCCGTGACCGCCGATGAATTTGGTCGCCGAGTGCAGCACGATGTCGGCGCCCCACTCGATCGGACGACACAGATAAGGTGTCGCGAAGGTATTGTCGACCAGGAGCGGCAGCCCGTGCTGGTGGGCGATCGCAGCGATAGCCTCGATATCGAGCACGTTCCCGCCGGGGTTCCCGATCGTCTCCCCGAAGAAGGCTTTCGTGTTGCCGCGAACCGCGGCCTTCCAGGCGGCAAGATCGTCCGGATCGACCCACGTCAGCTCCACACTCATCTTGCGCAGCACGTGCTTGAACTGATTCACCGTGCCGCCGTACAGCGCCGCCGACGAGACGACATGGTCGCCCGGCGTGAGGAGCGTAAAGAGCGCCGCCGCCTGTGCCGCCACTCCGCTGGCGAACGCTACCGCGCCGCAGCCACCCTCCAGACTCGCGACGCGCTCTTCGAACACCGCGAGCGTCGGGTTCATGATCCTCGTGTAGGTGTTGCCGTACTCCTGGAGATTGAAGTACGCGGCCGCCGCCGCGGGATCCTCGAAGACGTAGCTGGTGGTCTGAAAAATGGGCACCGCACGCGCACCGGTATTCGGATCCGGACGCTGACCGGCGTGAAGCTGGCGGGTCTCGAACCCGAAGCGGCGTGACTGTTCCACGGATGCGGCCCACGGTGACTCGATGGAATCGGGAATCATAGGCTTCTGTTGCGCCGCCGCCAATCGCACCAATCGCGGGCTTATACTCGTATAACGGATAAGTTGCTGTGGAGCGTCGGTTCCCGCTTGTAGGGGCGCCGAGCCCGGCGTAATGTCATTTGTTCTGCAGCGTGCGAGGGCTGTACATAAGACCTTCCACATCTTCGAGGAGACACGAAAATGGCTCAACAAAGTATCAACAACGGGGTCAACATCGATGCACTGCTGGCGGCACGGGAAGCGTTGAAGGGCGCACCCGAGGCCGCAAAGTTCACCTGGCGTGCATCCTGCAAGTGGCAGACCGGTACCCACGCCACTTCCACCGTGCAGGGGTTCCATGGGCTCGGTGACGAGCACAGGCATAAGAGCGAGTTCTCTTTCGAGACCGATCACCCGGAGATTTTCGCCTCCGAGGACAACGGCGCGACCCCCGTCGAGCTGGTGCTGGTGGGTCTTGCGAGCTGCCTGACGGCGGGCGTGGCGACCGTAGCGCAAAACCGCGGCATCCAGCTGCGCTCGGTCGAGGCCAAGCTCGAGGGCAAGATGAATCTGTACGGCATCCTGGGCATCGACAGCGACGTCCGTAACGGTTACGACGACATCAAGGTCACCTTCCATATCGATGCCGACGCCTCGAAGGAGGACATCGAGGCGCTCGTCGCGCAGTCGCAAAAACGCTCGGCCGTGTACGACATCGTGACCAATCCGACCAACGTGACAGTCGAGGTCGTCTAGCCGCCTGCCACCCGCGGCGGGGGCTCGCCATCGAACACATCACGACGGTCGTCATCGGTGCCGGTCATGCCGGCCTGGCGATCAGCCGCTTTCTTACCGAGCACTCGATCGACCATGTCGTCATCGAGCGGGGCGAGGTGGCGAACTCCTGGCGGCGCGAGCGGTGGGAGTCGCTGCGTCTGCTGACGCCAAACTGGCAGAGCCGGCTGCCGGGCTATCCCTATCACGGCAGCGATCCTGACGGCTTCATGACGATGTCCGAGGTGGTGGAGCGCATCGCGGGCTTTGCCGTGGCGATCTCGGCACCCGTGCGCACAGGCACGACGGTGAGGTCGGTGAGGCGCATCGATGGCGGTTATCACGTGGCGACCGATCGCGGCGAAATCCACACTCGTTGCGTGATCCTCGCCAGCGGCGCTGCCAACACTGCCCATGTGCCCCAGCTGCGCCAGGCAGTGCCGGAGGGCATCGAATGCATCACGACCCTCGACTATCACAATCCCGAGCGGCTGCCTCAGGGCGGGGTACTCATCGTCGGTGCCTCGGCCACCGGCGTACAGCTTGCCGATGAGATCCACCGCTCCGGGCGACCTGTGACGCTCTCGGTCGGGGAGCACGTGCGGCTGCCGCGCACCTACCGCGGGCGCGACGTGCTGTGGTGGATGGAGACTTCCGGAGTCTGGAACCAGCGTTACGACGAGATCGACGACCTCGAGCGCGCGCGCGGTCTGCCATCGCCGCAGCTCATCGGCACACCCGAGCGCAGGACGCTCGACCTCAACGTTCTGAGAGCGGCGGGGGTTGAGATCGTCGGCCGGCTGGCCGCTATCCGTGACGGGCGTGCGCTGTTCTCGGGAGGACTTCGCAATCAGTTCGCGCTGGCTGACCTCAAGATGCAGCGGCTACTCGATACGTTCGATGACTGGGCGCGCAACACCGCGCCTGACCTCGAGGTGGGTCTCCCGGAGCGTTTCGAGCCCACCCGTACAGCCGCATCGGCGCGGCTTTCGATCGATTTACTCCGTGGGGAGATCCGCTCGATCGTCTGGGCCACCGGATTTCGTCCCGACTATCGCTGGCTGCAGGTGCCGGTACTCAATCGCAAGGGGGAGCTGCGCCACGACGGCGGAGTCGTGGTTGATGCCCCCGGCATGTACGCGATCGGGTTGCCGGTGCTACGGCGGCGAAAGTCGACGTTCATACTGGGTGCGGAGGATGACGCGCGCGATCTCGTCGGGCACCTCGCGCAGTATCTCTCTACTGTTGTCCGCTCCGCCCAGACGTAACCCGATACGCCAAGTCGTGGCGAAGTCACTCACTCGAGGAGCTGCGCCATGCCAGGCTCGCTCGCTCGCCCGGCACGTGAAGCGGGCAGGAATCTGCAGGCGAGAGCTGCCAAGAGGCCAATGATGACAATCCAAAACGCGTGCCGCGCCAACGCGTTCACGATCGCGTCGACGGGAGTCCCTATGTCGAAAAGCCGTTCGACCATCCATCCGACAGAGGCGGCTGCGGCGCAAGCGGCACCGCCGATTCGGATAACAGGGTAGGCACGCATTGTGCTCATGAGCATCAGCAATGGCAGAGCGACGGCAATGACGAGTAGCTGCATCGTTTCAATTCCAAGATTGAAGGCCAGGATGCCGGCGGCTCGGTCCCAGTGCCCCAGTCCCAGCCGCTCCAGCGTTGCGGCGAACGCCAGGCCATGAATGAGACCGAAGAAGCCGGCGATCCATGCCTCTTTGCCCGGGAAGATTGGGCGCAAGGCGTGCAGCGCCGAAACAAAAATGGATCCCGCGATCAGCACTTCAACCGGTTGCTCAGGGACACGGACGAGTCCCCACGCGGCAAGACTGAGCGTGATGGAATGACCCATGGTGAACGCCGTTACAATGCCGAGAATTCGCAGCAGGCTGTGACGCGCACCGGCGGCCGGACCCCAGCGCGAACCCGAGACCAGCAGCGGTGCGGCAAGTAGCAGCGTCAGCAGGAAGAGAAGGTGATCCGTCCCTTCTGCGATGTGGCGCATGCCCAGATGGAAGAGGCTCAGGAACTGGACCCCATTCAGCCATGTGCGTGGGCCGCCCCATGACGTGCCCGACCGCGCATCGCCAGCGGCCATCTGCTGATAGTCCAGCTCATAGAGTGATTGCTGTTCATTGCGCTTCTGCGCCAGGAGGCGAATGTTGCGGTCCTGGGGGACCAGCACATTCATGAGGTAGACCGATGTGCGGCTCAGGTGATGGTTCGCGAGAACCAGGGTCCGATGCGTACCGCCGGAAGGCAGCTCCACGCTGTACTCGATCCGGATCTCGCCGATTCCGTCCCGCATCTGATCCGGCTGCGGAAAGCTCCATGAGATGAGTTTCGGCGATACGCTCTTTCCGTCAATCATGATCGACAGGTCGCCAAGCACGCGCCGAGCGTAGGCTCGCTGTTCCACTTGCGACAGGACCCCGTCGCCGTTGCTGTCGATCGCGGCGGTCACGGACGGAGAAACAAGAATCCCAGGAATCAACCGCATCGATGCCTGAACTCGATCCGCCTGGAGAGACAGAATGGTTGCCTGCAGGTACTCATCGATTCGGTGCGCGCAGGCGCTCTTCCCAGACAGAAGAGCTAAAGCGACCAGCGCCATTGCGGCCGTCCGTCTCATGGCTTCGTCAGTGCCCGCCCGTAGTCGTTTGTGGGATCGCGATAGATGGTGTGCACGTGATTGGCGGGCGCATCGTGCTGCGGGGCGTATTCAATGACCAGGTGCGGACCCTGAATCCGATAGTAGGCGGTGATGTTGCTTCCGGCTTGGCCGCTCGTCGGGCCGCTCCATGCAAACCAGGTTTCGTTCAGGTCCGCCTTTATCTGAGCCATGCGGTCAGCCGAAGAACTTTCGTTCATGATGCCGGCCCATTCGGCAATCAGATCCAACAGCATCGCCTGCTGCCTGGCGTCCAGTGCGGAAGCTTTCAGGCCTTCGGGCGCGATCTTCTTATCGTCCAGTCCCGGGCCCAGCACCAGATCGGCAACGGCGTAGTCAAGAACCGCCCGGCTGCGCTGTTTCGGCTCAAGCGAATTCAGCAGCGCAAGCCCTTTGTCGCTCTCCCGCCCGAGGGGACGAATGGTCTTGCCATTCAACTGGAAGGTGGCCGGCTGCGCACCCGTCAGTGTCGGCGTCAGTACGCCCTGGCTTCCGATGATGGTGATGTTCAACGCAAGGTGATGGCCACCGAACTGAAGCATCCAGGGATCGGTTATCGAAGGCGTGCCCAGGAACGAGATGTAGTAGAGATCGCTTCCGAACATGTCATCGCGCGAAACGGGTGGGCGTCCCCCAGGACCGCCCGGGCCGCCCGGGGGAGGGCCGCCACGTCCTCCAGGCCCACGTCCATTGGTCTTGACGTCATCGTCCGCTTCGCGAATCTCGTTCACCTTCTCCAGGCCCATCGGACTGAGCACGGTGGCCAAGAGCTTCATGGCCGCCTCGCGCTGCGGCGGGCTCATCTGTTTGAGGCTGATGCCGCCGCGGGGAACGAAACCAATCGGCAGATTCGACCACCGCGCCCGCTGCTTCGCATCGTTGAACGCATACTGGACCTGCTGCCGTTGCTCGGTACTGAGTGACGAAAGGAAGGCATTTGCCGCGTGCACGATATCGTCGGTTGCTGCGCTCTGCTGAGCGCCGGCAAACGAGGCGGGCGAGAGCAGAATCGCGGTGACGATGGCTACCCACGTCACGGCCGAAGTGAAATGCGTTGAGTTATTCATCAAGGGCTCTTTATTCGATAGGGAGGGAGCCGCCGTGCCTGTCAGCGCTTCGGTTCCATTCTAGTGGGCGCCGATCGCTTTGACGGCACGCTCTTATGCGCAATCGGGGCGGCGATATTTTTGTGAACGCACCCGAACCTGAGCACGTTGGTGCGAATGTGGTCAGATGAACCCGGGCCTCGGGCCGAATGCCGACAGGTCGGGCAAGACGGCAGCGAGTGCCCGCCTCCCCGGAAGATAGCTCATCCTCGAACTCTAGCTCGACAGCGTCCGGCAATGGAGATAACGCCGCGACTCTTCACCACGGCGCAGATTCCGGCGTCTTAGTCAGGTCATCGCTTAGGCCCACGCTCGTTTGGCATTGCGGCATCGGCGCCCTTCGCGCGTGCCTTGCCGAGGCGCTCGGCTTCCGCCAGTTCGGACTTTTCGTCGGGCCGCACTTTTGCGCCCTCGCGAACCTTTTCCTTGCCGCGCGCCGAGTCGACGAACCGGGCCTCGGCGTCATTAAATCGCTTCGCGGACTCTGGATTTCCTTCGCCGTGATTGGGTTTCGAATGGGTCATCATGGTAGATACCTCGGTGCGACTATTACTCTCTGCAACACTCAAAGGCGCGCGGCTGTTGCTCGTGTGGCTCGCGAATCGAGCCACCCGGCTTCAGATACCGATCTGCCCGCGTTCGGCGACCTCGACCTCGTTCACCGGTACGGTTTCGTGAGCCCTCAGAGGCTCGCGAGAACCAGCGCGGAACTGTCTACGCTCTTGACGCCCGGCACGTTCCCCGCGACATCCTTGACGTGGTCGATGGCGCCTTGGTTGGCCACGCTGCCGGTCAGCACGACGACGCCGTGAGTTGTGGTCACTCCGATGTTGACGTTGCTAGGGCTGTCGCCGGCGATCTGGGATTCCACGTCGGCGGTGATTTGACTGTCTGAAGCGGCGAACCCCGCGTTCGTTCCCGCTTTATGTTCATCGGCGGCCGAGGTGGTGGTGGCCGGCGTCGTCGTCGATGCATCGGCGCTCTTCACGTGGTCAGCGCTGTTGGCGACACTCTCGCCTGCGGAGTTTTCGCTTGAATCGGCCGCCGACCGAGTGCGCGTGACGGTATCGTTGGTGGCAGCAGCGCTGGTGCCCGACTTGGCCATATCCCTGCGAGCGGGCTTGGGCTCGACGGCAGACGGAGTTGCGGTGTCCGCCTCTTTGGTCCCGAGGCTGTCACTGTGAGCGAGCGCGTCGGGGGCTTCTGGGACCTGAGCGACCGCGGCAGGGGCGGGGGGAATCTCAGGCGTCGCTGCTGGGGCGGCGGGAATCCGAGCAACCGGGGTAGCGGAGTGGGAGCGCAGCGCGACTATCACGACACCGATGCCGATGACAGCGGCCATGCCGCCGGCGACGATGATCTTGTGGGATGTGTTGGAGTTCATGTTGAGATACTCATCTGTTTAGCGAGCGGGGGGTCTGCGGTCGACAGCGGCGGCGGCTAGAGCCTGTCAGCTGGCGCACGCCTTCCGAGGTTGCTCGATGCAGCAAACGTCGAGAAATCGAAACTACGCCTCGAAGAGCCGGCGCGTCGGTTCTCTACCGCACTTAGTCCCACCAATAATTGATTCGCAAGACGAGGGGTCATCGGTTGGTGTATCTGCCAACATTCACCGTGAAATTCCACGACCCGTGGATTTCCCCTGACCACCAGTGGGGAAAACATCGACGTTCAGCGGTGCTTCTCGCTTGCTCGTTCCTGACAAGACGCACGCCGCGTTCGTTTGTGGGGCAGCGTACGGACTTGAATCACGCTTGCGCGTAGCGTTCGACTGCGGCATGGATCGAATGTCGGTCCGGGCCGCCCAACGAAAGCGATGCAAGACGTGAAGTGGCGACATCGTGCTGCACGTTCGTCGCGACGCACCATCAAATCCCAAGGATGCATATCATGAAAGCTACCTATCTGACTCCAGTGGCCTACGCCGCATTGCTTTTCGGATGCGCGATCGCGAGCGCACAGACCTCCAGCCCTCCTTCAGATCAGTCGAATTCTGATGCAACTCACAGCTCCATGAGGCAAGCCTTCGCGACCCGTCCGGAGTTCGACACGCTGGATACTAAAAAGAAAGGCGCTCTGAGTGCGGATGATGTCAAGGGCAACAAGTGGCTGGCCAAGAACTTCACCCGATGCGATATGGATCATGACGGTACGTTGAGCCGCGAGGAATACGCCGCCTGTAAATAGCGAAGCGCTTTTTTTCGGATGAAACGTCCGCGAGCCATGCGCACGCTGAGCAGTCTCGCGAGCTGTACCCACCTGTAGATGTAACAGGAGTATCGCCAGGGGACGTTTTGCAGATTGCAATGATATTCACCACAGCCTGCCGACAGTTGTGTCGGCAGGCATCATCAGGAGCATCCTATGGACATAAACAAAGACCAAGTTAAGGGCCGCGTCAAAGAAGCGGAAGGCAAGATCAATGAAGTCGCCGGAAAGGTCACGGGCGATAAGAAGCTGGAAGTGAAAGGCAAGGTTCAGACAATCGGCGGCGAGGCTCAGGCAAAGTTGGGTGACGTCAGGCAAGACGTGAAAGCCTCGTTAAATAAAAATAAGGGTTCGTGACGAGGGGTTGAGGCCGCATGCCTGCGCCTCCACGCGGCTAGGCTGTCCCGGCGCAGAAAGCGCCGGGACTTTCCGTTCATTGCGAATCCCGTCGCACAAACACCGCTGGCACGGCTTCGCGTTACCGGCCCACCGGACGGACCCGCCCCGGAGCACCCATGGAGCATTCCAATCCCTCTCGATCCCATTTGGCGCTATCGGCTGCCGCCGCGTAGGTGCTGGAGAGGAAATCCAGCAGGGTGTGTTCGGGATCTGCCGCGTTGCGCACCGTGTCGTACGGCAGAATGAATTCCCCCAGCGTCCTGTTGTATTCGGTACCTGTTGTCACCGACCGTTCGGCGAACCCCGCCGGCTGCGGATACGCATAGGAGTAGAACGCGGCCTGCGGGAACGTGTCGTTGCCGGGCCAGAATCCGGCACTGCTGACCTCGTGCGAATAGGCCTCGCGGGTCACTGCATCCGGCAAACCCGGCACACCGCCCGGATGAGGCGGAGCACTCCGTCCTGAGAAGCGGGTGACCGCAAGATCGAAGCTGCCCCAGAAGAAATGGACCGGACTCACCTTGCCGAGGAAGCCGCTGCGGAAGAGCTTGAACACGCGGTCGATCTGGACGAGCGCGCGCCAGAAGCGATGGGTCGCGCTGGGGTCGTAAGCCTTGTGCAATTCATCCTGCGGGAAACGGATGGCATTCGGCAGTTCGCTCGGCAGCTCGTTGATGGCGACCGTGACACCGACGCTAGTTAACAGATCGACCACGCGCGAATAGAACGCGGCGACAGTTTGCGGCTCGAGGGCGAATGATCGCTCATCCCCGGCGCTGGTGCGCACGAGCAGCTGCTGAGCGATGAAGTCGAACTCGATCTCGAGTATCTCGCTGCCGATGGGGATCGCTGACGTGCCAAGCCCGCGCGCCGTTACGTAAAGCGGGACCTGCCAGCTGTGGTTGACCCAGGGCGTCAGCGACAACCTGATCTTGCCCACGATCTGGGTCCAAAGCTGAAGCGTAGCCACGGTATCCCGCCAGCCGGAATAGGCGAGTTCAGGCCAGACGGTGTGATCACGGTCCATGAATCCCCTCCGCAGCGGCCCAATGCCGAACAAGCTTACCTGTGGCTAGGGTCCGGGAGGCCTCAACTGCCGGGAAGAAGCCATTGTTAACGCGCATTAACAAGCCACGGTTTGTGGAAAAGCTCACGGTTTATCAGCAGCTTATGGAGTCTAGTGACGTCCGACCAACCCGAACAGACGAGCAAGCGAACTGCGCGGACGATGACCAAGCTGACCTCGCATCCGACGGTCGAGGAAGAGGCATACGACGCACACTGGGCGACCAGCGGCGGCGAGATGGGCCGGCTTGTGCGTTCGACGGACTGGTCCAAGACCCCGCTCGGACCCATCACGCAGTGGCCCCGAAGCCTCAAGACCATGCTGGGCGTCGTGCTCGGCAGCCGCTTCCCCATGATGATCTGGTGGGGTCCCGAGCTTCTGAATTTCTACAACGACGCCTACCGCCCGATTCTCAGGGACAAGCACCCGGCCTCCCTGGGCGCCCCCGCCGCAAGGTTGTGGGCCGAGATCTGGGACGTCGCAGGCCCGATGGCGAATGGCGTCATGCAGGGCGGTCCTGCCACCTGGACCGAGGACCTGCAGCTTTTCATCAACAGCGAAGGGATCGTCGAGGAAACCTACTTCACCTTCTCCTACAGCCCGGTGCCGGGCGATGACGGACGCGTCGGGGGTCTGCTCAACACGGTGCAGGAGACGACTGCCAAGGTGCGAAGCGAGCGCCAGATCCGGATGCTGCACGAGCTCGCCGTGCGCGCCGCGGATGCAAAATCCGAGAGCGATGCCTACCGGGTGGCCGTCGAAGTCATGTCAGCCAACGAGCTGGATCTGCCGTTCGCGCTGCTCTACGCGCTGGACGCGAAGGCGGAGACGGCGCATCTGGTCGGCACGAGCGGATGGAGCGCGTACCGCGGTCCCGCCAGTGCCGATCGTGTCGCGCTCGGCGAGGTGAACGATGCGGGCGCGTGGCCGCTTTCGGAAGTTCTCAGGCGCGGAGGCGAAGTCCTCATCGAGGATCTCGCCGAGCGCTTCGGAGCGCTGCCGGCCGGGCGCTGGAATGCAAGGCCCGAGCGGGCGATCGCGCTGCCGCTGTCGCGTCCCGGCCATGCTGCGCCCTACGCAGTACTCGTGGCCGGCATCAGTCCACACCGTGCGCTCGATGAGCGCTATCGCAGATTCTTCAGCGCCACGGCCGATCAGCTGACGGCAGTGATTGCGGCTGCGCGAGCCGCCGAGGAGGAACGCGAGCGCTCCCGCGCCCTGGCCGAGATCGACCGTGCCAAGACCGCCTTCTTTTCCAACGTCAGCCATGAATTCCGTACACCCCTCACCTTGATGCTGGGACCGCTCGAGGATGAGCTGGCCGAGCGCGACGCGCTGCCGCCGGCGCGGCTCGAGCGCATCGAGACCGCTCACAGAAACGGTCTTCGTCTTTTGAAGCTGGTCAACACGCTGCTCGACTTTGCCCGCATCGAAGCCGGTCGCGTGCAGGCGCACTACGAGCCGACCGACCTTGCGACCCTGACGGTGGACCTCGCCAGCACGTTTCAGTCGGCGATGCAGCGCGGGGGTCTCACCTTCACCGTCGACTGTGCGCCGCTGCCGCAGCCCGTCTACGTCGATCGCGAGATGTGGGAGAAGATCGTACTCAACCTGCTCTCGAACGCGTTCAAGCACACTTTCCACGGCAGCATTGCCGTTCGCCTGGCCTGGGTCGATGGCGCAGCGCAGCTGACGGTCCAGGACTCAGGCGTTGGCATCGCGCAGGATGAGATTCCGCGATTGTTCCGGCGCTTCCACCGGGTCAAAGGTGCAGCCTCGCGCACCCATGAAGGCACCGGCATCGGCCTGTCGCTGGTGAAGGAGCTGGTGCAGGCGCACTCGGGCTCCATCACGGTTCAAAGCGAGTTGGGCAAGGGCAGCGCCTTCATCGTGACGCTCAAAGCCGGCGCCTCGCACCTGCCCGCGGACCAGATCGGAAAATCGACCGACTACGCCAGCCCCGGGCGCGCGGCGTCGGCGTACGTCGAGGAAGCCCTGCACTGGCTGCCGTCCCACCCGAGCGCCGGCGCTGCGGGTCAGACGCTGCCGCCCACGATCGGGCCGGCAGCGCCAGGTTCCAGGGCGCGCATTCTCTGGGCGGACGACAACGCCGACATGCGCCACTATGTCGGCAAGCTGCTGGCGGGTTCCTATGAAGTGCTGTCGGTCCCCGACGGGCAGGCGGCACTCGAGGCGGCCCTGAGCGCGCCACCGGATCTGGTGCTGTCGGACGTGATGATGCCGCGGCTGGATGGCTTCGGACTCCTCAGGGCGCTGCGGGCCGATGAGCGTACCCGGCATCTTCCGGTCATCCTCCTGTCCGCACGCGCCGGCGAGGAAGCGGCGGTGGAAGGCATGGAAGGCGGCGCCGATGACTATCTGGTCAAGCCCTTCTCCGCCCGTGAGCTGCTGGCCCGCGTGCGCGCGCACCTGGACCTTGCGCGCCAGCGCCGCGAACTCGAGCGCGAGCTCGAACAGCGGGTCGAGGCACGCACGGCCGAGGTTGCACGCCTGAGCGGCGTGCTGCAGATGCTCTCGGGCATCAACACGGCACTGGTTCGCATCCCGAACCGGCACGAGGTCCTGCAGGAGGCCTGCCGGCTCGCGCAGCGCGTCGGCGGCTATGCGCTCGCGATGGTGGCCCTGATCAATCCGGCCACGCGCATGGCACGTCCGGTGGGCTGGGCCGGCTACGAGTTCATGGCGCAGCCGGGGCGCGAGTTCCCGGTGGCCAACCACGAGAGCGAAGATTCGAGTCTGATGGGCCGCGTCATCCGCACCGGCACGTCGATGCTGTGCGAAGACATCGAGAGCTTTCCGCATGTCATCTCGGGACGCACCGAGATGATCGCCGCGGGCGTGCGCTCGCTGGCCTGTCTGCCGCTGCGTGTCGACAACACCCCGGTCGGCGCCTTTCTCTTCGGCAGCCGCACGACCATCATGCCCGATGAGATGCTTCTGCTCGAGGAGCTTGCCGCCAACCTGTCCTTCGCGCTGCAGTACCTCGACAAGCAGGACGCGGTCCATTTCCTGTCCTACTTCGAGCCGCTCACGGGCCTGGCCAAGCGCTCGCTGTTCTGCGAACGGCTGAACCGCCTGCTGGTGCGCGGCGCGGAAAGCCTTCCCCGGCTTGCGGTGACGGTGTTCGATATTGCGCACCTGAGCGTCATCAATGCGTCCTTCGGCCGGCATACCGGGGACCGCCTCCTGCAATGTATCGCTGACCGGGTGAAGGAGCGCTTCCCGGACACCGAGCAGCTCGCGCACTCGGGCGGCGGCACTTTCGTGTGCGTGAATGCGCAGCGCGACGGCACGGTGAGCGAAGTGAACACCTCGCACGAGGATGTGACACGGCTGTTCGTGCAGCCCTTCAGCGTCGACGGGCGGGAAATCGCCGCAGAGGTGCGCTGCGGGGTGGCCTGCTATCCGGATGATGGCAAGGAAGCCAACCAGCTGGTGCAGAACGCCGAGGCGGCACTGAAGCTGGCCAAGACCTCCGGTGAGCGCTACCTGCACCACCGCATGGAGATGAGTTCCGAACTGGCGCGGCGCGTCGGGATGGAACATCGCCTGCGCGGCGCACTCGCCAACGGGCAATTCAGGTTGCATTACCAGCCGAAGCTGAGCTTGCGCACCGGCAAGATCGTCGGCGCCGAAGCGCTGCTGCGCTGGGACGACCCGGAGAACGGCATGACCTCGCCTGGCGTGTTTCTGCCCTTGCTCGAATCCGCGGGTCTGCTCACCGCCACCGACACCTGGGTCCTGAGGCAAGCTGCCGCGGATTGCCGCGACTGGCGCCGCCGCGGTCTGACCCCCGTCAGAGTCGCCGTCAACGTCTCGCCGGTCGATCTGCGCCGGCGCAACATTGCGCTTGAGATCCTCGATAACATCGGCGATCTGGTCAGCCCTTCAGGGTGGGGCATCGACATCGAGATCACCGAAGGAGTTCTGTCCGGTGATTCCTCGTCCTGCATCCACGCCCTGCGGCTGCTGCGTGCCGCAGGGGTCGGCGTGGCGATCGATGATTTCGGTACCGGATTCTCATCCCTGGGACGCCTCTCCGAGCTGCCGATCGATACTCTGAAGATCGACCGGATGTTCACCAGCCGCCTGCCGAGCGACCGCAAGAGCTGCACGCTCGTCTCATCGATCATAGGTCTTGCGCATGCCTTCGACATGACCACCGTCGCCGAAGGTGTCGAGAGCCAGGAGCAGCTCGACCATCTGGTGCGCCAGGGCTGCGATGAGTCGCAGGGTTACCTGCACAGCAAACCGCTGCCGAAGGAAGAGTTTGAAGGTTGGCTGACGGACTCGGCCGCTGCGGCAACCAACGGCAGCGGGCTCAAGAACAAAATCGCCTGAGGAGCTGGCGGCACAACGACAGGGCGTTCGTTGCGCCGCTACGCCTCGGGGATGGCCCCCGCGCACCCCATCAGCGAACCTCGGCAGCTTAGCTGGCCGCCTCACCCACGCCGAGCACGCCGGGCAGTTCCTCGAGCGAAGACAGGACGTGGCGCAGCTTTCCGGGGAGGCGTTCGCCCGGCTGGCCGGGGCGGTTACACCAGATGGCAGACAGCCCGAACTGCGCGCCCGCATGCGCATCCCAGCCATTCGCGGAGATGAAAGCGATGCGCTCTGCCTGCACGCCGAGCCGCTCGACCGCGAGCTGGTAGACGCGCGGATCGGGTTTGTACACGCGTACCGATTCCACCGACAGGATGCCATCCAGGAGTGATTCGAGCCCCGCGGCGCGCACCGCCGAGTCCAGCATGGCCGGTGTGCCGTTTGAAAGGATCAGGCTGCGCATTCCGGCGGCGCGCAGTTGCCGAAGCGCAGACACGGCGTCCGGGAAAGGATCGAGCGTGCGATACAGCGCCAGCAGCTGATCGCGCAGGAGGTCATCGTCGATATTCGAAACCTCCAGGGCATAGTCAAGCGCATCGGCCGTGACTTTCTCGAAATTCACGTATTGACCCTGCAGGCTGCGCAGCCAGGTGTATTGCAGTTGCTTGGCGCGCCAGGTCTCGATCAGCGCCGGGCCAGAATCTGCGACGGCCGCCGCGCGGTGCCGAACTGCGCTGGCGATGTCAAAAAGGGTTCCGTAGGCGTCGAATACGCATGCGGCAGGCGAAAATCCTCTGAGTTTTGTGATCACGCTATGTCCTGCAGATAGATACCGGCTGTGGAAACGCCCGCTCAGCCGCCCTGGCGCAGCCCACCGGCAGAAGGGGCGAGCTTCGAAAACACACCCTTGTTTTTCTCCAGCGCCTGGCTCGCATAACGGTAGCCAAGCTCGATGGTGTGCTCGAAGGCCTGCCAGTCGAGCAGATCGATCCGTTCCAGCGGTGGCCTGAGGACGAGGTCCGCGAGTGCGCGCTGACTCACGGTCGCCGCCGCGCTGTTGATCATGCTCGCGCGCAGCAGGATCTGCAGGATGTTGATGGGCGAGCGGCGGCGGCGGAACCAGGCCGCGATCTGCCAGGCCCACGGCATCTCGGCCATCTCGATGCTGGTCTCCAGCATCCGGTTGGCCCCGGTGTCGACGGCGACGACCGTGCCATCCATCATCTCGCGCATCAGGTCGACGGGAAGATTGTTGATGGTCGCGCCATCCACGTAGATCTGCTTGTCGGTGAATACCGGGGGCAGTATGCCGGGGATGGCCGCCGAGGCGCGCAGCCAAAGAGACAGTCTGCCGCGCCGGTGTACCGCCGCCTGTCCGGTGGTCAGGTTGGCGGACACGCAGAAGTAGGGCAGTTGCAGATCCTCGATATGCGTCTCACCGAAGGCAGCGTTCAGGAGCTTCCCGACACGCCGGCCGGCCACCAGTGAGACCAACGGCAGGGTGTAGTCGCCTAGCGGATTGGAATCGACGAATGAGCGTCGGAAGCGCTCGACCATCTCCTCATAGCTCCAGCCGGCCGCCCAGGCGGCCCCGACGATCGCGCCGATGCTGGTGGCTCCGATCGCATCGACCGCAAGCTTCGCCTCCTCGAGGGCGCGCATCGCGCCGATGTGAGCGAAGCCGCGCGCGCCACCGCCCGAGAGCACGACTCCGAGGGCGTGCCCGGTGAGCAGGCGCGCGATGCGCGCGATATCGCGCGGGCCGCGCACGTGGTGGTGGCGCCTGAACGGCTGCACGTCGAGCCAGCCGCGGGTATGGGCTGACGGCTTGGATCCTTCGTGCAGGAGCACGATGTCTGCGGCAAACGCCGTCGCCGGATCCTCCCGGATGGCCTGCAGGGCCGCCCAGGGCCGCGGCGCTCTTTCGCACCGTGCGAGCAGCAGCAGCGAATCCGCCTGCCGCAGGCACAGCTTGGTCCAGTTGCTCGGCTGCGGGTCGGATACGTACAGCACGAAGTCGTTGGCGCGCTCGAGCCTGTGAAACCAGTGACTGGTCCGATCGCTCGCCTGGGAGCTCAGGACCAGTTCGGCGCGGCCGAGCCGGCGCAGCTGCTCGGCCAGATTGAGGCCGAACCCTGCGGCGTCGACATCCAGGCCATTGGGCACGATCGCAAAGGCCTTCGGCTTGACGTGCGGCGGCACGTCGGCACGCTGCAGCGATTCGAGACGCTCGATCAGGTTGTTGGTGATATGACGCAGACTTTCCGGATGGCTCGCCAGGAGCTTCTCGAAGGTCTTGACAGGCAGTCGGGCCACCTCCGTGTCGCGCAGCGAAATGAGGGTTGCCGAGCGCTTTTTCCCCGAGATGACTTCCATTTCACCGGCGGTCTCGCCGGCTGCGATCTCGCCGGCCAGGCGTGCCCCGCCGGCGGGCGAGGCGACGTACACGCCGAGCGCCCCGTTGACCACGACGTACAGCCCGTCGACCGGGTCCCCGGCCGTGAATAAAGTGGTGCCCCCGGGGAGGGAAAACCACTCTACTTCTCTTGCGACTTCCTCGAGCAGATCCGTGGTGAGATCGCGCAGAAGGGGCAGGGCGGCCATGAGCCCGAGCAGGTTGCGACGCTCCAGCGCACTTTGGATCAGCGTGTCGGGACCTGGACTCATGGGGCGGGGAGAGGTGGTATGGCGGTCGGGTGCCCGCAAGCGGACGAGCGCGCGCAGTGTCGCCGCCATCATGGCAGCGTGCGCCGCAGCATTTCGACGGGCGGAACATGGACATCGCCCTGAGCCCGGGCCTTGCGCACCAAAAGGGGGCTCAGCCAGCTGATCGATGCGGGCGAGTTGCGGGCGGGTGGCGTTCCCGAGGGGCTCGCCTATGAGGGGCGTCCGGTTGACTGGCCGGGGCCCATTCCGTAGCCTTTCTGCTTTAGAATCATACCTATAACGTCCGGCATGTTTCGGTCTCGGGTCATCGCCGGTTCGCCCTCGCGGGGAGATCTCGTGTTCAGGTGCGTGATTGCCATCGTGCTTCTTGCAGGCGCGCAGTGGGCGGGGGCGGCGGCTGCCAAGCCTGCGGGGACCGTTACAATTCTGCAGGGTCAGGCGACGGTCATCCGCGGGCTTTCGCAGTTTGATGCGGCCGAAGGTATGCACCTGCTTGCAGGGGACCTCGTCAGAACGGGCAAGGACGCTCTTCTTCGCATCGAGTACGAAGATGAAACCTCCGTCACAGCAGGTCCTGACACTGTGCTGCAGCTGAACCATCCGGCGGCGAGACGGGCCAACCGGCCCGGGTTATACCTGCTCGAGGGCTGGCTCAAGATCAGCTCAGGCAAGCCTGACCCCGCCGGCAAGCCGGCGGCTGCAACGCTTGCCATGGACGTCGTGGACATCACCGGCGTCGTGGTCGTGCACTGCGCGAATGGCTCACTCGAGATGTTCACGCAGGAGGGCACGGCGCGCTGGATCGACCGCAACCCGCATGGCGCGCAGCCGGTGACCCTGAAGCAGGGCGACTTCCTCACGGCAGGTCCCGACAAGCCGCCGAAGGTGGAACCGCGCCCGGCCGCGCAGTTCGCAAATTCCATGCCGCGCTCTTATCGCGATACGCTGCCGCTGCGCTACGCCCTGTTCAAGAGCAAGAACGTGCTGCCGAAGGGTGCGGTCCCGTTCGCCTACCCGGACGTGGAGATGTGGCTCAACGGCGAACCCACCGTGCGGCGGCAGTTCGTGGTGCTGTGGCGTCGCAAGGCCGACAACGAGGCCTTCCGCGCCGCCCTCGATCACGATCTTTCCAAACACCCCGAGTGGGATCCGGTCTTGCATCCGGAGAAGTACGAACCGAAACCGCCGGCCTCCGCCACGCTGAACACGCCATCGACGCCATCGACGCCCCCGGCGCCCCCGGCAACGGGCGCGCCGGTTCCGAAGAACCCCTGACCGACCTAGCGGGAGAAGAAGTGAAACTGCTCCTCAAATTCAATCTGGTATTCATCACGCTGTTCGCGCTGAGCATCGCGGCGAGCGGCTATATCTCCTGGCAGCTGCTGCAGAAGAACGCGCGCGAGGAGATCGCCGAAAACGCGCGCTTCATGATGTCGGTCGCACTCGCTGTGCGCTCCTACACCAACTCGCAGATCAAGCCACTGCTCAAGACGCAGATGATCTACAGCTTCCTGCCGCAGTCGGTGCCCGCCTACTCGGCGACCGAGGTGCTGAACGAGCTGCGCAAGAAGTACCCGAACTACATCTACAAGGAAGCGCTGCTGAACCCGACCAACCCGCGTGACCGCGCGGTCGACTGGGAGACCGATATCGTCAACCAGTTCCGCAACGGCCCGGAGAAGGAACTGCTGGGCGTGCGCGAAAGTCCCGCCGGCTCCTCGCTGTTCTTTGCCCGTCCGCTGACCATCAACGACCGGGCCTGTCTTGAGTGCCACAGCACGGTGGATGTTGCGCCCAAGCCGATGGTGGATGTGTATGGACCGGCCAACGGCTTTGGCTGGAACTTCAAGGAAACCGTGGGCGCGCAGGTGGTGCAGGTGCCGACCGACGTGCCGCTGGCGCGCGCCAAC
>Ga0209420_1000565_pt1 | contig 18995 bp, 20 predicted proteins | sample BlaSpr_A8_OM1_O1_FD_187972 | JGI IMG/M metagenome (GOLD analysis project Ga0209420, IMG submission 187972) | Forest soil microbial communities from Thunder Bay, Ontario, Canada - Black Spruce, Ontario site 2_A8_OM1_O1 (SPAdes) (version 2) | ecosystem: Environmental > Terrestrial > Soil > Boreal... | reverse complement strand
GCTGCCGGCTCGGATGCGCAAACCGGTGCCGCGCCGTACGCGACCGTAATAAGCAGCACCGCGAGCGACTGCACTCTCTACCGCACTTTCTGCTTCTTCGTGGTTGAGGAGCTTGGGCCGCCAGTCCGTTCGATCTTGACCAAACCAGAAGGAGATTGCTTCGATGATCCGCTCGCGAGTTACCGCCGGCACGCAGAAACCGCCATTGAACAGGACAGCGTTCGGTCGAGCCATCCGGTGCTTCGCTGGCAAACTGTCCATGGTGACCGCCGCTTGCTTCAGGAATGCGGCAAGGTGTCTCGTGATGGCGGGATCGCTGGCGTAAGGCAAGCCAAGTTCGCGCAGAGCTGTTGACCGGCCATGCACTGGCATCTCATCAGGCGCAGTGATCGGCAGGAAACCGACGGTGAGAATTTGCAGGACTTCCTCCCGCGTCAGGTCAACGCTAAGCGCCTGTCCAACGACGGTATGGCCGCTGCCCAGGATCGTGACCGATACGTGCGACAGTTTCGAAGACCAATCACTTAGCAGCCGTTCTTTCGCAGCACAGCAGGCCCGGCGCAACGCATAACGCTGTCGCTGCGTAAGCTTGATGTCTTTGAGCTTCTCTTCCACGAGTTTCTCTTCTACTCGGCGGGCCAAGGCTAAATCGAGATTGTCGCCGCCGAGCAAGAGGTGCTCGCCAATGGCGATTCGCTCAAACTGCAGCTCGCCATTGATCCAACGAGCGCTCACTAGGCTGAAGTCGGTCGTGCCACCGCCGATGTCGCAGATCAGAATCAGTTCATCATCGCGGAGATCCTCATCGCCCCCTTCTCCTATCGAATATGGGCGCGAGGACCGGCCACTTGCCGGAGCATTTCGATTTTCCGCGATCCACGCATAAAACGCGGCTAACGGCTCTTCGAGCAGCGTGAGCTTGTTGAGGCCAGCACGGCGGGCCGCTTCGACCGTCAATTCACGCTCCTCCTCATCGAACGACGCGGGAACGGTGAGAACGATGTCCTGATGCTCAAAACGAGTTTCTGCATCCGTCCCAATGGCGCCGTTCCAGGCGTCGCGCAAATGCATGAGGTACCGCGCGGATGCTTCGACGGGAGAAATCATCGGCTGCGGCGGTTCCGCTTGGGCCGGCAGGATCTTGGCGCGGCGATCCACTCCAGGATGGGAAAGCCACGACTTGGCCGATGATACTTGGCGGCTCGGTTGAAGCGCTCCCTGTTGGCGCGCGAGCACACCTGTGACCATTGGCGGATTCTCATCCCATGTGGCACTCACGGCTCCCGCGGACAACTCATCTTCGGTGGGGAAGTAAAGAAAGGAAGGAAGTACCGGGAGCGTCAGGACTTCCCCGTGCTCCACGAACTGCGGTATGGGGAACACATGAATAGGCGAGGCCGCATCAGCAACTTCCTGACTATCGGTATACGCCACGACAGAGTTGGTCGTGCCCAGATCGATGCCGATCAGATATCGGGAAGGCACCGACGACCTCACTTCCCGGTCTTCTCGCGAATGTTCAGCTCAAGCTTCCAGCGTTGCGTGCCGTCCCGAGACACGCACCAGACCTCGAGGGTCCCGAGTTCGGTGACCCGAGTCGCGAGACGCACCGGTACAATCGCTCCCTGCTGGCCATCCAGTTTGAGCGTGACCTCAAGCGGACTGAGTTCCTCGACGTCGGTACCCCAGTCTTCCAACAGACTGCCGACATGATCCTGCTTACGGACAGTGGAACTCAAGTAACGAAACTCGGCGGGTTCGCCGACAATGAGGCCAAACTCTCGACCGGGAATCGTAGCTTCGGTGCCCTCCTCCATACCAAAGGGAACGACGCAGAGTGCCTTGAGCGGAGCCTCCATGCCGGGCACCGCCGGCATGGCGCTTTCAATCCCGATGTAGTAGGTGCGCGAGGCTCCACTGCGTATACGCACGCCGCGACCCCGACGCGCCTTCCCGTAGTAGGCCGCGCCTCGCGCAACGGCATGCTCCAAGTCGGGAGCTTCGAGGATTTGCCCCGTCCCGAGCGCGTCGAATCCTTCTTGTCGCAACCAGTTGTTCAGCACCTCGACCACCCGGTCGCGCAGCACCGCCGCCTTCATCACGCCGCCGTTGAACAAGATGTGCGTCGGGCATGCCAGTCCGCTGCGGCCGCGCCGGATGCCCGCAGCCTCGGGACTGTTGCGAACTTGCTCCGACAGAAACCGCGCTATGTGCTTGGTGATGGCTGGATCGGCGGCATAGGGCAGGCCCAACTCCTGAAAGCCGACGCGACGTTGCCGCGCCGGTAATTCGCCGCTCTCCACCTTTGGAAAAAATCCTTCGACCAGAACCTGGTCTAGGTCTTGGCGAACCAGCTCCGTCTTGATCGTGCCGCCGATGAGCTTCGTCCCCTTGCCCAGTAAGGTGAGTGGGCGCTTCTGTAGCTTGGGGGATTCGAACAGTTTTTCCTTCTCGATGCGGCACTGATGCCACAGGCCGTGCAACTGCCAGGTATCGATAGGAGTGCCCAAAGCCTCAAGGCGCTGCTGCAGAACGCGCGCCAGCGCCAAATCCATGTTGTCGCCGCCGAGCAGGATGTGATCGCCAACGGCGACGCGCTTCAGTGTCAGGTCGCCGTTCTCTTCAGAAACCACGATCAGGCTAAGATCCGTGGTTCCGCCCCCGACGTCGCACACAAGAACGAGGTCGCCGACCTTGATGCGGCGCCGCCAGGCATCACCCTGGCTTTCAAGCCACGCATAAAAGGCCGCCAGTGGTTCTTCCAGTAATGTGATATGTGGATAACCGGCCTGTTCGGCGGCGCGCCTGGTCAACTCGCGGGCTTCTTCGTCGAACGAAGCTGGCACAGTGAGCAGTACGTCTTGCTCCGCCAGAGCGAGTTCCCCTTGCTCCCCCGCCTCGCGGTCCCACACGGTGCGCAAATACTGTAAGAACTGCGACGAAGCTTCGACCGGCGATAGCTTGGGTACATCCTCGGACGCTTGCCAAGGCAAGATCGGCGAATTGCGATCCACCCCAGAGTAAGAGAGCCAGGACTTGGCCGAGGCAATCAGGCGTTTTGGGCTCTCCGCGCCGCGTTTGCGCGCCAGTTCGCCGATGACGAACTTCGGCTCGGGTTCCCAGGGCAAGGTGAGGCTGCCCTTGGGAAAATCGAGTTCACCCGGGATGTAGAGAAATGACGGCAGCAACGTGCGTTCTGCCACTTCGTTCGGATTCACCAGTTGCGGAATGCTGCGGACCTCGATAGGGCTTTCCTCTCCGGTGGCAGTTGCGTTGCAGCGCGCCATCGCCGAATTTGTAGTCCCTAGATCGATGCCAACGATGTACTTGCCCGCCAATGAAAGTCTCCTCTGCAAACCAATATTTACAGAACAAATGTGGATCAGTCGCTATGAAAGTTCGACCTCAGCTGCCGCAACCACCATCCGGCCTGCGCCTTGTGGCAACGGGGGAAGATTCACTTCCTTCACGCGCCAGCCTTTGTGTCGTAACACACCGCGAAGTGGCAGCTCGCCCGTCACGTTGCCGATCAGCTTGATAGCCGCCAGGTCAAAACCCACCGGCACGGTGACCGGTTGATCCTCTTTTGAGTTCAGAATCGGCTCCAGCTTTACATACCGGTCGAGCACCTGTCGGCAATTGTCGTGGATGGTTCGGACAGCCGCTCCAATCTGCGCGTCGGGATAGGCGGAGATGTTCTCCGCCAGAAAATCCACCAGCCTCCCATCGCGTTGCAGAAGCGCAAGCACCTGGATGGCGCGATCGAAGGTTTCCGAAGGCGGCTGTTCAACCTCCTTCAGACGGGGAACGGAAGGTACAGAAGCTGTCGCCGCCGGCGGAGCCGCACTAGCAGGCTTGACCAGCTTGTGTAGGATGTCGAGGGGAATGTCAGCGTGGAGCAGGATGGAAAAGAAACAGCGCAAGGCAAAGGCTAAGCGTTCCCAGAATCCGTTCATACCCACTCCCATGATTCGAAATCCAATAAACAGAAATCCGACGAAATAGAATCGTTGACCGCCACGTGCGCGCGCCGAGTTCGAAAACAATCCGAGCGGTTTGTATGCATCATACCAATACGGCCAGACGATCCGTGATCGCGGACGGCACTCCGTGAGGCCTGTGTCGGGTTCTCAGTCTACCGCTGCTCGGAGAACGGCGCTGCCAAACGTCCGGATTAGCTCGATCTCGACTTTGACCAGAACACTGGAGTGCAAAGACTGCTGCAAATGGCAAACGGGTCCGCCATTATTCCCGGGGATCGATTGGGCACCGTGGTTGCGATGGGTCCAGAAACGAATTCTCAAAACGGCACCTCGTTCGCCGTATCGAACAACGACGTGAGAACAACTACAACCCGCTTTATTTCTGTCGCTTAGAGATGTCGTTTCGGGTGTCTGCTTTGTACACGTATCGTCACCGCTTCTCTCCCAGAAGCAGTTATCGGCATCCCCGCGGCACCTCACTTATTAAGGATAAGATCAGTCCGGCAGCAAACAGCAAATCCGATGAAACGGCTCCCGACCTGCACCGGCTGACATAGCAGCGAGGGTTCGAGATCATACAGGAGTACAGCGACCGGATCGGCAGCTCAAGGGGAAGCGCACGGCTCTCGATTAGATGCTCGCGGCCGCCCACCGCAAGGAGTTTGACACCGTTTTAGTGTGTGGGCAGCCGACCGTTTGGCTCGCAGCGTCCGACACTTTTTGCAAGGCTCGACCCTCCAAATCATCTCGGTATCAAGTTCGTGTCGTTCCGGGAGAACCTCGACCACCGCCGGACGGTTGGGAAAGGGCGGTCGTGGGGATTGTGTCAGCGGTTGCCGAACTGGAACGCAACCTTATCATAATTATAATTACAATTATCGAGAGGGTGAAAGCTGGGCTTAGGCCGCCCGACTTGAGGGGTCAAGTGCGAAGTCGGAGGCCGCTTGAGAGTGATCGAGTAGGTTACTCCGTGACAGAACCGGCGGGCTGAGTCTCTCTCAGCTCGCGAAGGCTTACAAGATTTCACGGACAGCGTTGCGAGGGCCTTGAAGTTGTCCGGTGCCATTTCCACAGAAGGCTCCATTTCCACTCGCTTCAGCCGTCATTGAAACCATCCCGCAAAAGCAGGAACATCGAGCATCTTGATCATAAACGTTCTGGGAGGATATTCCTCGCGCCATCAATAGTAAATGCGCAGAACCGCAGCGCTCAAACGGGCCAGGTATTTATTGTCGTGGGTCAGGACGTGCGCAAGTGTCTTATCTGCGACAATCTGCGACGAAATATTCAGTCGAAAAGCCGCCCGAGCCTCAGCTGTTTTGCCATGCGACTGCCCCACGAGCAGCTCACAGGCAATCAAAACCGCCTGCTATAGCGACTGCGCCTGGATCATTTGATCCTCGGACGTGATCTTTGTGTTTGCGATGTCAGCGGAATGGTCTGATAATGGTTCGATCGTCAGGCGCCTGTCCAATGAGGAAATTTCCGCGTAAGGCGCGCACCCATGCCGGGAAGCTAGATCGGGTTTCAGCCCACGAAGATCGACGTCGGCCTCGTTTCTCCCGGGAGCTTTCCGTCCTTTACGAAGATGATGCCGTGGTCGTTCTCGACAAACCGGCCGGACTTTTGGCGGTTCCGATTAAGGGCTCTAATACTCCATCCGCATGGTCGCTACTCGCGGAAAAGCTTGAACGGAAAAGACAAAAGGCGTTGGTGGTCCATCGCATCGATCGCTTTTCCTCCGGCGCTCTTCTGTTTGCGAAAACCGCCCCAGACCGAAGTGCGTTGGTGCGGCAGTTTCTGGACCACACTCCTGAAAGACACTATCTCGCAGTTGTGCGAGGCCGCGTCCAGACTGAGGCAGCGACGCTGGTGCACTATTTTCGTCGCGAAGGAATGTACCAACAGTTGCGCAGCGCCCGTGATCCTACAGCGGCGCGTGCCGAACTGCGATATACGGTCGAACGCCTTTTTGCGGATGCTTCTCTCGTCCGCGTCGAGCTGGTGACCGGACTACAGAATCAAATCCGTGTCCAATTTGCGACGCTCGGGCACCCCGTGATAGGCGATCGAAAATATCACCAGGTGGAAGGGTCGGAGCAACTCATCGATCGCGTTGCCCTCCACGCTGCGCATCTCAAGTTTGTCCATCCCCGCTCCGGGAGAAATGTCTCGGTTGATTGCAAACTGCCCCCCGACTTTCAGCATTTGGTCAGGGAATTGTCTCGATCAAGCCGGCCCAGCCGGTGAGTCCTGGGCCCATCCCGGTGCTATCCCGCCAATTAGGGATAAGTCCACGGGTGAATTTGATCATTGGTTTCCGCACCGGAGGGGAGGATCGGACCGCCCAGCAAGCATTTGCTTCGAGCCGCACGCAGGCACCTTCGGTTCGTTTGCCGAAGACAAAGCTGAACTCCTGCTCTGGCGAAAAGGTGCACGTGAATAGAACGATCTCCACGGGTCAGACGCAATGGGTTACGGCCAGCCACTTCACACCCGACTGAATGGTAAGGGTGACTACACGATGGGCCTTGCTTTGTTGCAACGGAAAATAGCCGTTTACCGGTTTACCCGTTGCGGTCTTCGTGGGTAGCGGAAAACCCTTCTTGCCGCATCCCGCATCTGAATAATGCCACGTCGTCCATGTTGACCTTCTGGTCCTCTCCTATGCCCAAGTCTGTGTTGGTGGTTGACGACAATGCGTCCATCCGTCAGGCGCTATGCCGCGTATTCACATCCGAGGCGGAGTTTGGCCTATGCGGTGAGGCAGAAAACGGACAAGACGCGATTGAAAAGGCTCAGGCGTTGCACCCTGATTTGATTGTGATGGACTTGTCCATGCCCGTGATGAACGGCATAGACGCCGCTCGCACTCTGAAAACGTTGATGCCCATGGTGCCAGTGATTATATTCAGCGAGTACAGCGATGTGTTCTCGGAGCAGGAAGCTCGGTCCGCAGGCATATCCGCCTTGGTCTCGAAGTCTGAAGATGTGTCTGTTCTAATCGACCGGGCCCGGGCTTTGCTCTATCCCGCTGCCGCGTGATTCTTGCTGCGTTTTCCCCGGCTTCGCCAGGGCAGCGTGGAATTCAAACTGCGGGAAGAATCGCCTCCGAGCATGGAGACTTTGCGCCTGCGATGATCTCGGCCAGCCCCTGCTATTCCATCGTCGCTGTTGTCCCATCATAAACTGGCATAGGGTTGCCCCGATCGCCATAGGCGGAACTAATAGGAATTCGAATTTTCGTCTATTCTTTTGGATCCGTTCAAGACCCTAGCCAGTACTATCTGCCATAATCCAACCAACATGATCCAACCGACCGGATGTGCTCGCGACGGCAGGGTCGCATATTCACGAAAGAAACAGGAGGGGCAACCATGGTGGATTTGTCCATTTCCGGTGGGAATCTGGTCTTGCACGTTCGGGGAGCCGACAAGCTGTGGGCGTTCAAGAGTTCGCTCGAAATTCCGCTGGCGCATATTGCGGAAATTAGGGCAGATCCCGCCGCAGCACACGGCTGGTGGCACGGAATCAAAATGCCGGGCACCAATATTCCCGGAGTGCTGACGGCTGGGACCTTCTATCAGGACGGCAAGCGGGTTTTCTGGGATGTTCACAATCCGGAGAACACGGTTGTCATCGTATTGAAGGACGAACGGTACAGCGAGCTAGTCGTAGAGGTCGCCGACCCGAAGGCTGGGGTAAAACTAGTTAAGGCCGCATTGCCACGCTAACGAATGCGTCTCGCGCATTGGACACTTCGCTATCTCATTGACACCGAAACCAACCGCTTCTACATCCAAAGCCCGCGTATTGAAAGCCAGAAAGGTGTCCCGACATGAAGTAGCGCACAGCGCTTGTCGTTGATGTTGTTGCCCCTGGCTTGGTAATCATAGCTGCATCGGTTCCGTCACAGGAACCTCCTGAGGCGAGTGTTCCTGATAGCCAAGGTCCCGGGATGTTATCTCTACGGGCCGGCCAGAACTCTGGCTCTCGCAAATTTGTGCGCTGGCAAACAAATCCTGGATTCATCCAGTGCCATGATCTGGAGGCGGTTTGTGAGTCTGGTGCCACTTTTCTAGGTGCCTTTCCAGCAAGCCCTGAAGACCTGCTTCCCAAGATCTCGTTAACCTGCGACTTTGATGGATTCGGTATCCTTGCAACGCCACATTGATGCTTGGTTGCGTTATATGCGTGTTGTGGTACACCATGCGGGGTAACAAATCCAACTTGTTTCTGTAAGGACGATTGTCCCCAATCCGGTCGCTCCTCTCGCAGTCCAACCCGAGTCGCACAAATTCATCGGGGCTCGCGGTGTTCAAGTCCAGAAGATTCTCCGAAGCGAGCTCTGATCTGACTTTGGTGCTCCGACTTGCTAGAGGACAAATCAGCCCACCTTTTCTTGCTTGCTGGGAGATAATCCCCCGGACGACAGAGGCGTAACTCTCAGACCGGCGGGCGCGAGATTTCTGAGCAAAATTGATCAGTTTTTAAAATGATCCGAGGCTACTCTATGCGGATTGTGATAGACCAAGGCGGTGTTGTATGAACTTCACGAACGGATCGCGCATCAAGTCTGCAATTCTTGTCAACCCTTTTAGCGATTCAGTTTGTTGGGCCTTGAGGGTCTAAGTTCAGTTTCTCACTCTCTTCTCCAGCCGCTTCCATTCTCGCCAAACCCTCATCACAGGTCACGCAGGTTCTTGTGTTGCCTTACGAAACGGAGCCCCGCAATGACACGAATTTTGATCGCAGATGACAGCTCTCCCGTTCGATGCGGGCTGCGCACCTTGTTGGGACTCAATTCAGACTGGCACGTCTGTGGCGAAGCGGTGGATGGTGCCGACGCTGTAGCAAAGGCGCAACAGCTTGCTCCCGACCTGATATTGATGGACTTCTCGATGCCGTATATGGATGGCGTACAAGCAGCCCGAGAAATCGCCAAATCTGGTACAGACATTCCAATCCTGCTCTTCAGTCTGAATCTTTCACCTCAGATCATGGAATTGGCTCGCAACGCAGGTTTGCGTGGAGCGATGTCAAAGTCGGAAATCAGCAAATTGCCCTACGCGATTAGGGCCCTTCAGCGCGGTGAGACCTTTTTCTATGCAGACTAGACACGAAAGAACCTGCCGGCCAAATGCATGACAGGAACCGAGCACCATGGCAGAAAGTAGTCTGGTGATTCCAAGTGCGAAGGCGAGGTGCCTGACGATGGGGACGAAGGCTACTCGGAGTGGGCGCGATTTGCGTCGAGATGAGTGAACTTTGGGTAACAAATCGGATTACGACGGCGCCAATGCGGAGCAGAACGTCGAGTGGTTGTGAGCAGTTTTCGGGGGAGGATTGTTCGACAAGGGCGTCCCCTGACTCGAAAGAGTCTGGGGCGCTTTCGTTTTTTGCGTTGTAGGCAGCGGATTCAGGGTGGGCGTCAAAATGTGAAACCATTCTCGACTTGGCTGTGCCAACGTTCCTGTTCCGGAATGTTCCCGAAGGAGTTTTGGCTTCTGCCCATTTGGGAGAAGGCTTCTCAACGGCAACAACCGAGACTTGGCGAGCATCACCGTTGGCGAATGTCATTCCACTTGCCGCGCAAAATGGTGCTCCTCCCAGACTTGCCAATATTTCCCGGCCTGAAATAGTGTTTGAGGCAGAGTGGCGGCGAGATAGGGTGGTCCGCACGTATGCAAGTCGAGTCCCATCTGAGGTGACCGTCCGAGGAAGCGCTCCCTGCCATCCTCGTAGTCCGTCACCGCAGATCAGGCCACGTCAGGATTGGTCGATGGCAAGATCGCGGCACGTGCGACGAATGAGTTCCTGCACGGAATTCGAATCAACGAACTCGAAGCCGTAGCGAAATGCGTTCCTTTGACGACCTATGGCCTGAACCGTCACAGGACCGCAGGGAAGCGCAAAGTCCAACTCTACGACCTCGCCCAAGGGCACTTCAATTCTCAGCATGGCTGCGATCCCGGATTCGCTGATGTCCACCGTATATCCCTTCAGCATACCGCAAGTGCGGGAATTGATTGTGATGTCAACCTCAATCTTGAATCGGGCCTGACCTCGGGCGTCGGGAATTGTGCCAATAGGGGTCATTGCAAACTGCTTCTTAGCTTTCCGTCCCGATTCCTTCGGAGTGTTGATCGGCCGCGCCCATGGGACGACCGGAAGGATTCGTATTCCGCTCGGTTTCTCCATGCCGACCGCCTTTCTTCTTTGAGTGGAATCTCATCCCGCTCTGTGTGCGTACGTAGACTGCTCTTAACTCGGCTACTTCCAGTTATGCTGCCACTGGCCCCCGCACGACGCCCATATAACTCTCCATTGCCTGCGTCAATTGCGAATCCACTTCATCCGCGATGGTCATGACATCCGGTAGCAGCAAACTGAAATCCAGAGCACTCAGATTCTTCTGCAACGTCCCGAAGAGGGTTACTTGCAGGATGCGTGAATCATGCACCAGCATGGCAGGAGTGTAGCCTTGCGACCTTCGCATCTTCCCGTGTGCGACGGCAGCGGCGGAACAGATAGAGTCGCTCTCTTCTCCCGGGGTGTTGGGAGCTCGCAGGCGCATTATCAAGTCTTCAATCAGCTTCGCAAGATATCCGGTGCGCTCTTGATCGCCAAGAGAAACGGAGTTTAGTTCTTTGCTCTTTTTGACTCTCGCCAACCAACCTTCGACAATTTCGCTTGTGCAACGATGCAATATCGCAGCCACCCTCTCCTTTTGCGTGCGAACAGCAGGCTTGCGGGTAAGCAACTTGTCGCGAAGAAGGTCAACGAGTCTACCAGTCTCGAATGGCTTAACGATGATTTCATCTGCCTCCAGAAGGATGGCGGACATGGCGCTCTGAACGTCGGGGTAGCCGCTGACTAGCAGCGTAAGGGCATCCGGCTGCGAATGGCGCATCGCACTGACCACCGTAAATCCGTCACTCGGGTTGGGCATGTGGAGATCGGTGATTAGGACATCGAAGCTCTCTGTCGCGATCAGCTTTAGCGCCTCCGTTACGGTGGCTGCGGCGACCACATCGAATCCCTTGGCTTTAAGAGTCAGGTCCATCATGGTGCGGACGCCTTCGTCGTCATCCACAAGCAGGACCCTGTGCGAAGCTGAGGTCTTAGTTTGGATCAATGGCACTACTCCCGTCATCAACAGTGACAGTCTGACTCAGGCTTTTCGAAAACGATGTTCAAAACTAGACAGTCAATGCCGATTGTCACTAGGGAACGCAGGCTGGTCATGAGCAGCCTTCAGGGCAGACTGATCGACTGATCAAACGAGCCGTCCCCTGAGGCGAAAAAGTCTGGGGTGCCTTCGTTTTGCGCCATGCTCTGAGCTTGGCGCTCATGCGTGGTGCAGAGGGGCGAGGCCAGTATAGATAGTTACGGTTTGGGGGTGCCTCGACCAGAGAGGAACCTTACGCTGATCGCCTCTGTTTGACCTATAGCCGGGAGTAGGGGCGGTGCTTTTCCTTCATTTGGACCGTCGGAACAACTCTGCTGCCAAAGTCTGTGGTCCCCACAAGTTCGCGCTGGATCACTTGTAGGCCTTGATTCATCGGCATTCGTATCTGTTGCTCAATCTTGTAAAAGATCGCCGAGAGCGCTGGTAGATGAGGGTTAACAGTGCAGAGCATTAGCCCTTTCTGGGGATGTGCCAAGGTAAAGGTGGCAGGGACGGGAACGCCGCGAATCGCTTCGAGGAACAGAACGGCTCCTACGGTTCCGTCCTCTTTCAGACGTAAGGTCATCACCGACGAGCACCGATGACACAGCCAGAAGTACTCCTCTCGGCAAACTTTTGACGATACGATTGGCGGGACAGTTCCAAGCCGGAACAACTTTCCTTCCGCAAGACGACGAAATGACGTGGAGCATAAAGGGTTCGCACAGTTGGCAGGCATCGCTCTGCTCCTAAGCACTTGGGTTCACAACAATCTGCTCCAGCACCGACTCGCTGTGGATGATCGAGGTCGCCCAGCAAACGGCAAGGGGCCGCATACTCCTTTCGCTTGGGGTGACGACTCGCTCGGCGCAAGGCGCACCGCCGCACGGCCAATACAATGAACGAGAATTTACATCGATGTCATTTCTGTGTCTGTTCAACTTTATACAGATGGCGAAATGAACTCATTCATGTTTTGCACCGGACAGTGGAAATCCTTGTGACTATCTACTTTTGGAATTGCGGTTTTTTGATACCGCTGAACAACATAGAACAGATTGCCACCAAAACGGAGCAGTAACGAAACTTATACTGCTGCTTCTCGATTCTGGAATCGTCAAGTGCAACGGGGTGCGCGTTTCTGCGCTGGTCCGAGGATTGGCCCCAGCTGCTCTGGAAGTTCGCTTTTCATCACATATTCATCCGCTAACCACGGGATCCGTTCGCGCATTTCGGAGTAGGCCGAAAGCAGAATGATCGGCAGGTTGCGCAACCCGCTGCTTGATGGCTTGATGTGGCAGGCTACCGCTTCCGCGTCCGTACCCGCCTGTTTGAACTCCAGCAGAACTGCGGCCACAGGGGTTTCACCGTTGATGTCGAAAGTCAACGGCCGGCACAAAAAATGGGCACAAACATGCCGCAGCTCGGCAAGTGGTGAAGTATCGACAACACAGACGCGGCGGGCTGTGATCCCCCGCTGCGCCGTGTGGCTTGCTCTTGCCACCAGTCAAATACAGGCGTTCCGCTTCACTGATTTGTGCTATTTCGTCCTGATTCGTTCTGTAACGGGATTCTGCATGAGGATACTGGGGGATTACGATCCAAGAATTGTCACTACACCAAACATGCAGCCGTTAGGGTGAATTTTGGCTTCGATAGCCGCCAGGTGCCGGCGGTGGTGACAGGTAACGCAAAGACTGAAGCTGTCTAGTCATGGAGAATGACATTCAGAAGGGAACTATGAACCTGTATTCCATTCTCACCGTACTCAACGAAGCCTAATTCTCTGAACCGAATCATGAAGAAGTTGACCCTCCCGCGAGTTGTGCCCACCATCTCTGCCAGAGTTTCCTGACTGATCTCGGGCAAAACAGTCTGCGGTGCACCTTCGTTGCCGAATCGAGCAAGCGATAGCAGAAGGCGAGCTAACCTTCTCTCGCTGGAGTTGAAGTGTTGATCAACCAAGGCCTCTTCGTAGCGGATGTTCCGTGCCAGCAGATAGTTTACGAACAAATCCGAAAATTCGTTTTGATTATGTAGCGCACGCATCATCGACTTGTTGTCAATGCGGAGAAGCTTGCAGGGGGTCATTGCCGTTGCTGACCCCATGCGTAAGGGCTGTCCAGCGAGGCCGCCCTCTCCGAAAAAGTCTCCGGTATTTAATATGCCAAGGGTAGCTTCCTTACCAGACTTGGATACGACTCTGAGTCTAGTCCTGCCTTCCTGAATGTAGAAGACGGCGTCAGCCGCGTCCCCCTGTGTGAAGATTGTTTGCTTCTTGGCAAAGGAGAGAACTTGCTTCCCCGCGCCGACCGTCACAAGGAATTTCCTTGGGTCGAACTCGCCCTTCTTGGGCGATACGTTGTGTCGCGAACGGTACGGCACTTTGACTACCTTCGGGTTGTTCGGGGTTTAGGAAGCTATTTTACACCTATGTACGACATCGTACATAGGGTTTTCTCTTGGGGGACATCGGACGACAATGGAGGACTTCAGACCTTCTTTTATCTACAGTCTCTGCTATCTGACCGCTCCAATTCTTTGTTGCCAACCGAATGGGAACAATCATGGCAAACAACATCCAGCCGCCAGCTAGACACGCACCTAGCGCGGGCTAAGGGGGTGCCAAGTCAGCGCAGTTTGCTATCTCGGCATCGCGTTTGTCTTGGCATCTTGCCAAGGAGTGAACGGTTATCGTACTGACATTTCCGCTCAGCTTGCCGGTCGCTTAGTTGTTCAGTTAGCTGGTCGCTCAGCTGCTTCTTGGTAGCTCTCACTTGCTTGACGGGTCCTGTCAACGCCTTCGAGCCACCGGGTTCTCTTTGCCGTCCCGAAGCAATCAAAGGCGCTCACTCTGGGACAGACAGAGTCCTATAAGTACGAGCGCATCCTTCGAACGGTCCGGTAACTTCTGATAAGTTGCATCAGACTGACGAGATAGTTAACTAGTCGTGACGGCCTGAAGTTGTAGGAGGCCACAAGGTCCCGATTGGTCGCCCGTCCAAGAAATGAATCCTTTGCAGATTCACTCGGAAGACATGTCGAGATGTATTTCACGACTGTACAGTCTTGAACAGACACCGCCGAACGGCAATAGTAGGCTGTTACGATTGAAGGAGAAGTGAGGGACTGACGCAGCCCTCCCTGTGGTGTTTCCGATTCCCGTCTGGTGGCCAGCCGATAGGTCGGGTTGCGCCACGCTGCCGCGGGGCTGTTCCCGATGATGAGCAGAGAACCCTTTGCCGACCCATCGCCGGATCGAGATGCGACTGTGGCGAACCCAAGCCGCCCGAGGCACTGGCCACCACTCGGGAGACTGCGTTCCAGTGGCCTCCAGATTTTGTGTGGCCGTTCATGAATCGCAACTGGGACAGCGACACTATAGCCCGCGGGGTAACTCAATGGGTGATGATAGATTGAATGCCGAGGAGAGCGCGGGTCTGCTCCACGTAATTTTCCCAAACTATCCAGACCTACGAGGGATGAACTCCACTCCGGAGATCGGAGCGTTCCTACGCTCCTTGAGAGAGGGGCCGGGGACTGGTTCACATCAACCTCCTTTGACTGACACCGATCGTTGGAGCCAGTAATCCCCCTCTGTTCCGTATTGCACATCTTATGGAAACGGAAAGAGCTAGCCTCGAAGAATGTACACAATCAGCAAAGACCCGAATGGCGTTGTCCTGTTATGTCACAACTGCTCACATGTTGAGCGCGTCGACTCGTTTAGGGACGGCTTCGGGGGTCGCCAAGCCGAAGCAGCACGAGCAATGCAGAAGCACTCACGCGAGAAACACGGCACGCGAGCGGTGGCTCGACCCGTCCCGAAGAACGATTCGCTTGGGGCGCAGGGTGGCTGAGTATCCACGGCCCACCTGCAGGGGGAAATTGAACTCGGCAAGGCTCGGCGGTTCTTCAGAGAACTTGTTCTACCTCGCGGCTTATTTGCCATACGGCGAATCGCGATAAACGTCTAGCCCTGCAACAGAACCCCGGCGCATCATCGAAATGGAAGCACCTCCATCAGAATTCCAAAATCATGCAGATCGGTATCGACAGCTTCGCGGCAGCCATCTCTGATCCAGCAACGGCCTCATGCCCAAGCCCGTCGAGCGCATGCAAGCATCTGCTGGAAGAGGAAGAGATCGGACTTGCCGACGAAATCGGTCTCGACGTTTTTTGGTAGTGGCGAACATCACCGCGCCGAGTTTCTTGACTCCGCCCCCGCCGTGATTCTGGCCGCGGCCGCCGGGCGCACCAAGACGATTCGCCTTACCAGCGCCGCTGGTCGCCGGGAGACGTCGTGCAACTACTGGTCCTAGTCCTGCCCCAGGTGGTCGAAGCAAATCCGCGCGTTGCCGACAGTTGGGAGAGTTGCAATCCAGCGCGGACCACTGATTGACTGCCTGGAAGAGATCGACCAACCCGGCGGCATCTCGCTGAACGACGGTGGCGGTGAATCGCGGATCGAGACCGGCAGAACAATTTCAGAGCGAATTCAAGAATGACTTGCTGGGAGGATGGTTGTACTTCATCACACGGGAGCGGTCTAGCGGGGATCGTCAGAGAAGATGCCTTACTCCCGTTATAGCGGGGATCGCAAAGAACCCGAAAGGTCCCGCTCACGTTCAGTCCCTACTACGCGTGGGCCAACCGGCAAGCGACTTCAATGCAGGTTTGGAACCGGCTGCTGCCAGCATAGATAGGCGAGGAAGGGATTCACCAATTGAGGTGCACCAGGGAAAGACCCTGCCGAGGTAACATGAAGTGCAACGGGATGCCACCCTTCTGGATTTCCACCCACGCAGGGGAGTCCAGGAGTTGCAGGTGGCCGGCGCTCTCCATTGGCTGGTATTGACCTTCCGAGGGTGATTGCGGCGAACCCATGTCTTTCCATGCGGTGAATGCGTTGCTGTGGTCCGAGTCTACGCGAAACTGTTCGAGCAGGCCGCGTTTTGCGCTGCTGGGCAGCCCAGTGATAACCAGATCAACCGGCGCAGAAGGGAAGGGAACATCATCGTCATGATAGTTCCAGACCAGAACGTCGATGCCGCGATCGCTGCGGGTGGCAATCGCGTTGATATCAGGCCGTTGCCGCACTCCCTGGCGCACGATCTCCTCAGCCGCGAGCGATCCTGAACTGGTTACCTTGACTCGCTCGTTGCTCAGCAGCCCTAGCATCCGGAACGCGTTCAGGACGGGTTTGTCCACGCCGTTCGTCGCCAGTTCCCGAAACCCGGCGAAATAAGGCTGGTCCTCAAATTCGAATGCCCAGGTCACGACTCCCAAAAGGTTGACGCGTTCTGCGCGCGCCAAAGCGAAGATGTTATTCAGAACTTCTACGGTGTAGGTGCCGTATAGCGCACCATTGCGGTATCGGTTCTGTGGATTCTTCTCCGCGGAACAAGCTGCACAACCCTCCGGATCGGACTCTCCCAGAATGATCGGTGTCTGCCGCCACTGCGGAAATGATGCCACGATCTTGAATCCCCGCTGGATGGCGGCCAGTTGTCGGCTGATCCCCATCTGCACGTGGTCCTCTTGCCAGGTGGGAGATCCCTTGGGATGAAAGCTAATGAAATCCAGATGCGATCCAACTCTACCGTTGGCATGATTCTTCTCTTGCGCGCAATGCTGGAGGAAGGCGCGCAGAAATTCTGCTGCATTGTCGTTGCCCGGGCCGGTGCTGTCCGGTCCTCCGATGCGCGCCTCGGGAAGAGCTCGCAGGACGGCTTCGACCGAAAAGTCATAAAGCTTGAAATATTCTTCTGGCGTTCCTTGCCAATATCCAATGTCGGGTTCATTCCATACTTCCCACAACCAGGTCCGCACTTCGGCATCGCCGTAGCGCTCGCGAAGATGGTGAACGAATTGGAAAACTAGCTCCGACCACTTCTGATAGTCAGTCGGAGGATAGGCCCATCCCGTGTAAATGTCGTTGACTTTACCCCGCGGAAACTGGTGGCGATAGGGCTCCGGGTGAACGGAGAGCGTCTTCGGCATGAACCCAATCTCGACGAGAGGCTTGACGCCGGTGGCGTGAAAGGTGTCGAAAATGCGATCGAGAATCGACCAAGTATAAATTGGGTGGCCGGATGCATCTTCCGAGTACACGTTCGTCGATCCCCACTTCAGGGAACCGGATCCGTCGCCGCTCGTCAACAGATTGTGAGTGCGTATGTATACCGGCATCGGATTCGCTGCCGCCAATTCACCGAGCAACTTCTTGCCATTCGGGGCGTAGGTATAATTGGGCTCATCGTAGCCGAAGTAGCTCCAAACAGGCGGGAGTTGGCCCTCTGACTGGTCGTACTGCACCTGAATGCTAACGCTCGGCGATGGTTGCTGGGGCCAGCAGAATTGACTTATCAAGCCAACGACAACAAGGGAGGAGAAACGATGATTCCACATTGGGCCACGACGGGGACTGCGCATTGGGATGCGTTTGCGCCCTAGCAAGCCGTTGGCGCGCCTGAGAGTCGCGGCAAAAAGTCGATTCCACATCAGCGGGTGGAGAAGCGGTAGACGGTGACGGTGTGATAGCGCTCGCCGGGTTTCAACTCGGCAGTTGGGAAATCGGGATGATTCGGTGAGTCTGGAAAATGCTGCGTCTCCAGACACAAAGCCGAATGCAACTCATCCCGTTTTCCGCCCTTGCCCTTGATCGAACCATTCAGAAAGTTGCCGCTGTAGAACTGGATTCCCGGCTGGTCGGTCAAAACTTTTAGGACCCGGCCACTGCCGGCATCGTAGAGTTCCGCCGCTTCTGCCATGTTTCCTCCGCCACGATCCAGGACCCAGTTGTGGTCGTAGCCATGACCTCGATGAAGTTGTTCGTCGTTCGCGTTAATGCGGGCTCCGACGGGAGTGGCCTTGCGGAAATCGAAAGGCGTGGATTCGACCGGTTTCAACTCACCGGTTGGAATGAGCCCGGCGTCTACTGGGGTGAATCGGGACGCGTACAGGGTGAGCTGATGGTCCAGGATGTCGCCATGTCCCGAGAGATTGAAGTAAGAATGATTCGTGAGATTGACCACGGTGTCTTGGTCGGTGGTGGCAGAATATTCAATCCGGAGGTCGCCCTTCACCAGCGTGTACCGAACCACAGCCGACAGGTTGCCCGGATATCCGGCCTCGCCGCATTTACTCAGATAGCTGAGTTCTACTCCATCTGCGATCGGCTTTGCTTTCCAGACCACGTTGTTGAAGCCCCGCGGTCCGCCATGAAGAGAGTTTGCGCCATCGTTCAGGGGTAGGGAATACTTCACGCCATCCAGGGTAAAGCTGCCGTGGGCAATGCGATTCGCATAGCGACCAATGATGGCTCCGAAGAACGCGTCCGAGGACCCGTTGAAATTGGCCACATACCCGTCGAGATCATCCCATCCAAGCACAACATCCGCCGGTTTACCGTCACGATCAGGCGCCTTGAGGGAAACTACAACTCCACCGTAAGTCATGATTCGAGCTTCGCATACCGCGTCACTCAACGTATAGATTTCGATCGGAGTTCCGTCGGGCGTTTTCCCAAATGGCTGGTCTGTCACCTTAGTCTTGGCCTCTGTAGGCATGGAGAACACCGTTAACGAGAACCCACCGATTGCGATCAATCGTATGATTTTCTGAAACTTCATCATTGCTCCTCGCGTGCGCCTTCAGCGCGCGGCTGGACCGCAGACTCTGCTACCGCGATTAAGGTTGGCAGGATGTCGCCCATGCCGTCGCTGCCCCGCTGTCCCAGGGCGAAATATAACTTGCGATAGAGAGGGTACAAGCGGTCGTAAGTGCGCTGTGCCGAATCCTCCGGCAGGAAGGTTCGATGAGGTGGGCAAATCTTATCC
>Ga0209420_1000564_pt1 | contig 19009 bp, 22 predicted proteins | sample BlaSpr_A8_OM1_O1_FD_187972 | JGI IMG/M metagenome (GOLD analysis project Ga0209420, IMG submission 187972) | Forest soil microbial communities from Thunder Bay, Ontario, Canada - Black Spruce, Ontario site 2_A8_OM1_O1 (SPAdes) (version 2) | ecosystem: Environmental > Terrestrial > Soil > Boreal... | reverse complement strand
AGCACTGAGAATCAACTTTTCCGACATAGAAATGATGAAAACAACGAAAGACGAAAAAGAAAACTATGTTCGTCGCTAGTTTTTCAGCAGCCTGCTAGGCTGAATGTGATTCGCGTAGAAGTCACCACCCGAGCCAATCCCTCCGGCCCGCTGGGATTCCAGTTTCGAAGGGCAGCTGCCTGAAGGCGCCCTCGCCCGAACTCCCTCGCTGGCGGGGAAAGTGGCAAACCTACGACATCACGCTCGTGGGACGGGTGGTCACTGTTGTACAAAACGGTCAGACCGTTATTGACAAACAGGAAATCCCGAATAACGGGCGGGGCTTTGGGCCCGATCTATCTGCAGGGTAGTGAGGCCGGACATGCCGAAGCAGGCACCGGTGCCAGTTGGTCGTAAATCCGCCCCCAAAGCATCTGGTTCATTTGCGCACTTGTGTAATGCAGAGTGTCCACACTGCTGCAACGGAGTCCCCATCTCGGTGTTACAGTACGTGAAGATTCCGATTCCCACGACGGCGGCGATTAGCATCGCCCCGAGACTCGACACCGGCCACTTCGCCGCCCAAGGCTGATCCGCACCGCGACCCAATACTTGGCTCATCACCAACTACCCCTACTCTTTATGGAACCCGAAACCACGAAAAAACGATCAGGATTTTTCTTTCCGTTGCCCTTCTGACTCTTGCGCCTCCAAGAGCCGATCCCGCGCCTTCCTCAACTTGTCCGAGTCGGCCCTGTCAATGAGGCGTTGCATCTCCTCGGCTGTCAGCCGCTCTCCGTTGGACTGTCTGAACAGGACGTTTAGCAGGATGGCCCGCAGCGCCGACAGCTCCGCCATGAGCGCCACCTGGCCGGTGCCGACGCAATCAGTGGCGGCCCTCGGCTCCTGGTTGTTTACCCTCGCCAGCAGGGTTTCCCGACACCACTCGCCCAGAGTCTTGCCCCCTGTCTGGGCGGCACGCTCGAGTTCCGCATACTCCTCATCCCTCACTTTCGTCCCGACGGACTTGGTTCTGCGAGACGGCTTCACCATAGGACCATCCCTGACCTGAGGGGCCAGCTAAATCGTCGTACCCATTGAATCAACAAGTTCGCGTGCGGTAACTTCGCGCCTTCTGTTCCCCATTAAGGCTCCCAAATTCTGCCGTTATCTGGCGTCCTTTCAAATAGTTCGCGTACGGTAACCGCAGGTTACCGTGCAGCACCCATTCTGGGGTGACGTGTCATTCTTCCGCCGCTGCGAAGCAGCGTTTTTCAAAACTCAACCAACACCCGACCCGTCTGGGAGCCCAGTGACAGTCATGCGCGCCCAGTTCGACCAGGACCTTACTTGCTATCCAGCGACTCCTGAAACCGGTGCATTCGGGCTAACAATCCTTGAGGTGTGATCTGCTTCTTGTACGTGAGTTTTGAGAGGGCCGGCATTCTCGAACGGCTGAATGGCCACCCTCGCGATTCGGCACTCTGAAGCACCCGCACCAGCACCCGCTGAGGCATTCGGCTACCACGTATTATCAGGTACTTGGCAGTCCCCGGTAGCCCTGTTAAATTGTTGAAAATATTGAATCGGGAAGAAGTGTGAAGATGGCACTCTACCGCTGAGTTAAGCGCCCACTGTAGTGCGGTAAGTTCATCATTATACACAAGTTCCCAGCCCACAAAATCTCCGCTAACTCGCTCCCAACTCCCGATTTCACTCCCGATTCATTCGCTTACATCGTGGCTCATGGCGATGTAGCTCCATCCTTGACCTCAAGAACGCCCGTCCGAATTGCTGCCGGTCGCAAATAATCCTCAACCACCATCGACCCGATCCGCGGCTTCCTGCTTCTGTTTGCGGTCTCAGCGGCCCACCACAACAGGCCTTTCCAGTGCGGCGTAAAACTCCCGTACTGCATTCCCTTCATGCTTCAATACTTTCTCAGTCAACACGCCCGTTTCGGTGTCGACCATGGCTATGCTTTGTTGCCGTGCATGGAGATCGCAGCCTACAATTTTCTTCTCGGCCTCCTTTCTTCCGAGCCTTTGCGTTGGATACCGAAAAGTCTACTCGGGTCTGTTGTGAGGCCGACGTCGTTATGACATCAGTCACGCTGCCAGGCTCGTTTTTTGGGGTGAAGCAGTGGGAACATTCAGGCAATGAAGAACTCGGGAAGCAAGCATCCCGGCCCATGGTAGTTTACCTCGGTAGACTCTGGCGTCCATGGGGCCGAAGTCTTACCCAGTAATACTACGTTGAGCGGTTAAGAAAGGTGTATAGTCGGTGCCGTCTTTCAAGCCCAAAAGGAAATTCCCAGGTTAGAAACCTGTCAACGCCGTCTTCTCCGTAGCCAGGTGCTTTGAGCGCGAAACGGCGCGAGGGGCACAACTGGTGAGGAAAAGCCAAGCAGGGTCCGGCATCGTGTGTGGCTTGTGCTGGCCCCAAAGGGGTGGGTGGCGAAACAGCACTGTTGTAGCGCGTTTGCCAAAAGCTGTACTGGCAAAAGGCACCATGGTAGAGCCAGCGAAAGCGTTTGTCAGCTACTCGCGCGCGGATACGGACTTCGTATTGCGGCTGTGCCAAGACTTGCGCGCCGCTGGGGCGTCGATTTGGCTGGACCAACTTGATATTCACCCCGGTGAGGAGTGGGACCAGGCGATCGAGCGCGGACTCTCCGAGTGCGGACGGATGCTGGTCGTGCTCTCGCCCAAATCGGTCTCTTCACAGAACGTGCTCGACGAGATTGGGTATGCTCTCTCGAAGAAAAAAACGATTATTCCGGTCCTGTATCAGGATTGTGAGGTACCGTACCGGTTGAATCGGCTCGAGTATGTCGATTTCCGGACCGCCTACGACGAACGGTTAAAGTATCTTTTGTTGGCGATCGGAGACGCGAAAGAGAACCCTAAGACCATCCCGGTGCCTGTGGCCCATGACAGATCCCGCCGTTTGTACCTTTTGGCCGGGGCCGGGGCCGCCGCCATCGTCGGCCTCCTCACCTGGACCACGTTCGGCCATCGGCCCGTTCCGGTGGATCTCAAGCGCGGTGTCGAAACGCAAAAACCGGAACGGGTCACGACAGACCCATCTGCTCAATCGACCATGAGCCCTGCAGCGGGGAATTCCCAGCCGGCGCCAAAGAGCTCGTTCCGGGACTCGTTTCGCACTACACTACTCCGGTACATTTCCGAAGGTCCGTCCGGATTCCAAACGCTGGGCGCAAAAGAGTTGGTGGACTGGACCCCGTCCGTAAGCCTCCCGGGCGCAGCAAGCTGCCGCGGTTCAGGCTACCCCCGGGAACCAGTGATTGAGTGCGTCCTCTATCGCACCGACTCGGAGGTTGAGGCCGCGAACAAATTCGAGGATCTGATTGAGTTGACGCGGGCTACTTTGCCCGAGTGGGAAGGAAGCCGCATGAATATGTTCGTTGCATATTTCTCGAGCAAGAAGGTAACCTCGGTCGTGGGTCTCGATGTCACGAAGAGGGGTGACCATTTTGACCTCGTACTTTCGGTGCGTCCGAAATGATGGAACTGGAATCGGCAAGCCCGGGCTCGAGCCGTGAGATTGGAGGATGCGAAATTCCGCCTCCGTTTTTGAAAGCAGCCCGCCGCCACTCCTTCCAAGGCTCCCCGTCCCAGCCGGTGGGCCGCCTCTGCCTAGCTTTTTCGGCATCGGATAACAGCAACTTGCCTTGGATTTGGGCTCTTAAGATGCGGTTCTCGGCGCTGGTTCTTCGTCGCCATACGTCTATTGTCCTCCCTATTTCGGGGATCCTGCCACGTGTGTGGCCGGCGATTGTTGTTTCGCCCAAAATTCCTTTATTCCTCCTTGCGGTGCGAAGAAACTTGATTGAGCACGTGGTGTAACATCAGTGTCAAATTCTTGTTTCCGGCCGCTTTACTAATTCACCACACCGGCCGTGGTATCGAGAACTCTGTGCCACGCTCTGACGCGACAAGAAAAGGTCCGCACTGCGATCTCTTCAGATAGAGTGGCGCTTCCGGTCACGGTCGGGAGAGTCGAGATCGCCGGCATGGCGCGCGGCAACCGGATCTGCAGAGAAGGCGAGCGGAATGAACAGAAGAGAATTCACCGGTGGTTTGGCCGCCGCGGCGTTGAGTGCCTCATTGGGAACAACCTCGGCTGCAGCGATTGTTGGAAACGCCTCTGAGTTGTCGATGCTGGAGGCGCAGCAGCGGTTCCTCGATCTGCGCTTTGGCATGTATATCCATCTGAACATGGCGACTTTCGAGCAGCGGGAATGGGGCGATCCGAGCGCGTCGTCGGCGCTGTTCAATCCGAAGAGTCTCGACACCGATCAGTGGGCGCATGCGGCCTGTTCGGCAGGTATGGCGTATGGCTGCCTCACGACCAAGCATCATGATGGATTTTGCCTATGGCCAACGGCGACCGGCAGCGCGTGCGTAAAGGATGCGACCTATAAGCGGGATATTGTGCGCGCTTATGTGGACTCGTTCCGCTCGCAGGGGCTCAAGACCTGCCTCTACTTTTCGATTCTCGATTCTGCGCGGGGACATCCGGCCGTATTGCGTGACGCGGGAGAAGATCGACCGGGTGAAGGCCCAGCTGACAGAGCTACTGACGAACTATGGCGAGATTACGGCACTGGTGATCGACGGATGGAACGCTGCCTGGAGCCGATTGAACTATGAAGAGATGCCGTTTCTCGAGATCTACAACCATGTGAAGCAGCTGCAGCCGAACTGCCTGATGAGTGATTACAACCAAGGCAGGTTTCCGGCGTCAGCCCTCTACTACACCGATGTGAAGCAGTATGAGCAGCACGCCGGGCAGATCATTCCTGCCGGAAGCGAGGTGCCGTCGCAGTCGGCAACCACGCTGCAGAGCGACTGGTTCTGGAAGCTGGAATATCCGAGCCAGGAACTTCGCTCCGCCAAGCAGATCGTCGAAGGATGGCTAATCCCGTTCAATGCGCACCACTGCAATCTCATCTTGAATGTGGCGCCGAACCGGGAGGGGCGGTTCGACCAGAATGCGGTGGCTCGGCTTGCTGACATCGGGCAACTCTGGCGCGATCGGGTGCCCGCGCCACGGCTAACACCCGCACTGCAGATCATTTCATCGAACCTTGCGTCGGGTCGGCCCTCGTACGCGAGCAGCTCCGCCGATACGTCGGGACCGGACCTGGCAAACGACGATCGGCCAGGAACGTACTGGCAGTGCGATGACGGGCAAACGTCGGCGTGGATCGAGATCAATCTGCGCAAGCCGACGAGCTTCAACACGATTGTAGTCCTCGAGCCGACCTACCTGGGGGACTATGGGAGGGAGAGCCGCATTGCTTCGTTTCGTGTGGAAGCGTGGAACGGGGGGCGGTGGAACAAGGCGCTTGCTGGCGAGTCACCCACAATGATGGTGTACCGGGTGAACCAGACCTCCGCGGAGCGCGTCCGCCTAAGCGTTCGAGGAAGGGGCAAGGCGCTGGGAATTGCGGAGTTCGGGCTCTATGCGGAGCCGGAGCGCCGCGTTTTCCGTTCGTAAGAGGGCAACATGCTGTACGGCGCTAGGCTAGAAATGGCTGATGGAGATCCATGGGCGCTTATGCCGATTCGCTGGGCACCGAAAGCGTGCAAGAACTCGTCGTCCCCGCCATATTTTCAAATAGTTGCAGACCGGGTTGGTGAATGGTGCCGTGAATTTCCTAAGCAATACACCGAGGCACAAGCCCGCGTTGGGACGCAAAGGCCGATTATCAGTGCTTCAAGGCCCGAGGAAAGCAGCACATCAACAATCGAGGCGGCTACCAACTGGTGGACGATTGCAACAATGTGGTCGCTGAGGGGACTTTGAAGTTGAGTGCCACGGAGGTCTCGGGATTCGCGGAAGTCGAGGTGACCCCAACTACCCTACAAAATATGGTGAGAAGGTTCCGCAAATCGTGGCGTCTTTCAATGGACACTATGTCGTTCGGGGCGGCGATGTCCAGGCTCTCGAGGGCGAACCGCCAAAAGGCACATCGTGGTAATCGGTTTCGACAGGGTGCAGAAAGCGCGTGAGTGGTATGATTCGCCAGCCTGTGCGGCGATCAGGCCGTTCTGGCAAAACGCAACCAAGAGCCGCCTATTTTTGGCGAAGGCGAGTCCCCCTGTGACGAGGCAGGTCAGAGTGGTTTTCAGATGATTTCAAACGGCCTCGGAGGAGAGACGAACTAGATGACGATCCTGTTTGTAACAGGGAGCCCTACTAGTGATCGCCCGGAGCCCCACGCCCGACCTTCAAGAGCAAATTCGTCTTCGCCGCCTACGGCCTGTACCAGCAACACGTGGGACTGGGGGGACCGGACCAAAAGAACTAAAAAGAACTAGATAATTGGCTGCAAGCGGATTCGGAAGTGAGTCAGTGAAAGCACGAAAGCGCCCCGGACTTCACGGGAGCGCATGGGCTCCGTCACTTTTAGTGGTGTTTGATTTGTAATATCTGCGGGGCTGGTCTGTTTCATTGGGGTTTGCTTCTTTAATATGATCGCCTTCTCGGACCGTTCTCAGCAGCGAATCTAGATACTCACCTGCACCGACTCCAACTCGGGGATGCAATAGGAGTTTTGCAGGGATTTGATAGCGTCTTCCGCAGTAAATCTCCCCATCAGCAGTGCCAGTCTACGGTTGGTTGTCATCTGGATGGGAGTCGGATCAACGCGCTGCACGTATGCTGCAGCGCGAGTGCCCCGTCGATTCACTTTCACAATAAATTTGATGTTTGTCATTCTTACGTCCTTTCTGGGAAACGTGAACCACAGCGGCGGTTCATTTCTTTGAAGTCGAGTACACAACCGCTGTGAAGGGTTTGCCACACTCCATGCAACTTGCCTTTAATCGAGACGTGATCAGTCCGCAATTCGGGCACATCCTTTGTAATTGATCCCTGGCGAGCTCTGGTTTCGCCTTTCGTATCCAGCGCAGGATCACGAACAGCACGATCAGCAGCCCGAAGAAGATGGTGGTTGCGTTCATAGAGCGACCCTTCTTGGCGAGTTCCTGCCACCAAACAGCAGGGCAGACCACTCATTCGCTGAAAAGCCTAAGGTGTGGGAGAACTTCAGATGGACTGGCTTAGGTCAGAAGACCTGAAAGAGGAGAAAAACGTAACCGCCCCAACATCCATTATAGCAGTCCATGCACTCTGTCGTTGCCACGAGTGGTGAGGCGTACCATTGGTCATGCAGCGAATGAATCCAGAGCGCCTCGCTCCTGATTACTCGGTCGCGGCCGATATCCTCATCTGGGAACAGCCTGAGGAAGAAGAGGAAGACGAAAACGACGGTAAAGTTTAAAGATGACGAGGACGAGGACGAGGGCGAGGAAAACGAAGGCTACTCGGAGTGGTGGGACCGGGTCAGTCAATAGCGACCTGGGGATCACACATGCAATTTCCAATATCCGCTCAACGTAGCCCGTTGGACTTTCTGCTCATTTAGCAGCAGGTTCAACGCCGTGGCAACTGTATCGGGACGCTTTCGAAGTTGCTCCGCCAAGTCTAGCTCGCTGACGATCACCTCCCCGGTTGGGTACCGTTGGTGAACGGTGTGGCCATATGACGAAATTTTCTCAGCTAGCGACCGCAATTCTTTCTTCTTGTTGCGCTCGGCACGTCCTGTCCGCGAATCCTCAGTTTCAAAAGCCCGCAGGCATATTGCAGCGATCCCGAGGGCAGAAATGATCAAAGCGACCCACCAGAGGAGCGGTATTGCGGAGAAAACACTTGTGAGAACATTCATGGGCTGTCAGGCGGAACATCGGATGCAGAAAAGAATATCTCGCAATTTGCATGTGGCGAAGATTACGAACGGGTCGTCTTAAAAGCGACCCCTTCTCCATGAAGGTCAATACCTGTGATGATTACCTCATAGCAAATTTGGCCGGAGCCGCTCTGGAAGGATGCTGACGAAACGTCCTGAAACTCCGATCCTCACTAATGGGGTCGCTGCACGCGGTCGCCGCCCCGTGCGATAATCTGGGCGTTTCCTCTTCATTCGCACTAAAGCGAAAGAATCACATTTGAAAGTGTGATAGTTAGGACTTCATCTTTTGCGCTGCTCCCCCGTTTTGCGGGTATCATCCCCCCTCAATCCTGACTGGGTGTTTATGCAGCTACAGAATCGACTCTCGTTTGTCGATTCTCACGGACTACGCAGTAGCAAAAAGGCAGACAAAACCAATGCGTACCCGAGGGAGAACAGCAGGTACTTCCACTCACCGCCCATCCCTCGCTGACAGCTTGAGGCTCGAATGAGACCTTGCTGATTCTCTTGGTTAGAGGGTTCTCTTTGCCGTCCCGAAACGATCAAAAGTGTACACTTTTGAACAGACAGAGCCATATGCACGAGTGCATCCTTCGAATGATCCCGTAACTTTGTCATAAGCTGCGTCAGACTCACGCGATAGTAAAATGAGTCGGAAGGGCCTGAAGTTGGCAGGAGGCCACAATGATCCCTACTGATCCCTCGTCCAAGCAGATGATCCTTTGCATCGATGACGATGCGGCCATCTTGTGCTACGAGAAGGCGCTGCTCGAAAGGTCTGGATACGAAGTTCTTACCGCATCTTCGGCACAAGAAGGACTCAAGGTTGCGATTACGCGCAAGGTTGATGCAGTCCTCCTCGACTACGAGATGCAGGGGATGAACGGACACGAAGTTGCCTCCGAAATAAAACTCGTGAAGCCGGAACTGGGGGTCATCCTGTTGTCCGGGCACGAAGTCCCAATGCAGGCGTTGGCTTTGGTCGATGCTTTTGTGCCCAAACTTGAAGCCAGCCAACAGCTGTTGCCGATGATTGCTGAGCTTTGCAGCCGCAATCAAAAGGCGAAGCATAGGCAAGAAAGCGTTTAGCGCATAGTTTCAGCGCTGCATAGGTCCCCAGCCCTCTCCTCGTTGAGCCGCTTGCTAAAGTTCTTGTGCTTGTTTAGCCACCACGCCCAAGGGAAACTTCAATGACAGCTGATCTCAAATTAAAGCGCGCACACGCGGAAGATGCGCTGCGTGCCTCCGAGGCTCGGTACCGTTTTCGCACGCGGACTGCGAACGCCAACACGGTCTTTAGCGCCTCCGTTTCCTTATCGAGAGCGGAGAGGATGAACTAACATGCTGAAAGCTGTGAAGGAGTCGGTGCACAGAATGACGAGCCATCTGCAACTCATAAGCGGCTACTTGGAAATGGAGGACTACACCAGAGCGCTAGTGAAAACAAAAGAAACCATGAACGAGTTACACGCACTGGCCACCAGTCTAACGGGACTGGCGAACGTGGGGATGACCGTGCCGAAGGATGGGGCGGTCGTGGTTCCACACGGCTCCACAGTGGTGAGCCACGAAGATGTGAACGTGGATGTCGGCAGTGATGAAGTGCGGTCAGTTGACAAGAACGAAGTGCGCGCTGGCCACGGCAACGATAATCCCAAGACCAAGTGAGGAATATTGCGAGCAATGCGCAGTCCAGCACACCAAACAGGTCCGCCGCTTTTCGGGAGTGGAAACAGTTGCAACAATCGGAGCAAGTGCTCGCGGTCGATGGCGCGCGCTCCTCCTACGGCTCATAGTCGCTCGGTTTCCAGTCGTCGATCGGTCGGCCAATTTTCTCTTGTTCCGCATTCGCTCGCTTGTCCGTTCGCATAAAACCTGTAGCGCTCACCGACTGGAAAAAGTTGTGTGGATAGCTTCTACTCCGAGCCCGCAAATGGCGACCACGGTCAAATATAGGTGGACTCCGGCAGACGATAACACAAACGCCCGGAAGGCTTCTCCATGACCATACCGCAGCCTGTTCAGGCAGCGTTGTTTTGACCACACCGCTTTTCTGATGCGACGTTGAAGGCGGAACTTTGGGTACCTCGTTGTCTACTCTTTAGCTCAAATAACACAACAACCCTATTACAATGTATATATGAATGATGCGAATCGACTTAGGGGCAAAAGTTTACTGCAGCTGAATAAATCTATGAAAACCTCTCTGGCAAGGAAAGCACCGGTACGCATCGCGGTGATCGACAGCGATCCGGTTCGATTTGTCGGGTTTCGGGCGTTGTTGAGTGCGGAGTCGGATTTCGAACTCCAGTCGGTCGCGCTGGCAGAAATCGGCACAAATCACGAAGTAGACGTGGTTCTGCTCGGCAGTCATCCCGGTAAGAGTGTCATCGACGTGCTGACTCGCGTGAAGGCCCTCTGTCCGCGTCTGGATATCATCGTGACAGGATGTCACCTACATGACGCTGCAATTCTGAATGCGATCTCGGCAGGGGCAAAGGGTTGTGTCGATGAGGCCGCGTCGGTCGGCGAGCTGGTGCGGGCGGTGCGAACCGTGTTGACGGGATCGGTTTGGGCTCCCAGGCGAGTTCTCTCGATGTTCGTGGATCAGGCATACCGATCCTCGGAGCATGGTGTTTTTGTGAACCGACGACCGTTCACGAATCGTGAAAAGGAAGTGCTCGGGATGCTGGTGGCGGGCTGCTCTAACAAGGAAATCGCGGCTCCTCTCGGGATCGAGGAGCGCACGGTAAAAGCACACGTAGCCAAACTTTTGCGAAAGGTTGGAGTTTCGAATCGCGTGATGCTCTCAGTGCATGCGATCACACATTCGCTGGTCCCATCCAGAGCTAATTAATAAAAGTAATCCGTGTCCCCTGATTGAGATCGAAGACGGGGTGCAATGAATGGCTGCGTTCCGGTGGCCACCAGATTGCACGTGGCCGTTCATGGATCGCAAATCGGACAGCCGGCAAATAGGACGATCTTCCTTTGCTCGTTGGGCTACGCCGCCGCTGCCGCCTCCGCAACATTGGTGAAACTCTCCATCGCCTGTGTCAACTGGGAGTCCACTTCATCCGCAATCGTCATGACATCCGGTAACAGCAAGCTGAAGTCTAGCGCACTAAGATTTCTCTGCAACATCCCGAAGAGGGTGACTTGCAATATTCGCGAATCGTGCACCAGCATGGCGGGACTGTAGCCTTGCAACATCCGCATCTTGCCATGGGCGACGGCAGCGGCGGAGGCGATGGATTCGCTCTCTTCTCCGGGGTTGTGGGGTGCTCTCAGGCGCACAATGAGGTCTTCAATCAGTTTCGGAAGATATCCAGTGCGCTCTTCGTCGCTAAGAGGGAGGTAGCTGAGTTCTTTGTCCTTTTTTACCTTTGCCAACCAGTCTTCGACGATCAGGCCTGCGCAATGCTGTAATATCCCAGCCACTCGTTCCTTCGGCGTCGAGACAGAAGCTTTATGACTGAGCAGTTTATCGTGGACCAGATCAGCGAGTTTCCTAGTCTCGAAAGGCTTCACGATGATTTCGTCCGCTTCCAGAAGGATAGCGTCCATAGCACTCTTCACGTCGGGGTAGCCGCTGACCAGCAGCGTAAGTGCTTTCGGTTGAATGTGGCGCATCGCGGTAATCACTGCAAACCCGTCGCTAGGGTTTGGCATGTGGAGATCAGTGATTAGAACATCGAAGTTCTTTGTCGTGATCAGTTTCAGAGCCTCTGTCACGTTGGCGGCAGCGACCACGTCGAATCCCTTGTGTGCAAGGGTGGCCGTCATCATTTCGCGAATGGCTTCGTCATCATCCACAAGCAGAACCTTGTGGGAAATACGGGGTTCGGTCGGGGTCATACGGCACCGCCTTCTCTTCACGAACTAACTACAGTGTGACGTAGGTGCATCTTGGGAATATGTTCAAAAGTGAACAGTTTCAGAGATATTCAACAATCCTGAGGGGAAATTGGTACTCGGGTTGGCAGTCACGAGATAGCGGTCGGAATGCCGACGTTCGACGTTCACGACCGCTCCACTTCGCTATTCTGACGAATCACCTGCTCGGGCGCTTTCGGCGGGTGGACTTGGACGCAGCCCTGCGAAGTCATGCTTCCCATCGGGAATTCTGCTCTGTGCGAGCGCGTGTTTGGCGAAAATCCTTCAGAGCCACCTTAGGGATACGAGACAGACGCGTATCCTTCATTTTCACGTTGGATGACGTAGCTCGGCAAACTGGGGTCGCATTGAATCGGACAGCCGGTTCTGATCGACTGAGGTGCCTATTCACGATAGCGGATCGCTGCCTCCTAAAGCGTTCTTCAGCGGCCCGAGCCAGGCCTCGTAGTTCCGCCACTGGGAGAGCCCCGTGCGAAAAATCGGCTGGCGCACCTGCTCTGAGCTCGCCGTGTAGACACTTCGTTCTAGCCTATAGAACTCGACGCAGGCGGGTTCAAATTCCAAGCTGCAAAATTCCAGGATGCGACGCACATTTACCGCCAGATCCTCCACAATGTCCTCGTACCACACTCGCAGTACCCGTCGGGGAAGCACCGCGTCCCAGTGCCGCATCACTTCGAGATAGCTTTTGTAGTAGCGAGCGATATCTTCGACGCTGTAAGTGAACTCCTGCCCACTCGCGAACAACTGCTTCAAATTGCTAAAGCAGCATGCCATGGGCTCGCGCCGCACGTCGATGATTTTGGCGTTCGGCAGCACGAGGTGGATGAGCCCAATGTGGCGGAAGTTATTTGGCATCTTGTCGATAAAGAATGGCTTATCCCCGCGATAAGGGCGCGTGTCAGTCATGTAGCGCTCGCCGAGCCTCCGGAAATCTTCGGGCCTAAGGTCGGCAAGCATCCCTGGATAACGCGGATTGTCAAGATCGGATCGGGACCGCTCCATCTCGCGGACCATGCGTGGGATGTCCGGAAGCTCCTTCGTTCCGTCGACCTGCGAATGCGAGGCGAGAATCTGCTCAACCAGCGTCGATCCAGAACGCGGCAGCCCCACGATGAAAATTGGATCATGGTCCGGCACTCCGACGCCCCCGCGCGCCGAGAAGAACTCAGGGGTGCAAAGCTCGATCTGCTTGCGCGTGCTGGTTTCGGTAATCTCCGGGCGGTAACGGCTTTCGGCGCGCCTAAGTGCGTTGCCACGCTCGTAGAATTGCCAGGATTCCGCGTACTCATGTAGATCCTCATATGCTTTGCCGAGCGCGAAGCACAGATGGTAGCGGTCAACAGGGTTGGCCGCCGGTGCCGACTCCGCGGCGCGCATGTGCTCGATCTCGTCTTGCGAGAAACGATAAGTCTTTAAGTTGGCGAGGCTCCAATAAGCGTCGCCGAAGCTTGGTCTGACGGCAGCTGCCTTTCGGTAGGACTCGATAGCCTCCTTTGGCCGTCCGACGCTCTTAAGGGAATGGCCGAGCGCTAAATGCAGATCGCAGGACCTTGGCGACCCGGCAAGCAACTGGCGATACAGCTCAATCGCCGGCTCGTGTCGTCCAATGCCAACGAACGCGGCTGCATCCAGTGAAAGAAGATCTCTGTCGCCGGGTGCGAGGCTCAGCATGGTGCTGATCACTTCATGCGCTTGCAGATATTTCTGCTGGTCAAGCAAAACACGGACGTAGTCCAAACGTGCGGCCCCATATTTTGGGGCGAGCTTCAGAGCGGTATGGAGTCGCTGTTCTGCCTCCTCAAGCGCGTTGCAGTGGTGGTCGATTCTGGCAAGCAGTCGCAACGCCTCAACATGGTTGCCGCCGTTCAGCAGATAGCTCCGCAGTATGTTTTCTGCTGCGGAGAGTTCGCCGTCCGCGAATAGGCTTCCCGCCCGCACCACCTCGGGCGGAAGTTGTTCCAGGAGGGAGACCTGCTCGGCCGCCCTCGCCGCGCCCATCGTCTCCCCAGTCATGCGACAAAGACGTTCGAGTACGATCCAGCTCGTCACTAACGCTGCGTTGAGGCTTACGGCTTGTGAAAAGGCTTCAATCGCACGCGACGCATCCCGCAGGCTCATGTAGCAATAACCACGCTCCTGGTACAGAAGACTGAACCGCGGGTGCTGTTGTTCCAGCCGCTGCAATATTGCCAGCGCCTCCCTTATCCGGTTCAGGCATCGCTGGTTGGTGGCGATCAGGTACAGGACGTTGCGGTTCTGGGGCGCTGCCACCGCAAGCGCATCGGCCGCGGCGAGCGCTTCGTAGTGCCGGCCATCCTTGCTTAACTCGCGGATGCGCCCCACCTCCAGTTCAATCGGCGAGAGCGCGGACGGGCTTGGCACAGTTCTCGATTATAAAGTGAGGCTGGAGAACATAGGCCACAACGAGGCATGAAAATGTGAGTCCCAATGGGAGGGAAGTGATGCCGGTTTTCCACATGCCGAAGACGGGGGCTATTCACGAGGCCGGGGGATCCATCTGAAGCGCCGTCAATCACAGCGACAGAAGCCAGCTGCAGCGATACTTGATAAAACGGCTGCAACCGTTTGGCCGAAAAGTCTTCCTCGCTTCCGTTGCTCCGCCGGACACATTCACTCGTTTTCATTCTTTGAGGAGGAATGCGGAGGGTGGCTCTTGAGATGAATGCACTGGCCAACACTTTTTAACCGTCGGTTCATGATCGCGTAACCTGGTTGTCACAGGAAATTCATCACGGCGTCATCTGCGCGCGGTAGCATACTCTCCTTTCAAAGGTAGCAGCATGCGTTTCGGGCAGGGGTAGCTCGCGACGCTGGTTTCCGAACCGCACAATCTCGACCGACAGGAGTTCCCTCATGAGCAATACCAATCGGCGCACATTCATGCAGTTGATGGGCCTAACCGCCGCAAGTACCCTAACCGCGATGAAGTCGAACATCGCCAAGGCGCTCGCGATTACGGCAAATTATCGCACGGGGAAGATTCAGGATGTTGAGCATGTCGTTATCCTCATGCAGGAGAATCGTCCGTTCGACCACCATTTCGGAACTCTTCGCGGCGTGCGCGGCTTCAACGACCCACGCGCGATAAAGATCAATCTCCCCCTGCAGAGCGGCACAGGCACCATCCCGGTCTCGGTCTTCTTGCAGCCGGCCGGCGCGGCCAATGTAGCGGCTGGATTTGCGGTTCCGCCGGACTCCGGCAACTTGGGTGGCCCTTCGGGTGGGGTAGACGTCATCCCGCCGTTCCGTGTGAATCCCAACGGGGGCAACCCGGGCCTGACCTATCTGCCGGGAACGGATCATAGTTGGGGAGCTACGCACGCGTGCTGGAACGTGGGTCGGTATGACCAGTGGCCGATCACGAACGGTCCGATGGTTATGTCATATGTGACGCGCGAAGACATTCCCTTCCACTACGCGTTGGCCGATGCTTTCACAGTTGGCGATGCTTACCACTGCTCGATCATGGGCCCGACCAACCCAAACCGTATGTACCTGTGGACAGGCTGCGTTGGCAATCTAAGTAACTTGGGCAGCGGAGGTACGGACGGCCAGGGTGCCGGGCCGGCGACCTACAACGGCCTCAGCATTAACAATGCCTACTGGACTTTTCCGACTTTCCCCGAAGTACTGCAGAAGGCCGGCGTGAGCTGGAAGATCTACCAAGACCTCGCCGGGCAGACCTTCTCGCCTGATTTCGGAGACGGCACCGGCAACTCCTTCGCCGGGAACTTCACCGACAATCCGGTGCTTTACTTCAACCAGTACGCGACTTCCTCGTCGGGGTCGCCGTTGTTTGAAAAGGCCTGTACGGGAACTGAAATCATAAACATTATCCCGGCAGCGGGGGCGCCGGAGTCGGCCTGGTTGGGCTGGGCCGAGCACCTGTTTGATGAATTCCGAAGTGATGTGCAGAGCGGAAAACTCCCGCAGGTTTCCTGGTTCGTGGGGCCCGCCGGTTATACCGAACACGCGGATTGGCCGGTCGACTACGGCGCCTGGTACATGTCACAGATCTTCGACATCCTGGTGTCCAACCCGGAGGTGTTCAGCAAGACCGTCTTCATCGTCGACTACGACGAGGCCGACGGTAGTTTCGACCATATCTTGCCGCCAACCGTCCCATCCACGCCTGCCTATGGGGCCTCTACGGTCAGCATCGAAAACGAGATCGTGGCGGCGAACGGCGAGCCCGAGGGCTTCCAGAGCGGCCCGATCGGTCTCGGCCAGCGTGTGCCTTTCCTGGTGATCTCTCCGTGGACCAAGGGAGGATACGTCAATTCCCAGGTGTTCGATCATACGTCGGTGATCCAGTTTATGGAGAAGCGTTTCGGCGTGTTCGAGGCCAATATCTCCCCATGGCGGCGTGCGGTGGTCGGCGACTTGACGTCAATGTTTAACTTTGCCAACCCGAATGAAAAAACCTTCAGTCTGCCGAACACCGCGTCTTTCCTGCCTCCTGTGGACGAACTCGCTGGGGCGAACGTCAACACTTTCATCCCCTCTTTGGGCAGCGTGATTCTTGGCGTTCCGCAGCAGGAACAAGGTGTCCGGCCTGCGCATGCTTTGCCTTATGAATTGAATGTTCACGCCGCATTCGATGCTTCTACCAGTAGCATCGTCCTGAGGTTTTTCAACAAGGGCGGCGCAACTGCGGTTTTTCAGGTGCGCTCGGGCAATGCTGCCGACCTGGTGCGCACCTACACGGTGGAACCGGGCAAGCAGTTAGCGGATACCTGGAGCGCGGCTTCATCTTATGATCTCTCGGTCTACGGCCCCAATGGCTTCGTGCGTTACTTCAAGGGCAGCATCGGCTCCAGCGCGGCAGCTCTCGAGGTTTTCTCCCAATATGAGAGGGACGATTTTGGCTCAATCAAGTGGAGTATTACGAACGTCTCTCGCATTCCAGCCGGAGTTAGCGTGCTGGATGCCTACACGGGCAACTCCGCCACGCGGCTTCTCCGCCCGCAGGGGAAGTTTGAAGGCGAATTGTCGCTACAACAGTTCTATGGCTGGTATGACCTGATCGTGACAGTTGCTGAAGACCCGACTTTCAATTATCGGCTTGCAGGTCACGTTGAAACCGGAAGGGATAGCTTCTCAGATCCGGCTCTTGGGGGTCTTGTGACCCTCAAAGGCTGAGGTGAAGGAATGTTCCTTTAGCAGGTGCTTAGACCTTCTCGCGGGAGGCCACAGCTTCTTTTTTTGTAGTCGGCCATTCGGAATCGACGCAGTTTTGTTGTGACGAGCGCAGGAATTCAGTTTCTTTTCCTGGAAGAGACAGCGAAGGCAGTTGATTGCTGACTCGAATTCCCACGACTACGCTGCCAAAGTTAAGCTTTGGTGGTGCGAAGCGATCGCAACTCGCGGGAAAGGAGCCGAACATGTGGACGATAGGTTCGGACTATCCTCAAAGACTTGACAAGACAAAACGCACTTGACGGAGAGTAGCTGATAAATGACGCGTTTGGAGGGGACTTCTCCTTTCGCCCAACGCTGTGCGAGAATAGATCCATGACACAGAACAGTCTGCCCCAGCCTCACGAACAGCGCAGGATTGAGCAACTGCTCGTAAAACTCGCTAAGGTGAAACCTATCTCCTGCAAACCAGCTCCGATTGTCCAAGGAGTGTCGGCGACTCGAGCAGCCTGCACCGCGCACTCGCAGGTTTTTTTCTCGACATAGCTAAAGCGAGAAGACCACAAGTGAAGCAGAACCAAAGCGCCCACAGTCTCAATCTGTGGGCTTTTGTGATCAATGAGTGCGTTCCGGGGTTCCTTCCAATTGTCCTGTCGGCGTAGAGATTGTCTGATACCGCTCCGACGCTTATGAAGCAGGAGAGACCGAATTGGCTGAGACATTATCGTTGTAAGAGTTGTGCCAAATCCGTCGGGTAAAGCAAGCCCTCTTCAACTTCAACACCTGCGAGTCAGTTTTCTCGGGGCTCGCGTCTTGGCTGAAAAAACCACTCTGCCTTGCGAAATTAACATTACATTAACCTAGCCCTTCAAACCCGCCAGGGCTGGGATGGCATCTGATTTCGGAAAATTCGAGATTTGCGTGGGAGCTGAAATCATGTCTATTAACCGCAGAGATTTCTTACGCGGAGTTGCGGGTACTTCGGGCGCTGTCGCTGCTGGATCGCTGTTAGGTAAAGATCTGTTGGTCCAGGCGTCGTCGTTTCCCAACCCGGCTCAGTCGGGGATCGAGCATATCGTCGTGGTCATGATGGAAAACCGCAGCTTCGACCACTTCCTGGGATGGTTACCCGGAGCCAACGGCCGTCAAGCGGGACTGAAATATCAGGATAGCAGCGGCGTGTGGCACGATACGTACCGGCTGACTAATTATGTGAACTGTGGGCATCCTGATCCCGATCACTCCTGGCAGGGAGGCCGCGACGAATATAACGACGGCAAGATGAACGGATGGCTGCAAACCACGACCAATGACATCTTTTGTATTGGATACTATGAGGAGGCGGACCTCCCATTTTTTAGCGCGTTCGCGCGGAATTTCACCACGCTCGATTACTATTTCCCCTCCATCCTCAGCTCAACTTTCCCGAACCGCGTGTTTTCTCACGCCGCGCAAACGGACCGGTTGGATAACTCGGTCACAATTTCAACTTTGCCGACCATCTGGGACTCCCTGGCTGCGGCTGGAGTGAGCAACAAGTATTACTACTCTAACGTGCCTTTCCTTGCGCTATGGGGAGAAAAATATATTCCGATTTCGGCCCTGTATCCCCAGTTTCTTGTAGATCTCGCTGCCGGGAATTTGCCGGCGGTTTCTGTCGTCGACCCGCGATATACGCTGATCGACGATGGCGAGGGCAATGACGATCATCCCCATGCCGACCTTCGCGCGGGCGAAGCTTTTCTTGGACAGATTTATCAAGCCTTGACGAGCAGTCCCATCTGGGCCAACACGGTGCTCGTCGTCACTCGGGATGAGTGGGGAGGATTCTTCGAGCACGTCGTGCCTCCACGCGTGATCGCGCCCAACAACGTCGACCCGGATCTGGTCAATGGTAAGGCGCTATTGGGATGCCGAGTTCCCGTGATTGTGGCTTCCCCGTTCAGTCGCGGAAATCCTTCAAGTCCGAGGCTCGATTCACAACTTTACGATCACACTTCCATCTTGAAGTTGATTGAATGGCGCTGGGGGCTAAAGCCGCTGACTGCGCGCGATGCCGCCATGAACAATCTGGCGCTTGCGCTGGATTTCGATAACCCGAATCCATCCGTGCTGGCGCTGCCGATGGTTCCAGAACCCATACCCACTCCGTGCGGTGAAGGCGGAATTTTGGATGGGAGCCCACTC
>Ga0209420_1000563_pt1 | contig 19032 bp, 18 predicted proteins | sample BlaSpr_A8_OM1_O1_FD_187972 | JGI IMG/M metagenome (GOLD analysis project Ga0209420, IMG submission 187972) | Forest soil microbial communities from Thunder Bay, Ontario, Canada - Black Spruce, Ontario site 2_A8_OM1_O1 (SPAdes) (version 2) | ecosystem: Environmental > Terrestrial > Soil > Boreal... | reverse complement strand
CGCGGCCAGCTGTGTGCCGGGGGAGGCTTCCGCATGAGGTATCGCCGCAAGTGCGCAAACTCCAGCGAAAACCGGAGGTGGATGCTTCGGGAACGGTGACGCGCAGAGTTCGTTGCAAATTCATCTCGATTTGCTGGCCCTTCTGCTGCTTGCTTACTTCGACGCTTCGACTGATGGTATTGCTCCGGACGTTCCATCTCGCGTCGTACGAATACTCCGCCGCACCCGCTCAGGGATTTGTTCGCAGCCCTGCGCAGCAGATGATTGAGCGCCCATTGACGTTACGGAACGCCGAATCGCGCTCCGCATCAGCACGCTGCATGCATGCCGCTGCGCTGGCTTGCACCGTGATATAAACCTTCGGGGGTTTCTGAATGAAAATGGCGGGCAGCGTGAAAATATTTGGGTTGTGCGCGCTGTTTCTGTTGCTCGGCACGGCGCGAGCGGCGCAGGCACAGAGCACCGAGCGCGTGATTATTGATACCGATCCGGGAACCGACGACGCGCTCGCGATTCTGCTGGCGTTGCGGTCGCCTGAATTGCGTGTGGAAGCGCTGACCGTCGTTGCTGGAAACGTGATGGCGTCCGTCGGCTTGGACAATGCACTGAAGGTGGTCTCGCTGGCGCGACGCTGCGATGTGCCGGTGGCTGAAGGCGCGCAACGCCCGCTGCACGCGAAACTCAACATCGAGCCTTTCTGGAACGGGCCGGGCGGCCTGGGCGGCGCGGAATTGCCGCCGTCGAGCTGCAAGCCCGATCCTCGCTTTGGGCCCGACGTGATTATCGAACTGGTGCACGAATATCCGCACGAGATCACCATCATCGGGGTGGGACCGGAAACCAACCTGGCGCTGGCGATTTTGAAGGACCCGACAATTGTGCCGCTAGTGAAACGAGTGATTCTGATGGCCGGGTCGATTTCCGGTGGCAACGTGAATGGCGCCGCGGAATTCAACGTGTATTGCGATCCCGATGCCGCGGACCTGGTGTTTCGTGCGGGCTGGCCGGTGACGATGGTCGGTCTGGACGTGACGGAAATCACGCTGATCAGCAGTGCGCAAGTGGACGAGATCGAGCGCAGCGGAGGCGCGGAAGCGAAGTTTGCCGCGGCGGTTGCACGATTTCAGGTGGGTCTTTACCAGGGCACGGGATTCAGCGGGGGAGCGATTCACGACGCGTTAGCGGTGGGCGTGGCAATTGATCCTACTTTTGTGAAATTGCGCGCGTTGCACATCGATGTCGAAACCGAAGGGCGCATTGCGCGCGGAGAAACAGTAGCCAACCGGCTGGGAACCGTGGACCACGTGGTGGACAAAGGAGATCATCTGGAGACCGTCGGCGTGGACCAAGTGAAACCGAACGCGCAGGTTGCCGTGGGCATCGATTCCGAGCGCTTCTTGAAATTATTTATCACCAGGCTGAGTGGGAGCGGTGCCGCGATCGCGGGCAGCAAGCCGTAACGCATAAGAATTTAAATGCTCCGGTCGTAGTCGACCGTCATGCCGTGGCACGCGTTTTCTTGCGCTTATACCGAGCTGGAGTCTGCGCCTTTGTTTCCGTAGCCGACGATTTGGGGCGCGCAAGCTTTTGTGCCACGCGCTGGATGGAGATCGCCAAAAGCAGTAAGACGATCGGATCAATAGGCAGGCGATAGCGCGGCAATGCCAGCGTGAGATAGTAGGCCCAGGGATATACCAGCGGAAACGCTGCGACCGGAACCGCGCATGGTCGGCGCTCGCGGAAAAGAATGATAATTCCGCACAAAGTGCCGAGTGCTGCGACAAGATTGAACGCCAGGATTGCGCGGAATCGCAACCCGGGCGTACCCAGAAAATCCTGCAGCGGATACGGAGTGCCGCCCGACCAGATGGAAATCGCGCGATAGGTGATGAGGCTAGCTTCGCGGGCCGGGTGCGAAAAGATGTAGGCGATGGCTTGCTGTTTTTTCTGCCGCATGTAAGCGATTTCGCCCATCGCAATATATTTGTCGCGTTCAGAGGCGTTATAGATCGGGTGCAGGTCGCCGCGGAAAATGTGCTCAGTCTGATCGTTGTTGCCGAGCCAGAGTTGCAGGCCCAGCACCGAGCGCAGCGGAACGAATTGGTGGAAGACGCGATAATTTCGGACAGTCCACGGAACGCAGCAGAGGATGATGATGGCAACGGCGGCCGCAGCATTTCTAACCGATCGGCGCCATTCTTGCCGCGCGCGGTACACTAGCCAGCCCGCCAGAAACGGGAACAGAGCTGCGAGCGTTGCGTTGAACATCAGCGCAATACCCCAGAGCAAACCGTAAGCGCACCAATCGCGCAGGCGCTGCGATTCTGCGAGGGCCAGCGTGGCCCACAAAATTGTAGCGGCCAACAGCGCGGAAACTGACGCGTCCCACATACTTTCCACCGGTAGCAGAATCGCGTTCGGAAAAATCGCCCAAAGCCACGCGGCTCCGGCTGCGAGCCGGATTCCATCGATAAGCCTGCCTGTGAAATAAATCGGGATGCAGGCGATCGTGCAGCAAGTGATGTTGAGCAACACAGTCGCGGCCCATGCCTGAAATGTGTAAGCGCCGAACAGGCGAATGATTCCCGCGAGCAGCAGCGGAAACAGCGGCGTCATCCACGCGGTGGGGCCAGTGTCCACGCGAAACGGCGAGCTGAATCCGTGGCCGGTGGCCAGCGAGTGCGCGATGTTGCCCGACTCAAAGAGAAACGGAATCACGCTGACCCCTTGGCGCGGATGGATGTGCTGAAATTGCCACATGTAGCCGAGGCGAATGGCGAGAGCGACCAGCATGATTAACCACAGCGAAGCGGCTGCACTTCGAAACGCTCTTGTGAACGTGTGCGTCATGCTTGAGAAGCGTTACATTCCTTGGCTTTGGACGCAAGGGTGACGCGAACGGGTGCGCGTTCCGAGGCGGCGCCGAAAACACACCTTGAGTTAGCTGGCTTGCAGAGATGCGCGTCGATTTGTGGTAGCGTCTGGGGACGCAATCGTGGCCAAGAAGAAGAAGAAAAACCGGCTCCGCGTTCACAAGGAAGCGCGAAGGCTCGCGCGCCTTGGCGTGGGCATGCCTCCGACCGAGCGCACAATTCCGGACAAGCGGCGGAAAGCGCCGAAGTACAAGAAGAAGTTGGTGGCTCCGGACTTGAATTAGATGGTGGCTGCCGCACTTCGAGGAAAAGGACCGGTGGCGCGGCCGTCTCTGCGGCTGCCGGCGGCTGCCGACGTGTCGGCTGCTTTGTTTGCCTCGGGAGGGGACTTTCTGGCATGAAAGAGGTTCGAGCGCTCGGACAAAATCCGGTGGCTTCCGCAGGTCACTGCGATGGCGGGGAACCTCGCGCGATCGACTACACGCGCGCGTATCCAGCGCCGCTACGATTTCGCACAGCGCGAAAACTTAATTTGTGAAAATATTGACGGAGATTAGCCGTTGCCGCGATAGGTCCCGACGGAACCTAGTTTTTGGAGCCTCAGCCGGGCTTGAAATCCGGAATCACCTCGCCGGATCCAAAGAACGATGTGGGCGGCGTGCCGGTCGCGCGGGCGGCCGCGGCGGCCATTTTCTCCAGGTCTTTCTTGGAGAAGCCGACACAGCTTTCCTGGATCTTTCCGTCCGGCGCGATCAGAAAAACGGTGGGGACGTTGGTGATTCCGTACTGATTGGAGACCGGGTAGCCGTTTTCGTCTATCAGGGCAGGGAATTCGACCTCAAATTCCTGGCAGAATTCGCGGGTGTCCGCGGCATCATCCTGCGAGATCCCCCAGAGCGTGAATTTTTCGCCTGCGTAGGATTCGTGCAGACGCTCAAGAAAGGGGGCAGTGAACTGACACGTGGGGCAGCTCACTTTAAAAAATGCGGCCACGACGGGGCCTTTTTTCAGCGCGTCCGCCAGGCTTGCTTTCTTTCCGTCCGCGCTCTGCAGCGCAAAGGCCGGAGCTTTGGCGCCGGCAGACAATGCAGCCATCTTGCTTCCTCCCAGAAATTCATGCATGCGCCGTTTCAGACTCACAAATCAATTCTAGCCCCGAATCGTTCGATGCTTTCGGGCGCAGGCGGATGCAGGCGCGAACCGGGCAGTGACGAGTCGGCGCCGCCGTCGCTAGTGAATGTTGCGGGTCTTCTTGCCGACATAATCCATCAGCAGATATTGGCCGAGGGTATAGGGAGTGGTGAAATAGGCCTTGCCGCGGCAAAGTTCGGTAACTTTCTGGACGAAGTGCACCAGGCTGTAGTCGCTGGAGAGCATGAAAGTGTTGATCAAAATCCCGGCTCGCTTGCACTTCGCGACTTCCTCGAGCGTTTGCGTGACTACCAGCGGATCCAGGCCGAAGGCGTTCTTGTAAATGCGCCCGTCTTCCAGCGTCAGCGCGGACGGCTTGCCGTCAGTGATCATCACAATTTGCCGCATATCTTTTTTTTGGCGCGACAAAATACGCTGCGCCAGGCGCAAGCCTTCGCGCGTATTGGTGTAGTAAGGACCGACCTGCACGCGCGCCAGCTTGCCCAGCGGAATTTCCTCGGCGCTGTCGTGAAATAACACGCAGTGCAGAGAATCGCCCGGATATTGCGTGCGAATCAGGTGCGATAGCGCCAGAGCCACGCGCTTTGCCGGCGTGAAGCGATCTTCGCCGTAGAGAATCATGCTGTGGCTGCAATCCAGCATCAGCACCGTCGCGCAGGAGCTTTGGTATTCGCACTGGTGAACCATCAGGTCGGGATAGTCCAGCTCGATGGGTATTTGCGCCCCGTTGCGCTGCACGGCGTTGAAGAGCGTGCCGCTGATGTCCATGTTCAGCGTGTCGCCGAATTCATATAATTTCGAAGTGCCTCCGGATTCAACGCCGGTGGCGAGGTCGCGCGTATCGTGGCGACCGAAGCTGCTCTTGCCGAGCGACGCGAGTAAATCTTTCAGCGTTCTAAATCCGAGAAAATCGAGCGCCTTGTCGGTGATCTCGAAACGCGCTTCCACGTTTGCTTGCGCATCGCCCACTTGGCCGCCGGGCGTTTGCGACGGAGGCGGCGTAATCTGCGCGGGCTGGTTGGGGCGCGATATGAAGCCCTCTTCCTCCATGCGCTGGATAATTTGTTCGATTACGTCGCTCAGCTCGGGATTTTCCGAGAGGTTGGGATTATTCAGCATCTGCTCCATCAGTTCGGGCGGAAGCAGTTCGCCTTCCTGCAGCGCGCGCAGGATGGCTTCGCGCAGCTCGTCCATCATTTTCTCGCGCGAACGCTCGGGATCCATTTCGTAGATGCCGAATTGCGATTCGTAGCCGCTTTGCAGGAAGAAATCAGACAGACGGCTCATTAGCTCCTGAAGATCGATATCTTCAGCAGCGTCGGGCGCGTATTTCGAATATTTCGTGTATTTCATTTAGCCGCCAAAACCCAGCCAGCCTGCAACGCATGCAACCGAGCGCAACTAATTGAATTGACGGCGCGGCATGCGGCCAGAAGGTTCGCGCGGGTCGCGCGGCTCGGGGGTCTTGCGCGTGTCGGCAAAATAACCGCGCTCCTCGCTGCGATTGATGCGCTTGTGCGCCCACAGTCCTTCGAGGATGAATTCCGCCGCGCTGCTGACGATCGCCGCGTCATCCTTCTGGCTGACTTCCAGCACGCTCAAATTGTCGAACAGTCCCTGAATCTTTTTCAGCTGTGCCAAAACCTCGGAACTGGAAGCGTTCGCGGGCAGTTTCAGCTCGCCCCCCAATTCGAACCACTGAATCACGGGCTGCATATTCGCCCCGGTGAAATACTGCGTGTAAGTCTTGCCGACGGCGGTGCGAATCAATTCGCGGGCGATATTTTCCGCTCCGCGCAGCTCGCCTTCATATTCCAATTCGAATTTTCCGGTCATGGATGGTATTGCGGCGTACACATCGGCAACACGCGCGACGATCGCCGAATCGCGGCTGCGCACGGCGCGCTGCTCTGCGCTACTCAGCACATTTTCCAGCGTGCTAATCGGCAGGCGCTGGCTGACCCCGGAACGCCGGTCCACGCGCTTGTCCTCGCGCGCTTGAAACGCCACTTCTTCCACGATTTCGCGAATGTATTGCGGCATCTCGACGCGCTTTGTCTGCGCGCGCTTCGTCCACGATTCCTGCGAAGTGATGGACATGCCTTCGGCCACCGTCGCGGGATAGTGCGTGCGAATTTCCGAGCCGATGCGATCCTTCAGCGGCGTGATGATCTTTCCGCGCGCCGTGTAATCTTCCGGATTGGCGGTGAAGACCAGCAGCACATCCAGCATCATGCGCACCGGATAGCCCTTAATCTGAATGTCGCCTTCCTGCATGATGTTGAACAGACCCACCTGAATTTTTCCAGACAGATCCGGAAGCTCGTTGATGCCGAAAATGCCGCGATTCGCGCGCGGCAGCAAGCCGTAATGAATCGTCAGCTCATCGGAAAGATTCCGTCCGCTGCGCGCGGCTTTGATGGGGTCGACGTCGCCGATCATGTCGGCGATGGTGACGTCCGGCGTGGCGAGCTTTTCAACGTAACGATGTTCGCGCGCCAGCCAGGCGATCGGCGTGGCGTCTCCTTCGGCGGCCAGCCGTTCGCGGCAAGCGCGGCAAATGGGAGCGTACGGATTGTCGTGAATTTCGCAGCCCTCTATCACCGGTACGTGCGCATCCATGAATCCCACCAGGCCACGCAGAATGCGCGATTTCGCCTGGCCGCGCAGTCCGAGCAAAATAAAATGATGGCGCGAGAGAATGGCGTTGACGATCTGCGGCAGCACGGTATCGTCATAGCCGTGCACGCCGGGAAAAAGCTCGTCGCCTCTTTCTAGTTTGCACAGCAGGTTTTCGCGCAATTCCTGGCGCACACTGCGCTGGGCAACTCTCTCTTCCGACCACTGACTGCGGCGAAGCTCACCGAGAGATTTCGGCAGTGAATTCATGAGGCCCCACTTATGGATGAATTGCCGCGGCGCCCGGCAGCATGAGCGTCTCAACACCATTATAGAGGAAGCGGGGCCGCGGGGATACTTTCCTTTCGATGTGCTAATTCAGGTGGCGGCTGTTGCCGGCGGCGCTGCGGTGCGCATGATGGAGTTGGCCGAGGCGTGCAAACATATTCTGCAGCCGCTCGATCAGGAAATCACGGCGGTCGGGCTCGGCGCGGATTTCCAGAAGAGCTTGTTTTTCTTCAAGTTCGAGCGGCAGGCGCGCGGCCATCTGAAAGGAAAGCGGCCAGGGCGATGCCATGCCCGAAGTCGTCCACAGCTGGCCATAAATCAGCGCGTGGCACTCCTGAAAAAGGCCAAGGAGCGCGCCTTCTTCCTGGTGTTGGCCGGCCTTAGGAAGTGCTTCGGGCGCTTCGGAGAGAAATTCCACCAGCGCTTCGTGATAATCCTTTTCATGCAGCAGCTTCAGCGCGCGAAACACGCTGCGGCCCTGCGTAAGAATGTCCAAGCGTCCGTCGTCGTAATCTTTCAGCTTTTGCGTGATGGCGGCGGTGCAGCCGATCGTGGCGACGCCTTTTTCACCTGCCAGGATTACGCCGAATTCGCGATCGTGGGTTAGACAATCGTGAATCATCCGCTTGTAGCGCGGCTCAAAAATGTGCAGCGGCAGCGTAGCGCCCGGATAAAGGACGACATTGAGCGGGAACAGCGGTATGCGCGAGTCTGTCATTTTCCTCGAGCTCGCGACATGGCGAATCTGCAATCGGAACCGGAACTAACGCAGCAGCGCCAGCGCCGCTTGCATTTCGTCGCGCGCGTGCATGTCGCCGGCATTTTGCGCGACGAGAATGCCGTCGGATAAAAGTTTGCGCGCCTGTTCGATCTGGCCGATGCGCGAAAGATGCTGGCCGAATTGGAAGTACCCGGCCACATATTTCGGGTTGGCCTCCAGCAGCTTCTGGAAGTGCGCGGTGGCGGCGTCGTCATCACCCAGCTTCATGCATTCCAGCGCCAGCCCGTAACGCGCGAAAGCGTCAGTGGGTTTCTCGGCGACAAATTGTTCAAGCACTTCGCGGCGCGGCTTCTGTGTTTGGGTCATAGGTTGAAAACGCGTATTATAGCGGGCTTGAGGCGGCGCGCCAAGTACGCACATTTCGAGCGAAACTTTTTCGAATGGGACGGAACGATCGAAGCAAATGACCAAGACCAATAAGAATCATAAGCAAGCCTCGGCGAAGCCTGCGGTTGCGACAACCAAGCTGGCTGGCGCGCCCTCACCGGGAAAACCCGTCAGCGCATCCACTTCGGAAATCGTCGAAATCGTGCTGCCGAACGACGCCAATTTGCTGGGCAATATGCTTGGCGGACGCGTGATGCATCTGATTGACATCGCCGGAGCGCTCGCGGCGAACCGCCATTCGAACAGCCACGTGGTGACGGCCTCGGTGGACTATCTGGACTTTCGATTTCCCATTCACGTGGGCGAATGGATCGTGCTGAAGTCCAGCGTCAATCGCGTGTTCCACACTTCCATGGAGGTGGGTGTTAAAGTGTTCGCGGAAAATATTCTCACCGGCGAACGGCGGCACACCAGCACGGCGTATGTCACATTCGTTGCGCTCGATACCGATCAGCAGCCCCGCGCGGTGCCACCGCTGCTTGTGAAAACAGAGGACGAACGGCGGCGTTATCGCGAAGCCGGCGAACGGCGGCGCATACGGCTGGCAATGCGGCATAAGATGCCGCTATCGGATGACTAGCGCTGGATGAAGTTCCGCGCATCATCCTGCGCTTTGCAAATACTTTTGCACCGCTTCCGCCGCTTGAAAGCCGTTCGCGACGCATTTTCCAAGGGCCGGGCCTTCCAGGTAATTTCCGGCGAAGAATAATCCCGGCGAAGCGCGCTCGGCGTCGCGAATCGCTTCGACGACGTGTCCATGGCCCAGATTGTATTGCGGCAACGCGCGTGGATATTTCCACACGGCGATTTCCAGCGGCGGCCCGGTGATGCCCAGGATGCGTGCATTTTCTTCAGCGACGATGGCTGCGATATTTTCTTCGTGCAGCTGCATGATGTCGGGATCCGTCGCACCGCCAATGAAACTGGTGATGGTGACGCTGCCTTCATGCGCGCGTCCGGGAAAGAGCGACGAATTCCACACCGTGCCCAGCGTGCGAACTTTTTCGCCGCGCGGCACCAGAAAGCCGAAGCCTTCGAGCGGATCTCCAACCTGCTGGCGATAATACGTGCCAGCGACAACGGCAACGGGAGCGTAGGCGATGCCCGAAAGAGCTCGCGCCAGCGGCGGCGAGAAAGTTTCAAGCAAATGTGCCGCTGCATATGCGGGTGTTGCGATTACCACGGCACTCGCGCTGCACGGCTGCTCCTGACCGTTGTGCACGATGCGAATTTCGCCGGCGGCGCTGCCAGCGGCAACGGAGGGCTGCGTCGCGAAATCAACCGACACCGCGCGAGCTTCGTACTGCAGCGCGTCACCGAGTTTCGCGGCCATGGCGCGTGGAAGAGCCGCCACTCCGTGCGTAAAAGAACAGAGCGGCGGTACCCCCAGGCGCGTTTCCTTCGCGGGCCGCGATTTCACGGCGCCGCGCAGGACGCTGCCGTATTGGCGCTCCCATTCGTCAAGAGTGGGGAACGCGGCCTTGAGGCTTAATTTTTCCGGATCGCCCGCATAGACGCCGGAAACGAATGGCGCGACGAGGTATTCCAGAATTTCGTTCCCGAATTTGCGGCGCACGAAAGCAGCGACGGATTCTTCTTCGCTGGGCGGATGCGATTTCTTGAATGGCTCGGAGGCGATTTTCCAGCGCGAGACCGGATTCAGAAGAGTCGAAGCCAGCAGCGCCTGCGGCGACATGGGAACTTTTCGCAAGCGGTGATGAAGCAGGACGTAACGCGGCGCGCGGGGATCGGCTTTTTGCAGCTGCGCTTCCAGGCCCAGTTCGCGAATCAGCTCAAGAAGCTCGGGCGTGCCTTGGAAGCTCTGCGGCCCGGCCTCAAAAAGCAGCCCATCTTTCTCGACCGAATCGATCATGCCGCCGGGAGCTGAAGTCGATTCGAAAACGCCGACGTCCAGTCCGAGCTGCTGCAAGCGATAAGCGCATGCCAAGCCCGAAATTCCAGCGCCGATCACCGCTGCTTGTATGGGATTTTTCATCGGCGCAGCATTTCAGAGGGTCTTCGAGAAAAGCGGCCGCTGATCCATTTGCTGTTCGTGCAAATAGCGGTCGAAGGCCATGGCGACGTTGCGGATAAAAATGCGGCCGAGCGGGGTGACGCGAATTTCCGCCGAATCGAGCACCACGAGTCCCGCGTCGCGCGCTTCTTCGAGACGCTGCAGCTCCGGCGCGAAATACTCATCGAAATGAATCGAAAAGTCGCGCTCGATCTCGTGTTTCGGGATCACCGTGTGGCAGAGCAGGCGGCCGATCACCGCGCGGCGCAGCAGATCGTCAGCCGACAGACGATAGCCGCGCATGGTGGCGATGCCGCGCGTGCCGATCGACTGCTGATAGGCGGGAACTTCGCGGCGATTTTGCGCGTAAGCGCCGCCAATCGAACTGATTGCGCTCACGCCCATGCCGTAAAGATCCGCGCCCGCTTTCGTGGTGTAACCCTGGAAATTGCGATGCAGCGTGCGATTCTTTTGTGCAACGGCCAGCTCATCGCCAGGGCGCGCGAAGTGGTCCATCCCAATATAAAGGTAGCCCGCGCCGAGAAAACGTTCGAGTCCGGCGCGAAAAATGCGGAATTTCTCCATTCCTTCCGGCAGGTATTGGGCAAACGAACCTTGCTGTTTTTTCAACCACGGCACGTGCGCGTAGCTGAACATGGCGACGCGGTCCGGAGCGAGGGTCAGAGTTTTGTCGATCGTGTCCCTGAAACTTTCCGCAGTCTGGTACGGCAGGCCGTAGATCAAATCGACGTTCAGGCTTTCGAAACCGAGTTCGCGCGCAGCCACGATTAAATCGCGCGTCAATTCGTAGGGCTGCACGCGATGAATCGTTTCCTGCACTTTGGGCTGAAAATCCTGGATGCCCATGCTCAGACGATTGAATCCCAGGCGGCGTAAACTTTCCAGATGCGCGCGACTGGTGACCCTCGGATCAATCTCGATGCCAATCTCCGCATCCGGCGCGAATGAAAACCGCTGGCGCGCATGGCCGAAAAGATCTTCCATCTGCGCGGGAGTTAGATAGGTGGGTGTTCCGCCACCCCAGTGAAATTGAATCACGGTGCGATTTTTCGAAACGCGCTGGCTCACATGTTCGATCTCTCGTTTCAGGGCGTCGAGGTAGGGAATCGCGACTTTTTTATTTTTCTGAATGGAAACATTGCAGGCGCAGAACAAACAGAGACTCTCGCAAAAGGGGATATGCATGTAGAGCGAAAGCGGCGTAGCTTCTTTTTCCGCGCGCTCGTAAAAACTCTCCAGATCGTCGGGACCGAAATCTTCTTTCCACACAGGCGCAGTGGGATAGCTGGTGTAACGCGGGCCGGGCCGATTATATTTCTCAAGCGTGGCGTCGGTGATTTGGGCGATCTCGAATTGGTCGGTCGGCTTCATTTTGACTTCTGCTGCCGTGCGCCCGTCGCCTACGCTATCCCGGCGCGGGACGGCACGCGCGCCGATTTTCCAGCCGCAACGAACGCCTTGGCGTTTTGCACCGGAGTCGCGGGCAGGATTCCGTGGCCGAGATTCAAAATGTGGCCCACGCCGCCGGTTTTTTCTACTGCGGCTTGCGCGGCCTCGCGCACGGCTTGTTCAGGGCCGAGCAGAATGTTAGGATCCACGTTTCCCTGCAACGCCACCCTGCGGCCGGACCTGTGCTCGAACCTGGCGCGTGCTTCCGCCAAATCCGTGCGCCAGTCCACGCTAATCACATCCGCGCCAGTTCCCGGCAGGCTCTCCAGCAAATGCGCCGAGCCTTTAGCGAACAAGATTTTCGGCACTTCCGCATGCCCGAGCAAATCGTACACCATTTTCGTCGCGGGCAGCTCGAACGCATCGTACTCTGCGCGCGACAGCTCTCCAGCCCAGGTGTCGAAAAGTTGAATCACCGCAGCACCAGCAGCAATTTGCGACTTCAAATACAGTGCAGTCGCGCGCGCGATACGTTCTAAAAGTTCGCGCGCCATCTGCGGTTCGCTGCGCAGCAGTTCCTTCGCGCGCGAGATGTCGCCGCGCGTTTGGCCTTCGATCATGTAACAAGCCAGCGTCCAGGGTGCCGCGGCAAAACCAATTACCGGCACCTCCGGTCCAGCTTCCTTGCAAATCGCGCGAATGGCGTCCCCGACGAAGCCCGTCTCCCGCGACGGATCAAAATCGCGCAAGCGTCGAACCGCCGCCAAATCGCGGATAGGATGCGAAAGCACCGGCCCTGAATCGGGAACATCGAGCGGCAGGCCCATCGCTTCAGCAACGATCAAAATATCCGAAAACACGATGACCGCGTCCACCCCGATAATGCGAAAGGGCTGCAACGACACTTCCGCTGCAATTTCCGGCGTCTTGCAAATCTGCAGAAACGTGTAGTTTTTGCGCAGCGCCTGATACTCCGGCAAATAGCGCCCGGCCTGCCGCATGATCCAAACCGGAACTCGTTCCACCGGCTCAAAACGGCACGCGCGCAAAAACAGTTCTTTGCGGTTTTCTGCAGCGGTCATAGCTTCCGTGTAATGATATCAGAAGGGATTAGGGGCCGCACGCCGCTCCCGCGCGCTAACCTGCCTTGCCGGGGCGCTTTCGGCGTTATAATTGATATGCAAGTTTGGGAGTTTTCGCACTTAATGCCAAACCATCTGGGCTATTTGAGCCTGACACTCTACGTGGCGAGCTTTATCTGCTACGCACGGAATTTGTCCGTGCCCAATATTGGGGTGGGACGGGTGGCTTCTGCGCTGCTCGCCGGCGGAATTTTTGTGCAGTATGTATCGCTGTACCAGCGGTCTCTTGCGCTTCACACGGTGCCCTACGATGATTTGTACGGCTCCATGTCGTTGTTTGCGTGGCTGCTCGGCATCACCTATCTTGGGCTGGAATTGTTCCATCGCCAGCGCTCCGTGGGAGCGTTCGTCACTTTGCTTCTGGTCTGCTGGATTACTTTACTTGGGCTGCTCACGCCGCGCTCACTTCCCGTGCCTTCTGTCCCGCGTGGAGCTATCTTCGCATTTCACGTGACCTTGAATACCTGGGCGTACGCGGCCTTCGCGCTTTCTTTCGTGCTCAGTGTGATTTACCTGGTGCAGGACCGCGTGTTGCGTTCGCGTCGGCTCAGCGTGGCCTTCTGGCGGTTTCCCGCCCTGGATGTGCTGGAGCGTATGGCGCGCAGCAGCGTGTATGTAGGATTGGTCGCGCTGATATTCGGCGTCGTCATGGGATTGATTTGGGAGCACCGCCTGCGCGGCAGCTATTCGTTCGGCGATCCCAAGGTAATTGTGACGCTTGCGATTCTGGCAGTGTATGCGGCGTACCTGCTGCTTTCGCGCAGCGCGAATTGGCGCGGGGCTCGCGCGGCGTTGCTCTGCGCGATGAATTTTCTCATCGTGTTGTTCAGCTACACGTTTGTAAATCTGTATCTGACCAAGTTTCACCGTTTCCTCTGATGCCCACAGCCACCAACCCGAACCGCACCGGTGCCATCCGCATTCAAGTGGCGCTGATCGGCTGCAATCATCGCACCGCGCCTGTCGAGCTGCGCGAGCGGATTGCGTTCACTTCGCAGCAAGCTCTGCAAGCGGCCGACGAATTGAAGGAACGCGGAATCCTGGAAGAAGCCGTAGTGGTTTCCACGTGCAATCGCAGCGAACTGTATGGCGTCCCAGGCGATTTCGCGCCGTCCACCGCCGAAGCGATGGAAGAATACTTCACTTCGTTCCACAAGATTCCCTACGACCAGTTGAAAGGCCGTTTTTATCGCTGGGCAGGGCCGGACGCGGTACGCCATCTGTTTCGCGTGGCTGCAGGCCTGGATTCCATGCTATTGGGCGAAGCGGAGATTCTGGGCCAGCTGCGCACAGCTTACAACCTGGCGCTCGATCACGGCGCCACCGGACCGGTGCTGAATCGGATTTTTCAGGGCGCGCTCGAAGTCGGCAAGCGCGTGCGCAGCGAAACGGAAGTCGGCGCGCGGCCGATGTCCGTGGCGCTGGCGGGAGTTAAACTAGCCGAAAGAGTTTTCGGCAATTTGAAGGGGCACGCGGCATTGATTCTGGGCGCGGGCGCAGTGGCGGAGCAGGTCGTCGAGCACATGCGCAATCGCGGCATCGGAAATTTGCGCGTGATCAATCGTTCGTTCGATCGCGCGGCGGAACTCGCGCAGCGCGTGGGCGGTCAGGCAGTCGCGTGGGAATCGCTAGAAGCGGTGCTGGGCGTGCCGGATATTATCGTCACGTCTGTAAGCGCGACGGGGCCAGTTTTAACGCGCGAGCTTCTGGACCGAGCGATCGCCGCGCGCTCCGGGAAGCCCGTTTTCGTGGTGGACCTGGGCGTGCCGCGCAATGTGGCGGAATCCGCCGCGGGACTTTACAATCTGTATCTTTACAATATCGACGACCTGGGCGAAATCGTCGAGCAGAACAAGAAAGCGCGCGAATCCGAAATTCCGCGCGCCGAAGCGATCATCGCTGAACACATTGACAAATTCGAAGCGTGGCGCGGTGCGCTCGAAGCCGGCTCGATCGTAAACGATCTGCGCGAGCAATTTCACCAGCATCGCGAGATGGTGATACGCGAGAAGCTGAAAGAAATGGACGCGGTTACGCCGCAGGAGCGCGATCGCATCGCGCGCATCACGGAGGAATTGATCGAGCGCCTGCTGGAAGAGCCGCAGCAGAAATTGCAACACGGCCGAGGAATGCGCGGTCGGCTGGCGGGGCTGGAAGCCATTCGCCACTTGTTTGGGCTCGAGGACCGCAAACAGTGAAGCCGCTGCGCATCGGCACACGCGGCAGCGCGCTGGCATTGTGGCAGGCCAATTATTTTCGCGATGCGCTGCAGAAGACGTGCGGCTTGGCCTCCGAGCTTGTGGTAATTAGGACGTCCGGCGATCAAAATGTGGCCGATCCGGCGCAACAAATCGGCGTGATCGGCATTTTTACTAAGGAGCTGGAAGATTCCCTGCTGGATGGCCGCGCGGACTTGGCGGTGCACAGCATGAAGGATGTGCCGACGGAATTTTCGCCCCATTGCCGGATCGCCACGGTTTTTAGGCGCATAGAACCGTGCGATGCGCTGGTTTCGCACGGCGGCGAAATGCTGGCGCAATTACCACCGGGCGCGAAGATCGGCACCAGCAGTTTGCGCCGCGCCTCGCAGCTGCGCTTGTTCCGCCCGGATATTCAGATTGCGGAGCTGCGCGGCAACGTAGATACCCGCCTGCGAAAAGTCGCCGCGGGCGAATATGACGCAATCGTGCTGGCTAAGGCCGGCATCGATCGTCTGGGATTGTCGTCGCGCATCACGGAAGTGCTTTCGCCCGAAATCATGCTGCCGGCGGTAGGCCAAGGCGCGCTGGGCGTGGAATTCTGCGAGCCGCGCCGCGAGGAATTCAAGGTTTTGGATCTGTTGATGGATCAGGATACGATGCGAGCGGTGAAGGCCGAGCGCGCGCTGCTCGCCGAAGTGCAGGGTGGCTGCCGTTTGCCGCTGGGCGCGTGGGCGCGCGTCGAAAATGGTGCGATGGTGCTGGACGCCCGCGTGCTCTCTGAAGATGGCGCGGAATGCATTCGCGGGCGCGCTGAAAAGGTTTGCAACTCCGCGGCGGATGCGGAGAATCTAGGCCGCGCAGTAGCGGCAGAATTGCTGGCAGCCGGCGCCGATCGGCTGCTGCGCATCGTAGGGAGGTCCGTTGGCCGAGCCTGAAAAATCTTTTGGCGGTGAAAAGCACCTCGGCGAGCCTCTTGCGGGCAAGCGCATCGTGGTGACGCGCGCGCCGGAACAAGCCCAAGAGCTCGTGGACGCGCTGGAAAATCTGGGCGCCGAAGTGCTCCTGATGCCGACGGTCAGTTTCGCGCCGCCGGAAGATTCCAGCGAGCTCGACGCAGCGATGAAAAACAAGAAGGACTTCGACTGGATTCTTTTCACCAGCCAGAACGCGGTGCGATTCGTGTTTCTGCGCGCCTGTGAGTTGTCGCACGTGCAGCCCGTGCAGGCGCTTCGGCCTAAGGTTGCGGCTGTGGGTTGGGCTACGGCCCAGGCTGCCAAGAACCTGGATTTGCGCGTGGATTATGTGGCGCAAACGCATACCGGAGAATCGCTGGCCGCGGAGCTGCGCGAGCAGTTGGTTGGAAAGCGCGTGCTGCTGCCGCGCAGCGATCGCGTGGATGATCGGTTGCCGGATGCTTTACGTGAAGCCGGCGCGCAGGTGAAGGAAGTAGTGGCGTACCGCACGCTGCGGCCTGCGTCTCTCGATCCGGAAATTCTGGGCGCTTTGCGCAAGGCGGAGGTTGCGGCGATTGTTTTTGCCAGCCCGTCGGCGTATCACAATTTGGCGGCGTTCGTGCCTGCCGCGGAATTGAACGCGCTATCCGAACGCGTGCCATTTGCCGCGATCGGATCCACAACCACTCGCACGTTGCGCGAAGCAGGCGCGCGCGTCGCGATCGAAGCGAACGATTCGTCCTCGGCCGGCCTGGCCGATGCAATCGCCAAATATTACCAGCGGCAAAAATAAATTATGAGGAACGCATGACATTCCCGGTTCACCGCCCGCGACGCTTGCGGCGCAACGAATCTTTGCGCGGATTCGTGCGCGAAACGCGGCTGAGCGCCAGTGGCATGGTCTACCCGATGTTCGCGTGCCCCGGAACGAACGTGCGCAGGGAAGTCAGCTCCATGCCGGGCATCTACCAGCAATCGGTGGATCAGATTGTGGAAGAATGCCGCGAAGTCGCCGGCCTCGGAATTCCCGCGGTGATTCTGTTTGGCCTGCCCGAACATAAGGACGAACTGGGCTCGGAAGCCGCGGACGCGCACGGGGCTGTGCAACGCGCGATCGAAGCGGTTCGCAAAGCAAAACTGAATTTGTTGCTGATCGCCGATGTCTGCCTCTGCGAATACACCAGCCACGGCCATTGCGGGGTGATGAAAGACGGGGAGGTGCTGAACGATCCTAGCCTGGTGCTGCTCGCGGATGCGGCGCTCTCGCACGCGCGCGCCGGAGCGGACCTGGTGGCGCCTTCGGACATGATGGATGGCCGCGTGGCAGCAATCCGGCAGCGGCTCGACGAAAATAATTTCGAGAATGTGGCGATACTTTCCTATGCCGCCAAATATTGCTCCAGTTTTTACGGGCCGTTTCGCGAAGCAGCACAATCTTCGCCGCAATCGGGAGATCGCCGCAGCTATCAAATGGATCCCGCCAACGCGCGCGAGGCATTGCGTGAGGTGGCGCTGGACCTGGAAGAAGGCGCGGACATCATCATGGTGAAGCCGGCGCTGCCTTATCTGGACGTGGTGCAACGCGTGCGCGAGCGCTTCGATGTTCCGCTCGGAGCCTACAACGTGAGCGGCGAATACTCGATGGTGAAAGCAGCGGCGCGCAATGGCTGGATTGACGAAAAGCGCGTGGTGCTGGAAATTCTCACGGGGATTCAACGGGCCGGCGCCGACATTATTCTGACCTATCACGCAAAAGACGCGGCGCGGTGGCTGAAGAATTCCTGAGCTGACCGCGTAGCAAGAAAGCCACGGGAGAAAATGGGGAGCGAGACGGTAAAAAGCGCGACAGAAAAGGCGGCCGGCGCCGATCCGTCGGCAGCCAAGACAAACGCAACTGCAAACGCGCGCCCGCGTTCGACGGAAATTTTCGAGCGCGGCAAGAAAACTCTGGTGGGCGGCGTGGACAGTCCAGTGCGTGCATTTCGCGCCGTCGGCGGCACGCCGCTGGTAATTGATCACGCGTTCGGTGCGCGGCTCTACGACGTGGATGGCCGCGAATATCTGGATTACGTCTGCTCCTGGGGCGCGCTGATTTTGGGGCACGCGCATCCCGACGTCGTGGCCGCGGTTTCCGAGCAAGCCGGGCGCGGCACAAGCTACGGCATGACCTCGCCGCTGGAAATTGAGCTGGGCGAGAAAATCACGCACGCGGTTCCGTCCGTCGAGATGGTGCGCTTTGTGAGCTCCGGAACGGAAGCGGCCATGTCGGCGGTGCGTCTGGCGCGCGCGTTCACCGAACGCGACCTGGTAATCAAGTTCGAGGGCTGCTACCACGGCCACTCGGACGGCTTTCTGTCCGAAGCAGGTTCGGGCCTAGCGACGCTGGGCATCGCCGCCTGTCCAGGAGTGCCCGAAGCTTTCGCGCGCTTAACGCTGAACACGCCCTATAACGATCTCATCGGCGTCGAGAATCTTTTTCGCCAGCACGCCGGAAAACTCGCCGCGATCATCGTGGAACCAGTAGCCGCGAATATGGGAGTCGTCGAGCCCGCGCCGGGATTCCTGCAAGGGCTGCGCGAAATCACGAAGAGGGAAGGCGCCCTCTTGATTTTCGACGAAGTAATTACCGGATTCCGCATGGCGTACGGCGGCGCGCAAAGCGTTTACAAAATCGATCCCGATCTTACGGTGCTGGGTAAAATTATCGGCGGCGGCCTTCCGGTTGCGGCCTACGGCGGCAAGCGGCACATCATGGAACGAGTGGCACCGCTGGGACCGGTCTATCAGGCCGGCACGCTTTCTGGCAATCCGCTCGCGATGCGCGCCGGGCTCGCCACTCTGCCAAAGCTCGAAGCGCCGAAATTTTATGCAGATGTGAATCGCAGAACGCAGCGACTCGCCGAAGGTTTGCGCAACGCGCTGAAAGAAGCGAAAGTTCCAGGGCAAGTAAACGTAGCAGGCTCGCTGCTGACATTATTCTTTTGTGATCAGCCAATAAAAAATTACGCGCACGCCAAGAAATCCGACACTGCAAAGTTCGCAAGGTTTTTTCAGGCAATGCTCGAGCGCGGAATTTTTCTACCACCGTCGCAATACGAAGCTCTGTTTGTTTCCGCCGCACACAGCGAAGCAGATATCGACCGCACAATCACAGCAGCTCGCGAAAGCCTGGCATCGTTCTAGCTCCGCGCCAAGCTCGCTCCCATCGGAAT